>Ga0307990_1004170_pt1 | contig 10705 bp, 8 predicted proteins | sample EllFjometagen129_FD_203168 | JGI IMG/M metagenome (GOLD analysis project Ga0307990, IMG submission 203168) | Marine microbial communities from Ellis Fjord, Antarctic Ocean - #129 | ecosystem: Environmental > Aquatic > Marine > Unclassified | place: Southern Ocean | collected 2014-10-08
AACAGGAAAGCTCATTATTTTCTCATACAACAAGGTCCGTCAGTTTTTTAACACCGCGGAAGACGAAGTCAGGAACGTTATCGACCTCGATTCAATGCTGGCATATTATGACCTCGACAAACAAGTCATTAAAACGATCCCCGCCTTTACTGGTAAAGACGTTCTGGAAACATACCCAGCCTTTTCTCATGACGGTAAATATTTGTATTACTGCGCAGCAAAAAAACTTTGGTCCGATGATGATGACAAGTTACCACCCGATAACTACAACAAGGTACGTTATGATCTTGTCCGAATAAGCTACGATATCGAAAAAGATTCGTGGGGCCTGCCGGAAACCATCGTCTCATCTGAAAAAACTAAAAAAAGCTCACTTGAGCCGCGAATAAGTCCCGATGGTCGCTGGTTAATTTTCTGCATGTGCGATTATGGCTGTTTTCCCGTCTACAGACCGAGCAGCGATTTATATCTGATAGACCTCGAAAATGCGAAAAAAACAGGTGTTTTTACCCCTAAAAAGCTGTCTGCCAACAGTGATCAAAGCGAATCATGGCACAGTTTCTCTGCTAACAGCAAATGGCTCGCTTTCAGCTCAAAAGCTCTCAGACCAAGACTTACTGTAACGCAGTTTTCATATATCGACCAGCAGGGCAATTCAACAAAACCTTTTATCCTGCCCCAGAAAAACCCCGCTTTTTATGATAGTTTTACAATGACATTCAGCGTTCCCGAGCTCGTGACAGGTCCGGTAAAAAACACTCATGAACAGCTCGCAAGGGTGGTTCGAGGTTCAAATAAGATAGCTGTTGATATGCCGATAACGATGGCTACTCCGGGAAAAGACACAGGCTCTGCATGGCAGGAGCGCGAATAAAGCCCCAATTTCAAGCTTTTTAAGCAGTTTTAAAACAAAAGCCGACACTGTGGTCGTTTTGCAGCTTAATAGCTCATAACCCCCTTTAAAAGCTTAAAAACTTTATTTAAGTACTTAAGCTTGCCTAAACACCATACGATATGTTATAATGCATACTTTACTTACGATGAGCAGATTGTTTTTTTAGGTGTAAGAAAATAAATGGCAGCGAAATTTTACATATATAGCGCAGAATCAGATATTGCAACCGAGATTTACATAACAGCAACCCCCGATGCCGGTCTTTCGCTTGAAGATCAGGCAAAAGAGATATACTCAAAAATCGCCCGGATTCTAAAAGAGAAAAACGCCCAGCTTTTTATGGAGCGTATATTCGCAACCAGCGATGTTACAAGACAAATAAACGATATTCGTATCAAAGAGTATGACTCTCTCGATGATGGTGTTTTGCCTGCTTTTCTCGTTTGTAAACCATCTGGGACTGGCTCATTTGCAGGCGTACAGGTTCATGCGATTATAAGCGATCAGCCCTTGGAAATTGTTGATATTGAAGATAAACTCTCTGGTCGATTTTTCGGCACCGATAAATGTAAATATCTTTCAATTTCAGGTTTGTCTGTTCCGCAGCTTGATAACCCTTCAGATCAGGCGAGAAAAATGTTTGATCTGACCGAACAAGCTCTCGAAAAATTTGGCGGCGATTACCACTGTGTTCCGCGCACATGGATGTGGCTCGGCGATATCCTCTCCTGGTACGATGATTTCAATGCGGTTAGAAGCAAATTTTTCGTCGAAAAAGGTTTGCTTGGCAAAGGTTCGACCCAGTCTATGCCCGCAAGTACAGGCATAGGTCTCGGCCCCGATGACGGCGGAGCCTGCTCAATGGACCTTACTGCCGCAATAGAACCACGAGAAATAGAATATCTCCAGGCTGGTGGAAAACAACAATGTGCTTTTGAATATGGCTCAGCTTTCTCAAGAGCATCGAGAGCAATAACACCAGCGGGCGAAACGGTTTTCGTTTCAGGAACCGCTGCGATCAATGCTGCTGGTATTACAACAAATATTGGAAAACCAAAAGAGCAGATCGAAGACACGATAACAAACATACAGGCTGTGCTGCGTGACATGAATTGCTCGGATGATGAGGTTGTTCTGGTGATGGCTTATTGCAAAACTCCTGAAGTTGAAAAGGTTTTCAACCAGATGGCAGAAAAACCGGATTGGCCCTGGGTTACAATGATCTGCGATGTCTGTCGTGACAATCTGCTTTTTGAGATAGAACTGGTTGCATTGCCGCGAAAACAGCTATAATCCCGCAAAATCTTTTTGAACCAATAGCATTCATACTGGACAACACGCCCGGATTTCATATAATCCAGGAAAGCTTTTTATGGAATCTGTCCTATGAAAAAAACTTCGATACTGTTTTGTCTCGTATTAATTTTTATTGCCGCAGGTTGCAATACCCTCTCCCGGCAAAAACCTCTTATCGGTATAACCTCTGTCTACAAAGATAATTCAAATTCCCTAAGCTATAATTACATAAAAGCTGTTGAACAAAACAATGGTATCCCGCTTATCCTGCCAACTGTGGAAAATGAAGAAACAATTGAAACCTATATAAATAAACTCGATGGTCTTGTACTAATTGGCGGGGCGGACATTCCACCCTCTGCTTACAATCAGACTCCGCATCCAACCGTAAAAATTATGGCTGACAAAAGATATAACTTTGAACGCCGATTAATCAAAAAATGGCTAAATACCGGCAAACCTGTCCTTGGCATCTGTCTCGGCATGCAGTTTACAAACGTCGTCTCAGGCGGAACCATGATACAGGATATCCCATCGCAAATAGGCTCCAAAGTTGACCACCGCTGCAAAGAAAAGCTTCATAAAATTACGATCGATCCGTCAAGCGATCTCGCGAAAATCCTCAACTCTACCCAGGCACATGTTTATTCAACTCATCATCAGGCAGTAAAAAAAATAGGTCGAAATCTAAAACCCGTTGCCAAAACCGACGACGGCATAGTGGAAGCACTCGAAAGAACCGATGGCCATTTTGGTCTGTTCGTACAATGGCACCCCGAAGCTATGACAAAAGACATCGAGCACCGGGATGCTATATATTCAGCCCTGATAAAAGCCTGCTTAAAATCTCGAAAATAATCTTATCTTCTGTTATAATGCGAACCATGTCCTTAGCAGAAAAAATAAAACTAAAAGCTATAAATTTAGGTTTCGACCTGACAGCAATAACAGATGCCTCTCCAATTTCGCCTGAGCATATAAATTATTTTTCCAATTGGCTCAATGCGGGCTTTGCCGCTGAGATGGCATACATGTACAGAAATTTTGAAAAGCGAACCAATCCACAAAAACTATTCCCCCCCGCAAGATCAATTATTATCGTAGGTCTGAATTACAAATGTGACAGCCTTCCTCAAAAACCAACCAACCAATCCTCAGGGCAGATTTGCGATTATGCCCTTTACCCCGACTATCACGATTTTATAAAACACCGACTTCGCAAGCTCGCTCTTTATATCAATACACTTTTCGATGATTTTAAATTCAGGATTTGTGTTGACTCTGCACCGTTGGCTGAAAGATCATTAGCCGCCCGAGCAGGTCTGGGCTTTATCGGCAAAAACCACATGCTCATAAACCCAGGCTTGGGCTGTCAGATATTTCTCGGCGAATTGCTCACAAATATCGACCTGCCTTGCGATAAACCACTCGAGCAAACTTGCAAAAATTGTGATCTTTGTATAAAAGCCTGTCCAACCGGAGCATTAAACCCCGATGGTTCTTTCGATGCCTCGAAGTGTATAAGCTATCTGACAATAGAACACAAAGGCCACATCCCCGTCAGCCTTGCGGAAAAATTTGGAGATAGTCTTTTCGGCTGTGACAGATGTTCGAAGGCTTGTCCATATCACCAAAAAGCACACGCTTGCAAAAATAAAGATTTTAAACCAGACCTCGAAAAAAAACATATTGCTCTTGATGCAATATTAAACATGCCAGAGGAAAACTTCGCTAACGACTTCAAAACTTTGCCAATATGCCGCACAGGTCTGGAAAATCTCAAAAGAAACGCCCGTATCTGCAAAATAAATAATACTAATCCATAAAAAAAAGCCGACCATTTCGGTTCAGCTCTCGATTATCACGGGGACTCAAAACTTTTTTTAAGGAGCAAGGAAAGAATCAGCTTCACTGACCGGAATTTCATAGCCGTTATAAACATCAGTGTTTTGAAGGGTGAAGATGTCATCTTTATTAGGACCGATGTTTCTGTCCTTAGTATATTCAACACTGCCGTCAAGGAATAGAACATTCTGGCCTTTGCGATTATGATTGATACTGTTAATAGTTAAAAGTTTTTTATTGAGTTTGAGTTTCAATGTTTTGTGGTTGTTTTGTGGGAGATTTTCAAACAAAGGATTCGAATCGGAGAAGAAGGGATTTCTGCCAAGGCTTATAATAGTATCCCTCTTAGCTAATATTTTCGAGCTGTAAGTTATATATTTCCTTGCCGGAAAATCATTATATTGCTTAGCCTGCAACGAATCAAATTTTAAAACCTTACCATCTCTAACCCCAGGACAAACAAAGTTCGCAGGTATTACATAACCCTCTTTGACCAGAAGCCATGCGTTACGAGTATTCGAACAGTTGTCTTGCCCGCTACAGCCTACTTTCCACCAGGGTTGGCCGTTTGCAGTAGCGACGGAAGGAAGTCGGTTGTTGTGGTCGGCGCTATAATTACTGAGCCCGCCTGCTATTTGCGAAAGCTGCCATTGGCATTTCTGCTTCCACGAGTTTTGCCTTGCAGATTTAAGAACCGGGAAAAATACCGTAGCAACAAAGAAAATTACCGCCGCCGCAGTTACAACCTGACTAAAGTTAGGCCAGAAATGAACTTTGCCAACATCCTGGCTCTGCTCATCGACAAGTAACTCCTGCAGTTTTATATGACTTGAATTGGCTGCTTTACAAAGTCGGTCAATCGCACCCTCAACTATGTACTCCGGACACTCCTGAGCTGTCAAACTATCCAAAGGAGAGAGTGATTTCTTTATCGCGTCATAAAGCTCCAAAGCCTCATCGTTATTTTCGATCAGGCTCCTGACTTCATGGTGGTTCTCACTGGATTCGAGGCCCAAACAATAATCAAATATCAGTTCTTTTTCAAAATTACTTAATTTCGGCATTACTTTTTACTGCTCCCAACAGTTATTTTCCATTCTTTGGCAAACCTGCCCACTGCTGTATGCAGTCGGCTCTTAATCGTTCCAATAGGTATACTGAGCATTTGTGCCATTTGTTTGTAAGAAAATTGGTTAAAATAGGACAAAATCAAAATTTCTCGTAGATTTTCCGGCATTTCCGATATTATCTGTCTTACCATCATCGCAGTCTCATCCTGTGCCAATTCATCCAGGGGCATTTTATCACGACTGGCAAGAATATCTAAGGCATCTCCAAACGACATTTCATCAGAAGTTGCGATAGAACCGATAGGAATCGCTGCTGTTCTTCGTTGTTTTCTAAGGGCATCCTTAGCTTTATTAGCTGCTATAGTAAAAAGCCAAGGCCTTAAATTCTTCGTCGGGTCAAATTTCGATCGGCTGTTGTATAGCTGCAAAAAAGCCTCCTGAAAGACGTCTTCAACCTGATCGTGATGGTTCAAAAACCGTTTTAAAAAGGCATAAAGGCCGTTTTTGTAATGATTGATGATTTCACGAAAAGCGTCCTCATCTCCGTCCATAAAACGGGCAATAACTTTGCTGTCCAACTGATTGGTCAAGTTATACTCCATCAAAAACACTCAAAAAAAGATAATGGTATTATTATAAGCTAATTTTTTAAAATATAAATATTTATTTGTAGAAATGATTTGATTAGAGCACTTTAATATTTTCTGTTCGCATTTAGGCTTCTCGTTAGGGCAAGACTGGCAAATTCGATCTATAATAAAGATACCTGAAAATAAACCGTATGATACCAATCCCAATTAAATTTTTCGCTTTATCCGCGGGTAACTAACTCAAAGATAAGAAGTTATGGATTTATTCGCGGAAGTTTATTACCATGAATGGTATGAGTGGTAAATCCTGTCGAATTACTAAAATGCAGAAAAAAACCGCAAATTTGCTCAAAATACCTGATTACTGAACATGATTTACTGACTTTTTACACCGTTTTTCAGCCAGAGTTTTGCTTCGTCGCTTCCGAACCGTGCAGCTTTTTTGTACCAGAATTTTGCCAGATAGCTGTCTTTTTGCAGACCTTGGCCTGTTTCGTACATTTGACCGAGGTAAAACATTCCTTCGCCGCTTCCGGTATCTGCTGCTCTTTTGTACCATTTTACAGCTTCGAAATAATCCTGCTGGGCAAATTCGCCGTGTTTGTACATTGACGCCATGGCAAGCATCGCATGTGTGTTCGAATTATCAGCAGCTTTTTTGTACCATTCGATAGCTTTTTGGACATCCTGTCTGATAGCCAGGCCGTAGTTATTCATCAATCCGAGATTATACATTGCACCGGAGTTTCCGGCATTGGCGGCTTTTAGATACCAGCCGATAGCGCTGTTGTAATTCTGAACTACCCCTTGCCCCTTGAAATACAGATTTCCCAGCCCGAACATGCCGCCGCTATGGCCCTTTTCAGCTGCCTGGCGATACCATTCACCTGCCTGAATGTGGTCAACATTTATGCCGTAACCATTTTCATATGCAAAGCCGACGTTATACATTGCTCCCGGATGTCCTGCGGTCGCTGCACGGAAGAAGTATTCAAATGAGATATCACGGTTCTTGGCGACTATCTCGCCTTTTGCGTAGATCCATGCCATTGCAATCATAGCGTTCACATTGTCGGCATCAGCGGCTTTTTCATACCAGTCCATCGACTGCCGCAGGTCTGTTTCGCCCGCAAGGCCCTTCTGGTAAACAACCCCGAGATTGTACATAGCAGATACGTTGCCTTGTTCAGCTTTTTGCTGGTAAAGCTGGAATTGATCATCTTTAAGCTCAGAGATTTGTTGGCAATACAGGTTGGTTGTAATTAATAAAGTGAAGCATGCGGAAATCTTAATGATTGAATCCATTCTCATCGGCCTTTCTCCTTAAAGGTTAACTACAGTATAATATTACATGGACGATGTGAAAATACACAACTTATAGGACTTTGTCAACAGATATCTCAAATTAACACCCCTTTAATAACAAAATAACACAAACTTAACTGCCTGCTTTGCACCACCTCATTCCATTGCCTCCTTGATGCCGAATAAGAAAAAACTACCTGTTTTTATATCTTAAAAAACTAATATGAAAGGAATATACAAATGAGATACCTAACAATATTATTTTACAAGTCTGCGTTTTAGTTCTTTTGTAATTTTGTTCCATTTTATATGCCGTATCTTGGCCAGAAAACAAAAAATCCCCGTTATTAACCTAAAAACCCAAACAAAGAAGGTGCAGACACTTTCTAGTTGAATATGGTCTGCTTATTTGTTATAATGACCGTGGTGTTTTTGTGTAAATACAAAGGGTGATTTTTGTCAGAGAGGAACTTTACCTCATATAGGGACAGATTTAAATTTGGTTACGAAGGGAGAATAAAATGAAGCGATTGGGTCTGGTAGCTTTGCTTTTATTGGTAGCTTGTTTAAGTACTCAGGTATTCGCTGAAACTGTTTATTTTCTGGTGGGGGAAGTATGGGATCCTCCAGATCCTAACGAGTTCTACGTTCTGCCCCTTACGGATCCTTGTGATATAGCCGATGCCAGAGACCTTATCGAATACGGGCCAGAGCCAGAGGTCAGACCGGCTTTGGTTGTGGCGGCTATAGACCACTGGGACCCCAATAATGGGATTAACGTAAATCGCAATTATCATTTGCAGGGGATACCAGCATGGTCTTGGTACGTTACGGAATTCGCAAATTTTGCAGATTTCACAACAGAGATTTTGGATGGTGAGCCTTCGTGGGTCGAAAGTGATGTCGAATGGTGGATACAAAATACAGGGGGACTCATTGGTTTTTGGGATTTTACAGTACTTGCCGAATTGGGTACTGACCTGGAGCCGTGGAACTGTGATTTGACCGTAGACGGCATTATCGGCCCCAATGATTTGGCGTGGTTTACTTCACACTGGCTGGACTCAGGCTGCTGCCATCGCTACTATTGCGAGGGGGCAGACATAGACGGCAGCAGTGAAGTCGATTTCAAAGATTTTGCCATTTTTGCCAACAACTGGCTCTGGGAAGAATAATGACCAGCCGGGTTTAGCTTGATTACGAAAGCAGAATAAAATGAAGCGATTTGGGCTGAAACGTAGAAGAGTTCTTATCCTTTTCTTCTTTATGAGTATACTCTTTGGCACCTTGGAGCAAACCAGCTATGCTGCTGAGCAACCTGAGTTTGTTGCCATTCAAATCCATGAAGCGAATACGCCGGTCTACGGCTTAGCCTGGGGTGATTTTGACCCTTGCAATGTTGGAATGGAGGTTGCTTGCTTGCTGCAGTATGGATCAGTCCTGCAACTTTCCCCCAGTGTTCCTAATTGGCAAACAGCTTTGCGTCATAACGGTCAGACGAGCGCACTTCATATGAAAGGACGGCCTACGATCTCCATCGGCAATGTCCACTCCGGTTACTCTGGCGATGAGGTTGTTGTCTGTGCGGGTTGGTACCCGTCAAAAATTACGTCAGTCTTTTACAATCCTGCCATTGGATGGTCAAACGAGGTTTTATTTGACAATACCGGAATGGTCGGGATCAGTTGGGGTGCGCGAGCGGGTGATTACGATCCATGCCATCCCGGCGATGAGATATTCCACATTTATGAAGGTGTGCTGGATTGTAGCTTCGGGACACTATTCAGTGAGGTTGCAGGTACATGGGAAGAAGAGATTATCTTCGGAGACGGAGAAATGTTTGAAGTTGGTATGGACTCGGCCGCGGGTGATTTTAATCCAGACCACACCGGGCCAGAGATTGTCGTTGTGTGTGAATCAGGGCCGAACTACGAAATTCTTCCGCCCGAAGGTGCCAGCGCAGGCAATTGGCCGAAACGGGTAATTGGGCCCGATACTGTTGAAAACTCGGGTTGGGTGGTGGAGATAGCTGATATCGACCCTTGCTATCCCGGCAACGAACTTGTCTATGGAACCCGCTACAGCAATCGCATTGTGATGTCTCATCACAATGGTGAGAATCCACACGACTTAGAGATTCTTTTCACTGGCAATGCAACAGAATATGGTTACACCGAAATGTTAGATATAGCGATAGGTGATATTCTGCCTCAGATGGCCGGACTCGAGATTCTTGGTGTAGATTATACAGGCTCGGTTTATCTTGTCAGAAAGGTCGATGGAACTTGGCAAGGCCAGGTCATCTGGCAGGATCCGAACTCACTACATGCCGTTATTACAGGAGACTTTTTACCTGCCCGCAGTGGCGATGAAATCCTTGTGGCAGGTGAGTCAGGAACCATCATACTCCTTACGCTTACGTTCACAGACAACCTTACCGGCGATGGTAAAGTTAACTTTCAGGATTTTGCAGAATTAGCTAACTACTGGCAACAAAGTGAACCATCCGCTGATATAGGTCCTTGGCCAATCGGTGATGGCGTCATAAATATGATAGATTTAGCGGTTTTGGCTGAGGATTGGCTGCAGGCAGCATACTGGGTCGAATGATAGGCCATTTAGCCCGCATTTCTCACAACCATTGATTTGGGCTGTTTTTTTGTGGCGATTTGATGTGGCTTGCGATAAACCAATAACAATATTATTTTACAAGTCTGCGTTTTAGTTCTTTTGTAATTTTATTCCATTTTATATGCCGTATTTTGGCCAGAAAACAAAAAATCCCCGTTATTAACCTAAAAAACCAAACAAAAAGTGCTGATCATAAGTTTTTTAGTAATTTTCGGTTTTTTTTAAAAAAAAGCGTCACATTATGAGGTTTCGTGAGACTTTACTAATAGAAAGACGTTGTTTGACAATTTAATAAAAGTAGTAATTATACGAATTAGTTGTTTTATCTTGCTTATTGGTCGTATTTGTGTCTTGCCGAGGTTTAGGATAATGGCTCGGATAACTCCGAGTAATGATGGCCAGGTTCGCCCGGATATTTGTGGTAATATTGCTATCTGGGAGAACCGGTCAGGGGCTGCGTTGATAAGGCAGGTGTGGTATTCATAAAATGAGTAATGGTAATTTAAGCAACAATCGAAGTTGCTATTTGATATGCAAGGTTGTAGGAATATTATATTCGTATCGTAGGTGTGGGAAGAGCCGTCGACAGTTGTAACTTACTTGGCACCACTCATGTTTTGACGGCTCTTAACCACAATAATAAAAGCGATGGAATGGTTAATATTTCAGGCTTTGCTGATTTTGAAAATAAAAATTTAATTATATGAAACACTTCTCCTCCTCTCTAAAGTTAGAAGTTTAGCAGGATGGTGTGGGTTATTCCTTCGGCCCACACTGTCCTGTGTCATTTCTGCCTAATGTCATCAGGACTGCAATACTGCACAGCTTCCATTTTGACGAATAGATAATATAAATTCTGGACAGTTTTTTATTGCCGCTGTTTCGTCCAGAATGTACTATAAAGCAGTTTAAATCTTGTCTGTGTATAAAAATTTTGCGAAAACAAGGCTGTGGCAGAGAAAAAAAATAAAAAGATAAGACTGAAGGCGATACATTCAGCAGAGACAACTATCTTCTTTGCTCTTTGTTTTTTATACCTTTGGCTCATCGTCGATTGCAAGTTGATATTCCAC
>Ga0307990_1004171_pt1 | contig 10705 bp, 7 predicted proteins | sample EllFjometagen129_FD_203168 | JGI IMG/M metagenome (GOLD analysis project Ga0307990, IMG submission 203168) | Marine microbial communities from Ellis Fjord, Antarctic Ocean - #129 | ecosystem: Environmental > Aquatic > Marine > Unclassified | place: Southern Ocean | collected 2014-10-08
CCGTGAGGGTACCGGGTTGGGGCTCGCTGTCGTTCATGGCATCGTGACCTCTCACAAGGGCCGCATAACCGCAGAGAGTACAAAAGGCCAGGGGACACGCTTTGAGATTACATTCCCTCGAATATCTTTGAGCGATCAGAATGGATTGAGGCATGAAAGCAGGGGAGATGAAGTTTACAATTCTCATAGTCGATGATTCACCGGATACGCTGGAAATGATTCAGCGCAACCTTACCTCGCAGGGATATATTGCCTATGCCGCCCTCAGTGCCTCGGCGGCCATTGAAATTCTTGAAGCCACAGCCATTGACCTTGTTATTTCCGATCTTAAGATGCCCAAAGTCAGCGGTCTGGACTTGATTCGACACATCAGAGCGAACTTCAAGGAAACGGAAGTAATGATTATTTCTGGATACGCTACCGTTGAAAGTGCCGTTGAATCAATGAGTATCGGTGCCCTCGACTTTTTATCCAAGCCCTTTACGGATGAGGAACTCTTTGAACATGTGGGTAATGCGATTGATAAGGTTCGTGAACGGAGAAATTTAAAGGAAAGAAATTCTAAAAGTTTATCCAATTATTCGGGCATTACAGGTAATTCAAAACCTATGCAGAAGGTCTTTAAAACGATTGAAAAGGCCTCTATAACACTTGCCACGGTCCTCATTGCGGGAGAGAGCGGCACAGGGAAAGAACTGGTTGCCCGGGCTATTCACTATAATTCGTCTCGTGCCTCTTCACCCTTTATCCCCGTCAATTGTGGGGGAATTCCTGAAACTCTCATCGAAAGCGAACTCTTCGGGTATGTGAAAGGTGCTTTTACTGGAGCGACGGAATCACGCGCCGGATTCTTCCAGACTGCCGATGGCGGAAGCATTTTCCTCGATGAAATCAGTGATACCAGTTTGTCGATGCAGTCAAAGATCCTCCGTGTCCTTCAGGAAAAGGAGGTGTGCATGGTAGGGTCCAGTAAGCGGCAATCGGTTAATGTGCGTATCATTGCCGCAACAAATAAGGACTTACGTGCCATGATAGAAAAGGGTAGCTTCCGGGCAGACCTCTTCTATCGTCTCAATGTAATCGCCATCGACCTGCCACCGTTACGGGAACGGGATGATGATATCATTATGCTCGTTAGTGACTTCAGTAAAATCTTTGCCGAAGAGATGGGCAAACCGATTCCCGCTTTTACCGATAAGGCCTTACAGGCCCTGCTCCATTACCACTGGCCCGGGAATGTGAGAGAACTGCAGAACATAATCCGACGTCTTGTGGTCATGTCCGACAACAATGTTATTGAATCACCTGAACTGCCGTCACTGATGCGCTTTTCCGTCATGAAAGACAAAAGACTCCACCGCTCCCTTGCCGAAGTTGAGGCCGAACATATTCGTAATGTACTCGTCAGTGTGGATGGAAACAAATCGATGGCGGCAAAAATTCTCGGCATCGATCGTAAAACGTTGCGTAAAAAACTGGAGGCACTTCCATCTGCCACCTGATATCACGCAGTTGGGATATTCTCCTCAGTGGTCCATATTTCTTCACCCCTTTGCAGCTATCGCCTGCGATTGTTCAATACTGTCAACGGGCTCATCGCATCACTTGTAACCAATAATTTTTAAAGTCAACGGATGCCTGCTGCACACGCAAAAGGCATCCACACCCTCCCCTTTCGACTGGAACAAAAATTCCTGACCATATAAGAAATCGATTTAATTATTAATATGACTTCTTCGAGATAACCGATTTACCTCCTCGGACTCCCGGCAAAAGCCTGCCCTTTATTGTCATATAACCGTGAGCAACGGGAATATTACTCAACCAATCAGTGCGGCACACCTTATGCTGCTCCAAAGCTGCAACATACATCAGCCGTTGCCAAGGAGGATATTTCCGTGAGCAAAACAGGTTCCCATTCAATGACATCGGAAGATAATGAGATGTCAGGGTTCATCCAAGGGGGAGGGGTATGTTCAAACTGTAAATATAAGAATAATTGCTCCTTTTCTACTATGTGCCTTCAGCCGGTGCTTTATTGCGAGGAATACGCAGTACACCTACCTATACGTAACATAATCTGTTTTCTATATTAATATTAATATGTTATGTTATGTTTAGGGTTTCATATTTTCGTTCTTTCGTCAAGGATTATCTGGTTCGCCAGTTGTTCTCTGCATGATCACCTCCATGGCTTTGTAGTAATCTCTCTGTACTTTGAGGTTTGATACCCGGCAGTACCGTTGGGTTGTCCTGATAGAGTTATGCCCTAGTGTCATGTCAAGCTTGAAATGACACTAGTACAGTGTATATCCTAAAATTTCGGATAAAGCCGCTTCAGTTTTATCCGAGCATCATTTGTTCTAAACTGCCAATCGACCTTGGTTTGACGGTTGTTTCGATCGGTATTCCATGCCGCCACTTCAGCGCGCATCTTCTCAATACAGTCAATTCGGCCTGCAAGGCATTGTCGCTTCAACACGCTGAGTTCAATCTCTGCTATGTTCAGCCAGCTCCCGTGTTTAGGGGTGTAATGTATTTCAAGGCGCTCCGCCAGACGACTTGCTTCTTCAGGTGGAAAGGCCGTGTATAGCGAGGCCGTATTGTGCGTGTTTAGGTTGTCCATAACCAGAACTACTTTCTCGGCATCTGCATATCGTTCTTCAAGCATCTCTTTGATGAAATGTGCCCAGTCAATCCGTGTTCGCTGCTCAGTGATTTTTACCTTGCGCTTTCCCCCAAGCGGTTCTACCTCAATGAATATGCTTGCGACCCCATTGCGAACGTATTTGTCATCCATCAGAGCAGGGTGGCTAGGGGCTGCTGGAATGGGTTCATGCACCTCCCCAATCAGCTGCACACTCGATTCATCCATGCATACAACCGGAATTTTCCGGTTGTACTGACGTGCATAAACCTCGAGTATATCTTCCATCGCCGCTACAAAGCTGGCGTTTTGGTCGGGCGGTATCTTCCAATACTTGCTCAGGTGAGGCTTAAGTTCGTTTTTTTTAAAGTGTTACATACCGTCATCGGAGAAACACTCGGCACTATTTTCAGTTCAACCATTTTTTCAGCTAAGAGTCGTATGGTCCACCGTTCTCGACCTTTCGGGACATCCGAGCATGCCAAGGCTATAAGCTTGGCTTCAAATTCACCGCCAAATTGAATTTCTCGTGGAGGTGTCACGCGCTTCTTACGTTCGATGGCGGCAGAAAGACCCTTTTCAACAAATCGTCTCTTTAAGTGTTCGAGACTTCGAGACGTCGTCCCTAAGGCTTCTGCAACTTGTGCAACAACCCACTTCGGACCATATCCCCCTGCATCAACCAGTAGTAGTGCTCGAGCATATAATACGGTGCGGGCTGCCCTTTTCCTTTTAGTTGAAATAGCCTCCAAATCTTTCCGTTCTTCTTTTGTTAATGTTACTCTGTATCGTGGTGCCATGTCGCCCTCCTTATCTGTTGAAGACGACTATAGCAAAAATTCCATAAATATGCGAACGTTTAAGTTTTACATTGTACTAGAATAACATGGAGCTTTGATCCATCTAAACTGGGCAAGGCATATGGCGACAGTTACTTCATACGCACAGACAGGCTGGATCTTTCAAAGAACGAGATATGGTCTGTCTATGTCATGCTTCCATCGGTAAAAGATGCCTTCCGCTTCTTAAAGAGTATTCCGACTCCGAAGCAAATGGAGGTATATAGTGCTCTGGGGATTACCAGTGTTCCGCTGAAGCGTACAAAGGCTGAGCTGTAAAAATGTAGTGACCATAAAAATTGATCGACCGGATCCAAGTATCTGATATTACTAGATATGTGTCCAAAATAGAGCTAAGCTTGGGCTGGTATGAAATTGCCGCATTGGCCGCCGCGTGGTGGCCGACTTGGTGCAAAAACCGTGAATCAGGACTGGGAGACACGGCTTTTGCTGAGGTTTATGTTGAGTCTATCGTTACTACAGGACGGTGAATCGTTAAATGTCCTTTGTAAGGGCGGGCTCAATGCCCGCCTAAAAAGTTTCTGTCAACCCCAAGAGAGACCGGGGAGGGGGTCTATCTTTCCCGGAGTCCTGACGACTTCAAGGAAAATAAGAACATTCTTTCATCAGTTATCGAGGATACTCATCGCCTCTTCCTTATCCAGATCCATAATGTAGTCGATACCGCTGATTCTCGCCGCATCTGGTGTCAGCGCGGCAAGATCGCCCCGGGTGATGTGCTCGAGGGCAAACTTTCTGCTGCCTGCCATAATCTGACTGAGGCCTTGATGGAGACGCTCGTAATAGGTGTACAGCCCCAAAGCGCCGGTGGGCAGTTTTTCAAACGCTTCATCGCCAAGCTCTTTTCGAAGGGATGCTGCGGTCACAAAGATTTCATCCTTTGAATTACCGAACCGTTCGATATACACAGGAACCTGTTTGTCATCTATGGTACGGCCGATGGTCTTGCCTACCATTGCAGCTGCAATGGGAGCACGGGCCATGCCAATAAGCTTTACAAATGGAGAGCCCATCGCAAGCCCCTTGAATATTTGATCCTCAAAGGCAAAGCCCCCGGCGAGTGTCAGCGGCGGAACATATTGATCTTTCTCGGCCAGATGAGATGCATACTGGATCAAGAGGGAATGTAATTCCACCGGAGGAACACCCCATTCATTCATCATCCGCCACGGACTCATTCCGGTTCCTCCACCGGCACCGTCAACGGTGAGCAAATCGAGTTTGTATTTCGAAGCAAAAGACAAGGCACGCGCGAGATCAGCAGGCCGGTATGCGCCTGTCTTGAGGAATATATATTTTGCACCTGCTACCCTGAGTTCTTCAATTCTCTTGGCAAAAGATTCTTCCGAAACCATACCGACACGGGAATGACGTTCGAACTCCTTGAAGGAACCACGTTCAAATGCCTTAATCACACTCTCATCAAAGGAATTTGGTAAAACGATATATCCTCGTTCAGCAAGCATCTGGGCCCTTTTCAGGTTCGGTATCTTAACCTCACCACCGATATCCTTTGCGCCCTGTCCCCATTTGAGCTCAACGCATTCCACACCGAGCTTCTCAATAGCGTATTCTTGTGTACCAAGTTTTGTATCCTCGATATTGGCCTGCACTACGATGGCACCGTAACCGTCACGCTGATTGTCCTGATAGAGTTTCACTCTGCGTTTAAGGTCAACGGTATCCACCACACGGCCGTTTTTAAAGACCGACTCATGATCCATGCCGACGACATTTTCACCGATGGTCAGTCCCGTTCCCATAAGGGCTGCTCCGATTGCCAGCCCTTCCCAATTATTCTTGGCTATGGCTGTTGAACCGATGCCGGGGATGGTCCAGGGAGCGCGGAATTTAATGCCATTATCATGTCCGAATGTAACTTCCATGTTCACATTCGGGAATATCGCCTTGTCACTGTCAGCCTCTATTCCGTGTGCACCTACACAGGTACCCATGATGTTGAAATGCGAATAATCAACGGGATAACGCTTTTCTGCGGCAGTGGTGATAACACCGAAGGGTTGAGGATAGATAACCTCATGGCCCCTGTAGGCTGATTTTCCGATCTCGCACATACCGATACATCCATCCACGCAGGTTACACACATACCCGAGGTTGGTACCACTGAATCTTCTGTTCTGTTCTTTGTAAGCGTTGCGGCTGAAGAATTTACTTTCGATACGACCATATCAACTCACTCCTTTACCTTTATCATAAGTTATTTTATTTCACAGGCCACACAGGGATCCATGTAGCACATCATGTCATGGAACTGGTCCTTGGCAATGCATGGCGGCTCTAAGTTAGCACATGCACCACAGATCGCCTTTTCCGGTTCGTTATAGGTACACCGCAGCTGGCATGCCGGGCAGACCTCCATACAAGCACCACAGAGCCTGCAGACATCGGACTGAATGTCAAAGGGTGTACCAATATTTCTGTCCTCGCCGCGGCCGCGGAACCCGATAGCCCCTGCCATCATCTGCTCGTTGCACATCCTTACACACAACCCGCAGAGGATACAGTCCTCATACTCCTGTCGAAATCGCTGCTGTTGCACACCGTGCTTGGCGGCAAGGTCCTGGATTGTCTTCGACTGGGGACAGGATGCCAGCAGCAGCTCTATAATCATTTTCCTCGCCTTCAAAACACGCTCCGATGCGGTGCGCACTTTCAGGCCCTCTTCAACTGGATATGTGCAGGATGAGACAAGTGGCCCTTCACCGATCTCCACAACACAAAGCCTGCATGCACCGTAGGGCGTGAGTCCTTCCTTGTGACAAAGCGTCGGGATGGGAAAGCCGTAAAACTTTGCCGCCTCCAGAATCGTAGTGCCTTCTTCAACGGATACTTGCAGACCGTTCAACGTAAGTTTAATCATTCTTAGCTCCTCCCATTGCGGCACTCGCCGGTTGATCTATGGATTGTCCACTGGTGAATTCAAGATCGCATCGTAAACAGCGCCTGCACTCCGATCGGGCCTGATCTTCTGTCAGGACCATGGTCACTTCCTTGAAGTTCTTTATTCTCTCAGAAGGTGGCAACTCCGAAGGCTCGACGCGCCTCGCTGTTTCCGCTTCTAATTCGTCAACGATGGCGGGCTCGATGTAGACTTCGGGAAGATTGGGTACGGCCGGTTTGATCAGTGGCTGGTTTTGCAGGAACCGGTCGATGCTTTGTGCAACTTTTTTACCAGACGCGATGGCATCGATAACGGTGTTTGGTCCGGTTACCACATCGCCGCCGGCGAATACTCCTTTCATACTTGCTTCGAGGGTTCTTTTGTTCACCTTGATTCTGCCACTTTTATCAACTTCCAGCCCCATCGAGGCAAGAAATTCGCTTTTGGGCTTTTCGCCGATGGCTACGATGAGTGTGTCCAGTTCTACCTTGAACTCGCTTCCGGGAATCGGAACGGGTTTACGGCGCCCGGATCCATCCACCTCACCCAAGCGGTTTTTAATACATTCAATTCCGACCACACTGCCTTCCCTGGCATAAACTTTGACAGGCGTGATCAGGGGTTCAATTTTTACACCTTCTTCGAGGGCGGCATCGATTTCTTCTTCGTAGGCCGGCATCTCTTCCCGGGTGCGCCTGTAGAAAAGGGACACGCTGGCAGTATCCTTCTGCCGCAGGGCAACGCGTGCGGCATCCAACGCCGAATTTCCGCCACCGATAATCCCCACATGGCCCCGTGCCAGTTGTTCGTCCCGTATGTTAAACGCCTTCAAGAATTGAATGGAAGGAAAGATCCCCTCGCTATCTTCATTTTCCAGACCCAGGCGCCAGCTTTCATGCGCTCCCATGGACAGGAATACCGCTTCGAACTTTTCGGCCAGTAAATCCTGCAGTGTCTGGTCTTTCCCAAAGGTGCTGCCATATTCAATAGAAATATTCTCATTCAAGAGGGTTTCTATTTCCTTCTCTACAATTTCCCTGGGCAGTCTGTAAGCGGGCAGCGTACAGGCCAGCATGCCGCCCGGTTTGTTTTCCGCCTCGAAAATCGTCACGCCGTATCCCAGCAGAGAAAGAGCATGCGCGGCCGTGATGCCTGCCGGGCCAGCGCCGATGACGGCTACTGATTGCTTTTTCTGTATCGCCATGGTTGGCTTGTAGACGGACGGCTCCACGCGGTCGGTCACAAATCGTTTCAGCGCGCGAATGGACACGGGTTCACCCCCGCTTGTTCCAAGGCTGCAGTGTCTTTCGCATTTGCGGTCACAGACCCGGGAGCTTACGGCCGGGAATGGATTGGCAGACCTGATGATCCGGTAGGCCTCCTCGTAATCGCCTTTTTCAATCATGGCGACATACCGCCACGCCTCCGTATCCACGGGACAAGCGGCCTGGCAAGACGCCCCCGTCAGTTCCTTGCAGACAAAGGCGTCACATCGTTTGTCGATGATGTGCCGCTCATATTCCTCGCGGAAATACCGGAGGGTACTCAACACCGGATTGGGCGCAGATTGGCCGAGTGCGCACATGGTGGTATCCTTGACCGTCTCCGCCAGTTCTTCCAGCAGATCCAGGTGCGCTAAGGTTCCGCGGCCAAGCGTGATGTCTTCGAGAAGTTCATACATGCGCTGCGTTCCTTTGCGGCAGGTGAAACACTTTCCGCAGGACTCGCCTTTCAGGAAATTCATGAAATATTTGGCCACATCGACCATACAGGTATCTTCATCCATGACGATCATGCCGCCCGAACCCATAATGGACCCGACTTTCCCCAAGCTGTCATAGTCGAGGGGCAGGTCAAACATGGAAGCGGGGATACACCCGCCGGATGGTCCTCCTGTCTGGATGGCTTTGATCTTCGCATTGCCGGAGGGACCGCCGCCGATATCATAAACCACCTTTTTGATGGGGGTGCCGAACGGCACCTCGACCAGTCCGGTATTTTTGATCTTGCCGACCAGCGAGAATATTTTCGTCCCGGCGCTGTTTTCCGAGCCGATTTTGAGATACTCTGCTGCGCCTTTTTCGATAATGTAAGGAACATTCGCCAGCGTCTCGACATTATTGATGCAGGTGGGGTGCCCGAAAAGGCCTTTCGCGATCGGGTAGGGGGGGCGCTGGCGCGGTTCGCCCATTTTCCCCTCGATGGATCTGATCAGCGCCGTTTCCTCTCCACAGACGAAGGCGCCCGCGCCATGAAAATTTTTCATGTCGAAATCGATACCCTGACCTAAAATATTACTGCCCAGAAGACCAATTTTACTGGCTTCGCGCATCGCGATCGTCACGTGTTTAATGGCCAGCGGATATTCGCTTCGCACATAAATGATGCCGTGGCTGGCTCCTATGGCAAGAGCGGCAATGATCATACCTTCGATAACGGCGTGGGGATTGCCTTCCAGCACGCTCCGGTCCATGTACGCACCCGGATCCCCTTCATCGGCATTACAGATAATATATTTCTCGCCGGAGCCATCATCCGCATTCCGGGCCATCACCCATTTTCTTCCTGTCAGAAAGCCGCCCCCGCCGCGCCCCCGCAACTTGGATTTCAGGATTTCCTCGGCGATCCATCCCCGATCCGGTTTTTCCAATGCCTTTCCTAGCGCGGCGTAGCCTCCCGTTTTCAGATAATCGATAATCCGGATCGGATCGACATGCTGGTTTTTACCGAGAACGATTCTGGTTTGTCCCTGAAAAAAGGGAATCTCCTGTTGGGTAAAGCGTTTGACCGTAGAACCGGGCTCCCGGTACAGGAGTTCTTCTACCACCTTGCCTTCTACTGCCGCATCGATGATCTTGGGAACATCTTCCATCGTGAGCTTCGGATACAGATTATATCCCGGTTCGACGATGATCAACGGATCCATTTCACAGAAACCCAAACAGCCAGTGATCCGGAGGGAGAGTTTGTTCGACAGGTCCTTCTCCAAAATCTGGCGTTTGATGATCCGTATCAAATCGTTCGAGCCACTGGCCTGACCACCGGTTCCCCCGCAGATGACGATGCATGGTTTATTTAGATTATTGTCGGTTAGAATGGATGCGCGATAGGCATTAAATTCAGCGACGGTTTGAAAAATCTTCATCTCATTTCCCTTCATTGTTATGTATGCATATTCATTTGGTCCAGATTCAGCAGACGCCCTTTACACCCCTGCCGCGTGCATACCTCCCACGCACAGCCTTCACGAACAAACAGTGCTGCCATGGGAGCGCCGCATTCCTTGCAACTGGAGAAAGTGGGCATTTCATTCAGGCAGTGCGGGCAATAAAACTTGGAAATACTGTTTGCCGGAACAGAATGTTCCAGGGCGGTGGCCTGACTGCCATAGAGCGAAGACAAGCTCAGCCAGCCTTTGGTGCCATTATAAGAAATGTTGAGCTTGATGGATGGATGGCCATCAATAGGGTAATCGGAATCCATGAGGCTCTCTTTGCAGGTGGGACAAGACACCAGCAGGGGAAATATCCGGCGGTCAGCCTGAACATCGATATTGTCTTGGCCGTCCCTGGCTTTGGAGATGATTTCTCTTACCCTGTTCTTGCTTACATGTGGAAAATATTGTCCGTCCACCATCACGACCGGTCCCAGGGCGCAGGCACCGAGGCAGTTGACCGTTTCCAGTGTGAACTCCTTATCCGGTGAGGTCTCGCCCGGCGCGATGCCGAGTTGTTGCGAAAATTCCTTCGCTATTTTTTGACCGCCCCGAACATGGCAGGCCGTACCCAAGCAAACAGACACGCAGTGCTTGCCTTTGGGTTTCAAACTGAAAGCTTTGTAGAACGTGGCTACGCCATAGATATCCCTCAGCGATTCACCGGTTTCTTTGGCAACCAGCTTCAGCGCTGTTTCGGGAAGATAGGTATATTCCTTCTGGATTTCTTCGAGGATCGCAATGAGTCCTCCGTTGCCCTTACCACTCTCTTGTATGATATCAAGAACGTTATCTGTGTACATGCTCTTCCCTTCCTCTCCTTACTTAAAAGGACCTTCTTTTTTATGTGTTACGTGTTTCACTCGTATTCCTCACAGTGCCACACCCCTGATTCAGGTCTGGTAAAGCCACAGGTTTCCCTGTGGCGACAGTTGCTGCACAGCCCCAGGACTTTCTCTGGAGATTGGTTTGCACTTTTTGTATCTATTCCGGATTCTACTGATCCTTCTGAAGTGCCTATGGGGTTTTCAAACTTTCGCGAGGGATTGTCTAACTCATATTCCTCACAGAATTGAACATC
>Ga0307990_1004173_pt1 | contig 10701 bp, 10 predicted proteins | sample EllFjometagen129_FD_203168 | JGI IMG/M metagenome (GOLD analysis project Ga0307990, IMG submission 203168) | Marine microbial communities from Ellis Fjord, Antarctic Ocean - #129 | ecosystem: Environmental > Aquatic > Marine > Unclassified | place: Southern Ocean | collected 2014-10-08
GGCAAAGAGCTCTACCGGCATACCGGTTTCTTCGCTTGTGAAGACATTCTCAATAAATGGCGTGGTTTGGGATATGAGTTCAAAGGTAAAGACTGATGATCGAGCAACTGATGACCAGTTTAAGCCAGGCTGTTTATGCCACCCCCGCAATCGCGCTGGCGGCAGCCGCAGGCTGGGGGATACTGAGCATTCTGCTTTCCCCCTGCCACCTGGCGAGCATCCCACTGATTGTCGGGTTTATCAACGGCCAGGGGCGCATGAGCACGCGCCGGGCTTTTGTCATCTCGAACCTGTTCGCTATCGGTATTCTGCTCTCCATTGCCCTGATTGGTCTGTTAACCGCCCTGGCCGGGCGGATGCTGGGCGATCTCGGTCCCTGGGGCAATTGGCTGGTTGCCGGAATCTTTTTTCTGTTCGGACTGCATCTTTGGGGAATCATCCCGATGCCCTGGTCGGGACCGGGACAGATCAATATGCAGCGCAAGGGTCTGCTTTCCGCTCTCGTTTTGGGGCTGGTTTTTGGCATCGCACTTGGTCCCTGCACCTTTGCTTTTATGGGACCGGTCCTGGGTGTCGCATTCACCGAAGCCAACCACAGTCAGCTCTTCGCCGCCTCCCTGCTGCTGGCCTACGGCATCGGCCATTGTGCGGTGATCGTCTTTGCTGGCACCTTCACCGAAAAAGTCCAACATTACCTGAACTGGAGTGAAGGTTCCAAGGGGACTATCTGGCTCAAACGACTATGTGGCCTGCTGGTTATGACCGGGGGTGCCTGGCTGCTCTACACCGCCGCCTGATGACTTTTACTGGAGGCTATTTCAATGCGTCATCATATCAACAAAATCTGGACTGTCATCAGCACCAACGGGACTGACCCAGACGTTTGCGGATCAAAACACCAGATTCCCCTATTTGTCGCCACCGAACGCAATGAGCGTAAACAAGGATGGTCAGCGAAAAGTGTGTGAGCGCTAGCGAGTTTTTTCGCTATCCTTGATATAAGCGATTGCAGAGAGGGAACCCGACAGGGCAAGACAGTTTAAGACCCCATTTGTATTTTATGCACCTACTCTTGCACTTTTACTGGGTCATTTTAAAGCAATAATGTAAGAACATCCCCCAATCCATAGATATTAGGGGTATCTCACCCACTAAACGGTTGTCAAGCTCTCCGTACTGCCTCCTTAATAAATATTTATAATAAAACTACATGACACGGCAACATACCGGAATATTTATACTTTATCCGTATGCGACTCACTCTTTACCCTCATGTCATTCTTGCCCACATTAAGCTGGTATAAGTTTTGCTTTAAAAAAGCGCGGTGCTTGCTATCTATATAATTGAGGCTTAATAATGCTATTCTAATGCCAAAGCTGAGCTTGCCATATATAGTTTTATAATGCCTGCTTTTGATATAACAATTTAATGTTTGAATGGAACGTAAAAAGAAATGATATTATTCTCTATCAAATGGCGTTTTTATCCAAAAGAGATGCCTAAATTCTGCACTGTGCTTACCGGCATAATATTGACCGCGCTGTTTAGCTTTGCAACACCTGCGCTGGCGCAAGTTAGTGGCTCATGTGCTAACTGTCATACCATGCACAACAGCCAAGATGGGAGTCTACCCGTTTCCGGCGGCCCAAACGAAACCCTTTTGCTAAACGACTGTGTCGGCTGTCATTCGTCCGCCACATCCAGCACCTACTACACCTTAGGTAACTGTGAAGTGCCTGTTGTCCTCTACACCGGTGGAGTGCCCACTGAATATCTAGCTGGTGGAAATTTCTATTGGGTAAAAGAGGGGCTTGGCGCCGATGACAGCAAAGGGCACAACGCATTTCTGGGTGAGGATGATGATAATCTCACCGTGGCACCCGGAGCGAAAGTAACCTGCAGTACCAACGCCTGTCACCAAAATTTGTCGCAACCATTTGCTGGCTCGAACATGAATTTTGCTCTCAATGGTAATTACGGCTGTAAGGGCTGCCATATTAATGTAAAACATCATGCCAATGACCATCCAAACGGTGATTCTGGTCTGGCAAACAGCGCTGAGAAGGGTTGGTATCGCTTCCTCTCTGGGCATGGTTTTACCGAAGATGGATCAACGGCAGGAGTGGAAGGCTACGAAGATGGTCTGTGGGAAGCTGGGCTTCATGATGGTGGAGATCATTTGGGTAGTACCACGCATAATGAATATCTAGGCAACCATGATGTTGACACAGGTTATGGGTTCGATTATGGTGACCTTGGCCATACAACTACCGCCTTTTGCACCGGATGCCATGGTGAATTTCACAATACTCAGAACTTGGGAACCGACCCAGAGAATATATGGATCCGTCATCCATCTGACGCAATAATCCCCAACGATAATGAATATCAATACTGCACTACATATGATCCACTTACTCCTGTCGCACGACCGAGCTTACCGGAAACACCAAGTGGTGCGGTTGTCCCAGGCACAGATATGGTCATGTGTCTTTCCTGCCATAGACCGCACGGAAGTCCTTATCCAGACATGCTTAGATGGGATTATACTCGCCAAATTAGTGGTGGCGGTGAGGGTTGTGATGTCGGTACTGGTTGCTTTTTTTGTCATACAACTAAAGATGACTAGAAGACTAATAGTATGGCGACGCCAATTAAACATCGTCAGACGCTACACCGGATTACTTTAGCCGATGAGTGTTATTATCAGCCAGCTATCAATTGGTCACGTTCCACTACCGAGTATAAAAATAAAAGGGATCAAATCTACGTTTGATATCCATGACTATTCAAAGAGTAAAGGAGTGTCGCAGACACAGAACAAAAAAAGTTCCCAGTATGAACATTAAATAAATGGTCTTGCACTATTGCACCTTGGCAGCATTCCAAAGTTGGCTGTTCAAGCACATGAAATGGATGCAACATCCTCGGCAAGTATATTGTAATTGACAAAGGTTGCGAAAGACGGTAGACAGGTTAACTATATTTGATACCGTTTCATGCATATAAGTATCATTTCCCGTATTCCCCCAATGGATCTATCCTATATTTTCCTATCACTCTTAAATCGAGAGGCATGTTGGCGCCGCGACTTTTCGTCAGTGCTGGTGGCTAATCAACGGCAAAATTAAATGACAAAAACAGAAGAGACAAAAACCACTGCTAAAACTCCACCCGCAAAAACAAAAACAGCCAAGCGCACTAGCGAAATCACTAGCGAAATCGACGAAAGCGCCATGCATCTCAAAGATCTTAAGAACAAAAAGATCACCGAGCTGACAACAATCGCCAACGATTTGAAGATCGAAGGTGTCGCCGGAATGCGCAAACAGGACATTGTCTTTGCCATTCTAAGCTCCACTGCCGCCAAAAAAGGGGCGATTTTCGGCGAGGGAGTGTTGGAAATTCTGCCGGACGGTTTCGGCTTTTTACGCGCTATCGATGCCAACTACCTGCCGGGACCAGACGATATCTACGTTTCGCCTTCGCAAATCCGCCGTTTCAGTCTCAGGACTGGTGACACTATTTCAGGTCAAATTCGCCCCCCAAAAGAGGGAGAACGTTACTTTGCCCTGCTCAAAGTGTCAGAGATCAACTTTGAGGACCCTGCTGTAGCACGTAAGAAAACTCTATTCGACAACTTGACACCGCTGCACCCCGATCAACGTCTGACCCTAGAGACCACCAGCGAAAATATCCCTATGCGGGTGGTAGATCTGGTCTCACCCATCGGCAAAGGGCAACGCGGTCTCATTGTTGCACCACCGCGCACCGGTAAAACGGTACTGCTACAAAATCTTGCCAACTCAATCACCGCCAACCACCCTGAAGCATATCTGATCGTACTGCTGATTGACGAACGTCCAGAAGAAGTTACCGAAATGCAACGTTCAGTTAAAGGTGAAGTGGTTTCATCAACTTTTGACGAGCCGGCTACCCGCCACGTCCAGGTTGCCGAGATGGTAATTCAAAAAGCGCGCCGCCTAGTGGAACACAAACGCGACGTAGTGATCCTGCTCGACTCCATCACCCGGTTGGCACGTGCATACAACACGGTAGTCCCCTCCAGCGGCAAGATACTCTCCGGCGGTGTAGACTCCAATGCCCTACACAAGCCCAAGCGCTTCTTTGGCGCTGCACGTAACGTTGAAGAGGGGGGCAGCTTGACCATCATCGCTACTGCCCTGATCGATACCGGCAGCAAAATGGATGAAGTTATCTTTGAAGAGTTCAAGGGTACCGGCAATATGGAACTGATTCTTGATCGCCGTCTGGTCGACAAGCGCACCTTCCCCGCCATCGACGTGAACAAATCAGGCACCCGCCGCGAAGAACTGCTGCAAGACACCACCACTCTGCAACGGATGTGGCTGCTGCGCAAGGTATTGACAACAATGAACGTCGTCGACAGCATGGAATTTTTACGCGAGAAACTAGTTGAAACCAAAGACAATCAAGAGTTTCTCGATTCGATGAATCAATAAAAGAGCAATTAATATCTTGCATCAGCGCTAAAAACAGTGTATGTAACGCAATTACTCGTAACGAGTTCATTCTGCCTGTACCAAGCCAGGCGCACCACAAGGAGAAACATCATGAAAGAGGGCATCCACCCCAAGTATCAAGAAGTGACCGTAAAATGTCACTGCGGCAACAGTTTCAGCACCCGCTCTACTTCTTTTAAAAACGGAGAGCTGACAACAGAAATTTGCTCCGCTTGCCACCCATTCTACACCGGCACGCAGAAGCTGTTAGATACCGCAGGTCGTATCGAGCGTTTCCGTAAGCGCTACGCGAAGTAACACCCAAGCAGCCTCACTAGGCTGCTTGTCCGTGTATGCTTCAAGCCATAGATCAGCCGCAAGATGACTTTTGACTCTTGCGGCTGTTTCTCGTTGATTAGACCCCAAACCCCGAGGCTGCCCATGCTTGTTCAACTGCTGAGCTATACACCACAGCCCGAGAAAATTGTCGCAGCGGCAGCACGCCTGTGTTATTCCGCTGCCGGCATTGACGATCTGCTAGGTGCGCCAGCATCACAACAGGCGAATCTGATCGACAAGATCCTCGCATTAGGTCACTTTTCAGTACTTGAACACGTCAACTTCAGTTTCGGCATCGAGGGAATAAGTCGTGCCTGCTCGCATCAATTAGTCAGACACCGTTTGGCTTCGTACTCCCAACAGAGCCAACGCTACGTTGCTAATGACAAACCTTTCCCTGCTATTGAACCACCGTCCATAGCTCAGCACCCGGAACTACAACAGCGCTACCATGAGCTATTTGCCCAAACGCATCAGTTATACACCGAGCTCTTAGCTGCGGGCATACCAGCTGAAGACGCACGTTTTGTTTTACCCAACGCCACTGCAACTAAGTTGGTAATGACCATGAACGCCCGCGAGTTGCACCACTTTTTCAGTCTACGCTGCTGTCAAAGGGCACAATGGGAAATTCGCGCCATGGCCAAAGAAATGTTACTGCTGTGCCGCGCGACCGCTCCTCTGCTATTCGCCAACGCTGGGCCTGGCTGCCTGCGCGGTGACTGCCCTGAGGGAACCATGTGCTGCGGGAAAATGGTGCAAGTACGTACGGAGTACGCAGCACAGAATTGATTTTACGTGTTTTTAACAGGATGGTTAAACCGTGGCTATATTTGACAAGCTAGAAGAAGTTATTGATCGCTTTATGGAGGTGGAAGGTCTGCTTTCCGACCCCAGCGTATTGTCAGATCAGAATCGTTTTCGCGACCTGAATCGTGAGCACTCCGACCTAGAAGCGCCAGTAACAGTTTATCGCCGTTATAAACACGTAAAACAGGATATAGAAAACAATCGCGAACTGATGCGCGACGACGACCCTGAGATGCGCGATATGGCAAAAGAGGAGTTGCCCGCCTTAGAGCAGGAAGAAGAAGCTCTAGCACAACAACTCACCCTGCTGATGCTCCCTAAAGACCCCAATGATGGCAAAAACATCATTCTAGAAATTCGCGCTGGTACCGGCGGCGATGAAGCCGCCCTGTTTGCTTCCGATCTGTTCCGCGCTTACTGCCGTTACGCTGAGCGCCATCGCTGGAAAGTGGAAATTCTCAGTTCTTCGGAATCTGGAGTGGGAGGATTCAAAGAGGTTATCGCCATGATCACTGGGCAGAATGTCTACTCACGGCTCAAGTACGAGAGCGGCACCCATCGTGTCCAACGCGTACCAGAGACCGAAGCGCAGGGACGAATTCACACCTCAGCCTGCACCGTAGCGGTATTACCCGAAGCGGAAGATGTAGATCTGGACATCGACAACGGCGATCTGCGCATTGATGTCTACCGCGCCTCTGGTGCGGGCGGTCAGCACATCAATAAAACCGAATCGGCAGTGCGCATCACCCATATCCCTACCGGGGTGGTGGTGTCATGTCAGGATGAAAAATCCCAGCACAAGAACAAAGCCAAGGCCATGAAAGTGCTGCGCTCGCGCATCCTTGATGCTATGCAGGCCGAACAAAATGCCCTAACGGCTGCCGACCGCAAAAGCCAAGTGGGCAGCGGCGATCGTAGCGAACGCATCCGTACTTATAATTTCCCGCAAGGGCGCTGCACCGACCACCGTATCGGTCTCACTCTGTACAAACTGGATGCGATCATGCAAGGGGATCTGGACGAAGTTTTTGACGCCCTGACCACCTATTATCAGGCGGAACAGATGGCCGGACAGGACGACTAGTGACCGAGTGTTGGACGGTCTTGAAAGTGGTGCGCTGGACCACAGACTACCTCGCTAGCAAAGGTGTTAATAACCCACGCCTTGATGCTGAACTGCTTATTGGTAAAGTTTTAGCCAAAGATCGGGTAGGTCTGTATCTGTGTTACGACCAACCGCTGCAAGCTGATGAATTAGCGCAGATTAGGCAGCTGGTCAGCCGACGCGCCAACCGGGAACCGCTACAGTATATTGTCGGTCATACCGAATTCTGGTCATTGTCTTTCAAGGTGACACCCAGCGTGTTGATTCCCCGCGCTGACACTGAAATTCTGGTGGAAGAGGCGCTACGCATCCTCGAAGACAAAGATGCGCTAAAACGAGGACCGGTGTTGGATGTCGGCACCGGCAGCGGCGCAATCGCCATTGCCGTTGCCAGCGCAGTGGCTCACGCTTGTACTAGTAATAAAAAAAGACCGGTGAAAAACGCTGTTCCTGAATCCAGCAGTAACGAGGATACGCTTGTGCGAGTTGATGCCATCGACATCAGCCCTGAAGCACTGAGCATCGCGCAACACAATGCGGCGTCTAACAATTTGGCGCAGCAAGTACACTTTTATCAGCACGACATGGCTGATCTGAAAAACTTTGTTAGCACTAGCGGCACGGATAGATATCAGCTGATATTGTCCAATCCGCCCTATATCAGTACCGCTGAAATGAAAGAACTGATGCCCGAAGTCGCCCAGCATGAACCACAAATAGCTTTGGCGGCCGGAGTTGATGGTCTCGACTGCTATCGACTGCTGTGTAACCAAGCACCAGAATGTCTGCAACCACAAGGCTGGTTAGTGGTTGAAGTTGGCGCTACTCAGGCAGTAGCGGTTAAAAATTTAATGGAACAGGCGGGACTGGTCAACAGTTTTACCCGTGCTGACTACAGTGGCATAACCCGCGTAGTTGGTGCCCAAGCACCTGATGGCTGTTTACCTCAGCCAAACAGCGAGGCGTAGCTTGAACAAAATAATAATTCACGGTGGTAATAAATTGCACGGCACAGTACAGATCAGTGGTGCGAAAAATGCGGCGCTACCGTTGCTGTGTGCCACCTTGTTGGCCAGTGGCGAACACAAGCTGAGCAATGTACCCCAGCTGCGCGATATCAGCACGGTATTGCAACTACTAGAAACATTGGGAGCTAAAACCGCTTGGGACGCTAGCACGGTAACCGTTAATTCTGATGATGTGGTCAGCGTCGAAGCCCCCTACGATCTGGTAAAAACCATGCGCGCCTCAGTGCTGGTACTGGGGCCACTGCTGGCCCGCTTTGGCAAGGCACGCGTCAGCCTGCCCGGGGGCTGCGCTATCGGCGCGCGCCCGATTGACCTGCACCTTAAAGGTCTGACTGCCATGGGTGCCGAGATAACTCTCGACCATGGCTATGTTGAAGCGCGCTGCAAGCAACTACACGGGGCGACTATTTACTTCGACACGCCAACTGTGGGGGGCACCGAAAACCTGATGATGGCCGCCACGCTGGCCCAGGGCACCACTGTTCTGGAAAATGCCGCCTGCGAACCAGAGATAGTCGACCTTGCCGCAGCGCTGAGTAAAATGGGCGCTAATATCAATGGAGCCGGTAGCGACACCATCACCATCGTCGGCGTTGATTCACTCCAACCGATGCGCCATCGCGTGATGCCAGACCGCATTGAAGCAGGAACTTTCATGGTAGCAGCAGCCATGACTGCCGGTCAGGTGCTGGTAGCTAACGCTGACCCGGAGTGCCTGGAAGCGGTGATCAGCAAGCTGCGTGAAGCTGGAGCACAGGTTGACGTACAAGCTGAAGGCATTCATGTTACCGGCAGCAGCGAAATTAAACCATTACACATAAAAACCAGCCCGCATCCTGGCTTCCCCACCGATATGCAGGCGCAGTTTATGGCACTACTTACCTTGGCGCGCGGCACCAGCATTATCACTGAGAATGTTTTTGAAAATCGCTTCATGCATGTATGCGAACTGCAACGCTTGGGTTCAAACATTATTATCGACGGAAAACAAGCCATTGTCGAAGGGGTAGAAATGCTGCGCGGCGCCCCGGTTATGGCTACCGATCTGCGCGCCAGTGCATCACTAGTTTTGGCGGGCTTAGCCGCAGACAATACCACTGAAATTTCCAGAATCTACCACCTTGACCGCGGCTATGAGCATCTGGAAGAAAAACTACTAGCATTGGGCGCTGACATTAAGCGCGTATCTGCTTGAGAATGAGGATATTATGAGTGACTACATCACATTTGCCCTACCTAAAGGGCGTATTTTGCAAGACTCCATGGAACTATTTGCCCAAATCGGTATCACCTGTCCCGAAATGGAAGAAAAAAACCGCAAGCTGGTTTTTGAGAACAAAAAAGATAAATTTCGTTTCATGGCTGTGCGTGCCACCGACGTGCCCACCTATGTTGAATACGGCTGTGCCGACATCGGCGTAGTTGGTAAAGACACCCTGTTGGAGCAGAATAAAGATCTTTACGAACCGCTGGATCTCAACTTCGGCTACTGCCGTCTTGTGGTAGCTGAGCCAAAAGCGCTGAGTGAAAAAGATGACCCCAGCAGTTGGTCCAACATTCGAGTAGCAACTAAATATCCTAACGTTACTGAGCGCTATTTTGCCAGCAAAGGTATTCAGGTAGAGCTGATCAAACTTTACGGTTCAATCGAACTGGCACCACTGGTCGGGTTGTCCGAGCGTATTGTCGATCTGGTATCCACTGGTGCGACGCTACGCGACAACGGCATGGTAGAAGTGGAAACCATTGCAGAAATAACCACCCGCCTGATTGTCAACCGCGCCAGCTTGAAAACCAAGCATGAGCGCATCAGTAAAATTATTACTGATCTGGAACAGGTCATTGCTGCCACTCCTAAAATTTCAGTATAGACAGGTTTTACCATGATCAAATTACTTAATTTTGGCGATAGCGAGTTTGACGCCGCCTTCGAACTGATAGAAAAACGGGCAGCGCACGTTCCTGCCGATATCGACACCACGGTGCGCAACATCATTGCTGATGTACGCCAGCGTGGAGATGCGGCGCTGCAGGAATATACCCTGCGCTTCGACAAGCTTGACCTGTCAAGCCAAGGGATAGAAGTTACTCAGCAGGAAATCGACCAGGCACTGGAGAAAGTATCTGCCGACGACTTGGCAGCCCTCCAATTTGCTGCTGAGCGCATCCGCACCTACCATCGCCGCCAGAAGCAAGAGACCTGGCTATCGACCGATGAGGACGATATCGTTCTCGGTCAGCTCATACGCCCCCTGGCTCGAGTGGGCATTTACGTTCCCGGCGGCAAAGCGGCCTATCCATCTTCAGTCTTGATGAACGCCATTCCTGCACAAGTTGCCGGAGTTAAAGAGATCATCATGGTGGTACCGATGCCCAACGGTGAAGCCAACGCTCACGTGTTAGCAGCGGCGCACATTGCCGGAGTAAAACGCATCTTCCGTATCGGCGGCGCTCAGGCAATTGCGGCACTGGCCTACGGCACCACCAGCGTCCCACAGGTAGACAAGATCACCGGACCAGGCAATATCTATGTCGCTACAGCCAAGAAAATGGTCTTCGGTGAAGTTGATATCGACATGATCGCTGGACCAAGCGAGATACTCATTGTCAACGACGGCAGCGGCAATGCACGCCATCTGGCAGCAGACCTTTTGTCCCAAGCCGAGCACGATGAACTGGCATCATCAGTACTGCTGACCACCAGTGCTGAAATGGCTGCCGCAGTACAAGCCGAAGTTAAAAAACAATTGGAACTGCTACCGCGTAACGCCATAGCCCGCGCTTCCATTGACAACTATGGTGCCATCATTGTGGCCGAGCAGCTGGAGCAAGCCTTGGAGCTATGCAACCGCATTGCCACTGAGCACTTGGAACTGGCAGTTGACAATCCCTTTGAGCTGTTGAGTCAGGTACACAATGCCGGAGCTATAT
>Ga0307990_1004174_pt1 | contig 10701 bp, 5 predicted proteins | sample EllFjometagen129_FD_203168 | JGI IMG/M metagenome (GOLD analysis project Ga0307990, IMG submission 203168) | Marine microbial communities from Ellis Fjord, Antarctic Ocean - #129 | ecosystem: Environmental > Aquatic > Marine > Unclassified | place: Southern Ocean | collected 2014-10-08
AGAATCCATGCAGGAGCTGAAGCAGAACACACGCGAGATCGGAAAAACACCGGACTTTTCCCCCGAAAAATCCAGTCAGCTTCGCAAACAAAAAGAGGGTTACTGACCGGATAGATTTCGGAATAAGTAGCGACCCGGTGTGCCCCGCAAAAAGCGAAATGAATGAAGAGAATGACTTTGGAAATATTCAACAAAGGACGGCTAGCGGCCTTAACGCTGGCGGGTGTGATTCTCGTTCATTCGGCCGGCGCGGCGGAAATCGCCGATGCGGTGAAATCGATTAAGGGAAACGGGGTGATGGTGTCCTCTTCTCACGGGGAGAAGAATTTGAAAAACCTGTTCGATAAAAAACCGGACAACCGCTGGACGACGGACGCGTCGGTTGTTCCGGGCATGTGGATCGAACTCGGGTTTTCGAACCCCTTGTTTGTTGATTCTCTGGATCTGGATCAGGGGAAATCGCGCAACGATTTCCCGAAACATTATGAAGTTTATGTTTCGGATGACGGCGAGGCGTGGGGCGAGCCGGTTAAAAAAGGGAACGGTACGCCGGGCGCGACGGAGATTGGCGACCTCAGGCAAACGGCAAAGTATATCAAAATTCTTCAGACCGGAGCCAGAGACGGGTTTTGGTCTATTCATGATTTGCGGGTGAATGGGGTGTCGCTGACGGAGGTTAAACGCATCGTCGCTCCGAAATATAAGAGTTTCGGCGATAAGATGGTTCAGGTTCGAAATGAATCGCTAACGGATTCCAGTCCGGTCTATACGGATGCCGATGTGCTGCAGGCCATTGAAGAGCTGAAGGAAAATGTGCCGAAACTTCGTAGCTCAGTTGATGTGAAGAATCTGGGAAACCTGCTCGACGCCTCAAAAGAGAACCGTTGGACCTCCGGGAAACAGACGCCGGGAATGTGGTTCCAGCTGGAGTTCAAAAAACCGTTACGCATTGTCGACCTAACGCTGGATGCCGGGAAGTCCCGCGGGGATTATCCGCGCGGATACGAAGTCTATTTTTCGGATAACGGCAGGAAGTGGGGTCGGCCGGTTGCCAGCGGGGAGGGCTCCTCGGCGGTTACCGAGATCAAGGGGCTCAACGGAACCGCCCACTTTGTGAAAATTGTTCAGACCGGGACAACCACCGGGACGCATTGGTCTATGCATGATCTGAAAGTGAACGGGGTGTCCCTGTCGGTTGGACAGTTCTATGCCAAGCCGCTGTGGCAGGACTATCCGCACCAGATGGCGTGGTTGACACAGGATGCGGTCGTGGACCGGGAGGCCGCGCGCAAGGATTCGCTCTACGATGTGAACGGGGATTTGGCTGCTTTCTTTGAACCGGATTGTGCCGGCACAGCGTATCTGAAACGAATCATGGGCAATGTGTTGAGCGAGTTGGGGACAGAGGGGGCAGCATTCAAAAAACAGTTTACAGAGGCGGCAACGGATAAAACCGATGCCGGCTATCGCCGCTGTTTCAAAATCTATGAGTCTGCCTGTATGGCCCGCCGCAAAATCCGCCTGCAGCCGCTACTGGCCAAAACAAAGCAGATTGTTTTTTCCAAAAAGCCGGTTTACGGTGGAATTTTTTTCATCAATGAAACCTCCGGCACCCAGTATATCTCCGAGCTGGATTCAATCGATTTGACTCCGGAGCTGGATGGAGCATTTGCCAAGGTTTCCACCTTTGTGGTTTCAAACGGCGGGATGATGCGCGATCCGGATCTTTCGTTTGATGCCGAAAAGATGCTGTTCGCCTGGCGTAAAAGCAAAGAAAACCTCAACAGCCGGGACTGGGCGCCGGAATCTGGAAACTATCAGATTTATGAAATGGATCTGCGGACGAAGACGATCCGTCCATTGACAACGGATGAGACCTATGGCGCGAATAAAGAGGCGATCTATCTCCCGAACGGGGACATCCTGTTCAACTCGCAGCGTATTGTGCAGCATATCACCTGCGGGTGGGGCGACTGCTCCAATTTCTACTTGATGAACAAGGACGGTAAGTTCCAGCGCCGAATCGGATTTGACCAGACCAACACTGTGGATCCGATGATTGGTAACGACGGATCGGTGATCTTCTTGCGCCGTGATTATAATGACCGCGGTCAGTCGGCGGCTCATGCACTGTTCCAGATGAACGCTGACGGGACGACTCAGACGGAATATTACGGCAACCAAACTGGGACGCCGAACAGCTTTCAGATGCCTGCGCCCATTCCCGGTTCCCGTAAAATCGCGGTTGTTCTCGGTGGATATCATGATAACCAGGGCGGGCAGCTCGCTATAATGGATGTAAAAAATGGTCGCCAGAACGATCAGGGGCTGATCCGCATCCCGCAGGGCGATAAAGCGCCGACGAGTCCGGGCTATGATGACCATTATGCAAAAACAGGGGTACAGTATGCGGACCCCTATCCGTTGAGTGAGACCGAGTTTGTTGTGGCCCGTTCGGATGCATGGGGAAAAGCAGAAGAGCAGTACCGCATCTATTTTATGAACAGTAAGGGCGAGCGTGAGTTGCTGGCATCTGATCCCGACACCTCCTGTATGCAGCCGGTGTTGATGATGAAACGTCAAAAGCCTCCAGCGCGTCCGTCTCTGGTGGATTACAAAAAGAAAACCGGAACCTTTTATGTTCAGAATGTCTATTTGGGCAGCGCGGCGGAAGGGATCGAACCCGGCTCCGTAAAAAAACTTCGCGTGGTCGAGATCCTTTATAAACACGACACGATCGGTGCGACGGAAGGCGGCGGGCCCGGGGGGTCGACGCATTCGGTGATGTCGCCCGGTCACGGCTTGTGCTCCTTCGACGCCAAGCGGATTCTCGGGGAGGCAACGGTTTATGAGGATGGGTCGGCTATGTTCGAAGCCCCGGCGCGTGTTCCGCTCTACTTCCAGCTGCTGGACGACAAAAACCGCGTGGTTCAGACCATGCGTTCTTGGGCAACGCTGATGCCGGGCGAAAACTTCTCCTGCGTTGGTTGCCACGAGGAAAAAAATGAAACGCCGGTCAGTAGTGGAATGAAGTCGATTGCATACAGCAAAGGCGTCGAGGCGCTCCAGCCGTTCTATGGCCCGACGCGTGCCTTCAGTTATTTGAAGGAAGTCCAGCCGGTTTTCGATAAATTCTGCGTTCGCTGCCATAAACCTAGCAGAAAAGGCAAGGCGCTATTGCTGACCAGTGACCCGATTGAAGATACAAAACTCAAGCGGAAATTCGCCACCTCGTATGTCAAGCTCATGGCGGCTCGTCCGGGGCCGAATCCGGAAGAGTATCGCGTGGGGACGGGAATTAAGGAATGGCAGCGTAAAGGCAGCATCCTGCCGGATGAGCCGAATAAGTATGTCAGTTACTGGACGCGCCTCAATACCATGGGGCCGAAGCCGCCATACTGGGCTGGGTCCATCAAGAGCGGCCTAATTGCCAAACTCGAAGAGGGGCACGGAAAAGTTTCAAAAGAGGGGCTTGATAAGATTAAAGCGTGGATCGACCTCAATACGATGTATGTCGGTGAGTATAACGAGCCGGAAACCTGCCTCTGGACTGCGGAGGAAACGGATCTGTATAAGCGCAGAATCGCCGAGCGCCAGCGCAACGAAGAAATTGAGCGGCAGGATATTCAGGCCTATATCGGGGCGGGCCAGCCGTAGTAACACCGTCGCAAGCTAATGGTTGCGCACATATGGTATAATTTAGGACACGAAAAACTAGCGCAGGAAAAGGGATATAAATGGAAAAGTTCAGAACAAGTTGGGTTGGAGTGCTGATAATGATGGCCTCTACGGTCATGGCGGGGGTGACCGTTGATTTCAATGTTAATTCGGCCTATTCCGATGCCAGCCGTCTTTATAACGGCAGCGGAGGCTCTTTGACCTTTGCCTTTTCTGTCGACGGTTCGGGCAATGTCGTATTGACGGCCTCCACGACATCGAGCGATGCCAACGTTATTTCAACGGTGACCGGCTGGACCGCTAACGTCGGAATCGTGACGAATTCCGCGTTTCATAATACGGACTTTACGCTGCAGGCCGTTGCGTCGAGCGGTGGTGGAAACGGCAACATCACGCTTCAGGGGAACGACACAGGCCTTCTCGCGATTCAGGGTCAGAACTCCGGTCGCATCGACGGCCAAAACTTGACCATTCCTAAACTTGAATCGCTGAGCTGGGTGCTGTCGGGTCCTGCCGACCTTCAAGTGCAGTTCACCTCCTTTAGCTGTGGTAATCCCCATCCGTCCGGTGCAATTCGCCTTGTTGACAGCGATACCGATATCGTTTATTCGCTGGTTGGCTACTCCACTCCCATCGGCATCAGCTCGGACGGATTTTTGCTCTCCTCCGGCGAGGTGCTGACCTTCGCGGCGGATGCCAACCATAATGAAGGCACAGGACTCTCCGGATTCACCTTTGAGCTTTCCACCGGCGACCCCGTTGTCGTTCCGCCGGAGGTCGCTAACTTGACCCCGGACAACCAGACGGCCTACACCACCCAAACCTTCGATGGCCGCACGGTCTGGGTGTCCGGAAACAGCGACGGCCAGCTTTATTTTGATGTGCCCGGGTCGTTCAGTTTTATGCCGGGGCTGCCGGTTTATGTTCGGATTGAATATTACGATGCAGGGCAGGGCCGCTTGTTCGTTGAATATGACTCTGCTACTGATAACTATGAGGATTCCGAGATCCATTCCCGCTCCAGTCGGGTGGATAGTGGCGAGTTTGTAAACAGCTATCAATTGTTTGAAGCCCCTCAACTTGCAGGTGGGCAAAATGGAGGAAACGACTTTCGCTTCAAAGTGAAGGACGGCGACGGTACACCCTTGCGTATTGCTTCGGTTCAGATCAGCAATCAGCCTTATGATGACGAAATGTTTTTTTTCGCTCTCTCGGAACCTTGGCTCGAACCGTATGCGGGTGAGGTGCATGATTTTGTCGACAACCAGACGCTTGTCGGCAAAGTGATGACCGGCTATCAGGGATGGTTCGGCGCGCCCAACGATGTGATGGATGACGGCTGGAACCACTGGGGCGGCGGAACCGACCGTGGCGACGTGCCCAGCGAAAAGTGGATGACGATCGATGCGTGGCCCTATCTCGACGACTACTCGACGGATGACCTCTGCCCTGCCGGGGACCTGCTTCACCAGGATGGTCGACCGGCCTATCTGTTCTCTTCGCGCGATCTGGACACGGTTCAACGTCATTTCCGCTGGATGCGCACGCACGGTATCGACGGCGCTTATCTGCAGTTTTTCATCAATGCAAGACGCAGCGGTGCCAATGGAGGGAAGCAGTTTGTCCTTAACAACGTGATGGAGGCGGCAGCCAAAGAAGGCCGTATTTGGGCGTTGGAATATGACATTAGCGGGCTATCAACCGATCCGGTAGAGGCGATGAACATCATGACCAATGACTGGAACTGGATGGTCAATGAGGCGAAGATCACGGAGGATCCGCGCTACGCCCGTGAAAACGGCAAGCCCGTCCTCTTTATCTGGGGCTTCGGTGTGCGCGACCACTCCGTCGAGCTCGCCAATGAGGTGATCGACTGGTTTGCCTCGCAAAACCTCTACCTGATCTGCGGTACCCGGTGGAAGGATACGGCGGAATGGTAGGGCCATTTCCAGAAATATGATGAGCTGCTCATATGGATGGAGCGAAATCTGAGTATCCTGAACAGCCGGAAAAATACGCTCGACAGCTGGAACATGAAAATTCTGCCGCACGCCTGGCCCGGGTTTTCGTGGAACAACCTGCAGCAACAAGATTTCCCAGCTCAGCAAACCGCCCGTAACGGGGGCCAGTTCTACTGGACCTGCCTTTACAATGCGGTTGCCGTCGGCGCCGACCAGATCTTCCTCGGCATGTTCGATGAATATGACGAAGGCACGCAGATCATGCCCATGTCCGACACGCATCCGAACATCTATGTCGATGGAACCAATTCATGGGGCCACTACATCGATAACGAAGGGCACGACCCCTTCTGGTATCTGCAGCTCAGTGAAGCCGCCCGCGAAATGCTAAACGGACAGCGCCCGCTCTCTGCAACGCTTCCGCTTGAAAGCGAAATCACGCCCGCGGCCTACGGCGGCGAGGCCGCCACCGCCTATCTTGGCACCAACGATGTTGTTGCCGGCCTTACACACACGCAGCCTGGGGACGGGCTGACCGGCGGAGCTTTCATCGGTGGCCTGAGCTGTCGCACCAACGACGGCTCCTTCTACTACTTCGATATCGACGACTCCTTCTGTTTTGAAGTACTTGACGGGCAGGCCGCCACCATCGACGTTGAATATTTCGACAGCACGGCCGGGGCGGTCATGACTCTGCAGTATGACGGGCTTTCGAACCCCTACACGCCGCACCCGGATTCGCAAACCGCGCCCGGCCTCGGCAGGTGGCAGCATTTCCGGTGGAATGTGGAAGACGGCTTCTTCGGCAACAGCCAGAACGGAATGTCCGACTTCCGGATTGGTTTCAGCGGTGGGGTGGTTGTGCCCGTCCGTCGCGTCAGTGTATTTCTGCCGGAAGAGCTGGGCGGACAGCCGATCGATGCTCCGCAAATCGGATTTTCCAACGGCCGGATGGAGTGGCCGGAATTGTCCGATGCGACCGGTTGGCGGCTTTATTCGTCTGACAGCCTGCAGAGCAACAACTGGCAGGAAGTGACCGGAGTCGTCTTTGCAAACGGTGTGATTCGTCAGGATATGGTGCCCACAAACGGTGCTGCGTTCTATCGCCTTCAGAAACCTGCGCGCAAATAGAGAAGTAGACCTGCGGAATTTCCAACCTTTGGAAAAATGGAGCCCATTTTTTCCAAGGGTTGGAACAATTTGAAGTGACCCGACGATTTGAATAGGAATGAAAATAGAAACAGGAATAGAGGAATTATGAAAAGTTTTTTATTGGCTTTGATGATGGTCGCCGGGGTGGCAGGCGCTGACACCGTAAAGGGAGTCAGTGATGGCACCTGGGATACAGGTGCTACTTGGGACCCGGGTGTTCCCACTGCTCTTGACAAGATCAATATCAATCATGGGGTTACAGTTACCGCAACGAATACGCAGGTTACTGCAGACTTAGCTATCGGTGACAGTGTCGCAACAGATGGCGGAAAGTTAGTGGTCGATGGCGGAAATGTAACATTTACGGGTACTGGTTGGGCTGGTATTGGATATAGCACAGGTGGTTCGCTGGAAATTACAAACGATGGTGCCCTGACGTCCGCAGCTCGTTTCGATCTGGGCGTTACTCCCAAGCACGTAGACCTCACTACGCAGCGTATCTGCACGCTTACCATTGATAGTGGCATGTTCACTTCTCCCCGTTTGCGCATGGGCCCCGGTTTCTCGGATTCGGATGCAACCTCCATTGCTAAGATTAATCTGGATGGGGGTGTGATTAGTGTGAATAACACGGTTGAGTGGGGTTCCACTGGCAATTTGAATATTGACATCGAAATCGGCGGTGAGCTTTGGTTAACGGGTGACAGGACTGGAGACGTGGCTACATGGATAGGCAACGGACGCATTACCGGTAGTGATGGTCTTGGTTTGGTTCAGTCATCTTTTAATTCAGGCCTCAACCGTACAACAGTGAGTACCGCGCCAGGTGTTGTTGTAACGGTGCCGGATGTGACAGGGCTGCCCCAGGCCACTGCGTCGGCGAATATTACTGCCGCCGGTTTGACGGTCGGAACCGTGACGCTGTCCTCGGACCTGCCCGGAGATCCGACCCCCGGAGATGTCTATAGTCAGGATCCTGTAGGCGGTGAGGATGCTTTAGCCGGATCCGCAGTGAATTTGGTGGTGGTTGCGACGCCAGTTGTTGTTGTAACGGTGCCGGATGTGACAGGGCTGCCCCCCAAGCCGCCGCTGCGGCGAATCTTACTGCCGCCGGTTTAACGGTCGGCTCGGTGACGTTGGTGTGGGATTTGCCGGGGGCTCCGACCCCCGGAGATGTTTACAGCCAGTATCCTGTAGGCGGTGCGGATGCTGATTTCGGATCCGCAGTGACTTTGGGGGTGGTTGCGCCAGACCTTCCGCCGGATACGGCCGACTTGTCGCCGACACCGGGAAATGGTGAAGCCCCCTTTACTACCACGAGTTATGACGGCCATACGGTCTGGGTGCCATCGAGTGATAACAACATGCTCTATTTCAGAGTTCCGGACACATTCGACTTTTTGGAAGGGGTTCCGGTGTATGTACGAATTGAATATTTTGATTCGGGCCGCGGTTGGTTTTCCACGCAGTATGATTCGAACTTGGGCGATGCCACTGCTGATAAATTTCAGGCTGCCGAGACGCATGCGCGATCCAGCCGGGTGGGAACCGAGGCATTTGTCTACAACTATCAGATGTTCGAATCGCCGCTGCTCAACCGGCGGCAGAATGGACAAAACGATTTCCGCTTCACTTTGTCTGGTGGAGACGAAATCGCGCTGCGTATTGCCAGTGTGCAGATCAGCAACCGACCCTTTGATGATGAAAAGTTTCTGTATGCGCTCAGTAAGCCCTGGCTGCAGCCCTACACCGGGGAAACCTATGATACGACCGATGCAACAACGCTGGTCGGTAAAGTGATGACCGGCTATCAGGGCTGGTTCGGAACGCCAAACGATGCGAATGATGGGGGCTGGAATCATTGGCAAAGTGATGGTTCCGGTACCGATCCGTCGCCGACGACTATCACAATCGATATGTGGCCTTTTGTGGAGGAATACAGCACGGCGGATCTCTACCCAGCAGGTGATATGACTCTGGGTGACAGCCGCCCTGCCTATCTATTTTCGTCGCGTGATCCTGAGACGGTGCAACGGCACTTCCGCTGGATGCGCAAGAATAATATCGATGGGGCCTATTTGCAGCGCTTTGTAAGCCGCAACAGTAGTGGCTACTACGGTGCACCGGAGTTTGTACTCAATAATGTGCGCGCGGCGGCCAACAAAGAGGGGCGCGTCTGGGCCATCGAATATGATGTCAGCTCGCTGACCGGTGAGGCCAATCCGCTGGAAGTGATTCAGAATGACTGGAACTACCTCGTCAACGAGTGCGGGATTCTCGACGATCCGCGCTACGTGCACGAAGGTGACAGACCTGTCCTTTTTGTTTGGGGCTTTTCGGTTCCCGGACGTGAAGGGCTGACGTTGGCCGAGGCCGACTCTATCATCGATTGGTTTGTCGAACAGGATCTCTATCTCATCGCCGGGGTTCACGCCTCGTGGGAAAGCAATACCGACTGGTACGATCACTACAAAAAATACGACCAGCTTCTCGCCTGGATGGAGCGCGACAAACCTGATCTGGAAAGCCAGAAGGCGCGGCTCGACAGCTGGGGCATGAAGATTCTTCCGCACGCCTGGCCCGGGTTTTCTTGGAATAACCTCCAGAAAACCGTCTATCCCTCTCAGTACACCGCCCGCGCTGGCGGTCAGTTCTACTGGGATAAGATCTACAATGCGGTGTCCGTCGGTGCCGACCAGATTTTTCTCGGTATGTTCGATGAATACGACGAGGCGACCGCGATTATGCCTATGACGGATAATCATCCCGTTCCGCATACCGAATGGGGGCACTATATCGATAACGAAGGGAATGATCCCTTCTGGTATCTGCGCTTGAGCGGAGCCGCGCGCGACATGCTTAACGGCCTGCGCCCGCTCACGTATAACATGCCGTCCGATGCCGCCGTGGCACTCAGCGCGATGAGCGGTGACGAGGCCGCCGTCCAACTCGGGGCTTCCGATACGGAATCGGGAGTTTCGCACCCGCAGCCGACGGATGGGTTAACCCAAGCAACGCTGGTTGCTGGCGTCGACTGTCGCTCCAATCAGGCCGGTTACTTCTACTTCAATATCGACGATGCACTCTGTTACGCGGAGGCCAATGGCCAAGCGCTGACCATCGAGGCGGAGGTCTACGGCCTCGCCAGTGGAAGTTCTATTCAACTGCAATACGATGGTCTTTCCAGTCCCTATGAAAACGAAGAGCTGATTACCCTGTCCGGGTCCACCGGATGGAAAACCCTGCGCTGGACGGTGCTGGATGGCTTCTTCGGCAACCGCCAGAACGGCCCGTCGGACTTCCGGATTTCCATCACTGGAACGGTGGCCATGCAGAGTGTCCGAGCCATCTTCCCCGAAGAGCAGAGCGTAGTGGCCGAACAGCCGCAGCTCGACTTCGCGGAGGGTGTGATGGGCTGGCCGGTCCTATCCGATGTCGTCGGCTTGCGGCTCGTGGAATCGGGTAGTCTGACGTCCAATGATTGGACAGAAGTCACCGGTCCGTTCAATACCGTCAACGGGGCCATCTTGTATGATATGCCATCCGATGACTCAGAGAAATTCTACCGCCTCGAACGCCCGGCCCGCCAATAGGCCGTGAGGGTCGTCGCAGTTGTGGGCCGCAGAGTTAACATGAAAGATGATGAATCGATCGACGCTTTCCCAGAACGTGAAGAACCTGCCCTGTGGAATTGACCCTTATCTTCATGGGTTTATTATACTTGGCGTGTCGTTTGTATGCCGTTTGATGCGGCGAACGATAAAATGGTTTAAAACGGGAGACGGGTCAGAGTACCAGCTTTAGTCAACCCTGATTATTGAGTTTTGTTTTGGGCATGGCGGGTGCGTCTCCGCTGAAGAGCGGCTTTTTTTCATGGGCGTATTTTCCGTCTGTTCTGGCGTTAGTTTGG
>Ga0307990_1004176_pt1 | contig 10694 bp, 6 predicted proteins | sample EllFjometagen129_FD_203168 | JGI IMG/M metagenome (GOLD analysis project Ga0307990, IMG submission 203168) | Marine microbial communities from Ellis Fjord, Antarctic Ocean - #129 | ecosystem: Environmental > Aquatic > Marine > Unclassified | place: Southern Ocean | collected 2014-10-08
ATCGAATACGCACCAGACGTGATCGTACTTGAAAGCATCCAGCCCACGGCTTACGGCCTGTCTGCGCTTCTTGACCAACTCCACGGCTTTCTTAACGACCGTCTTGGGGGCAGCGCCCTGACCGACAATCTCAACTTCCACTGTCGTCAGTCGCAATTCCTTCTGCAGGGATTCGAAGTAGTTCGGCTCGGTCTCTTTGCCTTCGCAGACGAGGAGTACGCACGCCCGTGGGGCGACGGAAGGCCGACGGCGGCGGAACGATGCACGTGTGCGATGGCGTCGTGTCATTTGAGATCAAAGTCCCCCAGGATCGGTACCGCTCCATATCTCCCGGCCATGTAGCCCTTCCGCCAGTTCTCCCCCTTCCGCGGCTTGTAGTCATTCAAGGAGTAAAGCTGGGCAGCCCCGTCCGCATCCTTCTCAGTAAGCCATATCTGGTCCCTGCGAAACAAGCTTGAGTCCATGAGTGACACGTCGTGAGACGTGAGAATCAATTGAGCGCCATGCCGATTCCACTCAGAGTCATGGAAGAGTCTGATCAGCTTTCGCGTTAGCATGGGATGCAAGCTGGCGTCGATCTCGTCAACAAAGATTGTAACGCCCTTCAACAAAGCCAGAATCCACGGACCCAGCACACTAAAGAACCGCTGTGTCCCAACCGACTCGTCGGCCAAACTAAAGGGGACGACCGACTCGCCTGGTCCCTGGTGTTTCAACTCCACGTGAAAGTGCCATTGCTTATCCCAGTTGGCTCGCATCTGATCAACACGCTCTGACCGTTGTCTTTCAGCGAGGGACTGGACTTCATCAAGTTGCGTAATTACCGATTCGTCAAACTCTAACTCCTCAACGTTAACACCGGATACGCCAATATCTGCGGATTGAAGCAGTTGAACCACAACTCCCCTGATTGCTTCATCGTCAAAGGCCATCTTGGCCGTCAGCGGCTTCAAGAGGTCTTTCGGGGGCAATTCTCGCAGCCAATACTGAAACCATTCATAGATAGGAAGAAGCTGCTCATGATTCCTGCTGGCGGCCCAGGAAAGGAAGAGCCTGTTCTCGCCGGCCTCGTCGGCGATTTCCTGTTTTCGTCCCTTGAGGTTATGCGAAGGAAAGACGTACTTCGGTTTGCCGGCTTGTTCATCCCACTCACGCCGGAACCACTCGCGTGCTCTGCTGGTGGGGTATGAATACAGCCACTCCTCCAACACGCGTTTCCTGGTCACCGTGAATCCGTACTGATACCGAATCCCATCGATTAGAAACGTCAGTTCAAAGAGACTCGGCTCGCCCTCTCGCGCCAAGTCCAGCCTGTGCGGATCCACGGCAATCGCGTCGCCCGGCAAACTTCTCGCGGAGTTCACGACGAAGTGCTGCATGAACCCGAGGGCTTCGATCAGGCTGCTCTTACCCGAGGCATTCGGGCCGTAAATGGCCGCGCTGCGAAGGAGACGGAACTTGTCTGTCTCGATAACGTTGCCCGGCAGCGACTTTTTGTCGGTCCCGGCCACCATCGATAGAACCTGCTCATCGCGGAAACAACGATGGTTCTTAACCCTGAATTCTATTATCATGACGATTCACCTGTTGTTTAATCGTCATTATTGCATGTTTTCTGCATAAATCCAGTTTAAATAGCATTCATTCTTTTGCTTGGCCACCGCCTTTGGGAAACCCGGAACCTCGCGGTTCGTCATTCTCGGCCAGTTTGGCGAAGCTTGTGTTGGCCAGCCGCAAGAAATCCTCTTCCGCTTTGTCCGGAAAGCCCGCGCAGGCCTTGTTGACCCGTCGGATCATCTCCTCGCGGAACGTCCCGTCGCGTTCCGAACAGATAGGTTCATCCTTGTCCATAACACGTACATTATCCGCAAACCCCAAGGCCACCGAATGGGGCAATCAAAATCCAGAATCGAAGCGGGCCTGGCCCGCCGTTACTTGCCCTTCTTGCGGACCTCTTCTTTTATTCGCTGGATGTGCCCGCGGCCTAGGGCTTTGATCTCGCAGCCCAACTCGAAGTAGCGGCGGATGTCTTCGTCGGACAGGATGCCGAAGCAGTCGATGATGGCAAGTTTTCCGCCGGCCCACTTTACCACCTGGTCGGGGGCCAGTCCGAGATACGGCTTGTGCGGCACGGCCAGGATCATCGCTTCAGCGCCCTTGAGTGCGACGGCTAGGTCCTGCTGAACGCGGATGTCGGTCAGGTGGTCCTGGTTGCGGAAGAACCGGCTCCACGAATGGCCTGGCGCGGGGTAGGTATCCTGGGTCTCCAGTTCGTACCAGTGCTCGACGTACGGGTCGTGAACGCGCATGTCGGCACCCATTTCCGTCAGCTTGCGAACGACAAGTTCCGAGCCGCTGTAACGCGTATCGCCGACGTCCTGGCGGTAACTGGCTCCGCAGATCAGCACATCCGCGCCGGCAATGTATCGGCCCATGTTGCGGAGTGCGTCGCGAGTGAGCTCCGCCACGTGCAATCCGCGCGTGTCGTTGGTGTCGATAGCGGTCGGTGTGATCTTGAAGATCGCATCCTGGTCCTCGAAGCCGAGAATGTGCTTGTAGGCCCAGTAGCCCAGCCCGCCGTCCTTGGGCAGGCAGTACCCGCCAATGCCCGGCCCGGGGAAGATTATGTTGCTGTGCGTCGGCCTCATCTTGATGGCGTTGACGACCTTGACGAGGTCCACGCCGTTGCGCTCGGCGAACAGGCTCCATTCGTTCAGGAACGCCAGCGTCGTGGCGCGGTAGGAGTTCTCGACGATCTTGGTAGTCTCGGACTCGATCGGGCGGTCCATGACCGTCAGCGGGAACTCATCAGTGTTGAGCACCTGGGTCAGGAACTTCACCACCCGCTTGCGGGCCGTGGCGGTGCAGCCGCTGCACACGCGCCAGAAGTCGCGAATGCTCGACACGTACTCCTTGCCGGGCATGACGCGCTCGAAGCTATGGGCCAGCAGCGGCGTCGCCTTCATGCCGCGGATTGCGAAGGCCTTCTTCAAGATCGGCCAGGCCACGAACTCCGTCGTGCCGGGCGCGACCGTCGTCTCGATAAGCACCATGCACTTGGGGCCGATCTTCTGGCCGATGGTCCGCATGGTCGCCTCGAGGGCGGTCATCTCGGCCTGGCCGTTACGCATGTTGCCCAGCTCGTGCTTGGTGTAGTCGCACTGCACATCCACCACCACCACGTCGGCAAGGCCCAGGCAGTCGCTGTTGTACGTCGCCGTCAGCGTCTTGGACTCGGTAACGCAGCGGGCGATCATCGGCGCGACCTCGGGGTCCTCAGCCTTGACGGGCGACTCGCCGCGGTTGAGCATGGGAATCTTCCAGTAGCTACGCGTGCTGGGACGCTGACAGCCGATGACGAACTTGCTGTTGTTGCCCTTCTTGTCCTTCGTGTCAGCCACGATGGCAGCCATGACCGCCCCCACGAATCCGACGCCCATTACGACAACGATTTCCTTGCCCTGCTCGCGTGCCTCGGCCGCAAGGGCGGAAACGCGATCAAACTCCGCGCCATATTCCTTCTGCTGCGGAATCTTGAACTTTTCACCCGCCGGGTTCAGAGAGTATTCAGCCATCTTGCCTAACCTTTCCCATTAGAAATGTGCGCGGGACCAAGCCCTCCCGCCAAGGGATACGGAAATGCTGAAGCAATATTTTATATCGGCAATGTGAGCTTGCCCAGCTACAAATATCGCCGACAATTTTCGGCAGGGACCCGCCTACCGGCAGGCAGGTGCAGGAGATGAAGAAAAAGGCAGTAGTAGTCAGCAGGCATGGAACAAGAAGAAGAATTGCCTCATCAACTCCATAAATGCCGCCTTTTTGGAGTTAGCGATCCCATAATGGCGGCGCCGAACCGCCGCTGGCATAAGATCGCCAACCGCTCACCGGCCGGTGCGGGTGAAGGTTACCGGGGTGCCTTCTTTGACCATTTTGCCGAGGCGCAGCGCGTCCCAGTTTGTCATGCGGAAACAGCCGTGCGAGCCGGTCTTGCCTATCATCTCCGGCGCGGGCGTGCCATGGATGCCGTAGCCTGGCAGGCTCAGGCCGATCCAGCAGAGGCCCACGGGGTTTCGCGGACCGGGCGGGATTATCAGCACGCGGTCGATGCCCTTGACCTCGGGCCACATCGACGGGCTGAAGCGATACGTCGGGTTTTCCGTTATGCCGATCACCCTGGCTGGGCGGGTCGGGAGCTTGGACCGCTTTTTTGCGACCGAGCAGTGGAACAGCCCCACCAGCCGCTGGCCTGCGAGTGCGCGGATGACCTTGGCGGAGGTGTCGATTGTCAGCCGGTCGGCCTGCGGATCTGCGGCGCTCGGGCCGATAAGCGGCACGATGAGCTTATCGCCGGCGGCGAGGCGGGCCAGGTCGCACCCGGGGTTCAGCGTCGCCAGCAGCTTCCGCGAGCAGTGGTATCGCTCAGCCACCAGTTGGTCCAGCGACGGATACGGCATTCGGGATGCCCGGCTCTTGGCAAGCCACCCGCGCGGGATGGGCCCAATGTCGCGAACGTCGGCGGCGGTGATGGTGTGATACGTCGCCGCCCTGGCGGGGTCTGCGCCGAGAAGCTTCGCCGTGGCGACGTCAAGAGTGCCGGTAACGAGCAGGCCGCGCACGCGCTGGAACTCCCGCGTCGCCAGTTGGGTTTTGCGTCCTGGTTTGCCGTCGATAATGCCCGGTGAGAAGCAGACCCTATCCAGTGCGATCTGCCAGGCGAGGCTCTGGGCGAGCGGCATTTCCTCAGCCGCCGGCGCTGGTGCGGCGGCGATTATTGCCCAGAGTATCGCAGTCGGCAGCACGGTATGGTTACGAGCGATTCGTTGGCGGTTCATGGAACGATCTTTCGTAAGTCTGGGGCCAGGGCGGCGCGCGCCCCGCCAATATCGTACATCGGCCCGGCGAGCAATCGGGCTTGAGGCGTTCCGGCCTGCACGGGTGCCAACGGGGATTGGCAAAATCGGCGTCCAGAGGTTATGATACCGGGCCTATGAGAATGCCAACCGTTGCCATCGTGGGCCGACCTAATGTCGGCAAGAGCAGTCTGCTGAACCGTCTGGTCGGTCAGCGTATTTCTATCGTGGACCCGACTCCGGGCGTAACTCGCGACCGCATCAGCGTGCCTTGCCCGATAGGCGATGGGTATATCGAGTTGGTGGACACCGGCGGAATCGGGATTGTGGATCACGACAACCTGACCGACCACGTCGAGGACCAGATAGCTTACAGCCTGGCCGAGGCGCAGTTGCTGATATTCCTGGTCGACGCTCGCGATGGCGTCACGCCGCTGGACCGGCACGTGGCCGAGCGGCTGCGTCGGCTGGCCGTGCCGGTGATGCTGGTCGCCAACAAGGTCGACGAGATTGACATGACGGCCGAGACGGCCGAGCTGAACTCGCTGGGCTTCGGCGAGCCGATCGCCATTTCCGCCCATCACGGTTTGGGCATGGAACGGCTGACGGATGCAATCGCCCGCGTGCTGGGCGAGTTGCCCGCGAGCCCGCCGGAAGCGGCGCTGATGAAGCTTGCGATAGTCGGCAAGCGTAACGCTGGCAAGAGCACGTTCATCAACGCCCTGGCCGGCGAGAATCGCGTGATCGTCTCCGAGACGCCCGGCACGACTCGCGACAGCGTGGATGTGACAATCGAAAGTGATGGGCGGAAGTTCATGCTGATGGACACTGCGGGCGTCCGCAAGCGACGGCGGATCGTCCAGAACGACATCGAGTTCTACAGCTATCACCGGGCGCTGCGAAGCATCCGCCGGGCCGACGTGGTCGCCCTGATGATCGACGCATCCGTGCCGGTCAGCAAGGTGGACAAGGACCTCTCCCGCGACATCGTAAACGAGTTCAAGCCAGTCGCGTTGGTCGTAAACAAGTGGGACCTCGCCCGCAACAAGGCCGCCGGGGAGGACTACGCGGAGTACTTCACCAAGGTAATGCCCGAGCTTTCCTACGCCCCGATCTGCCTGACCAGCGCGACGACGGGCATGAACGTCCACCAGACCATCCGCATGGCGGAGCAGTTGTACGAACAGTCCCGCACCCGCGTGACGACGGCAAAACTCAACGCGGTGATCGCCGAGATAACCGCCAAACGCGGCCCCAGCCACAAATCCGGCACCAGGCCGCCGAAGATCCTCTACGTCTCGCAGATCACGACGTGCCCGCCGACGATCGTCTGCTTCGTCAACGACGTCCGCAGTTTCGATCGCGGCTATCAGCGGTTTTTGGTAAACCAGCTCCGCCTGCACCTGCCCTACTCCGAGGTGCCCATCCGATTGCTGTTCCGCTCGCGCCGCGACCGCGACGGCATCCGAGATGTCGAGGCGCCCCGCCACCCCGAGCCTGCCGCAACCAAGCCCGACGACACCCATCCGACCGAGGAAAAGGCCGCTCCGTCAGCCAACAAGCCCCCCACCGCTTCGGCCGGCAAGGCCAAGCCCGTCAAGGCCCCACGCACCCCGCGAAAGCCAACCCCCGCCGGCAAACCCAAACCCCCAACCGCCGGCAAGGCCAAAGCCAAGGGCAAACCCAAACCCCCAACGGCCGGCAAGGCCAAGGCCAAGGGCAAACCCAAACCCCCAACGGCAGGCAAAGCCAAGGGACACGGCGGATCAGCAAAGCCCCGCAAACCAGGCGCACCACGAAAACCCGGCGGACCAAAGTCAGGCGGGCCTAAAGGCCGAAAAGGACGTGGCACAAAAGATCCGCGAAAGGGACGATAGCAAGCCCACCGCGCACCACGCGTATTGGCATTGACTGGGAGCGCTACTAGGAGCCATCCCGGACCGGTACCGACGTTGCGCGAGCTTTGCGGGCTGCAATGCGGCGAATTCGCACTGCGGCGTCTGCTATCCGCTGTCGGTTGTGGAGGCATAGGCCGTCAAGGCATGCATCATCCAGCACGGGCAGAATGGCCGGGTCGTTCAGGCAATACAGAGCCCTTGCCGCCCAGTAGGATGAGGCACCTTGCCAGGGGCGCTGTAGTATTTCGGCGACCGCCAGTGGCACCGAGGTCTCCAGGCATCGCCGAGCCAGTTGGCGCGTTGAGTCGTGCTCAGCCCTCCCTGCCACGGCCTTCAAGGCCTGCCGCGCTGCGGGAGTGTCGACAAATCCCAGACCCATCGTCCCCAATAGGGCTTGCCAGGAATCCTTTCCACGTGCAGACATCACGAGAACATCGAGGCCTTCGCCCCGCCGAAGCATCGCCAGCGACAAAGCCGCTATGAACTTGACTTCTTCGTCTTCATCCGCCAGCAACGGCACGATTGTGTCGGCTGAGCCGTAGGCACCGATCCTCCCGAGGGCCATGGCTGCGGACCTGCGCACATCCGTATCGGCGTCCCGCGTCGCAGCCTCCAGCGCCGTGGCCGCTCGCAAGTCACCTATGCTACCCAGCGCTACCGCAGCACGCTTGCGGATCCGGCTGGACGCGTCGGCCAGTTCCTCACTCAAAGGCTCGATGGCGCGTGGGTCACACATATCACCCAGCGCCCCAGCTGCGCTTAATCGGACTTGTCTGCTGGGGTGGGAAAGCAACTCTATCAGCGGAACGGTCGCCTTCGTGTCGCCGATCTCACCCAGGGCACTCGCCAGGGCCTCGCAGGCCCGCACGTCTTGCCAATGGGCCGTATAGATGCCCCAACCTGCCTGCTCGCGGAGCTTTTTCGGGTCATTGTATTCGGTGAGCTTCCGCAGGAGGGCTCCTGTGGCTCGCGGGTCGCGGATATGCCCCAGGGCCTCAGCCGCAGCAATGCGAACCCACAGTTCGTTATCCGCCATCACCTTGAGCAGGCCGTCGACGGCGGCAGGATCGCCGATGCGACCCAGCGAGCCAGCTGCCGCAGAACGCACCGAATCATCCACATCCGACAACGCCGCAAGCAACGCGGGCGCCGATCGCGCCTTGCCACCTATCCCAAGAGAGGTCGCGGCCGCAGCGCGGACATTCGCTTTGGGGTCTGCCAGCGCCTTTTCAAGGGCAGCCGCGGCTTCCGGGCCGGCGACATTGCCAAGCGCCTTGGCTGCAGCCCCGCGGATGTTCTTCTCGCCCCCGGCAAGGGCTTTGGTAAGCAACTCGACGGCCCGCTTGTTGCCGATCTGTCCGAGTGCCTCTGCCGCCGCGGACGCGATATCTTCAGACCTGCTTTCCATTGCCGCCCCCAGGGGTTCGACGGCATTAGCATCCCCGATCTGCCCCAGTGCCTCTGCTGCCTCGGACGCGGTATCTTCAGGCCGGTTTTGCATGGCCGCAACCAGGGGGCCGACGGCATCCGCGCTGCCGATCTGTCCGAGGGCACGGGCCGCGCGATACGTGACCTGCTCCTCTGCATTCAGAAGTGCTTCAACCAACGACTTCACAGCTTGGGGCGAGCCCATATCCCCCAAGGCACTAGCGGCGTATGAGCGAACGCCCTTTTCACTGTCAGAAAGCGCCTTGATCAGAGTGTCGAGAGCCCGTGGGTCACGCAGCAAGCCCAGCGATGTTACAATAGCCTCTCGAACGTTCCCGTCCCTGTCTGCCATGGCAGCAATCAGGATATCGACCGAATTGGGGTCACCGGCCGTGGCCAGGGCTTTCGCAGCCTTGCAGCGAATGTCTGGATCGGCATCCGCCAATGCGATAGCAAGATAACCTGCTGCCTTCGAATTGCCCATCCTGCCCAAGGCCTCCGCCGCGGCCGCACGAACGTCGTTCTCGCTGTCGGAAAGTGCGTTCATGAGAGTTCCGACAGCCCGTTGGTCTCGCAGCCAGCCCAGCGCGTCCACTATTGCCAGTCGAACTTCCTCGTCCTCATCTGTCATCGCAGCCATCAGGGGCTCGACCGAGTCTAGGTCGCCACCCGCGGACAGGGCCTCCGCAGCCTCCCCGCGAATGTCCGGATCACCATCCGCCAGCGCGCTCAGAAGATGCCCCGTTGCCTTCGAACTGCGTGTATTGCCCAAGGCGGCAACCGCAGACATACGAAGATCCTTGTCGCCGTGAGCAAGAGCATCGCCCAGTGCCGCGATGGCCTGACTATTCTCACCGAAGTTCCCAAGGGCATAAGCAGCCGACCCAGCCACCCGGCCCCTGCCGCGCGCCACCGCCTTCACAAGCGGGGCGATGGCCCTTACGCTGCCGACGCGTCCGAGGGCACCGGCCGCCTCCCTGCCGACTTCCGTCTCCTCGTCATCCAATGCGGCAGCAAGCGGGGCCACGGCCCTGGCATCATGGAACCAGCCCAACTCCCTAGCTGCCAAACCGCGGATGGATGCATCCGTATCCTTCAGGGCACATGCGATCGGCAACACCGCCCTGGCGTCGCGGATATCGCCCAGAACAGATATCACAAGCTTGCGCACACCGGTGTCAGGGTCATTCACGGCCTTGATCAGTGGCTCGACGGCCTCGCGGCCCATCGCCACAAGCTCCTTGCGCATCTCGCCTTCGTCGCGCGGCGACGAATCTCGCGCAAGTCCCAGCCACTGGAGAATGCTGGTCATCGTGCCCGGCTCGCCGGGGCTCCGCGCCTCTTGTAGCAGCACGTTCACTCGATGCCGTGGAGAATTGGCGTAATGGCGAAGATAGAACCAGCCGCCCGAGATTACAGCTAGAAGTACAAGGAAGGTAATCAAACGCTTCAAGCGCCGCCGGCGTTTGGAGGGCGCATTCGAGTGGGCCGAGTCTTTGGGGACACTCCCGCCTTGATCTTCCCGCCTTGTCATACGGTTGATTCTACGCGTAGCTGTGCTTGCCGGACAGGATGAAGTTTACAACTATCCAGTTGAACATCATCGCGGCGAATCCGAGGATGCAGATCAGGGCGGTTACCAGGCCTCGCCAGCGCATGGCGGTCAGGAAGCGCACGTGCAGCAGGGCCACATAGACCAGCGCTGTGATCAGGGCCCAGGTTTCCTTGGGGTCCCAGCCCCACCATCGGCCCCAGGCGAAGTCGCCCCAGTAGGCGCCCAGCAGCGTCCCGGCCAGGACGGACCAGCAGGCGATCTGCGCGACGATGAGGTTGCAGCGATCAATGACCGCCAGCACGGACGCATCGCCGCCACGGCGGAGGTCCGGCGGGGCGCTGCGTTGATCGGTCCGCGAGAATATCGCCACGATGATATACAGAACCGAGAGCACGAACGTCATGCCCACCAGCGCGTGGCCGATGATTATCACGCTGACATGCACGGCCATCACGGGCGATGACAAAATGCCCGGCAGAGCGCCGAGATCGCCGGACATCTGCTCGGGAAAGATGATTCCCGCCAGCAGTGCGACGGTGGCGTAGAACGCGGCCGCGAGGGCGAAGAAGTTCTGCCGCCAGATCATTTCCAGGATCAGCGCGATTACCGCGCCCAGCAGGGCCGAGCCGACGACGGCCTCGAACTGGTTCATTATGGGCGGCAGGTACCATGGCCTGCCGCTGAGAATCCATCGGAAGGCGAACCCCACCAGCAGGACCAGCGTGGAAAGCGAGAACACGCCAAGTCCAAGTCGCCGCGACCAGCCTCCCCCGGCGGCGGCAGCGACTGCCAGAAGAACCAGCGACACCGCGAAGCCGATCCATACCACCTTGAACTGCCCGGTGCGGTTGTAGAGCCTTTCCAGCGCGCGAACGGTGTCGGATGGGTAGGCCTCGCCGTCGCCCACGGCCTGGGGCAGCAGGGCTTCCAAGCGGGCGATAGCCTGGTTGACGGCGCCCG
>Ga0307990_1004177_pt1 | contig 10688 bp, 25 predicted proteins | sample EllFjometagen129_FD_203168 | JGI IMG/M metagenome (GOLD analysis project Ga0307990, IMG submission 203168) | Marine microbial communities from Ellis Fjord, Antarctic Ocean - #129 | ecosystem: Environmental > Aquatic > Marine > Unclassified | place: Southern Ocean | collected 2014-10-08
GCTGTCGCGAAAATCGCTGCCGCGAAAGTCGCTGTAGCAAAGGGCGCTACCGCGAAAGTCGCTATGGCTCAGGTCGCTGTAGCTCAGGTCGCTGTGGCTCAGGTCGACGTTGCGCAGGTCGCTGTGGCTCAGGTCTCTGTGGCTCAGGTCGCTGTAGCTCAGGTCGGCCCTTTCGCCGCCCTCTCTCCACAGCCACAGCCTGTGCTGCGCTACAATCTCCACCAGTTGCGCGGGTGTGTATTTTTTGAGCGCGGACGCCTTCTCTTGCTTTTCGTCGGACATCATGGTACCTTCCTGGTTCTGGTCCTGGTTCTGTTTTCGCGCCTCTCTCGGTTGCATCCGGGGGAGGCGTACTGTTTTGAGGTCATTCCTCGATACTCGCGAATCCCTCGGCTAGCCTCTCTCTCATGTGTCCCGTCTTGATCCCGACGTACGCCGCCGGGCCCAGCCCCCCCCCCCCCGCAGGCTCGCCGAGGTTCCTGCTCTTGGCCTCCGCAAAGCTCACACCATCGGAGCGTGCCCCTGCACAGTGAGCGCAGTCGCAGTTGTCTCCATGTATCGTCATGTCGTGACCTCCTATCTATATCCTGCTGACTCCAAGCGCTTCGCGCTTCAACTCGGTCGCCCTCTTGATCAAAAGATCCAGGGCGTCTTCGCTCGCACTCACACGCAGCACCATCATCATGGATGCCATCACATCCGCGCCCACCATCACACCTAGCGTGGCCAGTCGCTCGTGGTCGTCCACTCCCAGGTCCGCGGATGACAGAATAAACCGAGGTGACATGCACTTCCGAGTGCCGTCCAGGACCTCGGCGTGCACATCGAGCGACCCATCACCCACTGCCTCCACCCTCAGAACCATGCCATTCAACAACTCCGCGATGCGCTTCGTGTCAGTTCTAGTCTTCTCATCCATCCTCCATCTCCCATTTCGGAATCAGCGGCACGGTCGTGCCACTATCCCCATTCTATAAAAGACCTCCAGATTGCTCCAGCGTCACTTGCAAGTTCGCACGCTTCTCCCTGTTTTTCAAGCGAGATCTACCATGACCTTTTATGAACTTCGTCCGTCTGGAGTACAACGTGACTGGTTTGCCACAGCCACAGGCACACAGGCGCACCGCAATCCTGACCCAGGCGCCCTCCCACCAATACTCCATGCCATCCGTCGGGTGGAACGACATCACACCTCCTCTGCGGTACGACTCCATACGCACACGAAGATACGTGGAGCGGGAGCCTCCGATCACGCCCTCGTGCCATCTGTCGTCCCTGATGTCCTTGAACCGGACCTTGCCTCCCTTGAACGCCGGCACGCTATACTGCGCTCTGATCACTCTCATGCTCATTCTTCACTCACCTTTCCGTCTATGAAGTACAGAAGCCTCCACAGTCATGCTGGATCGACAGACCCAGCGACGCCGCCATCTCGTCGAGCTCCCGCCTCGTCGCATAATACCCCGCGCTCATGGCTCGGATCCTCCTTCACTTCAGCCACGTCGGGTTCTCCACACCGACTCACCATTTCTCTGTTATATGCTGGCAGTCGCTCGCATACGTCATCGAGGATTTGATCAAGATCGAGAATCCTAGATCTCGACTTCTGGATTGCCGCTTTCACGTCCGACTCGGAGATGACACCAATCTGCACCGCCCGAAGCACAGTGCATGCCTTAGCTGCGTTTTTGCCGCAAATGTCGGAGAATAGCAGATGGATATCAGCGCCATATACTGCATAGGAATCCAAACTGAGCAGTATCCCAAAAGCGCCCATCATCAGATCTGGGTCCAGATCCTTTACTACAGTAGCCATGGATAACATATCCATGAGCGCTTCAGAATTTCCCTCAGAGAGTTTGACGATACCGGACTGCACCGAGTCTTCGAGAGCTAGTCTACAATTCTGATTCATCCTAGTTTTCCTTCACTGGCACATCTATTTAGCGACTTTGCCATCTCGTCGAGCTCTCGCCTCGTCACACAATGCCTCCCGCTCACGTTGCATCCTTTCTCTGATGGCCGCAAATCTAGACTCCCCGCCCAGGCGCCACATCGACGCGATGGCGTCGGCATACCTTAGCAATCCCCCGTCGAGGCTGTTCTCGCATGGGGATATCAGGAGGAACCGGTTCCAGATCTCCACCAGCCGGTCAGTGTCATGGGTGAATGGAGGGTTCGGCATGAAGAGAGCCTTCGACTCCTCCACCAGAACACACGCCGCACATTCCCCACACCGCGGCGGCCTGGCGAGCATTCTCGCCGTCTCCTTCTCTGTCAGGCCCGGCATGGTCCCGGGATCGACGATGTCTTCGCTATTCATCCTCGTCACCTCTCGCCTGATCCTCGTCCTCCATCACACCACAGGGCAGAACCTGCTTTTCCGTGATCGACACAGTCGCTCCAGACTCCTTCATCTCGCGGACTTTCCGGCGCACGCGTCTGTTCCACGAGTTCACAGACGTAGATGTGAGCTGATTCACCGTGATCCCTCGCTCCAGCACGCTGACGTAGACTCCCGTGTAGAATCTCCGGGCTGTCACAGAGACCTCCACTCCGTCCTTCCAGACAGCTCGGACACCCGCCACCATCTTCACTGTCTTTTTCTTGCTATTCATCTTCAGCCTCCTTCTTCAGACTGCTGCACTTTCCACAACGTACTCAGTCTCCGAAAACACACGTCCGCTCGCATAGTACTCCGCGTCGCTCTCCGACAGTGCCTCCCGGATGTACTCGTCCCCGGTCAGATAGTCGTGCTCGTCGTTGAGTCTGACGTACAGCCAGTCGGCGAGACGTCTGAGCGCCTTCGTGATGGACTCCTCGCCCTGGTTGAGCGTCTCGTCCCCCACCGGCCGCTCCTCGTCCCACAGCTCCGCATCAACGCGCATGCACCCCGAGTGGCAGTAGTGCCCGGCCACCGTCACAGTGACCTGGATGTTGTACCGCGCCCGGAGCTGAGCCTCCTGAAGGGCCTCCCCTATGCTCTCCAACGTCTCGTCCACAGGCGCGTATGTCTTCAGAGCCTTGCGCCAGCCCTTGCGGTACCGGTGCTGGCCCTCGAAGCTGGCGCCATCACCCTGATTGCAAAAGCCGCTGAAATGGATGTCCCTCGACCCTTGCCTCCCCCTGGCGATCTCGACTCCGAGGCACTTGCACACCTCCTCGAAATCATCGAACGTGAACTCATACCAGCCGGCATACTCCACCCAGAAGTAGCGGCTCGCGTCGATTACGCGCTGCTGCACCTCCAGGGTCAGCTCCTTGAATCCGTACAGATTCGTCGTGAACTCTCTCATTTGGATCTCCCATGGGACCTGTGCTCCTGGCAGTGCTCTGCGCAGCAGTAGCCTCCAGGATGATCGGTTTTGACATTGCACCTTGGCAGGGTACACTTGCGGCAGTCCGGCACCGGACACACCACGACGGTCATGCGTTCAGGCACTACCATCAGTCTGTACATCGATCAGTCCTCCCCGTCGCTGTCCGGCAGAGCACAGAGCATATCCCACAGAGCCTGCGAGTCCGTGGCTAATTCCTCACCACAACCGCAGCAGTAGTACGTTGTGAACACCTCGTAGATGTCCAGGTTGTCATCGTCGGTCTGAAGACACAGCTCCATCCAGTTCAGGCCCGTCACAGCCACCCGGGACCTGCAAGACACGTCCTTGTCGATGCCCGCGCCCTGCTCGCCGCAGTGCGGGCATGTGAAATGCTTGACCTCGTTCATGTTGTACTCTCCTGTTCGGGTAACTCATCGAGCAGATCGTGCATATCATCGGATGTATCCGCGAGCAACGCCCCGCAGCTATGGCACACGTACTCCCAGTCCAGATGCTCGTACACGTCCTGCTCCAGGTCGTCGAGCTGAAGTGTGTCCCCTTCCCGGCCGTTCATGGGCGTGCGCACCATGCACTTGCTTATCTCGTCAATCCCGGCGCCAATCTCCCTGCAGTGAGGGCATGTGAATCGCTTCGTCTCGTTCATGAGTCACTCCTCCTCGAATGAGTCGAACCACGACAGATACTCGCCATCGTACAGATCCTCTTCGCAGGTGCGACTGCTCGTCTCCGGATCGTCGCAGTGCTCCTGCGCCTCCGCCCGGGTCAGCCCAGTCTCCATGACCTCCGTGTGCCTTGGAGTCAATTCCGATCCTGGCTTGTCTCTGAACCTGCGGACTATTCTGTACATGCTTCGTCTCCCTTGTCGATCTTCGATCCGTTCTCGGTCAGTAATGTCTTGATCTCGCTCCGCCGCATCCACCAAAGCCTACCATACAGATACGTCGACCCCTCGACGACTGGCGCCTTGTCCAGCTCCACAAGGATCCTTGGAAAGTCCACCCGACCCGGACCGTAGTTCAGATTGAGCTCTCGCACTGTGCCTGAGCCGCCGCGTATGGCGTCGGCGGGATCCTTGGACCAAGACGCTGCATCCGGGCTCACAGCCACTCTGGTCCCAGGCAAGTATTCTGTGTTCAGAACCTGAAGATCCTCCAATGCCCCGACTACTTTGCCTATTGATCTGTCTGGGGCGCATCTGAACAAGTCATTCAGCCGTGGATCCTCGCCCACGTCCAGGTAGATGCCCGTGACGCCACGCTCCGCCAGATCGTCCAGGGTGCCACTGCCGGGCAGCTTCACCTCGTTGCCCTTGTTGTCTCGGAACGTGTACATTCCGTTTTCGTCCATCCGCATGTCTATTCCTCCTTCCAGTTCTCGAAAGGGTTGACGCCTATTCGCTCACGCCACCGGCGTCGCTCTTAAATCCCTGATCTGCTTTCTGAGCTTGCGTGTCTTCGCTCGCTCGCTCTTCAATTTGTCCTCTGTCCCGGGCTTCTGGTTGTTGTTCCATATCCTAGCCAAATCCAACGGCGATGGATACATGCGCACTGTATCGCGCACTGTCCTCCCACAACTCTGACAGGTTCCCCCTCCCATGTGTGTCGTGTTGTATCCACAGTCACGCAGCTCTATGTCCTCGCCTCCGCACACCTTGCACGGGATCACTTTCACCTTAGCCATCAATCGACCTCCTTCAATCACACATCAGGCTCCGCGCACAAACCTCGGATCTGCTTCCTGAACTTGCGCGTCTTCTCGCGCTCCTTTTCCGCCTATGTCTGACATAAGCGACTTAGCCCGCCTGTCATACAGAACCACGTTCACAGTCGCCGCCAGATTCATGCATGAATCCGAGGGCACATACACCGTATCACGGCACCAGCTGGTCACATTCTTTCCCAGTGTCCCATCCTCCGGGCCAAACACATAGAACGCGCGCTCCGGATGGGTATACTCCTGCAATGGCATGGCTCCATCAAGCAGATCGACCGCCACCGGAACACAGTCATAAGGGACGACCGACCGCAGACTCTCCACTTGAAACAGAGGCATGACCCTGTGTCGCCGCATCGTGTCGGCGCCATGCTTGCTGTACCTTTTCCCGGACACAGCCAAAAACGACGCACCATAGCAGCCGCAGGCACGTAGAGCGGAGGCAACGTTAACTGAAAACTTAGGGCAGTGCAGACCTACCCCGACAAACCCACGTCGAGCTACCATCAATCGACCTCCTCTGTGTCATCCGGAGGGCCGCACGCCTCCACGATCTCGTCGGTGTCAGAGTTGTCCAGAGCCAGAAACCTGTTGTGTAGGGCATCAAGCAGCTCCTGCGCTGTCACGTCCTCGGCCTTGTGTGGAGTCGTCACCGAGAACCCGAGAGAGAAGAGATGGTAGTACATCGTCGGCTTCGGACCCTCCCTAGCGTTCAACACCAACAGCGTGCGCTCGGCAGTCATGTATATGCAGCCCGGCTCGTGAACAGGATCCACCATGCCCGTCTGCATGTCCCGCATCGTCGCCTCCACATCCGCGTTGCAGTACCGGCACACCACCCGGGACGGGGCCGAGATGTCAACGATGCCCGATGTGAAATGCAGGCCGTGGTCGAGAATGGCCTGCGCCATAATCCTCAGCGTCGTATCCTTATCCTTCATATCGTCACTCATGCCTTATCTCCTCGTTGTCTCGTATTATGTCCATTTCAACCAGCAGCTTCCTGGCCATACGCACAGGGCACTCCTGACTATGCATCGTGATTTCGCGCACGTCTCCGACGTGCTGTACGCTCACAACGGCGCCACAATAAAGACATCTGTAGCCGCTACGCGCTCCGCTGCACGCATCGGACCTGCACCAGCTTGAGACAACCGCATCGGCCAGCTGTCTCAGTGACCGCATGTCCACTTCGATCGTGAGCTTGCGTCTCTTTCTCCCGCCAAGCTCCAGACGGATTGCCACCTCACGTCGCACAGCATGCGGAGTCGATGTCTGCCTCCCACTCTGAGGTGAGACGCACGGACTGCCTACACCCGCCAAGCAATGGGGGCAAATCACGGCCAATGGGTCTGCGCGTCTACCGATCATGTGCTTCTCCTTATGTGCTGCAGAATGCCTTTCGCTTCCGACTCCACGCTGTACATGCGTGTGAGCTGCTCTTGAGATGCCTGCTTCTTGTACTTTCCATTGCAGTCAGATGTACCATCCACCTTGGACATCAGAGACACATCCGGCGCAAGCCCCAGGCTCTGCACCAAGGTGGCCATTCGCTGGCGTGGGTTGTACACGAACTCCTCGTAGGGCCATTCGATCACGGGTGTTCCTTCAAGGTCCCTGCGGATCAGATCCTCCCACACGATCGAATCGATGCACGCCCACGCGAGCGGATCATTGTAGTGCTCCCTCCATAACCTCTGAAGCTCCTCGGGCCAGACTCTTGCAAAGTTGGACCACACCGCCGGAGATCCAGGCTTGTACCACTTGCCTGTGGCCGCCTTGAACAGGGACCAGGCTGTGGGGAGGAAGAGTCGGGTGCAGTGGATGATCTGGGCCTCCGGCCACACCCTCTGGATGAAGGGGACTCTCGACGGGCGCACATGCTTGCCGAGGACCCGCTACCCTTTCTTTAGGTGCTCCTCGCACAGCTCGCGGAACGACTCCACAGCTCCAGGTCCCGGCACGTACACGTTCCGGTCCTTGAACGGGATGCTCGAGTCGAAACGGAAGCACGGGTGCTTGATCGCGATCGACGTCTCCGCGAGACATCCCTTGTCGTCTCTGATGAACGATAGCTCCGGGTGCAGCTTCAGGCAGACGTACAGCCAACTTGTACCGGTCCTCGGGCATCCCACTATGAATACTGGGTCGGTTGTCATGATATCGTCTCCTCTTGAGCCTCGTCCCCGTATCTCGGTAGCCCCATCATATCCCAGGCGACGTCGGGAACGAAGGCCACACGCATCCTGCAAATCTCCTCGCAGAGTTCAGGAGTCTCAATCATTCTGCGAACGGCGTCCTCCTTCAACACACAGAAACCACCGGTCCTGTACAATGCGTCGGCGGAAATCACCTGAGGCGGACCTCCCATCCCCAGCTTCTTATGACACTTCGGGCAAAGGTGAGTCTTCTCGTCAACCAGGTTCCCGGTCTCCACGTCCATCTCCACCAACGCCGCATACTTGTGACCACAATCACACTCCCACTCCCGGAACGTCTCCCCCGCATCTCCAAGGACACTGATGAACACGATACCCTGATCCATGTACCCCAAACACTCCTCGCAGACACCAGTGGAGTGAATGTTCTCCCAACTCTTCAGCTCAATCCTCGGCGTCGGCACCCGAGTGGAGAAGTGCTCCTTGCAGGAGGGACACTCATACCCTCCACGAACTTTGCTCATGCCTCCATAGACCATCGTCGCACACTTCGGGCACTGGACCTTGTAGTTCGCGCTGCCCAGCATCACAAGACTTTCGCTCTTCTCCTGCCCGCACACCCGGCAGTTCACGTACACACACCTCGAGTTCACACCTAGCTTGCTATGCAGAGTCATTGATCCACTCATCTCTATTCTCCTATTTCTACACAATCAGACGCGCTGCCTGTTTCAACCGTCGCTAATTCGTCGTCTTCTTCTGGGCACTCGTCGGACAGAGGCAACTCAATCCGAGCGTGCAGCTCAGTGCACCTCGCTATCGCCTCGTCGACCTCCTCCTCGAATACACCTACATCGAAGTCGATGCTCCTTTGAATCGAACAGCGACCACTGGTCACCTTCTCGTACATCTGGTGCATTCCGCCCTCGGACCACGCCCACAGCATCGCGCTGTCCTCCTTCCCGAACAGCTCGTCGGTGTCCCGGACCGACCCGTCTCCCTCGCCCTCGTTCCAGACGAAGCACAGGTTCCAGGTGAGCTGGTACGCCCGATCCATCTTCCATTGAAGGGAGTGCTCCACCGCTTCAACTGTCTTTGTACCCGCCATCGTTTCTTCTCCTTGCTTTCGACTAGTCGGAATCCCTCATCCAATCCTCGTCGAGGCCTCGCTTGATCATCCACTCCTTGATCGCGTTCACGGCATCCTCGCGCTCGACGTTCGAGGCGTAGAGGACGCGGTGGTCGTCCCCGTCTCCTGTCGGGAACGCGAAGAAGATGAACCCGTAGTCCGTCGGCAGGAACTCGGTGAGCTGCTGGCAGTAGATCTGAATCTGCTCGGCGGTCGGATGCGGAATCTTTGGATCACTCATGTTGTCTCCTTTCCCCCAGCCACTGCGCGCCTGAGCGTGATGATCATCAGTCTTCGGCTATACTTCATGCCTATCAGCGACTCGTCCACGGCCTTCCATACACGCTTGCCCACAAGAGCATGCACCGGCAACTCATCGCCATCCTGGACGGTGTCGTCATCTCCCAGGAGCCTGTGCCCCTCGGGTCTAACGTACATTTCATCGTCGCCTTTGGTGTCCAGCTTCAGGACCCGGATCACCCATTGAGCCAGGATGCCAAATGTCGGAGACAGGTACGCCAGCGACTCCCAGTATCTGGCAGCGTCCTCCCAGGGCCTCTCCGGGTGCTCCATCATCGCGGCCAGCACGCGCTCGTACTTCATCAGCGTGCCATATGCCCCAATGGACGACAGCCTCTCAGAATCCTCGCTGCACATGCTCGAGAACGCCCTGTAGTCGGACATCAGCATGTCCTCGCAGCCGAGGATGAAATGAAACGGAACTCTCGATTCAGCTTTCATAGCGGTCTCCTTTCACTCTTCGAGCAGCCCCGCCTCCCGCAGGTGATGCTTCAGCTGCTCGCACGTCTTCAGCGTCGCTATGTGCGCAGCGGCCGCGCATAGATGCCCCAGGCAGCTCAGCCTGGCTGCCGGCTCGTCCCTACCCGGAAGGTCCAGGCGCCACACCACCGCCTGACTCCTCCGATGCACGAGCGCGATGACCGACTGGTCTCCACGCTCTCCGCCCGGGTCGATCCCGGCGATGACCATCGTGTCCGAATCCGCCACGCACTTCCATGTGCTAACTATCGTCATTCCTCCACACGCCCCGTCTTGTTCGGGCAGCCGTGCTCGTGGCAGGGGACGCCGTTGACCACCATCGAGTCACACTGGCTGCACTGGACATGCCATGTCTTCGTCACTTCCGAGTACGTCGACTTGTCAAACCCCAGACTCAGCAGACCTTCTAGAATACTCTTGCTCATTTCAATTCCTTTGCCTTCGCCTTCGCCTTTAGTCGATCACACGCCACCGCATTGATCACTTTTCCCGCCAACATCGACACCAGAGTCGAAAACAGAGCCGGGTGCCTGTCCCCCTCTATGCCCGCGTGCCGCGACTCGTGCTTCACGCCATTCACATGACATGACGCTGTGATGTTCAGACCTGTGCGTTCGATCCCCTTCAGGTTCGAGTCGTCCCGAGGCATCTCAATGCGCTCCAGGTCGAACCGCATGGTGCTCAGAGCCTGATCCAGGCTGTTCAACCATCTTCGATCCACGCTCATGCTTCCTTCTCCTTTGATTGCTCCTCGCCGCCGTCCAGAAAGCAAGCATCAACAGGGACGAGGCTCTTCTCGCTATGAAGCCACTCCTCGCGGTACTCCCTAAGCCACGGACCCACCAGCCCCGCCGCATGCAGGGCCATGCCCATACTCCGGACATGATCCCGGTAGGCCGAATGATCGTAGACGTGCACGACTTGGAACCCCAGAACTCCCGTGAGATCGTCCCAGGCCAGATCCGCGTCGATGCGAACCACGCCGAAGCATGCCTTCTTCCACTCGTCCCAGAACCTCCCCCTCACCCTCGGGGTCATATCGACCTGTGTGAACGCGAAGTAGGCAAAGCGGTCCTGCAAACCAATTCCGGTGTAGGCGAACATCCGAGATGCTTGGCCTTTGCATATGCGCGCAATCCCCCTGTCCGCTGTGACCTTGTCGCGCTGGCGTCTCCGCGCACGCCAGCTCCTGAACCAGTAGATGGGCGCATCCGGCGCGATGGCCGTGGCCGTCGCCAACCCGCACACGACGATGTACACCCAGACCCTCCAGACCAGCTTGTTCTCCGACACGAGTCCCAGGACCGCCAGCAGCGTCATCAACGCCACGGCCATAGCCACTATTCTGATTCTCGTCTTCATGTTCTCGTACTCCTTGCTGCCGCCACCATGCTTGCATGTACTTCCTTGAGTGTGAACCCGAGTCTCTCCGCCTTCAATCTCAGTCGCGATCTCAGCTCCCTGTCGTTCGCGTTGATCGTCCGCAGCTCACGTCCATTCACCGGCACGGCCGTGCCGTTCTCGGTCCGTCCCGAGGCATCTCAATGCGCTCCAGGTCGAACCGCA
>Ga0307990_1004178_pt1 | contig 10686 bp, 10 predicted proteins | sample EllFjometagen129_FD_203168 | JGI IMG/M metagenome (GOLD analysis project Ga0307990, IMG submission 203168) | Marine microbial communities from Ellis Fjord, Antarctic Ocean - #129 | ecosystem: Environmental > Aquatic > Marine > Unclassified | place: Southern Ocean | collected 2014-10-08
TCGTTCATCCATGTTTTTCAGTCCCCTCCGCAGGAGGGGTGGCCGAAGGCCGGGGTGGGTTCTAAAAGGCTCATTCTTTCCCATGAATTCAAAAAATCACCCACAGATTCTGCGGAAGACCCACAAAATTAGAGCATCATGATGACTCTGATGATACAGAACGCTTAACTTCCTTCCCATTTCCTCCTCCCTCTGGGTTAAAGGTGAGGCTGGACTCTCCTCTCCATTAATGTGGCTATACATTTTTTAAAAAGGTGTGGTCGTTTGTATGTAATGTAGCGGCGGCTTATCCTGAAAGGGACGCCGCTTTGCAATAAAGCACGTGCTCCTTCGGGGCACACGCATTGCAAATAAAGGGTGGGGACCATTAAGCAGCGATTTTTTTAAAGGTAGGGATACCTCTCTGAGGCATCCACGGATGAGTCGGAGAACCGTTCTTACCCAAGAGCTTCTGGCGCTGCCAGCGCGACCCACTGTTCGATGGGGATCTGTTCCGGGCGGGTTGTCGGCTCAATGCCGGCTTTTTCCAACCCTTTGAAAAATTCAGGCATATTTTTCCGAAGGTTGGAACCGATTTGTTTGCGGCGCTGGGTGAAGACGGTTTTCACCAATCGTTTAAAGCGGGCGTAGTCTTTTACCTCAGCTAACGGGGTTTCGCGTTTCTTAAACCGAACAACGGCCGACCACACTTTTGGCGCGGGCATAAAACAGGTGGGACTGACATTTTTGATGTTTTTTACTTCATAGTTCAGCTGGCTCCAGATCGCCAGCGGCCCGTAGGCCTTGCCGCCCGGCTGCGCCGTCAAGCGGTCCGCCACTTCTTTCTGAATCATGAAGACCATTTTGTCCGGCAGTGGGTTCGCTTCGAGTGCATTGACGATGAAACGACTCCCGACCGAGTAGGGCAGGTTGGCAACGATCTTGTTGATTCCTCCCGCAAACAGTTCAGACAGATCGATGTTTAGAACATCGTCTTTCAAAAGGTTCACACCTTTAAAGGTGTGATTAATGTGGCCGACCATGGTCGGATCCTTTTCGATGGCTGTGAGCGGCGCGCCGGTGGAGAGCAGCGCCTGCGTTAGCGCGCCGAGCCCCGGTCCGATTTCGAGCAGGCGGTCGCTTTCAGAAATTTGTGCGGCATCGACAAGGATGCCGAGGATGTTGCCGTCGATCAGATAGTTTTGCCCGAGTCCTTTGTTGGGACGATGGCCGAGCTCGTTGAGCAGCGATTTGATGATCGATGGGTTGGTGAATTTCGGGAGAGAAGTGCTGGAGTGCTGGAGTGTTGGATTGTTGGTGTTTTCTTTTTCCATCATTCCGTTATTCCATTATTTCGCGCTCGTTCCGCGAGCGCTATTGCGGTTTTGATTGCGGCGATCATGCTGCCGGGATCGGCTTTGTCCTGGCCGGCGATGTTGAAGGCGGTGCCGTGGTCGGGTGAGGTGCGGATGATCGGTAGGCCAACCGTCCAATTCACGCCGCAGTCAAACGCATGCATCTTGAGCGGTGCGAGCCCCTGATCGTGATACATCGCGACGATGGCATCGAAATCGCCTTTAAGAGCCTGGTAGAAAATAACGTCAGCCGGAACGGGGCCGGTGACGTTTTGGCCGCCGGCTTTAGCGGCCTCGATAGCGGGAGCGATGATTTCCGCCTCTTCGCTGCCGAGTGCGCCACCGTCGCCCGCGTGTGGATTGAGTCCGCAGACGCCGATGCGTCCGCCGGACAGGCCGAGCTGGTCGAGTGCTTCGCCGGTCAGCTCGATGGCTTCGAGAATAGTTTCTTTGGTGAGGGCGTCGGCCACTTCACGCAGCGGCAGGTGGCGTGTGGCGAGCATCACGCGCAGCCCTTTGCCCATAAGCATCATGCCGTAGCGCTTGCAGCTGGTCATGGAGGCGATCATTTCAGTATGGCCGGGGAAGGGGACGTGTGCGAGTTGCAGGCCTTCTTTGCAAATAGGCGCGGTGACCATGGCGTCAAGTTCGCCGGTGAGGCATCCCTGAACAGCGCGATCGATGGCGGCGACAGCGGTCAAGGAGGCTTCGACTGTGATTTTCCCAAGGCTTGTACCCGGCCCGAAGGGCCGAGGCTCTTTAAACTGCGTCGGGGCACAGTTTTCTATCCAATGGTTGGAAAATGCAGAAGAAATATTTCCAAGGTTTGGAAGGTTCTTCGGGCCGATGAAGGTGAACTCAACGTCGTTTTTCCAATGACTGGAAGAAACAGCTTTGAGGGCGATTTCGGGGCCGATGCCGTTGATGTCGCCGCAGGTGATACCGATCCGGATTTTCTTCTCCATAGGATTTGAGTGTTTCGGGCTTTGGGTTTTCGCGCCGCAGGCGCGGTTAGTATCGCTTAACGTAGTGACGGGCGGTGAGGCGTTCGATCAGCTGTTTGTGCAGGCGCTCGCGCTCCTGAGTGTACAGTGTTTGTTCGATCTTCTCGCGCACCTTTTCGAGGGGGACATAGCCCTCTTCCTGTCGGCTTTCCACATGGACGATGTAGAAAACGCTTCCAGCATCAACCAGATCGCTGGTTCCTCCGGTGGGAGTGGTTTGCAGAGCCGGACGAAGAGCTTCTTTTACATCGGAGGGATCGCGCCATGGACTGAGCGAGGTGTCGCCTTCGGAGACTTCTTCGGATAGCACAGCGAAGTCCGCCCCGTCGCGGATTTTTTGCAGAATGCTTTCCGCCTGTTTGCGTTTCACGGTCTGTTCCACCTCGGTGCTGCCTTTGTTGATGAGGATAAAGCGGTATTTGACCCGGAACGGAATAAAGAGCTGTTCGTCTTTGACGCGGTCATATTCCGTTTGGACGGCTTCGCCGGAGACGTGGACTTTTCGGAGGACTTCCCGATTGTAATACACCTGCATAACGAAGCGATCGGTGATTTCCTCGCGCCATTCATCCATTGTCATGTGGCGCTTTGTCAGCGCTTGGTTTAAAAGGACGCGGTCGCCGTCGAACCGGCTTCGGATAATTTTTTGAACCTCGTCTTCAATCACATTGGGCGGCAGAAAAAGCACCTTTTTGGCTTCTTCCTGAATGAGGGTCTCATCGATCAATGTTTCGCGCCCCTGGACGTGAAGTTCCTGCAAATGTTGGGCGAGCTCTTCGCCCTGATAGCGCTGGAAGAGTTGCTGAACGATCGGTGCGATGTTTTCGCGGATGTCGCCGTAGGTGATGATGCGGTTGTTGACGCGCGCGGCGTAGCCGTCGATGGAGGTGATAACGGGTCCGCTGTTGGTCTGTGCGAACAGTGTCGATGCCGCGAAAATCAGGAATATGAGTGCCTTTTTCATAAGTTCAGCATTATGCGTAAAGAGGTAGGTTTGTGCAACGGCTATTCATTGGGCAACGCATTTTGTTCTGTGCGGGCGGTGGGCAACATGGCATCCTGCGCGGCTATGACAGAAAATAGTAATCAGCGGGCTGGGGTGGTGGCGGTAGTCGGGCGGACGAATGTGGGCAAGTCGACTCTGCTCAATGCGTTGCTTGGCGAAAAGGTGAGCATCGTAAGCGACACGGTGCAGACGACCCGTAATGTGATCCGTGCGATCCTCACCGAAGATCGCGGGCAGGTTGTTTTCCTCGACACCCCCGGCGTTCATAAGGCAGTAGGGGATCTCGGAAAAAATTTGAACAAGATGGCGCGCTCGGCTATCGGCGGAGCCGATGCCGCGTTGCTGGTGCTTGATGCCTCCAGCAAAATCTGGATGGAGGATGAAGGCTGGATGCGCCGTTTGATGAAAGACGAAACGCCGTGCGTGATTTTGCTGAACAAAACAGATCTCGGAGGGGCATTCACCGCTGCGTATAGAGCGCGCTGGGCCGAGGTGGCCGAAGAGAAGGGGTCAACGCTTCAGCCGGTTTGGGTCAGCGGATCGGCGCTTCAGGGCGGTGGATTGCCGGAACTGAGCGACGCGCTGTTTGAACTGATGCCAGAGGGCCCGCACTTATTTCCTGAAGAAATTCTGACGGACTATCCCCGCAAGCTGAATATGGCGGATGTGATCCGTGAAAAATATTTTGAACGTCTGCACGATGAGCTACCCCACTGTCTGGCGATCTGGATCGAGGAGATTGAGGAGACGCCTGCAAAGTGGACGATTCAGGCTGAGGTCTATGTGGAGCGTCATTCACAAAAGGGCATTGTGATCGGCGAAAAAGGCCGGCTGCTCAAGAGCGTGCAGTATCAGGCGGAGAAAGAGCTCGAAGAAATGTACGGTGTGCCGTTTAAGGTGAAGCTCTGGGTGAAGGTCGAAAAGGATTGGCGCAAAAACTTTTGGATCCTTAAGAAGCTGGGCTACGCATAAAAAAACCGCCCTGGAGTGATCCAGAGCGGTTGATCGATAAGAGGCGGGAATTTATTCTTTTCCGAACAGACCGCCGATCCCTTTTTTGAGGGCGCCGGCAGCATCTTTTGCCGCATCGGTGGCGGCTCCGCCCATGTCTTTCGCTGTACCGCCGATATCCTTCGCTGTATCACCGGCCAACCCGCTGACATTCTTCAGCGCCTCGCCAGCAAAGTCACCGGAGGAGGCAAGGGCTTTGACGACCGCATCACTGATTGAGCCGAAGACTTCCGAGATGACCTCTTTGACATCGGTGCCGCCCGTATCCTTGCCGATGTCCTGCATTTGAATCGAGGGCAGGGGCAGGGTCATTTTCTTGCCGCCGAGCGCGGTAATGGTGACGTGCACTTTGGCGTTGTTGAGTTGGAAGTCTTCAATCACAACCTTTTTACCGGAACCTTTTTTCTTTTTCGGTTCTTCAGCAACGTTCTTTTCCGGTTTTTCTTCCGGGGCCAGGTTATCCATCAGTGTGCTGATGTTGCTCGACCGCAACCCCTTTTCGTAGGTGATTTCGGGTGCGTCGATGAGGATCTGTTTGATGACGATGGTGTCTGTGAAGAGAGATCCTAGAGCAATATCGAGCTTAAACTCTCCAAGCTCCATGGCACTGGGGGTTTTAAATCCTTCCGGATTACCAATGATCAGCGCTTTTACCTGCACCAGACCTGTGAATGGATTGACGCGGACTTTTTCCACACTGATGGGCACTCCGGCAATCTTTGGCCCGGCGGTTTCAATTCCTGCTTTAATTATGTTCCCCAAGAACAGAACCACAACCACAATTACAACCAGAACAACAATACCTACAATGGATAGAATCTTTTTCATATTGATCTCCTTTTCTTTTTAAGGTGAATTCTGACGCTCTTTGCTTGTGCGCTCAAGCCTCATTTGTTGTCAATATATCCAAAAAAACCGTTCCGGATTCCGGAACGGTTTTTATAGAATATTGCGGCGGGGTTTATTTGAACTGGTCGTAGTAAATCACGTCGTTGTTAATTGCAAAAACTTTTGCCTTGGTAAACACGTTGTTATTTTTGCGAGCGCTGTCGCATTTTTCAGTCGCATTTTGCACGGCTTCTTCCGTGCTATTCTGACTGTGGTCAAGCCCGTACGCCCAGCGCCCTCCCGGATCTACAGCGACCATAATGGCTTTTTCACCTGGCAATTCTTTGTAGCCCATAAAGATCAGGCTAAATGCATCCGGCGGAGTCAGGCGAGCTTCAAAATTTTCCTCGGATGTGGCGCAGCCGAAAACAGTGAAAAGCAAAACGGCAAGTAGGGCAAATTTAATGAACAGTTTCATAGGATCCTCCTTGGAATGAATGAAAACTAAGAGAACCGCAAAATTCCGCAGGAGTCAATTCTAAAGGCTTCGAGTATTCCGAATTGTGGGAAGTTAAACTGGGCTTGGCATAGATATCTCCAGAGCTTGGAAGATTTAAAATCAGTAAAGCGTTTATTTATGGCAGTTCGAAACCGTTGGAAAAGGCGATAACCTGACGGCGGATTTCCGCCAGTTTGGTTTCATCTTGCATGTTCCCTGTTACGGCTTTAATGAAGTTAGCGATGGTTAACATATCCTCTTCCTTCATTCCACGCGTAGTAACCGCCGGGGTGCCGAGGCGGACGCCGGAGGTAACAAACGGGCTTTTCTTGTCGAATGGGATTCCGTTTTTGTTCGCGGTGATCGATGCTTTGTCGAGCGCGTTGGCCACATCTTTTCCGGTGAAGCCGCTGGCCCCGACATCGACGAGAATCAGGTGGTTGTCAGTGCCGTCGGCGACGAGGCGGAAGCCGTTTCCTTGCAGGCCATCGGCGAGCGCAGCGGCGTTTCTGACCACTTGCTGCTGGTAGGCGTTGAATTCTGGAGTCAGTGCTTCGCCAAAAGCGACTGCCTTGGCGGCAATCACATGCATGAGCGGACCGCCTTGAATACCGGGAAAAACCTGCCGGTCGATATCCGCCGCAAATTTTTCTTTGCAGAGGATCATTCCGCCGCGCGGGCCGCGTAGTGTTTTGTGGGTGGTGGTGGTTACAAAATCGGCGTGTGGAACCGGGCTTGGGTGACAACCTGCGGCGACGAGTCCGGCAATGTGGGCCATATCGACCATGAAATAGGCACCAACCGAATCCGCGATTTTCTTAAGGCGCGGGAAATCGATAATGCGCGAATAGGCGCTGGCTCCAGCCACCAGCATGCGCGGTTTGTGTTCCTCGGCGAGGCGGGCGACTTCATCGTAGTCGATCTGCTCGGTGTCTTTGCAGACACCGTAAGGGACGATGTTGAAAAAGCGTCCGGAAAAGTTCATCGGATGGCCGTGAGTGAGGTGCCCGCCTTCAGCGAGGCTCATGGCGAGGATTGTGTCGCCCGGTTCGAGGACAGAATAGTAGACGGCCATATTGGCACCGCTACCACTGTGCGGTTGGACGTTGGTATGGTCGGCTCCAAAGAGTTCTTTGGCGCGGTCAATGGCGAGCCGTTCGGCCTCATCGACGCATTCGCAACCGTTGTACCAGCGTTTGGACGGGTAGCCTTCGGCGTATTTATTCGTCAGACGTGAGCCTTGCGCTTCGCGCACGGCCTGACTGACAACGTTTTCGGAGGCAATCAGCTCGATATTGTTTTTCTGGCGGATGTTTTCGTCGCGGACGACTTTATAGATTTCCGGGTCGGCTTCGTAGAGGGCGATCGCATCGCTGGTGCTTTTTCCATAGGCCTTCATTTTGTTGACGCGGCGTCCGTGACGGCCTTCAGTATCCGGTTCGTTACTCAGCCACGCATCGAGAATGTTCAGCGCGCCGGCTTCGTCGGTGTTGTTGGCACCGACGCAAAGTACGTTGGAGGCATTGTGGATGCGAGTGAGGCTTGCCATTTCGGCGTTGCAACAGACAGCGGCACGCACACGCGGGAATTTGTTGGCGGTAATGCTCATGCCGATGCCGGTGCGGCAGATCAGGATGCCCATGTCGGCTTCCGCCTGCGATACGCGGCGGGCCACCTCGGCACCGTAATCGGGATAATCGCATGGCTCGGCACTGTTTGTGCCGCAGTCTTCAATCTCAAACCCTTTGATCTGCAGGGCGGTAATAAATTTTGCTTTCAGTTCGAAGCCACCGTGGTCGGCGCCAATTGCGATTTTCATGATTCGGTCCTTTTTTCAATTATATAAAGAATCAGGTCGGGTAGAGCCGCCTCTATTTCGTCGCGTACACGACAGTAAACATCCAGCGTCCCCCCGATCGGGTCGTCAATATCAGCCGCGCATTTTGCGACTCCGAACGATTTTAGCAAGAAAACTTTGCATTCGCTTTCTGGAGCGACCGCCAGAATCGCCTGCCGGTGTCCGTGGGTCATCGTCACCAGCAGATCGGCTTCGGCAATTAGAGCTGGCGTCAGCGTTGTGGAGGTCAGGCTTGAAATGTCGATTCCTTTCTCACGCAGGGCGTTCACCGAGTGGTCACTGGCTGGCCAGCCGTTCGCTGCGCAGACGCCGGCCGACGAAATCTCCCAGCCGCAGTCGTCGGGTAGCATGGATCTCAGCAACCCCTCCGCCATCGGGCTGCGGCACGTATTCCCTGTGCAGACAAAAATTAGTTTTTTCATATCATCATCCTTTTCAGTTCTTCAGTGGGAACCGCGCCTTCGCGCAGGATTTTCGTTTCTGTTTGAGTACACATTAAAACGGTGCTGGGGCGAGGCAAAGCCCTGAAACTCGACGGAATCGGGTCCAGGGGTTGGAGACAGTCGAGATAAAGAGACACTGTATTTTTCAAGGGTTGGAAACAATCTCCCGCGGAGGAGGGCGACCTGTCCGCCGAAGCCTTGGCAGAGGTGGAAGCCCTGAACCTTGATGAAGTTCGAAGAGCTTCGATCTTTCGGACCGGTTCCAATGTTTGGAACGCTTCCTGTGCGGAAGTGGCATCTGTGCCTCCGCTTTTGTTGGCGCTGGTTAGTGCGATGGGGCGGTCGAAAGCGCGGGCGAGGGCCAGCGGCACTGCGTGATCCGGTACGCGGAAACCGGTCGGGCCGCCGGGCGTATTGAGTACGAGGGTCAGAGGGCCGGGCCAGTACTTCTCTGCCAGTGCACGGCCGTCGCGACCGAAATCTGCGCCGAGCGCCTCCACCTGTTTGAGCGAAGCAGCGAGCCGGGCGATCGGCTTACCGCGTTCGCGTTCCTTGGCGGCGTAGAGTTTTTCGAGGTGTGCTGGATCGCAGGCAATTCCGTAGACCGTTTCGGTTGGCACGCCGACCAGCTCGCCCGCCCCCAAAAGCATACAGGCCCGGCGGATGATTTCCGGGTTGGGATTTGACGGATCAATCTGAATGATTTTGCTCATTAGAAAATCTCTATAACGCTATATCAAGTTTGCCTTTGTTTCCAGTATTGGTTGGTTCTTTGTGTGTTTTTATAGTGAACAGTTTTTTCGATCGGATAGCGGTTGTTAAAAATTCTTTTGCACCTGGAATTCTACGTAGAACTAATTTTTTGGTAAACAATCAACATATTCTATTCCGTTTAAAAAATCGTCTGAAAAAACGCATTAACATTAGTTCAACATCGAAGACATTTTACCCGCGCATGGTTCTATCCTGCATTTTCTTTTTCCAGCAGGATAAACCGGTCGTTATGAAAAAGATCGTTGAAAAGGCCGAGTGCGTAAAGTCGACTGTGAGCGCAAAAGGTCACCTCGCTGGCAGCGGGGTTTAAGACCTGGGAAAGAGTGACATCAGATTTTCCGAGAATTGATGAACCGGACATTCGAATGTACGGGAATGGACGTTGTAAATATTTATATAGAAGCTTGTTCTATAAATACATATGCGACGGCTGGTTTTTGACCGCGAAAGGAATGCGAAAGGCAGAACCCGATCTTCGTTTGTCTGCCATTTTTTTATCTCATAGCCAGTTTAATTTTATATCATATATAATATATTTTAGCGTTAATAATGCTCAAAATAGGTCATATTTATATTATCAATGATATATATAGAAAATGCCAAACAGCCAGTGGGTGGCCTGAAAAAAATGGAATCAATCAGTTATTAACCCCCCTTAACTTAGTGCGAGTCGGGTCGGTTTTTGATTTTTGTGTCGAGCCCTTTCCCGTTTTCCAAACGTGAGCCATATCTGTTGGTCATTATTTTGCGTTCAGCAAAAGTATCTATCGTTGTGCTTTCGGGGAAATACCAAAAGTACGTTCTGCGTAGTGTGGTGCTTTGCGCCATGTAATGCAGAAAGCTGCATGTTTCTGCATCATTATACGCGTTGGTCGTTGGCGGGTGCGCCGACTGTGTGTATTTATGCGTTTGTATATTTAATTAATGCAGAAATGTGCAGCATGTAGAGGTCAAGTAATGGAGTCGATTAATTTACCGGAAGAGCGCAGGACAAGTATCGTTGAGATATTGAATGAAGAGGGGAAGGTCACGGCTCCCGATCTCAGCCGGCGGTTGGATGTTTCGGTCGATACCATTCGGCGCGATTTGATCTGTTTGGAAAATGCAGGACGGCTGACCAAGGTGCATGGTGGCGCCCTGCCGTGCTCTCCGGCAACCGAGCCTTATAAGACTCGGAAAAGCCAGAACAGCGCCGCAAAAGTCCTGATCGCCAAGCAGGCTGCGAAGCTGATCCAGCCCGGACAGGTTGTTCCCATGGATAGCGGAACCACCGTAGAGGAAGTTGCGCGACAACTGGATCCCGACCTGACAGCTACCGTAGTCACCGCCAGTTTTCCGGTAGCGGCGGCGCTCATTGGGCACCCACAGGTTAAAGTCATTATGCCGGGCGGGATACTGGACGCGGAATCCATGACCCTTTCTGGAAGCGGAGTTTTGGAATCACTGCGCCAGATTTATGCCGATCTCTGTATTCTTGGCATCTCTAGTATTGACCTGGAAGCTGGCATTACAGGCACCCATTTTGAAGAGACCGACATCAAACGTCTGCTGATTCGGAATGCAAAAAAAGTTGTGGTTCCGGTAACAAGAGACAAGTTTGGAACCGCGGCTTCCTTTTTTATTGAAGCGGTCGATTGCATCGATGTTCTCGTCGTAGAAGCATCGACACCGGACGAACTGCTTGAACCGTATCAGGCACTCGGGATCCGGATTGCGCGAGGGAGATCATGACGTCGTCTGTTCATTCCGCGCGCAAAGCCGTGCTCGCGATCTTTTTTATCAACGGGTTCGTGCTGTCGAGCTGGGTGCCGCATATTCCCCTGATTCAAGAACGCATGAACCTTGGCGAAGGCTTGCTTGGGATTGCCTTATTGGCTGTAGTTGCCGGCGCCATTACCTTTATGCCGCTTTCCGGCCGCTGGAGCAGTC
>Ga0307990_1004180_pt1 | contig 10683 bp, 11 predicted proteins | sample EllFjometagen129_FD_203168 | JGI IMG/M metagenome (GOLD analysis project Ga0307990, IMG submission 203168) | Marine microbial communities from Ellis Fjord, Antarctic Ocean - #129 | ecosystem: Environmental > Aquatic > Marine > Unclassified | place: Southern Ocean | collected 2014-10-08
CCTACACGGTCTCGATCAGCAAGGCAGGCTATACGTTCACGCCTACGACCAAGATCGTCAATGGCACAGAGGCCGATACGTATTCGATGACTGCGATTTCGATCAGCGCTCCGCCTAATGCATCGACGACAACGGGCGTGATGACGGTCTATGACGAAGAGGGAGCGGTTGAAGCAGACGTTACGGTAACCGTGCAGATACTCGACGGACCTGGCACAGCGGGCATAGGCTACGATTCAACGGAGTGGGCAGAGACGTCGTCCGCACTGGGAGTGGTTGAGTTCGCTGGGATCATACTGGGGGCACGATACAAGATCTGGAGGGGGACCTCGAAGCCTGAGGCGCAGACGTTTACAGCGCCGACAACGGGTACATCGTTCGATCTGGCTGAGGTGATTGGGAGAGGATAGGGTATGCCAGTACTTCGAGGGTGACGCACCCTAAACGGGTCCTTTGCCCCGGCCGCCCTAGGTCCCCTAACCACCTAGAGTGGGCTCTTTGCCAAGATAGTCCGTCCGTCCGAGACTGCCATGTTTGAGAACAGCGGACAAAAGAAAACCGGCCGGGATCTGAATGCGAAGAAACGCAAGCAATCCGACGCGGAACGGAAGCAGGAGTCGCGGAAAAAAGAGCGGGACTTGCGACCGCCGCCGATCAAAGGCCAGGCCCGCCGCGCGGAGTGCGAAGCCGATGACGCCTTGTGGCTTCGAACCTACTTGCCAGACGTGTTCTCGTTTCCGTTCACGGACTCGCAACAATACTACGTCGACACAATTGGCGAGTGTATGAAGTTCGGCCGGCGGAAGTGTATCGCCGCCCCGCGTGGAGACGGCAAGACTTCCATCTTCCGATACCTCGCATTGAAATACGCACTGGAGCGACGGCTCCGGTTCTTCCTGTTGCTGGCAGCGACCGACGGCAAAGCCGCCCACCAACTGGCAGCAATCAAGAACCAGCTTACTTGCTGCCGAGTCGACACCAAGACAAACGAGATCAAGCCCCAAACGACGCTAGCCGAAGACTACCCACTGGAATGCGGGATTGCTTCCTACATTGCGCCAGCTCCGGCCCGGGCCAGAAACGTAACCGTTCACGGCCAGCCGATTGCCGCGAACTGGCCGGGAGAGACATTGATCCTACCGCAGTTCGCCGACATGGCATCCGTTCCCAAAGAGATTGCCAAGAGCTACGGCCTACGCGAAAACGATCAGCTTTCAGCGATTATCATGGCGGTGGGTTGGAAGTCCAACCAGATCCAGGGTTGCAACGTGCTGGACGTCAGGCCGGACTTCGTGGGGCTTGACGATCTCGACAACCGGGATTCGTTGGCCAGCGAGATCGGGACAGTAGCCGAGAAGGTGGAAGTTCAGATCGAGACGAATATCTCCGGCCTGGCTGCGGTGTCAAAGCGTCTCGGCATGACCATGCTCTGTACGGTGCCAAGCCGGGAGTCGGTCGCGTTCAGGTATTCCGATCCGACCATCAAGCCTTCATGGTCCGGTATCCGGGTGCGTCGAATTAAGACATGGCCGACCAACGCCGGGCTACGCGATCAATACATCGACCTACGGCAACGCGGTCAGAAGACAATGGGAGACGACGGCAAGCCCGTCGACCCGGACGCCCGAGAGGCGGCCCGGTTCTACGTCGACCACCTGGACGAGATCGAGGACGGCGTCGAGCTAAGCAACCCCAACGATTACCAGAGCCATGAGACCGCCGACGGCACGCCGGCCGAAGTGTCAGGGCTCCAACACTGCTACAACTTCATCGCTGATGCCAGCCTGGCAGCTTACGAAACCGAGTATCAGAACAACCCGCCGCAAGAGGACGAAGACGACCGGATCGAACTGACGACCTACCACATCCGGGCCCGGGCTAGGAGCGATTACGAGCGGTACGTCTGCCCGCCTGATACCGTGCTGGTGACCCGGGGAGCCGACCCGTCGAACCGGGGACTCTATTGGCTAACCGTTGCGTGGAATGCAGAGGCCGCCGGGGCGATTGTCGATTTCAATTACGAGCGATTCCCAGGAATGGACGACATCCCGATGTCTGCCTGCGAAAGACTGGTTTACGAGGGGCTGCAAGAGTGGTGGGCTGCGCAGGCCGAACAGCCTTACGAGATTCACGACACCGAAGCAACCTGGACCCCCGATCTAACTTTCATCGACGCCGGATGGCAAGACAAGGAATGGGGCCAACAGCCGGTAAACCTCCTGGCCGCAGACCAGAGATTCAAGGGCGTTATACCTTGCCGGGGTTCCGGCAACTGGCACCCACGCCCTCCGATCAAGGGAAAGGTATGGCCCTACCCGGACCTAAACCTGATGCTTCAAGACGAGGAACGGCACAGAACGCCCGATAATCGAATTGTGGTAAAGCCTGCAATCCTCTACGCCGAGCTACACGCCGACGCTCTGAAGCTTCGCGCCCACCATGGTCTATTGCAACCGTTCGGCACGCCTGGTAGCCTGGGGATATACACTCCTCCACGGGACGACTCCGGCCGGGAGAAGTGGAGCCGGCACCAGGACTTTGCCGCCCATATCCTGTCGGAAGAATGGCAGAAGCAACCGAATGGAGTCTATAAGTGGGTGGCACAGGGCCAACGTCCCGGCGGCCGAAAGCGTGCCATCCGTCGAAACCACTGGCTTGACTGTCTTGCCTATGCGATCGCCGCGCGAAATATCTGGGGGGTCTCTACGATTCCCACAGCGCCTCCCACACTGCCGCCTGTCCCGAGGCCACCGGCTCCGGTGAACACGGGCAGGCCTTACCTTGCGACTGAAAGGTGATAAGATGAACGATTACAATCAAACGATGATGCACGCGGCGGCAAACTCTATTTCTGCCCGAGGTCGAGAACAGTCGCATGCCCTGGCAAAAGACGGCCGACACGCTACTGCCGAATGGGTGCGCACTCTATGTGATGAAATAGACCGTCTCCAGGCCCGTCACGGGCAGTTCGCCGGAATGATTAAGAGTGGCATGGATCGATTGGCGGACAATGTCACTGGAGAAGGTGTGGCGGTCATTAAGCCGGACGAGCGCCGAATGTCCTGCCAAAAGTGCGGCACGATTGTAACCGCACCAAGAGACACTCCTATGTGGATGTCCATCCAGCACTGCACGAATTGCTACCCGCCCGAGGTTGCCGCTCGACGCCACAAGACATGGGTGCGCCGGACCCTGCTTGGCCTACGCCGGTTCCTGATTGACCGGCTCCGGTGAACACGGGCAGGCCATACCTTGCGACTGAAAGGTGATGAGATGAACACTGCCAAAAGACGGCTAGCCCTGTTTAGGGAGTGCGTTGAGCAACGGCTTCCGTCAAAATTTCCCCACCTGAATAAACCGTCACTATTTCCACCCCTAACTAAATGGGAAAAGTGCGAGCACTACAATACTGAAGAGGTCCAGGGGCATGGATTGCTTGACGAAGTGGAGATTGAGTTCAGGTGGTGCCCTCACTGCGGAGCCAAAAACATTTGGGAAAGACACCCTTGCGGTCCCCGTACCGAACGCTACTGGACAGAGGGCAGGTCGACCCCAAGGCAGACCGGTTTGATGCTATACCGCAGAGCGCACGGCCTCAAGCGGTTCCTTCTTTCCGGTTACTGGCGACTAAAACTATACAGGCCATACCTTGCAACTGAAAGGTGATGAGATGCCACGAAACTCTGCTACCAAACCCAAGACGACCAAACCGAAGCCGGAACCCAAGCCGATCGAAGAGCAGCCACCAGCCCCGCCGGTCCAGGTGATTGAGCGACGGGTCGAAATGGTAACGGTCGAGATCCCCCTCGGAGAGCCTCCGCGCCGGTTCCAACAAATCCACATCGGGCAGGCCCTTGTCTACGGTGAGCATGCCCAGACGTGGGCCAGGCTGCGGCAAGCGTTGCGAGATAAGAACGCTCGGACGGCGGACGGGATCGAAGTTCAGAGCGGACCGGATATCATTCGGTGGTTGTTGGAGAAATTCGCGGAATGCTAACCACCACCCCAAAACAATCCCGACCGACCCGAAGCAAACCGAGTATTCGAGGCCGGGGTGATACTGAAGACGAGGCGCCTACCCGATTCGAGGCCAAGGCCAAGCGTCGCGAACTTATCAACCTGTTGCGAGTGAAGAATGCCGCCAAGCACCTTGACCATCTACCGGGCCCGGGGTGCGCTATTCATGCGATCATGAAGGGAAACTATAGCTACGCGGACATGATCCCCGCCGTGTTGAAACTGTCGGACCCGCACAAGATCGAGCACCTAGCAGCGACGACGTTAGGTTTCTCGCAGAAAGCGATCCTTCAGTTGCTCGACATGATCGACGCCGGCAACGTGAGGACATTAGATTTTATCTGCGCTGATTTCTTCGAGAAGGCCGACCCCGAAATATGCCAGTTCGCACGATCGGAGCTTGACCGTCGGGGGTCGCGGTTCGCGTCGGCCCGTTGCCACGCTAAGATTATGTTGATCGGCATGGACGACGGCACCCGGTACACTTCAGAATCTTCCGCCAACATCCGATCGTGTAGGTCAATCGAGCAGTTTGCTTTGACGAACGACCCCGACCTTTACGAATTCCACCGCGAGTGGATCAACGAGATAATGAATGGCTAAGAAGAAACCACGCAAAAAGACCGCAGTGGCTAAGACGCCACCCAAGCCGACACCCGAGCAGGTGATCCAAGTCAAGACATGGATAATCGAGGGCCAGCAGGCGGGGGACATCCTCGAATCTATTGCCGAGAGCTACCCAGACCAAACGCCACAAACTCTAATGTCGGCCACCTTCGATGGACTAATCCAAGAGTCGGCCAACATTGACGAGGACCTTGTTCGCGGCTTCCTTCTCAACGCGACTCGCGAATTGTACCGGCGAGCCTTCGAGATCAACGATTTCCATTCAGCGATAGCAGCACTACGCGCCTTCGAGCGAGTCACGCTGGGGAGCTAGAAGTCGGGAAGGTCCGAATTAGCACTTCCGCTACTCTGGCCGCTGCCGGGTATTCCTCCGTTGGCTTTCCCGCGTTGCGCCTTGGCCTTCGATTTCTTCCCGCCAGATCCCTTGGCCCGAGTGCTCTTCGTGCTGGCTGACGTCGCTTTTCGTAGTTTCAGTGTGGCCATTGCCTTCCCCTTCGGTTCGTTCATGTTCGTTCATGCAGTCTACCACATCGGTGAGTTGTTCCCGCCCACACTCCATAACTTTACCATTCGTATACGCTTATCTGTGTTGCGTGTTCCCGCTATTCGCCCATACTTTGGGAATGAGTAGCACTCTTTCGAGCACATCGACCTATGCCGAGGTCCAGGCATCGTACCGGGACAACGCCTCCTACCGGGAGGACTCTAGCCGCACCAAGGCTCTCGCATTTGTTACGGCGTGTATCTTTCTGGCAGAGCTTACCCCAATGAGCGGCAGCCGTGACGGTCAATCGACCACCCGCGAATCTCTCATGGCTCAGCAACGCAATGCCGAAGACTGGCTTCTCGCCAATCCCGGCAGTAGCGGCAGCGGATCGCAACGGGTTCGATTCGGAGATTTCCAGAGGTCCCGAGACTGATGGCAAGACGAAAACAAACATCGACGATGGCCGAACAGTTTGCGGGGGCTCGCGCGGACTACGACGCAGCCAAGAGGACTCGATTCAAGCGGGACCGGTCCGGCGCCGGGAACATGCTGGTAAACACCGGGTCGGCTGCCGACTTCCATTACCGTACCGAGATTGCCTATTTTGGCATGATCGAACAGGCCCGCGACCTGTTCCGGAATCACGCCCTGATCGGTCAGGCCGTCCGGCGACTGGTCGCCAATATTCTCTCCGGCGGCTTCACGCTCGACGTGAGAACTGGGGACAAAGCTCTCAACGACGATCTCTACGGCCGATGGTCCGGGTGGTCCGAGGACGCCGACCAATGCGACATTCAGGGTGAGCAGACTTTCCACGGATTAGAGAAGCTGACGCTCCAGCAAACGATCGTGGACGGGGATCTCATCACACTTCCGACGATAGACGGACAACTACAGCAGATCGAAAACCACAGGCTACGGACTCCACACCGCACCCGAAAAAACATCGTCCATGGTGTGCAGCTCAACAACACCAACCAGCCGCGACGCCGTGACGCATACTGGATTGCCGACGAGGACGTCGAGGCATACTATCCGGTCCCCAAGGTGGGCGAGATGACCCGCTACGCCGCCAGAGTGGACGGTGTCCGGCAAGTTTTTCACCACTACATGCCCGACCGCACCACGCAAACGCGGGGCGTATCGGCATTCACGGCGCCGATGGACACGGCCGGAATGGGCGACGACCTGTTTTTTGCCCAACTGGTCAAGGCACAGATGGCCGCCTCGGCCGTCCTGACGCACGAGTATGAGGCGGGGATGAATCCTCCGTCCATCACGGCTGGAGGCCAAGACACGCGCACCGAGCAGCGACCCGAGGGGGAAACCCGAGAACTTGCCGGATGGGCGCCAGCAATGGAAATGTTTGCTTTCCCGGGCGAGGCTCTCAAGTGGCACAGTCCCAATGTACCCAATCAAGAGTTCTTCCAGCACGCCACCCTAATTCTGTCGATCATCGCCGTCAATCTGGACCTGCCCGTTCAGGTACTAATGCTCGACGCGACAAACACAAACTTCAGCGGCTGGCGGGGGTCGATCGACCAGGCCCGACAGCGATGGCTGGAGATCCAGCGTTGGTTGATCCAATCGTTCCACACTCCGGTCTACCGCTGGAAAGTCCGACAGTGGGCGGCGGAGTCTCCCGTTTTGCGAAAGACGCTCCAAGAGCAGGAAAATACCCGCCGTCGTCCGGGAGGGATCGACCTGTTCGGCCATGTGTGGCACCCGGCCGGCTGGCCGTACATCCAGCCAGTGGAAGACGCCACCGGCGACTTGATCCAGATTCGCAATCACCTGACCAGTCCGCGACGTCTGGCGGCTCGGCGTGGCATGGATTACGGAGTCCACCTCCAGGAATGTCACGAAGACTACGAGATCCGAATCAACAGCGCCCAAGACACGGCCGACCGGCTGAACGTCCGGAATAAAACACGAAACGGGTGGGTGCCGATAACCTGGCGCGACGTCGATCAACCGCCGATGCCCGAGGGAATCAACGTCAACGTCGGCAGCGCGACCGAACTAGGAGCCGAACCCGATGACACCCAAGCAGCGGGAGCGCCGACGGCGCCGGAGGCACCCAATGACTGAAATCGCCATCTACTCAGACATTGACAGTCAAACTGGATTCGGACCGCAAGCCCTGCGTGAAGCCATGGCGGAAGCCGACGGCGGACCGCTGGCGATCCGCGTTAATTCCGAAGGCGGGAACGTGATCGACGGACTGACCTGTTACAACCTACTGCGAGGATACGAGGGAGAGACGACAGTATCAATCGACGGCATGGCACTGTCGATTGCAAGCCTAGTAGTCTGCGGCGCCGATAAGGTGCAGATGGCCGAAAACGCCTGGATGATGGTACACAACCCGCACAACCAGGCAGCCGGAGACGGTGACGATATGCGAGAGATGGCCGGTCTACTCGACGGCATGAAAGATCAACTTGCGAACGTATACGCCAAGAAATCGAAGAAATCAAAAGAAGACGTCATCGCACTAATGGACGCCGAAACCTGGATGACAGGGCCCGAGGCTCTGGCCGCTGGGTTTATAGACGAAGTCACAGCGTCGCTCGAAGTGGCGGCGACATTCGATGCGACCCGATTCACCAAGCCGCCAACCATCCCAACGAACAAGGAGCCAGTAATGGCCGAGGCCAGTTTCAAAGATCTGAAAACCGCATTCCCCCGAGCTTCCGCCGATTTTATCGTCAGGTGCCAAACCAAGGGCCACGACCTCAACGCGGCCCGCGCCGAGTTCGACGAAGAGAACGCCAAGGCCATGGAAGAGAAGGAAAAGGAACTGGCTGAAGCGAAGGCCGGCTTCGAGGAATTCCAAAAGGAAACCGAAGCGAAGGCCAAGGCCGAAGAGGAAGAGAAGGCAGCGACCGAAGCCAAGGCGAAAGCCGAGGAAGAGGAAGAAAAGAAGGCCACTGAAGCCAAGGCGAAAGCCGGAGTCTTGCCCGCTGGCGGTGGAGTCACGAGAAGCAGTAGCACGGCTTCAGGATTCCGAAACGCCGTCAACGAGAAAATGAAGCTCGGATTACCCCGGGCCCAGGCCGTTTCCGAAACGGTCCACGAAGAACCCGAACTGCATCGCGAGTTCGTACAGGCAGCCAACGCTGGACGCTAAGTGATCTTAGCCGATTCCAATCCAATCCAAAACGGAGTATTTCAAATGTCTCAGATGATTGAAGGCCCACGGAAAACATACCTTGCAGACGCCGCAATCGGCGTGAATCTGCGAGTGAAAATCAGCGACGCAACAACCAAGCCGCCTACGGTCAGCGTGGCGGGTGCGTCCGATCCGTCCACGGGCGTTACTGAGGCGGCCGTCCTGGCTGCCGGCCCCGTCTCGATCCTGCTTGCTAATGCGCAGGGCACAAAGAAAATGTCGGCATCGGAGGCCATCACCGGAGGAAATTCGGTCTACGCCGCCGCCGCCGGACAGGTAGCCTCGACGGGAACTGTCGTCGAAGGCGAGGCCCAAGAAACGACCACCGCCGCCGATGATATCTTCGAGGTGTTGGGAACTCATAATTCCGACATCTCGACCGCCATTGCCGGAACCACGGCCGTTGGCTTCGAGGTAGACACGGATTCCTCGACCCCGAAAATCAAGCTACTGGCCCAGGCGGCAGGATCCGGCGACTTCACCACGACCTTGACGCCGGAAGCCGCGCTTTCTGCGGACAATGAAATCACCGTGCCGGAATCGGATGGAGACACGCTAGCCGCGTTGGCGTTGGCCCAGACGTTGACGAATAAGACGTTGACGGCTCCCGTCATCACAGCCCCAGCCGTAACCGGGGCCGCCACTGGACTCACAATCACCAAAATCGTTCCGTTCATCGAGAACGCGGCGAACACCATCCACACCGGAACAGTTCCGATACCAGCGGGAGCCGTCCTGCTGAATATCCAAGTTGTCAATTCGGTGTTGTGGGGAGCGACAACCGCCGGACTGATTGTCGGAGACGACGACGACCCGAACGGTTTCATGGAGACAATGAACTGTAAGGCGACCGACCTGCTTGTGGGAGAAGTTTTCGACATTTCAAACGACGAGAACTGGGGAGGCAAAAACGGAGCCTATCTGGTATCCGCGACTGGACGCAAGGGCGGAACGGAAACCGGAAACTCTGGTATCTACTACGCCGCATCCAATAACGTCATTGGAATTATGGCGGTCGGTACGCCAGCTGCCACAACAGGCCGAACCGTCATGGCCGTAACGTACTGTTTGCCCGAAACGATCGCAGCGGTCGCCACAGGCCCGTAAACCACCAACACCTTTGGACCATGCGGGTTGACCCGCGTGGCTTCCAGGGCCGCCTCAGGATTGATCCCCTGAGTAGTGACCCAAATCGCTTGGCCTTTGGGGGCCATGCGGGGAAACCTGCATGGCCCCTTTTTACATGGAGACCAAGCAATGCCCGCACCTTCCACAGCCCTAAACGGTTACCGTCCCGACCTCGGCATGATGTTCGAGTTCGATGTCGAGATGGACAACGCAGGCTTCATCGCAAACCGCATGGCCCCAGTATTCGAGGCCGCCGAGCAAAACGGAACCGTGGGAATTATCCCACTGAAAGACCTCCGCCAAACGCCGCTCACCGGCCGCGACAACCGGGGCAACTACAGCCGCGTCGGGTTCACGTTCAAGGACGAAACCTACGCGACCCAGGAAAACGGTATTGAGATGCCGATCGACCAGCGGCGATCGAAGATCTACCGAAACTGGTTCGACTTTGAAACGGTTTCGGCTTCAATCGTTCTGAATCAAGTGATGCGAGCCTACGAGATGCGCGTGGCCGCACTGCTTCACAGCACGACCACATTCACCGGCGAGGCGAAGACGACCGCAATCTCGCACGAGTGGAACGATTGGACCAACGCCGTTCCACTCAACGACGTGCTTGGCGCGAAACTGGACGTATGGGGCGCCACGGGGATCTACCCCGACACGCTACAGGTCAACAAACGGCAGTTCGACAATCTGCGGAACGTCGACCAGATCACTGCGAAAATCGCGTCGAGTGGAGCCGGCACGCCGATCAAGGCCGCCGACATCACCAAGGAGATCTTGGCCAATTGCTTCGATCTCAAAGAGATCATCGTAGCCGATTCGTCAAAGGATTCGGCACTTGAAGGTCAGGACGTTTCCATCGGTCAAATCTGGTCGAACGACTACGCATTTCTCTTCAAGGGAGCGAACACCAACCGGATCGAAGAGCCGACTTGCGCCCGGACGATTCACTGGGGCGAAGATGGTTCGACCATCGGCGGACAGACGGAGACCTACTACGAAGACCAGAGCCGTGGCGACGTCGTCAGGGTCCGAATGGATACCCAGGAGCGGGTTATGTACACCTCTCTCGGCCACTTGTTCAGCAACGTCATCGACGGAACGCTGGCCACATAATCATGGGCGCCATTTTCGACGCAATGATAGCTGGCGGCGCTTCCCTGATGCTCGACGAGCATTTCGGGGAGTCCGTCAGCATTACGCGCGGGCCGAACACGACGACGTCCGTGACTGCGTCGTGGGA
>Ga0307990_1004181_pt1 | contig 10682 bp, 7 predicted proteins | sample EllFjometagen129_FD_203168 | JGI IMG/M metagenome (GOLD analysis project Ga0307990, IMG submission 203168) | Marine microbial communities from Ellis Fjord, Antarctic Ocean - #129 | ecosystem: Environmental > Aquatic > Marine > Unclassified | place: Southern Ocean | collected 2014-10-08
CAACAACCTGACTCTTAAATGCCTTGCTGAACTTCCTCCCGCCTGCCATGAACCTTCCTCCTCGCGACTCTCCAGATAATTTAGTGATTACCTCTCTCATTTGTCCAGTCGTAGGGGTTCACTCCAAAGGCTTCTCCACTCTGCGTTCCGCACTCCGCATTCCACGTTCCTTCCCTCCGCTGGCAACGCCAGCTTTCGAATCCTATACTTAGAACCGCTATGCGGAAATCCACCCCGATGATGGAGCAGTACTTGCGGCTGAAAGCGGCGCATCCTGATGCGATCCTCTTCTTCCATCTAGGCGACTTCTACGAGGCGTTTTTCGATGATGCCAAGATCCTCTCAAGCGAGCTGGATGTGGTACTCACGGCGCGCAGCGGAAACCCGATGGCCGGTGTCCCCATACGACGCGGCGAAGCATATATGAACAGGCTGCTGAAGCGCGGCTATAAGGTGGCGATCTGCCAGCAGATGGAGGATCCGCGCAAGGCGATCGGCCTTGTGAAACGCGAGGTCGTACGGGTGATGACCCCTGGAACGACTATCGATGAGGGAACGCTGGCAGCGGGTGAAAACAACTACCTCTGTGCTCTCTGCCTGGGAGACAAGAGCCACGGCTTAGCTACTCTCGACCTATCGACAGGGGAGTTCACCTGCACTGATGCGCAGGATCTGGAGGAGCTAGCAGACGAGATAAGTCGCTTAGCGCCAAGCGAGCTTCTCGTACCCGAAAGAACACCAGAACCTGTGAGAGGAAAGATTCCGAGTGTGCTTATCACTTCTCTTTCTTCCCAGGCGTTCGATGCAGCCTCCGTAAACAGCGATAGTCTTGGACTGAACGAACAGGCCCTGCGAGCGGCGGGAGCGATCCTCTCCTATGTTGAACAGACGCAGAAGCGCGCGGTGGAACACATTAGACCGCTGGAAGCATATTCCCTGCACGACCACATGGATCTTGATCCGTTCACGGTGAGCAGCCTGGAGCTCGTGAAGCCAATGCGTGAAGGGCAGGAACGTGGGACTCTGCTATACGTCCTCGATCGAACAGTGACCAGCATGGGGCGGCGGCGCCTGCGGCGGGCGATCCTTGCTCCGTTGACCGATCGGGCCAAGATCGAAGAGAGGATGAACGCTGTCGAGGCGCTTACGCAAGACGATCTGCTAACGGAGGAACTGCAGACCCTGATTAAAGAAGTGCATGACCTGGAGCGCCTGATCGGAAAGCTGGGAACGGCACGTATCCATCCCCTTGATCTTCTCCGGCTGCAGAAGACGCTGACACAGGTGCCACTGATTGCCCAGAAGCTGGCTCTGTATAGCGGTAGTTCGAGTTTTCTCGACGCCATCAAGGAAACACTTGCAGACGATAAGCTTGGCCCATTGTGCGAGGGTTTTGGCTCCATGCTCGTTGAGCAGCCGCCGGTTGATGCGCGTGATGGTGGCCTCATCCGCGATGGCTACGATGAAGGTCTCGACAAACTGCGCAACGAAGAGCGGGCCCTTCGCGCGCAAATCGCAGCCCTGGAAAGCGCAGAGCGCAAGCGGACGGGCATCTCGTCGCTTAAGGTAGGATACAACCGCGTCTTTGGCTACTACATCGAAGTCACAAAGACTCATCTGGACAAGATACCGCCGGAATACGCGCGGCGCCAGACGCTGGCAAACGCCGAGCGCTTCGTCACCGAACAGCTCAAGTCGTACGAAGAGCAAATCTCCCTAGTGAAAGAACGCGCGCTATCGCTAGAGATCGAGCTATTTAATCAGGTGTTGAAGCGACTCGGCTCCGAGATTCCGGTCTTGCAGTCAATCGCGGATGCGCTATCGCGACTCGACTTCTTCCTTGCACTGGCCTCCGTTGCACGCCACAACGGCTACACACGCCCACGTTTCACCGACAAGCACGAGATCAGTATCCGCGGTGGTCGTCATCCCGTGGTGGAGCAGGTGGAGGAATTCGTTCCCAACGACCTTATCCTCGAAAAGGAGAAGGACCTCGTGATCCTCACGGGCCCGAACATGGCTGGCAAGTCGGTCTATCTGCGGCAGAATGCACTGATTGCGCTGATGGCGCAGATGGGATCGTTCGTCCCCGCGGCGGAGGCGACGCTCCCCATCGTGGACCGCATATTCGCCCGCGTAGGGGCAAGCGACATGCTCATCTCGGGAATAAGCACATTCATGATGGAGATGCTGGAGGTGGCAACGATCCTCAAACGCGCTACCAAGCACAGCCTGATCATCCTCGATGAGATGGGGCGCGGAACGAATACGTTCGACGGAGTGTCGATCGCTTGGGCAGTGGCGCGCGAGCTAGCCACACACGTGGGGGCAAAGACTCTCTTTGCCACTCACTACCAGGAGCTAACGCGCCTTGCAGGCGAGGTTCCTGCGATCGTTAATCAGCACGTCGCCGTGAAGGACTTGGGAAAGGACGTAGTCTTCCTGCACCGCGTGGAGGCGGGCGTGGCTACGGGGAGCTACGGCGTGCACGTTGCCCGCCTCGCTGGTTTACCCAATCGCGTCACCGAGACCGCAGATCGAATCTTGAGCGAGCTGTTGGAGGAGGCCCCTCTCTCACGCTTGGGAAGGTCCGATCCGCGCGCGGAAGTGATTCCTCTCTTTGGTACCGAGGATCATCCTGTGTTGAAGGCGTTGCGCAAGGTCGACGTGAACAACCTCACTCCACTAGAGGCACTGGAAATCATTGCCCAGCTGAAAGACCGGCTGTAGAAACGCATTCCCAGATTATTCCTCATCAGACGCCAAGCTGGCCTTTCACCCTATCAAGAAATGCCGCTTCTGTGTTGTCTAACTCATGCCACCATGCTAGAATACTTGAGACAACTGTTTACCAAAGGAGGTTTGTTTATGGAAAGGAAGTATGCGATTCTCGGGGTGTTGGTGCTGCTATTGGCAACAACTGCTGTCTTTGCTGGCGGTGTGGATGCTGTATTCTACCCGGCAGGTGATTACACAATCGCCGTCCTAACTAACACGGTTGGCGCAGAAGTGACCGGACTGCACGTGGAGTTCGATCAGGAAGTAACGATAACGAACAAGATCGAGATCGGCGGTTACCTGCCGGCTACGGGTGAGCTGACAGGAACGACGTTCAACTTCGCGGGCGGCAGCCTTGTTGCAGCCGGCGGCGTAGAACTCGACTGGCAACCCGCCGATGCAAAGCCCGTCCTTATCTCATGGCTGGATAACGGGAAGCCTGTAGGCGCACCTTACTTTACGTCCCTTGATGTATTCGGGCTGTTGCTTGGCCAGGGGATCGTCGCAATGCGCGAGGCGAACCCTGAGGGGTTGAACGCTTTGTTCACGCAGTTCTTTGCCGACAACCAAGCCTACTTCGAGCAAGTCTCCCAGTCACTGGGAATGCCTCTCGAACAGTCGCTGATGCCAATCATCATGGCCGCACCGGCGGAAGGGATTGCCAACTTCTTCGGTACATTGGTTGGAATGCTCGGCGCGACTTCGCTGGATGATGTGTTGCAGGGGGATGTCGATTTCTCGGCGCTACTGGTGCTACTTGGATCGTAATAAACTTGGGGGAGGCTCACACCTCCCCCACCTAACTCTAGGCAAGAAGCTGCTATTGTTTGCCGGAGTGTTCCTTACTCCATCTCTTATTTCGATGGCGCAAGGTGCCGCCGAGAGCGCAAAGCGCGTATCGGCTCAGGAGATCGTCAATCAGATACTCGCTTTCATCTACAGCCTCGGCCACCTGATCGGCCAAGGCGTGGTGAAGCTCGTGGTGGCGGTCCTTCCATCGATGCAGTTCCCAAGTGACCTTGTCGATCCGATCGGTCTGCTGGCCATTCTCACGATTTTTCTCGCGGTGGCTGCAGTCGCCAAGAAACTTGTGTGGATTGTGGTTATAGCTGGATGGGCGCTCATTCTTGTTCGTCTCATCCTGGTGATAGTGCAGAATTATGTGTAAACGCTGACGCAAGCCGGCAGCGATCAGTCTTTCGAGCTCTCGCGTCTTCTCACGTTCGTTCGCTACGCTCACTCAAGAACGCCAAGATCGCTAAGAATTGCCCTGTGTTCTTGTTTCATCCGATTCTTCTGTTTTCTTGGCGTCCTGTCTGTCAGAACAGGACAACAGACAGGCCTTTGCAGCTTTGCGTGAGGATGCCTTTTCCGTTCCGCATTCCGACTTCCGCGGTTCCAGAGCGCTCCGCGCTCCAGCTTCTCTCATCACTCATCACTCATCACTCGTAACTGCTTTCCTGCTTCACTCCAGCGCCCGATACAGCGCCGCGTAGTCGCACGATGGGTTCCAGAACAGGTATCCATCAGCATCAACCTCCTTTGCTGCTAGCACCTGATTACGAATGTAATCCTCCATCGTCATTCCCACAGGAAGGTAGCGGTCAAATGCCTGCAAGAACGGCCGAAAGGGCGTTGTTACCCGCTCTTCTCCCGTCGTTAGTGCCTCCTTCACTACCCCGTATGGATCGTCCTTGTAGCGCTGTTCACTGTAATGCGACGGATAGAGCATCGGAGATATGAAGTCAACATGCGGGGCGATGCCTTCCAGCGATTGACCGATGGGATCGATCCCCTTCTTGTTCCAGTTCCACAGCACGCGCCCAAATACGTCGACCGACAGCTCGACACGTCCGTTTAGGAGGCGCCGGGCCGAGGCAAGAAACGCATTCACTACCGCGTAGCGTTCGTCATAGACAGGCGTGAGGCTTCCACCGTCGACATAACGAGCATAGTCAAACTGGATCTCATCGAAGCCCAGCGATGCCACTTCCTGAGCAATCTGTAAGTTGTAGTTGATTGCTACCTCGTTATCCGGCGTGATCCACGCATCACTATTCCCGAGGTAAGTCGCCAGCTTCGGGTCGTAAAAGAGCACCTGTCGCGCGATGACATAGATACCATTTGCTTTAAGCATCCTGATCAAGGCAGACATATCCACCCGCCCCGTGGAGGCATTCATTTCCACTGCTAGCGGAACACTGCTCGCATACGTGATTTCGCCGTGCATGTTCTTGACGTTGATCACCACCGCGTTTAGCTTCCCTTCTCGCGCAGCCTTCATCACCCCAGCGAGCACTCCCTCCTTTGCCACCGCGTATGAGGTCAGGTAGACCCCAATCCGGTTGTGCGGAGAGACCCCTGAATACGTCAATGGGGAGCCTTGATCGATGCGAACCCCGACAAAGAGAATAGCAATGAGAACAACAAACAGAAAGCGAGAAGCGACATGTTGTTTCATGGCACAGAGTGTACAAGCCCAGGACACACGCCGTGGTCATTATGGTGCACAGCACAGGGGACGTTGGGCACGTTTTCCTAACGGATGAAGTAGAAGATGATGGTGGCCGCGGGTCCCCCTTTCCCTTGCCGGGGTCACAATCTGCCGCAAGATGCGAAGTATGCGACCAAAGCAAACCAATGGCACAAACGAATGGTTAGCCCTTGGAGCATCCTATCTCTTGGGCTCAGGCAATTCCCTTCAGCTCTCTTCACTTCTTCCACACATCACCTTCACCAGCTCTCCAGAGGAGCTTGTTAGACTAACAAGGATCAGCGAATGGCAGCTTGGCCAATTGTTGGAACCGCCGCTATAATCGCTTGGCAATTCTGGACTCTAAGCAAACAAGGAGTAGAACACATGAAACGCATATCGATGCTTGTCCTTCTCGCAGTCATGACAATGGCGGTGATCGGCTTAGCCGGAGGAACGCACGACCCTATTCTGATTCTGGGAAACAGCGATTTCACCGTTGATAACGGTGTTGTAGGAGGAACAGGGACATCTGATGATCCGTACATCATCACCGGCTGGGAAATCAATGTTCCGCAAACCGCCAAGTATGCCATAAAGATCGAGAACACAAGCGCGAATTTCGTCCTGCGTGGTGTCATCATTCGCGGCGCAATGGCGGCAGACGGAGCGGCGATCCATCTCGGCTTTGTCAGCGGTGGAAGACTGGAGAGCTGCTTGATATCCGACTCCCGCAACGGGATCGAGATCGCATCTTCATCTAGCCTCACCCTGACGGGAAACGTTCTCTACATCCAGGGTATTGGTCTACGAGTAACCGGCGAAACGGCACGGGAGTACGACCTGGCCATCGATGAGACCAACGAGCTGAACAACAACCAAATTCGCTATGTATATGGCGCAAATGGCGAGACGGTCACGGGAATCACGTCGAACAACCTCTACTTCGCCGCGTGCAAGAACATGACAATCACGGACAACACAATCACGAATGGAGACGGCATACACCTGGCGTTCGTCGAGGATTCTCTTGTCAGCGGAAACGAGGTCTACCGCACCAGTCCCGTTCTCACCGAGCACGGGATTAGCCTCTATCGCTCCAATGGGAACACGGTTACGAACAATGTCCTGCAGAACAACCGTCTCGCCGGAATGTACGTGTGGCTCTCCTCGCACAATAAGCTGACAGACAATCAGTTCTTGGCAAATGATATCGGGCTGATCCTTGCAGCCTCCGATGACAATCAGGTGTACGATAACATGGCGTTCGCCAATTCTGTAGGGATCGAAGTACGTGCCGGCTCGACGAAAAATGACATTGCTCGCAATATCGTCACCCACGCGAACACAAAGTATGGGATCGTTCTCGACCAAGCCGCGGAGAACATCGTGGAGGCAAACGCGATCACGGACGCCGAAACAGGTATTCGCCTTGGCGAGCAAGGAAACAACAACACGATCGAGTCGAACACGATCGTCAAGGCCGCATACGCACTGTCAATCAGCGGTTCGAACAACGAGATCAAGGGTAACCTCATCGCGCAAAACACCCGCGGGATCCTGTTCCCGGAGACATACGGCAAGGTGATCGTGCGCGGGAACTCGATTCACGACAACGTCTTTTCAGACAACAGCAACCACATCTATCTGAACAACGACTCCCAGTCAAACCGGATGTACCTCAACACATTCCTCGGAGGCGGCACAACACTCGTAGAGGACTACGGAAAGAACACATGGACGCTCAGCGGCCAGGGTAACTACTGGGGCGACTACCAGGGAACGGATGCCAACGGGGACGGGATTGGCGATGATCCGGTACTCATCTATCCGGCAGCTGTTGCCGACAAAGCACCAGTCATCTCTCTGGCGAGGGCAAATGATAATCTTGGCGTTCTGAGCACGCTCCCGCTCGACGATCTCGTCATAACACTCCCCGATGGATCCAAGATCACTCTTCCAGTCTTACGTGCCAATGAGGCAAACGCACGCTTCGTCGGGTTCCGTGGCTTTCCGGCTGCACTTATCGATGGCGCCCCGGGGATCCTGTTCTCGTTTACCGATGAGGCCACGCGAAGGTTTACGATGGAGACCGTTCCTTTCGGACTTGACATCGCTTTCTTCGACGCAACCGGTGCGTTCGTTGGCAGCATGGAAATGGACGCACAGTCAAGTGATCTGTATACCGCGCAGTCTGCCTTCCAGTATGCGCTTGAACTGCAACCCGGTAAGGTCGCCGATTTGGGGATCGGAGACGGAGCGAGCCTCGTCGATCCAGCAGGAGGTAGCAACTAGACGTGGGGCGGATACGGGCGATCATCTTTGACCTCGACGGCACACTCGTACGCTATCGCAACGTAGAGTTTGAGTCGAGCTGGGGAGCAATCGCAGCAGCGGCAGAAAAACAAGAGGAATCAGAACAGATCCTGCGCAAATTTCTGCCGCGACGTGATGCCTATGAAGAGTGGGTAGAACGCGACGCAGCCCTACTAGCCGGAATCACCGTGGAAGAAATCACCGCAAAGATCTTTCCCCCGCCGTACGCAACTGGCGCAAGGGAAGCGATGGCAGTACTGCGCGGCCACTACATCATGGGAATCCTCTCCTCAGGTGTCGATCTTGTGGCAGATCGGGCGAGAGAAGAACTCGGCCTTGACTTCTCCGTCGCCAATCGCCTGTTGATCGAGGATGGCCACTTCACAGGGGAGAGTGAGACGATCGTTGACCTGTGGGCGAAGGCGGACGTGATGAAGGAGATCGCGAGGCAGCATAAACTGGATCTCTCCGAGATCTGCTTTGTCGGTGACCATATGAACGATGTACCCGTAATGCACATAGTCGGCCTGTCGATTGCCATGAATCCCAAGGACGAGGAACTTGAGCGGATCGCCGACTATGTTGTTCCTGACTTCACCACCATTTCGCAGATCATGAAAGATAACATGTAACTCCGAGAGTAAGAGTGGTTCGCGTCTCTAGAGAACTCCCTCTTGTCTTTGCATCGGATGTTCAGACCGGCTTCACGCTTACGGAGCGCAGAAATCGTACGAGAAGCCAACACCTGCGGATAGGCCACTCGTCGCGAACTGCCCCCATCCGTAGATGGATAGATCCTTGTACACGACATCAATCTTGAGATACTCGGAGCTAAACGCAAACGGGATCAGGCTGAAGGTGGTCTCGCTGGTAAGTGTGATGCTCTCCAGGCAATATGTCAGCGTGAATACCTGTGTACCTGCCCCTGTTGGGCTGACGTCAATGCTGGTGTAACTTCTGCAGTGAAGTCTGAAAGAGTCACCGACAGGTCAAGCCACACGGTCGTGGCAAGAGCCGGGAGCACGTCGACGTAAGCCCCGAGTTCTCCGCTGGCACTAGAAGTCCCTGTTTCACCGAAGGTTGTGCTTAGGAAGTCGATGGTCACGGCGAACTTCTGCGTCTGGAAGGATGGGGGCAAGAAACCGAAGATGCTCGTGCTCGATGCCGAGAGAGGCCCCACACTCGCGGTCATATAGAGGGTGCCCGTGGCGGAGAGTGCAGGGAGGATCACTGCATCAGCCCTCAAATATCCGCCAAACGTCGGTGCCGTTGTCCCATCTCCGAGTGTGGTCGCGGGAAAATCGAACTCTGTGTAGATGCCCCAGGTTTGGATGGCCAACGGCACTACGCCAAGAGCGACCTCACTTCCAAAGGTTAGCACGTCCAGCGCGTACTCAAGAGTGAAGCTATCCGTTGCACTGAACGTTGGGACGAGAACGACGCTCGTGCTACTCATCGCAGTGAAATTCGAGAAACCGAGTGTTAGGTCAAGACCGAATGAGCTAGAAACGCTCGGCAGGAAGTTCGCGCTCCCGCTGAACGTCCCACAAAAGCTGACCGCGTCATCCTGAGCGGTTGCCCATACACCCAGTATGAGCACAGCCAACGCGATCAAGCATAGAACGGTGAATCGCTTCATTACCAGACCTGCTAGTCTGCACTAGTGATACCAGGATAATACGTATCCATCTGCCACAAACAGACGTCACGGGAAAACTATGCAGGACAAACACCTCACTGTTAGTGGCAACCTGTGTCCTATTTAGATAGGGGGGCAGATGCTACAGGGTGACGCTCTCCTTCCACGCCGGGCGGTGAGTCTCAATCGAGGAGATCTTGTTGCGGATCGCCTGTTCGAAGTCGGGGAGCGTATCCTTTTCGCCGTGCACCAGGAAAACCTGCTTGGCAGCGGTCTTCGACAGCCAATTGATCAACGCCGGCTGGTCGGCGTGCGCGGAGAAGCCGTTCACCGTCCACATCTGCGCGTTAATCGCGGTCTCTTCACCGAAGATCTTCACCCTCTTGACGCCGTCGACGATCGACCGACCAAGCGTCCCTCGTGCCTGGTAACCGACAAAAATCACGCCCGATTCCTCACGCCACAGGTTGTGCCGTAGATGGTGCGTAATCCGGCCTCCGCTGCACATTCCACTTCCAGCAATGATGATGTTACCCTCTGGCATGTTATTGATGCGCTTGGATTCATCGGTACTCTGTGTGAAGCGCAGGGGCGGAAATTGGAACGGGTTCGGAGACTTGGAGAAGACTTCCTTCCCTTCAGTATCAAAGTAGCTGGGATACCGTGCGAAGATGCGTGTGGTGGAGATAGCAAGCGGACTGTCGAGGAAGATCTTGCAGTGCGGAAGTTCGTGTGCCTTCCACATCAGGAACAGCTCGTAGAGGACCTCCTGTGTCCGTTCAAGAGCAAAGGAGGGGATGAGGAGGTTCCCACCGCGGCCGATCACCGTGTTCACCGCATCCTTCAGCTCGGTCACCGATTCGTCCAGCGAGCGATGCCTACGGTTCCCGTATGTCGACTCAATGAGGACGATGTCCGCCTGCGGTGGATCACTCGGATCGCGTACGATCGGGCGGCGAAGGTTTCCCAGGTCTCCGCTGAACAGGAGCGTCTTCCCTTCGATGTGCAGCTCAATTATCGAGGATCCGAGGATGTGCCCGGCATCGTGAAAGATCGCCTCACTGCCCTTGCCGAGAGGAACGGCTTCGTCATACCCGATCTGATGATGGAAGGCGTCGATGGTGTCCAGAACGTCTCCCATGTCATACAGTGGCGGGAGAGCTTCCTCGCCGCGGCGTTTGGCGCGCCGCGCATGGCGTTCCGCGTCTTCCATCTGAATGTGCGCCGAATCGGCGAGGATCACCTTGGCAATCGCCGCCGTTGGCGGGGTAGTGATCACCTCACCGTGGAACCCTTCTCTCACTAGGCGGGGGATCATCCCTACGTGATCGAGGTGCGCATGCGAAAGAAGAACGTAGTCGATCTCCTCGGGCTTGAACGGGAAATCCGCACGATTGCGATCTCGAACCTCGTGCGAGCCTTGAAACAGTCCGCAATCAAGGAGGATCTTCAATCCCTCTGTTTCCACAAGATGAC
>Ga0307990_1004182_pt1 | contig 10682 bp, 7 predicted proteins | sample EllFjometagen129_FD_203168 | JGI IMG/M metagenome (GOLD analysis project Ga0307990, IMG submission 203168) | Marine microbial communities from Ellis Fjord, Antarctic Ocean - #129 | ecosystem: Environmental > Aquatic > Marine > Unclassified | place: Southern Ocean | collected 2014-10-08
TCCGTCGCGGCGAGTGCGAGGCCCTGACCGACAAGTGGAAGGACTCCCAGGCCACCTACAGTGCGTTCATAAAGCAGTACGGCCGGGCCAAGCACAAACTCCTGGCCCAGGCCCAATTCGGCCTGGGTTGGGCGATGGAAAACCAGAAGAACTACGCCCAGGCGATCACGGCCTACCGCTTGGTTACGGCCCGCAAAACCAAAGACTCCCTCGGCGCCCGCAGCCAGTTCCAGATCGGCGAGTGCCTCTTCGCCACAGACAAGCTAGACCAGGCCACCAAGGAGTTCGTACTCGTCGAGAGCACCTACGCGATACCCGCATGGACGGCGAGAGCGATTCTCGAACTGGGGCGCATTCGCGAGGCCCAGGATCGCGAGGACGACGCGATGGACAGGTATAAGGAAGTCATCAAGCGGTTCGGCGACAGCGCAGCCGCCGGAGTAGCCAAGACTCGACTCAAGGCGCTCCAGTAATGCTCCGCCACATGAAAGGAAACGTGTTATGACAGCAGAAGCAAAGTCCGCGATGCACCGCATCGCACTCGGCGTTGTCGCAATGGCAGGCCTGCTGCTGGTGAGCCAGGCACTGGCCGTGGAACCCGAGCGCACGATTGACCTGGCTGTCAAGGGCGGGAAACCGGGTCCGGTAAGCCTCTTCGAGCTTATCGGCAAGGGCGGATACATAATGTACCCGTTGGGCCTATGCTCGGTGCTTGCCCTGGCGCTGGCGGTCGAGCGGTTCATAAGCCTCAAGCGTAACAAGATCCTCCCTCCGGAATTCGTGACCGGCATCAAGGATGAGTTCTCCGGCCCCGACGACATCGACAAGGCGGTTGCCTACTGCGAGGAGCGTCCATCGCCGATCAGCAATGTTTTCAAGGCTGGCATCGGCAGGGTTATGCATGGCGCAGCGTCGATCGAGAAGGCCATCGAAGACGCCGGCTCGCGCGAGGTCGACAAGCTCAAACGCAGCCTGCGCCCGCTGTCGGTGATCGCCACCGTAGCGCCGCTGCTGGGACTGCTGGGAACGGTGTACGGCATGATCTCGGCGTTCCAGTCGGCCTCGGCGATGGGTGTCGGCAAGGCGGACAGGCTGGCCACCGGCATTTACGAGGCCCTGGTGACAACCGCCGCCGGGTTGACGCTGGCGATTCCGGTACTGGTTGTCTACCAGATACTCTGCTCTCGCGTGGACAAGCTGGTGGACCACATGGACGACGAGGCCATCGACTTCCTCGAATACGCCGCCTATGGCAAGGACGTTTCGAACCAGGCCGATCCCGCCAAAGCCGAAAACGCCTAAGGATACCTCCCATGAGAATCCGCCAGTCATCACAAGAACCCGATGGCATAATCAACATCACATCCCTCCTGGACGTGATGTTCATCCTGCTGATCTTCTTCATGGCCACCACAACCTTCAAGGAAGAGGAGTTCCCCGTAGGGGTCCAACTTCCCGTGGCCTCCAAGAAGCACGAGACCGCCAGCAGCAAGACCAAGACGATCATCGTCAACGTCCGCAACACGCGCGATGGCGCCGATGAGGGGCTGTACATCGTCGGCGGCCAGCAGGTGACTCTCCAGAAAATGCGGAAGCTTGTCGAGGATGCCATCGCCGTTGACGCCAGCCAGGCTGTCTGGATCCGCGCCGATAAGCACGCCTATCACGGTGAGGTCGCCAACGCAGTCGCCACCTGCCGAAACGCCGGCGTGACGGAAGCCAAGCTCCTCTACGAGTCCAAACCGACGAACTAGCTGTCCGCGAGGACGATCATGCCCGATGAACAAACTACGCCCGCACATCGGAAACCGAAACGCCTGATCCGCAAGATCATGCTGGGCCTGCTGATGCTGGTGGTGCTCGGGGCCGTGCTGGCCGGGGCGGCAGTGGCCTACCTCAGGCCCCAGACCTGGAAAGCCTACACCGGACGAAACGCATTCCCCGTCCGGCAGGCGGACGGCTCGACGAAGATGATGGCCTGGGAAGAGCCTACCCTTCTGCCGGTACCGACAAACGCCGATGCCGACGAGATCATATCGGCGTCAGTGTCAGCCGACGCGAAAACGCTTGTCCTCGCCCGACGACCCAAGGGCGGAAAGGCCGACCTGTTCGTATCGCAGCTAACGCGCGGCGTCTGGTCGGAGCCCCAGCCGATCATCACCGTAAACTCCGACGAGTTCGACGAGTTCGAGCCCACCATCACACTCGATGGCAGGCACCTGCTCTACAGCTCGGATCGCCCGGACGGCATGGGCGGGTACGACATATGGGTGGCGCCCCTGACCGCCGATGGCTGGGGCGTGCCGACGAATCTCGGACCCAGGATCAACTCGGAGTTCAACGAACGCAGCCCGGCGATGAACGCCGACAAGGACAAACTCTACATATCGTCGGATCGCCCGACATTCCAGGCCGGCGAGACCGAACGACGACAGTTCTGGCAGAAGCTCGTCCAGGGCGAGGCCGTCAGCAACTACGAGATATTCGCCTGCGACGACATCGACCTGTCCAAGGACGCCAATCCCCTGCGCGACCGAAAACTCCGCGAGATAATCATCGCCAAGCTCGGCGGATCGAAGGATACCGAGGCGGCCGTCAAACGAGCCCTGACTTGGTACACCACCAAACAGGCGCCCGATGGCCGATGGGACTCCGCCGAGAACGGCGGCATGGCTGGGCAGGACATCGCCGCGACCGGCTTCGCCGCTCTATGCTTCTACGGATGGGGCGAACGACACGACAAGCCGGGCGAGTACCAGGACTCTCTCGCCCGGGCCGTCGAGTGGCTCGCAAACGAGTCCGTCAAGCGAAAGGGCAATTTCGCCGCGGGCGTCTCGCAGGGAATGTACGGACAGGGCATCGCGACGATCGCGCTGGCCGAGGCGTATGGCATTACCGGGGACAAGCGACTCGAGGAGCCGCTGAAACTGGCCGTCCAGGTCATTCTCAAGGCCCAGCATCCAGTCCACGGCGGATGGCGATACAAACCCGTGCCGTCGGCCGCCGACACATCAGTACTGGGTTGGCAGGTGATGGCGCTGCACTCGGCCCGCAAGGCCGGCATCAACGTGCCACAGACGGCGTTCGACCTCGCCGCCAAATGGCTGGACTCAGCCGGCACGGGCGACCATGGCGGGCTGTACGGCTACCAGGTGAAGTCCGCACCCACCGCCCCGATGACCGCCGAGGCGATGTTCATCCGTCAACTGCTGGGCGCAAAGCCTTCGGATCCGCGACAGCAGGAGTCCGCCGCGTTTCTCATCTCCCAACAGGGCGTTGGCAAAAAGGGCCACAAGACCAACCTGCCATCCCTGAAGTCCGGCAGCAACTTCTATCACTGGTACTACGGCGCGCTTGCGATGTATCAGCATCAGGGCGACGAGTGGAATACCTGGAACGATGCCGTCCGCCCGCTGCTGCTGGCCAGGCAGATAACCGAAGGCGACCAGGCCGGAGTCTGGCCCGGAGGACAATGGAAGCGGGCCGGACCGCTTATCAGCACCGCGATGGCCGCCCTGGCACTGGAGGTCTACTACCGATACCTGCCGATGTACCAGATGGATGAGCAGGGCGCCGACGCCTTCCGCAAGTCCGACGACGTCATCCCGGGACTCGAGCTCAAGCCGCGCCCCATGCGCAAGACAGCCAGGCAACTGCTGAAGATTCCGCTGCTGGCCCGACACATCCAGGCCCTCAACTCCACCGGCGACGAGTTCGGACTGACATTCTCACCCGACGGCGACTATGTGTACTTCGCGTCCAATCGACTCGGCGGAACTGGCGGATACGATCTCTATCGCAGCAGGGTCGTTCACTACACCCCACGCGATGCCGACAATGCGATCACCACGCACGTTATCCAGATCCCCGAAAACGCCGCCGACCCGCTCAGCACGCTCGATGATGAGAGTTCGCCCTCGCTGGCAGGCGACGGCCTGACGATGATCTTCAGTTCGAACCGACTACCATGCGCGGCCGGTTCGACGAACATCTACATCACTCGCCTGACGCCAATCTCGCAGATTCAACTGGCCCTGGCGCGGATCAACGGAATCAAGTGGTGGCTGGTCGGACTCATCTCCGGCCTGGTCGCCCTGATCGCCATGATTCTTTGGTGGCGCAACGCGGAGAATCGCAACCAGGCGAGCCTGCTGGTCAAGTGCATGATCGGATCTGCCGGGCTGCACGCGGGCATCCTCGTCCTGCTGAGCCTTTGGATGATCGGCGAGGCGGTGATCCTCGCCAGGGGCGATCCGATGGAAATCGCCATCGACGCCGACGCCCTGGCCAGCGAGAAGCTCTCCGAGGCGATTCGCGAGCAAGTCACCGAAATAGAGACGACACCCGAGCCGATCCACATGGTCTCGGATCTTGCCCCGACGCCAATGCCGACCATCGACCCCGTGGAGATCGCGCCGCGAGTAATGGCGCCGACGGCTTCGGTAGCCTTGCCCAGCGAGGTGCAGGTCGCGATCGCCGAAGTGACCGTCGCCGAGCCCAAAGCCCAGCCCCGGGCCGATGTGCGAAAGGTCCAACCCATAGACTTCGCCGCCGATGTGGAACTCGAGTTGAAACCCCAGGAGACCCCCCAGCCAAACCAGGCCGACCAGGCCAGGCCCGAGGCCGCGTTCGCACTCGCCCCCGTCGAGCCGAAACTCTCCAAGCCCGTCGACGACGCGATGAAGCAGGCTGCCAGGATACCCCAGGCAACCGCCAATATCGTTGACGTCCTCATCGAAACCGACATGCCATCGCCGACCGAGGCCAAGCCGAAACTGGTCGGCATGGGCGATACCGTCACCAAGCGAATCCCTCGTGCAACCATCGGCGAATCGGTGATCCTCGAGGTCCTCGACAACGTTCGGTCCAACTATGTCCTGCGACAGAAGGAAAATCGCGACCGCATCCTGAAACGCCTCGGCGGTTCGGATGAAACCGAACAGGCTATCGGGCGGGCGCTTGATTGGTTCACCGCTCACCAGGAAGATGATGGCAGGTGGTCCTGCCGAAATCATGGCGGCCAGGATGGACACGATAACGCCATAACCGGCTTCGCCATGCTGTGCTATTTCGGCTGGGGCGCCAAGCACACCGAGTCGGGGCCATACCAGGAGCCGATGGTCAGGGCGGTCAACTGGCTCGCCGGTCGGGTCGGCAAGGATGGGGACCTCACCGGCGGACATGGCCAGGGCATGTACGATCAGGGCATCGCGACGATGGCCCTGGCTGAGGCGTACGGCCTGACCAAGGATCCCGCCCTGTTCGAGCCGCTGCGACGAGCAGTCACATTCATCGCCAAGGCCCAGAGCAAGTCTCACGGCGGCTGGCGATACAAAGCAAACTCCAAGGACGGCGACACGTCCGTCGTGGGCTGGCAGGTGATGGCGCTGACCAGCGCGCGAATGGCGGGCGTTCGCGTCTCGGAAGAATCCTTCGACCTCGCCCGCAAGTGGTTCGATACCGTCGCGGCCGGGCGTCATCGCGGGCTATACGGCTATGCCAACGCCAAGCCCACCCACACCATGACCGCGGAGGGAATGTTCTGCCAGCAACTCATGGGCCTGCGTTCGAGCAATCCGCGGATGATCGAAGCGGCGGAGTACATCAAGACCGCCCTGCCGGATGCGCGCAGACCCAGCTTCTACTACTGGTACTATGGGTGCCTGTCGCTCTATCAGCACCAGGGGCCGATCTGGGAGATGTGGAACCAGGAGATGAAGAAAACGCTCCTTTCAATGCAGGTCCGCAAGGGCGGCTCGGCTGGCTCCTGGCCGGCGACGGGCCAATACGCGCCGCGCGGCGGAGTGGTAATGTCCACCGCCATGGCCACGCTGTCGCTGGAAGTCTACTACCGCTACCTGCCAATGTACCACCGCATCGTCCTGGAAACACCGACAACGCAACCCGCAGACAGTCAGAATCCGTGACAGGCCACCTGGCCAGGCGGGCCTGTTAAATCGGCACAATGACTATGACAAATGACGGGCAGGCTTTGCGTGACACCTCCACCACCTCCTGGGCCAGGGCAGGCGTGCAGGACTATGGCGAGTTGGAGTAGCGAAGTCAGCGCGACCTCGGCAACTACGCTTCCTTCCGTCCCTCGGCGTGGCCGGTAAGGTCCCGGATGATGTCGCAGGCGATTTGGACCCGCTCACGCATGGCTCCGGTCAGGCGGTTGGTATCGCGGAAGACGAACTCGATGAAGTATGCGGCGCCTATGTCGAGCGTTTCCTGGAGATGCGATCGGAAGTCATCCCGGTCGAACGTGTCGCCGCAGAGTTTCAGGGGCACGGGCTTCCTGCACCAGATGACGTCTTCCCTGCAATCGGCGGCGAGCTTCTCCTGGTTGCACCACGGCGTGACGCTCACCTTGCGCAGGCCGGGCAGTTGCTGAAGATGGCCGATAAAACCGTGGACCGGCTCGCAGCACCCGAACTTCAGCAGTTTGAATCGGCTGGCGAACTTCTGGAAGTGAGGCATGAGAAACTCGCCGAACATCGCCGGCGAAAGCCCGGCGGCCTCCTGGGCTTCCAGGTATCCGTACCGGTCGGTCGAAGCGACGGGTTGGCCTGGTGGGATATCCCGGCCTGGAATCTCATCGCAGAACAACGAGCTGCCGGTGCAGTACCCCTGGTTGCCATCGTTATTGATCGTCAGCAGGCCTTGCTGCTCCTCCCACTGGCCGAGGGCGAAATTGTCCTCGGCAAGAAACGTCAGCAGCCGATGCACCGCATCAGGCTCGGCGGCCATCTGGAGGTAGAACTCCTGCATGCCCATCAGGTGGACTGCCTTGTTGGTTATGCCATCGGAGTAAAAGGTGCTCACGCGGCCCAGCTCGACCGGAAGCAGTCCTTCGAACATTTCACGGGCGACGGCCAGGCGTTGCTCGGTCTTGTCCCGGTCCAGGGAGATCGTGCGATTGGAGAGCTTATGGAAATCGGCGTCGATATCCTGGATCGGCTTGTTCGTCTTGTAGCCGTACCCGCCGCTGTCGGCGCGGATGAACTCGAGCTCCTCGCAGTAGCTGCTGACGTCGGTAACGTGGTCGACGACGAATCGATCGGGAATGATCCTGTCGTCGTCGATGGCCTCATACGAGACCAGGGCCCGGACGAGCCTGGCCTCCAAGTCGCGGCAGATGGGATCCTCGCACGTAAGCGGCGGGCACAGGTCGCGAAGATAGCTGCCGTTGTCTTCGATGTGGAAGGGGAATGTCCTGGCTCGCAGGCCGTTGTGCAGGCGCCATTTCTCTCTGCGATGGGTCATGACGTCGCTGAGGGCGATTTCCGCGTATCTGACGGCCAGGTCTCTAAGGTGGGATCGACATGCCTGATTCAAGGAACGTTTCCTAACAGTCTGAAGTATCTCGAACGACATTTACCATTTGCCTGTCCACTGATGATCGTCGTCAGCAACTCCCATCATGGTATCTTGTCTTCGCGTGTCGGCAAACAGATTCCGGGGGTTCCGAGCCCCGGCACGTTATTGTTCGAGCGGGTCGGGCAACGGGGCAGTGAGTTCGGCGTCACACGTGCAATGGCCCTCCTCGCGGTGCTTGGCGGCGTAGAACTTCCAAGCCCAGTCCGCCCACTCCTGTCCCTGCAGGGAGGCGCTGGCCGGCAGATACGTCAAAAACGGGCAGGTCTCCATACTATGGATGCGCAGGTCGAAGACGATTGCGTGGTTGGTGCTCCACGTCCGCAACTCGCGCGCCTGATCCGGCGGAAGCAGAGATAGCGTCTCATCGTCCACACGGGCGCAGCCGGTCGGCAGAGTCACTGCCACCGCGAGCAAAAGCAGACCCGCCAACCCAATCGCGCGTGCGCGTAATCTCATGAAGCAGCTCCTTCAGAAAAGATAAGCCACCAGACATCGCACTAAGGCGATCCATGGCAGGCTCGGCCCAACGACAATACGTAATGGTCGCCCGTTTGGCTCCCTTGTCTTGTCAATTGATCGCGGTTGCGTTGCTCACCACTCATTTTGAGGGATATAACTTCGACAGATATTTCGCTGCCGCGGCGGCCGCTTGCTCGGGGTTATAGTGCTCTGGGTTCCACGTGTACATGGCGATGGTAGCCAACGTGAACTGGACGTTATGGTCAGGCCGCCAGCGGGTTTCATGTTCGTTGAGGTTGGCGACGTATCCGGACAACTGTGTGTAGAGTTTGGGCTGGCGTCCGGACAATGGCTGGCGCTTGTTCGCAAAGCGGATGGGATTGTTGTCCCACATAAATGGTTTTCGCCCGATCACCCCGCCGAAGAGCCTGGCGCCCTCGGCTGTGACGTTGGAAGACCACACCCCCTCGTCACCGGTCCAGAACACCGCGACATCCTTGGGCAGCTTGGCCTCGATGACGTTGAGGTACTTGCTGGCCACCGCAACACTAGCAAAGCAGAACTTTTTGTCGGGTCTGCCACCGTATGGTATGGGGCACATGACCAATTGCACTTTGGGATCGCGCCCGCGGAGATGTTGGTACAGGGCATTGACGATATCGGCGTGCTTATCGGCGGTAGCCTGGGCCTGCTGCTGAGTCTTCAGTCCCGTGTCGTCAAAGTTCACCGTGAAAGATCTAAAACCAAGACGATACCTCAAATCGAAGTATTTCAGAAGCTCGGCGCGCGGCATCTTGGTCAATCGGTCCCTGTAGCCCATGAGTGCGCATTGCTCGATGTAGTGGCCATCGCAGAAACTTTTGCACGCGCGAACCTGGTTCTCGACCTTGCCTGCCAACTTGCCGCGGACATCGATCTCCAGGAAGTAGTTCAATTTCAGACTCGAGCAGAAATCCAGTGTGTTGACAAGGGAATCGATCCGGTCGCAACAACCGAAGATCAGGCCCCGACGCTTGATGGCGGGCCAGTCTTTTATCGAAGCGGACCGGAGATAAGGCTTACCGTCCTGTTTCACCACCAACTGTCGCAGCGACTGAAGCCCGTAGAACGCGCCCGCCTCATCGCCGCCATGGATGGTAACCAGAGTGTCGCGAGCGCCCTTGGCGATTGTCAGGACATATCCCTGCTCGCCTCGTTCACGCTCTCGGGCCAGGGCATCGTCTTTGGCGGCGAATGTGATCGTCACCCGCGTGCATGGCTTGTCGGCTGGGCGATCGACCATCGGCACGCCCCATCGGTCGGCCAGTTCCGCAAGCCTGGCCTTGAGGTTCTTCGAGTCGCACTTCACGCACGCCAAGGCCGAGCCGAGGTCTAGCAACTTCCCCGAGTACTCGGCTCGCTGGGGCTGGGGGATCACCCAGTTCGCCGCCGGCAGTATCATGGCCTTCACTTCGGCGAGCTTCGAGGAATCCTCAAATTTGTCGGCTCTGAGCCAGTAACGGCCCTTATGTTTGTCTTTGAGTATGGCAACCCCTCGCGTTCCCTCCGCCACGTCGTAGATGAAAAAACTGCCGACCCTGGTGCGCCAGGTGACCTCTATTTTCATTCCCTTTTCGGCGTTTCGCAGTGGCTGCTCGACGAGGAGTTCAGCACGTACCCAATCGCCATCCTCGGCCCTGTTGATGACCTTGCCGAGGAACACCGTCTCGGCCGCGCTGACACGATCCTTGAGCGGTGGTGTTGGGGCTCGCAGCGCGATCGCGCCAGTCGTTAACGTAAGCAGAACGCATGGCGCCAAGACCAGACGCAGTCTGTTGATCCTCTTGGTCATCTCTACGTTCTCCTGTGTAGCTTAATGAATGCCGGCGATCTCGGCGACCAGCGCCGCAGCCGGCCTGGGCGTGGCGCCTTTCTGGGAGCAGACGAAGGCAGCGAGGCGATTGGCGTTTTCGTTGATCCGCTCGACGTCGTGCCCGGCGAGCAGTCCCATGGCCACGGCGGCGTTGAAGCTGTCGCCGGCGCCCACGGTGTCGGCCACGGCGGTGACGATTCCCGCACGCGAGTTGTCAGCCGTCGGGGTCCGCAGGCGGCTGCCATCGGCGCCCTTGGTCAGGATCACCATGTCCAGGCCGAAGCGTTCGATGATACCCGAGAGCATGTCCGACTCGTCGGCGGGCAGGTCCAGCAGCTCTGCCAGAACGGGCAGTTCGTCGTCGCTCAGCTTGAGGACGTCGGTAAGCGAGAGCGTCTCGGTGATCGCCTGGCGGTCGATGAACGGTTTGCGGAGGTTGATATCGAACAGGCGGATGCAGCCTGCCGGCACGGCGGCGAGGAAAGCGCGGATCGTCTCCCGCGAGCCGGCAGCCCTCTGGGCGAGCGAGCCAAAGCACACCGCATCGGTTCGGCCCGCCAGTGCGAGCAGGTCCTTCCCGGCGGGGATGTAGTCCCAGGCTACCTGCTCGTTGATGGTGTATTGCGGCTTGCCGCCGGCATCGAGCTCAACAGTCACGGTTCCGGTCGGGTGCTCGGCGTCGATGGCCACGTGCGAGCGATCGAGGCCCATCGCGTCGATGCGGGCGAGTATTTCGCGACCGAGGTCGTCGTCGCCGACGGCGCTGACAACAGTCCCCGCCGCCCCTAGGCACTGGGCGTGAAACGCGAAGTTAGCCGGCGCGCCGCCGAGTTGCTTGCCATCGGGGAAAAGGTCCCAGAGGATCTCGCCGAGTCCGACAACGACTGGTTTGCGGTTCGATTGGGTTTCCATCGTGCTTTGTCCCTACATATCTATCATCACCTTGAGGCTCTTATCGCCCTGGGCGTCGATGAAATCGTAGGCGTCCTTG
>Ga0307990_1004184_pt1 | contig 10679 bp, 9 predicted proteins | sample EllFjometagen129_FD_203168 | JGI IMG/M metagenome (GOLD analysis project Ga0307990, IMG submission 203168) | Marine microbial communities from Ellis Fjord, Antarctic Ocean - #129 | ecosystem: Environmental > Aquatic > Marine > Unclassified | place: Southern Ocean | collected 2014-10-08
TAGCTCTTTTACCTTCTTAGGAAATAATGCAGCTAAAGACTTAAAGGCAATATATATAAGTCCTGTTACCACAGTAAGCCTTGTAAGTAGTGGAATAAACCTAACTAACCCAGAAACCAATTTGTATAATATTCCACCTTTGGCTAGTTTAGTAAACATTGCCATTCCCGCCATATCGGTTACAGCAGTACTGACTCTATTGACAGTAGCTCTATAAAGCAATGCTGCTGACAACCCTGCTATAGCTATTACAATTGCTTTTCCAGTATCGAACACCCCTTTGGATATATCTGTTAATGAGGACATGGTCTTTTCAAAATAACCACGAGGTGCAGCTGCCACATCATTACCTATACTGAAACGCATTGGAATCATGGCCTCAGTAGGCGTTTCTTGCGTACCACCATGCGCTCTACGTATACGAGTTAGCGCATCGTTCTTAACACCTATAAAGCTATCAGAATATTGACGACTAAGATCTTCAGTAGAGATATCTAATTGTTTTTGACGTCCTATAACTGATGCATATTTGGTTAGAAGTGTATCAACAGACTCCTCTTGCGCTTCAGTCAAGTAACCCTGTTTTATTGCAGTCTTATTTAGCAACTCTAGCGAGTTAGCTACTTCGCTTGTATACTCCTTGATTGTCTTATAGGTTGAGGTAGACATTCCCGCAAAGTCAGTAGTCTGACTAGCTGCAGTCAAATTGACATCTCGGCTACCTACATGGATACTTTGGTATTTATCCATCTCACCTTGCCGTCCAATCTGCGATTTCGCTTCTAAGCCTACTATACTCCGTAACTTATCCCAAATCCAGTTAAGTTTATCTACTAGAGTACCCTTAGGCCCAAATAGAGCAAGACCGATTATCCCTACTACTCCAGCACCTGTTGCAATCTTAAGGACAGCCATCAGAGGTGCCAATAGAGCTCCCCCAGCTTTCATAAGCATCATTGCAATACCCTCAAAGATTGTAAACAGGCCTGCACCGGCCACCTTGAAGCCTGAGCCAATTAACCCACTTATAGCACCAATCCCGGCGCGAAGTGCTGTGGTGTGTACCAGCATGGCTCTCCAAGCTACGTTCACTTTAGCTATCTGTGCAGGAACATTTGTCAATCCTGCAGCTATAAGGTTAGGAACGGCCAGCAAGGTACCCAGTAAAGGTGACACAAGCGCGCCTAACAACTGTAGTGTACCTCTTACAGACGCCTTCATAGCTGACATGATATCCATCAGCATAATTCCTCTAAAGGCACTGGCAAAGCTCTGTAGACTTGCAATAACAAGAGAACCTGCTTTTTGCATTATAGTGCTCATACCACTCGCTGACATGAAACCTGCGAAGATACGCGCAAGACCTGTGGATAGGCCTTTTATGGCGGAAGGTATTCCTGTAAATACCGTTGTAATCCAGCTGCTTAACGACTTAAAGAGTTTGACTAAATAACTAACAGTTCCAGTCCCTCCTGCTCTGAGTACTTGCCAAAAAGATGCATTAGGAATAGCTTCTTTGAAAAGTACAGCGGCCTTAACACCCTCATACAACGACTTAATCAACAATAGCATTGAACCATTAATTGCCACCACTGAGCCTATTTGTGCGCTACCTATTAGGATAGCTGATAGGGTTTTAGAGATCATTGGGTAGATGCCTGTAAAAGCCCCACCTAGTGAAGTAATTGCCAGCATACTTCCTGATACACCCACTGTGACCGCTTTCATTGCCACGGAAGCCGTACTTGCGGCATTAGCCACACCTCCCAGTGAAGCAATCACAGGAGTCAGAATTAATGCCATACTGAATGGGTTTCGCAGCAAAGCACCGACATTAAAGGCTGTGAAAGCTCTGGAGATAATATTCCAGAAACCTGATACGTTTGTTGAGATTATGGTCGCAAAATTCAACAAGCGGCTACTCATGGAAGTTGTAAGGGCGGTCATTGAAGTGGTAAATGATTTAAGCATACCTTGTGTAGCTTTACGTAAGACTATTTTATGCCTACGTATATTAGCTGCACTGTTAGCGGTAGCCATTATATCAGCTCCTATAAGCGAAGCATTACGCTTAAAATTAGCTTTAAAAAAAGAAGCACCGGCTGATGCATCAGCACCTGGACGCGTGAAGAAGGCATCCGATAGTGACATATTACCTTTTGATAGGTTAGCTCTTAAATTACGTATACCTATCATGATATGCTCTTGCATTAGCGCCATTTTAGATTTAACGATAGGCGCAACTGAACTCGTTCCCATAGCTTTCAATAAAAAGTTTTCCAGTATGGAGAAACGTGAACCCAATGCAAACTTAGCAGTGGTTTTAACGATGCTCAGTAGGATGTTCTTTACGAGTACAATGCTTCGTAGTAATAGTGCGCGTCCACCGTCAGCGCCCAGTATCGCATACGCCATTAATGGTACACCGATATAAGCAGCTTGCATGACACTTACACTATCGAAGAAGGCTGTTCCAAATACACCTACCGCCAACATCGCCAGTCTCTTACTTGCAAACAATGCAGGACCAGCTGAAACAGTCTTAGCGAATAGCATTGAAGAGATACCCCCTATTTCAGAGAATAGTGCAGTGTACATCTTTTTCAGGTTCTTCACACCGTCCTTGGTGAGGAGTGCATAAGCTATTGACAGTGCTGCAACGCCTTGTAAGAGTTTGCTGCTGAATATATCTAAGAAACTATATATTGCATGTGAGATGCCACTGGTACTACCGATCAAGCCTGCAGTAAATGAACTCCAAAAAGTCGGTGCTGCTGCCAGTAGCAGATCAAGCATGCTTAAAAAACCATTTAACATGCTAGCTGCGAAATCACCCGCAACACGACCGAACGCTGCGCCTGACATAGCGCTTATACCTTTAAAGACATCGTTGAGACTATCATTTATGAAGGAGAACAGATAGCCTGCGCCTATAAGTTTATATTTCATGCCCTTCAGGGACAGCATTATTCCGGCAACGATCAGAGAGCCTATATGCGAACCTATAGCGGCGGAGATATCCACAAAATCCACTTCAGTAAGCTTAATCTTAAAAGCTATAACTTGCTCTTTAAACCCACCTTTCAACCCCTTGACGTATGCAGCTACACTTGAAAATACAGCCATCGCGTGTGTTTTAAACTTAGTCAAGAACACTTTAGCGCGGTCTAAATTCTTTGTGTAGTCGTTGATACCGTCAATAGTATCAGGCCAGTATGAGTGTCCAACTATCTTATCATAGATCTTGAAAAAGAAACCACATACATTGTCTGCAAATCTTTTTATTGTCTTTTCAGTTATTGATAACTTACTCGCGAATTCACTGATACGTTTGAGCAAGGATTTAAAGTTATCTTTAATGTTGAAGCTTATGTTGACATCTGAGATATTGAAGTCAGTAGCTTGTGCTAAGACACCTCGCAAAGTATCTCGTACTTGTTTTAATTTCACCACAAGTGTCTTAGACATTACATCCAGCAGACGCACAAACAGTGCTGATACATCTTGATAGATTGCTATTGCCAAGGTCTTTAAGAAGCCCCAAACAAAACTAAACATTCTGGAAAGCATCTTTGTAAATAAGCTTATTGTCTTGTTCTCATCTATACCTGTCTCCAGTGCATTTGAGAACACTGAGGATATACCGGAGAATATTTTACTGAAAATGCTCTTAAACATAGAATAGAAAAAATTTGCATATCTTGCTGCTGCGACAGGCGAAAGTGTTGCATATAATGCGTCGTAATATGTACGCATATACTCTTGAACAGTTAGAAATATCTTAGCTACCGGTACTCGCAATGCTGGAAACAAAACATCCTCATATACTTGCTTTAAGGCTGCAGCGTTTCTTTTAACATAGACTCCCCATCGTTCGAAATTCGATTGTTGCACTGTGAGCAATGTTTGTTCTGAACGCACCATGCCTTGAAGAGCCATCACAGAACTGTGGAAGACGGATGAATTCTCTTTAGCAGCTTGCTTCATTACATAAGACATATCATTCATAGGTTTAGTTAACCTGGCCGAATTTAATGTCTTTAGCTTCGCGATAAAATCAGACATGCCATCAGCTCTGAACATTTGTGACCAAGCTCTAGATAATCTATTATCACCCTTGGAGAACAGGTTCAGCTTTTCTGAGAAAGATGCGATTGCATCTCTGGCAGGCATTAATTTCTTGTTAACGAAGGTGTCAAGTGCCCACTGTGTGTCCAGTATTCCCATCTTAACCTTGTAGAAAGCATTTACGACAGGCAGTGTTACATATGGGATTAGCTTAGCTACGTTCGAAATTGTGATACTGAGGAAACGCCAAAGCTCCGTGAAGAGATCAGAATAACCCTTCTTGAAAGAGCTGAAGAATGACATAGCACCTTCTATCTCTTTAGCTTCCTTAAGCAAGCTCTTGTCGCTGCGGGGTTGCACATCAACTATAGCTTTTTCTTTCCTGAAAGAATCAAAGAAAGATTTCTTACGGGCTTCTGCATCCTTGACTTTAAGGTCTAAGACTATGCTCTGTACAGTCTTTTCTCTGACCTTGTCTTGAATGCTCTTAACCTTGTTGATCGCCTTCTTTATCTTAGCTACCTGCTTATAGATCATTGCAAAATGTTTAAGCTCCACAGGAGTGTTCATATAGAAATCAAAAGTTATCTTGATCGCAGTGAACATGTCAAAAGCTTTTATAAAATTAAAAATCTTCAAACGAAGCGTCTCGATACGCGTTGTGAATGTTTTCTGGAAGTTATCAACACTCTTAGCCATTAATTGAAAGCGCCTTGAGAGTGCTGCTGAGAGACCCATATACATATTTAGTGTGCCGAAGAAATAGCCAAGGCTTTGATTGAATTGTGAGATGCCCTGTTTCGCTGTGAAGTTCATCTTCGACCAATCATCATTGGTTGCTTTTCGCATCTTCTCCAATGACTTGGCAATAAACTCAGGGTCTAGTGTGCCTTTCGCAGATAATTCACGCAACTCAGCAACGGAGATTTTCGCGGCTTTTGCGATTCCGTGCAGCAAGTATGGCATCTGTTCGGCCATAGAGTTGAACTCTTGCCCACGAAGTGTACCTGACGAAATACCCTGTCCAAGTTGAACCAGGGCAGCTCTGGTGGATTCGATCGAGGAACCTGACATCTGTGCTGCGAGATTTAGAGTTTTGACCATCTCAGCAAATTGCTTGTCAGTCCTTCCCGATTCATTCAGACCTTTTTTGAGTTTGGTAAAAATGTCAGCTGTATCTGAAAAAGATGACATTGTATCCCTGGAAATCTTATAAAGTCTACTTTGATTCTGTATCAGTGATATTGTATCTTTATTTACTAGGCGCAATCTATTTTGTATTATAGTTAAATCATCTGCGACTACATTAAAGCTGCTAAGGCCTTTCAAAGCAACCAATGATGCTACTAAAGATGCTACGGCAGTTTTCACATGAGATACCGACGCAGCTGAATTTTTAGAACCTTTATCCACATCCTTGAAAGATTTATTGCTCGATACCCCTATCTCCTTCAGGCCTTTACTTGTTTTGCTTGTAGCGGTGTCTAATCTGTTTAAACTTATAGCGGATACTTTGTCCAATTCCGCCTTGGTCATTTTTGCTTTATTTAAAATACCTTGTAGGCCAGAAGAAACTCTATTTACGCTCTTCTCCGTTTTCGCTGTCTTGGTGTCTAAGTCTACATCTATCACTACTCCAGACATACGCTATCCTTTTTCAATTAAATACCCCTTAGCATGATTACTAAGGGGTATTTGTTACTTCTTTCTCACGATACTCCCGTTAGGCTTTACACCTTCTTGAGTAAATATTGTTCTTTCAATAAAGTGGGCAGGAGCTTGCTTAGAGGATCCACGGTTTAGATGATCGATATGGTCTACACCATTCACGATACTTCCACCTACAGTTTTCCATCCTTCACGTGCCTCACCTGTATCGATAGGAGTAGCAGCCTTAAGTGCGGCTACAGTTTTATCAACTATTATCTTCTTTTCTCTGAGAATTGCTGCTAAGAGTTGTTTTTGCAACATCATCGCCCCCTTTAGCCGACAGCATTTTCTGGAAGAAAGCCGAGCCTTGTATCATATTAGCACTCATTTTTCCGTCTGCAGAAATCACTGGTCTATAAATTCTAGCTAATGATTGGAAAGCTGCTTCTGGTTTTCCTTTATAACCCTGCGCTTGCAGTAACTTAAAGGTTCTATCATCGGCACGCCAATCTACCGGACGTTGATCTAAATATGAAATCCATTTAAGTAATTCATCATAATACATTTCGTCTTTCAATTGACGGACAGTCATTTTCAGATGAAAAGCAAGCTCGTACATAACCATTTCTTCATCTGAAAGCGCTACTTTCCCTTGTCTTCAGTTCCCATACCGGAAAACTGCATGATGTGCGTAGATAAGGTTGACAGTTCTTCAAGAGGAAAGTTATCGAAGTCATCATCAGTCAGCTCGTCAGCGCCCTCAACAGCCTTGCAGAGAATGCATTTGATAATAGCAAACCCGCTATTATCATCTGAAGAGCTCTCAAGCTCCTTCGATAATTCTTGGATCTCCATTGTTTCCATAACGGTCAGCTTTGAGATTTCAACATTCTCACCCATAAATTTTACTTTTTTAGTGATACGTTTTGCGGATAATTCTTTAAGACTCGCCATTTTTTGTTCCTTTAAAATGAGTTTCTAGACGGGTTAATTGCGCTTGCAACGACTGAAGCAAGGCTAGTGTCTGAAGGATTTCTTTCGACTTGTCACTGTCACCTTCAAACTCGCGAATACGACTTACAACTTTGTCTAAACTGATCGTGACTGCTCGCATGATATGCAAGAATGTTTTCTCAATCACGAATTCTTTGCAGAATGGTCTACTCATGCTCATACTCTCTAAGTAATGCTGAAGTACCCGCCTCTGACATACATCAAAGGAGGTAAGGCGGGCTTTACCGTATGTTACGACTCCTAGCAAATTACAACTATGCGTTAGTAGTAAATGCGCCGAAGAACTCAGACTGCATTGTTACAGTGATTGTTGCAGTGTTTGCATCAGTCAACTGAGGGTTAACTTGCAACGCCTCAATCTTACCGTAGAAGTAGTACTGAGAGTTCTCAACACTACCTAAGCCTGCAGCTCCACCAGTTGTATCTGACTCATATCCGTCAGGCTCAGCATTCAAGAGACTTACACGGAATACATACTGAGTACCGTCGCCCATAGCATCACCCAGAAGTGTGCCGTCAGCCCACTCAGCCGCAACGTAGTTTACAGTAAGTTCCATTGAGGGAGCATCTGCTTGGCCCTGAATCTGCTGGCTTGTCTTACTGCCGTACAGAGGAACGTTAACAACGTTAGGAGGAGTTCCCAAAGGTGGAAATTCACGGATATTCTTAATGCGAACAAACGCATTGGTTGCGGCAGTGCCTCCGATTGACTCGATAGGAGACGCGTAAAGTGCCTGAAAATCATCTTCATCTTCAAGAGCTGACAAAGCAGCAGAAGAGAGTGGGGTTAAAGGCATGTGAACAGAAAGATCAGTAAAGAGGCCTGCGCCGATTGATGTAATGTGACTCATATTATTGTTCTCCGAATAAATTGAAAGTGATTGTGTATGACGAAGCATAAAGTGTTATGTCGTCTTTATCTATACCTTCCGGCTGGAAAGTACTTTGTCCGAATTGGACAGCCTGCGCGAAGGTCTTATACACCAGATATTTATCCAATGCATCAGCGATCACAGCAGCACGCCTTGGCCCTGTGTTGGAAGCAGTGAAGATACTTATGATCAGAATACCATTTAATGAATTAGTATTCAAAGCACTACCTGAAGGGATGATGGATATACGGATATACTCATCGAAGCTGGCTGAAATATTATCCGGCACAGCTTGTATCCCTTCAGCCACCCATTCCTCCGTGCCAAAGACGCTGAAGATTGCCGCTTCTAAGTTTTGATACTTACTCACCGGCGTGTCCTTTCACAGCTATAAACATGGTTATGAAACCATTATCTCTTATGATTGTATCAATACTCCAGACATCTTCACCTTCCGTAAATGAATCGAACAGTTTAAGATCCACAACATCAGATGTCTTCACTAGGAATTCACTTTTGTTGATATTCTTATCTCTGTTGCTCTTCTTAGCTCCGAGGAAAATAACATCTGCAATATCCGCCGTTTCAGCGACATCTACGTCAGCTGTATTGAAATCGAAACCAACTGTCTTCCGAGAGAAAGTCACACTCCGCGAGAGCGACCTTAACTGTCTGAAAGCCAGCTTTAGGTTGGTGTCGATTAACGTATTAAGATTAGGCATTAGTTAGCACGCCACACCATGCGAGTTCCTGATGTAACCCTATCACGAAGAGGGTCAACTAACGCTCTTACTATGTGAGGGAGTTTCTCAGGAGATCGGATATTCTCCATGACTATTGAACCTAACTCAAAATTCTCCACTTCGCCGGTTACATCAAGTAAGCCGTCGTTGTTCAAGAGATGATAAGCCAACTCAAAGGTAGCCTTAGAGATTCTCGCGGGAATCCCAGAGAGTATAATGCTTGTGCCATACTTCGCATCGTAATAGTCGCCGCTGCGAGGAAAAGAGAGAGGCTGCTCCAAATCGGTAATAACCCCTCTCCATGCCATTGTATCAAAATACGCTGTTGCAGTTACCAGTGCTTGCGCGTGGGCTGTCGCATCAGCTTCAATCCACGCTGCCGCATCCAGTCTATCTGCGAAGTAAGTCTCGGCTTCCTCAAGGGATACAAGCGAATTTATTCCTTTTTGTGCAGCCATTAGACATCACCTATTATTTATGGAATACCGGCAAGATACCGAGTGATAATGCTGAAGTCGCCTTACGTCCCCAAGTACCAACTGTGGCATCGAGAGTAATAGAGGTTACAGCAGATAATAGACCAGCATCTTCATCATCTTCTTTAACGAAGCCGTAAGAGGCATCGGAAGCGAATTCACTGTCACTACCTACCCAGTCGTAACCTGCAGGCTGTACAACGTAACCCCAGCGATACCAGATATCGGTGACGCCACCACCTTTGTAAGCAGCACCACGACGTGTAATTTCAACGTCTTCAGGAACGGTAAGGTTCTCCATTGCCAATGCGCCTGGCAATACGATGAAGCTTGTCTCAGTACCAACCAAATCAACACCTGCGCCAGTATTAAGCTTAGTAAGATCAGCTGTAGCGAAGGACTGCTTAGCACGAGTTGTGATTAGGCGAAATTTACCGTCAAAGATCGTTTGGAACTCAACGTTACCGTCGACTACGCGATCTTGATCAACCAAGTTAGCACTACGCAAGGAAGCCATAACTTTAGGAGATACTACAAGGTATGCATAAGCAGGCTCGTAATCTTTGTAAGCCATACCGAAAGCATTCAAGAAGCCTTCCGCACGCGCTGCACCTGCATTGGTGGCGGTTGTAGCAGTAACGATCTTGTTGGCACCGAGGTCAACATAGAAGCCGTACTTCTGGTCTTCAGGATCATTGTCGAATGTTTGACCACCTAAACCAGTGGCCCCTGAGCCAGCCGCACACCCGTTGAGAGCTTCCGACATCGCAACACCTTTGAGAACGGCGAGGATGGCGTTATGCTCATCAAGGCTACGAGTAGTTGCGAAGTCACGACCGATTTTGGCTAGGCCATCAACTTGCGTAACGACTTTTTGCATATTTACTTTTTCAGCACCGTGTGTACGAACAGTCTTGATATACTTCAAGTAATTCTGAGCAGTAGTGGTGTAAGAACCATCTGTGTCATCAGTCAATGAAGCAACATTGATTGTTGGGTTCAATGGCTTTTCCCATTTGAGCTGGCCCATGAAGGTCTCAGTCTCGGTATCGATATCACTGTTTGTGCCAACGATACCTGTGCTTGAGAGTTTCTTTGCCGTGGTGTATTCCTCATCGGCAAGCATTCCAAGGGTCTCTTGTAGGACGTAATTACTAGCGCCCGTTAAATCATCAACAACTGACATGTGTTAACCTCTTTCTCTTTTAAGCTCACCGCTCTTTATTTTTGCGATGAGATCTTTTTGTGGGATATCGTATACACTCTTCGGAGTGCTTTTAGAGGGGTCAAGTTTACCACCACCTCCGCCTTTGTTTTCTTTAGCTTTGAACAGAAACTCATTATCTTCATTCTCGGCAAAGTCTTTGATGTACTCAGTAATGGAACGTCCATCTGCGCTGACCCATCTATTATCTTTGTCCTTCACAAGGCTCTGAGAAATCTCTGATTGCGTCAGGGACATCGCTTTAGCACTGCGAAAACTATACTTAGCTAGGGCATCTTTAACAATGTTGTCTCTTGCCAGGCCAACATTCTCAGAACCTAACTTTTTATTCTCTTCTTCGAGCTCTTTAAGCTTGAGCTCATATACTTCTTTATGTTTACCTTCTTCTTCGAGACGCTTTAATTCTTTCTCACGCTTGTCCTTTTCAAACTCTTCAACCTTGGTTAAGGCCTCATCGCGCTTGGAGTAGGCTGCGTCAAGCTTCTCTTTGATACCTTTGATGGCTTCTTGTACTTGAGCATCGATATCAGTTGTTCTATCGTTCTTATTTAGCTCTGCCTCTTTCGCATCAAAGGCTTCTTGTTGCTTGTTAAGCTTTTCTTCTAATGCTTTTAACTCTTCTTCTGTCATG
>Ga0307990_1004186_pt1 | contig 10675 bp, 5 predicted proteins | sample EllFjometagen129_FD_203168 | JGI IMG/M metagenome (GOLD analysis project Ga0307990, IMG submission 203168) | Marine microbial communities from Ellis Fjord, Antarctic Ocean - #129 | ecosystem: Environmental > Aquatic > Marine > Unclassified | place: Southern Ocean | collected 2014-10-08
CAATCTGCAGCCTCAAGCTTCAGCCCACTATACCTCGGAGAGGATATCTAGCTTTCGCCGGTGCATTTCCTGCTCGGAAATCAGACCTTGGGCGTACTACAGGTCATTCAGTTTCTGCAGCCGTGCAGAGATATCCGAATTGCCATTCCCAGAGACGGACATGGAACGCGGCGGCATTGCATGCACAGGTTGACAATAGGGGACAGTACCTGGAGATAACTGGAGAGGGCGCATTCGCATCCGAAGTGCAACGTTCTTCCTGGGCCTACCTGAACCGCAGGGGCAGCATGCCGGTGTGGTCGACTCTTTTGGTGGCGGCTTGTAGGCGTTGGCGTAGGGTGGTGATTCGGCGGGTGCTGGACATGCGTTTTACGGCGATGGCTACGGCTTTTTCTGTGCCGACGAGGACGACCAGCTTTCGGCTGCGGGTTATGGCGGTGTAGAGCAGGTTTCGCTGGAGCATTACGTAGTGCTGCGTGTGGATGGGTACTATCACCACGGGGTACTCGCTGCCCTGGCTTTTGTGGACGGTGATGGCGTAAGAGAGGCTGAGCTCGTCGAGTTCGCGAATGTCGTACTCGACGCACCGGCTGTCGAACCGCACGGCCAACTCGCCCTTTTCGATGTCTACGCTGACGATTCGCCCACTGTCGCCGTTGTAGACGTCCTTGTCGTAGTTGTTGACCGTCTGCATCACCTTGTCGCCGACGCGGTAGGTCTGGCCGTAACGCTCGACGCCGGGCGAGTCGGGGTTGAGCCTGTCCTGGAGGACGGCGTTGAGGTTGCGGGCGCCCAGCAGGCCGCGGTGCATGGGGGTGATTACCTGGATGTCCTCCAGCGGGTCGTGGCCAAAGCGGCTGGGGATGCGATTGCGGACCATCTCGACGATGAGTTCGACGCCGCGCTCGGGTTCGTCGGCGCGGACGAAGTAGAAGTCCGTCGCCGGCCTGGATGGGGGGGAGGCCTGGGCGGACAGGTCGGGCATTTGGCCTTCGTTGATTCGGTGTGCGTTGGTGATGATCTCACTGGCGGCGGCCTGGCGGAAGACCTCCGTCAGTCGGCAGACAGCTACGGCGCCGGAGTCGATCACATCTCGCAGGACGCTGCCCGGGCCGACGGATGGAAGCTGGTCGACGTCGCCGACAAGCAGGAGCGATGCGTGCTTGGGGATCGCCCGCAGGGTCTGGGCTCCAAGCGAAAGGTCCACCATGCTGGTTTCGTCGATGACGAATACATCGCCGGTCAGGGGGGCGAACTCGTTGTGCTTGAACTTGCCCGTGTGCGGGTCCCATGCGAGCAGGCGGTGGATGGTCTTGGCGACCATGCCGGTGGTTTCGCTGAGTCTTTTCGCGGCCCGGCCTGTGGGGGCACACAGCACCACGGTCAGGCCCTTGGCTCGGAGGACTTTCAATATCGCGTTGACCAGCGTTGTCTTGCCGACGCCAGGCCCGCCGGTGATGACCATTACCTTGGCGGTCGTTGCAAGGCCGATGGCGCGTTTCTGCTGGTCCGCCAGCGACAGGCCCACCTTTTGCTCGACCCACGCGATGGCCTTTTCGATGTCGATCTCGGGGCACGGGTGCAGGCCGGCGGACAGGCCGACGATGTCCTCGGCCAGGGCGACCTCGGCCTTGTGAAGCGTCGCAAGGTAAATAAGCTCCAGGCCGTCCTCGTCGGCTTCCTTGACCAGCCGCTTGTCAGCCAGGGCCTGCTCGATGGCCTGGTCGATTATCGCGATGTCGATTTCCAGCAACTCGCCGCACTGCTCGACCAGTTCGGCCAGCGGGTAGGCGCAATGGCCCTCGTTGGTCAACTGCTGGAGTACGTACTCGACGCCGGCTTTTGCCCGCAGGATCGAGTCTCGTGCGATGCCGATCCGCTCGGCGATCTGGTCGGCTGTCTTGAAGCCGATGCCCCATATGTCGCGTGCCAGCCTGTACGGGTCGGCCGTGACCAGCTCGATAGCATCCTCGCCGTAGGTCTTGTAAATCCGAAACGCCCTGGCTGTGCTCACGCCGTGGCTGTGGAGGAACAGCATTATCTCCCGCACGGTCCGCTGCTCGGCCCAGGCGTCGCGGATGCGCTTTACTCGCTTGGGGCCGATGCCTTCGACCTTCAGGAGCTTCTTCGGCGCGGTGTCGATGATGTCCAGCACCTTCTCGCCGTAGAGGGCAACCAGCCTCGACGCCAGCTTCGGCCCGATGCCTTTTATCAGCCCCGAGGCGAGGTAACGTTCGATGCCCTCTGAGGTGTTTGGCGTCGTGGTCCGCAGCTTGGCGGCCTTGAACTGTCTGCCATGGACTTTGTCCATTATCCAGGCGCCCTCGGCGTCCAGCCATTCTCCCGCTCGCGGTTCGGGCAGCGTTCCGACGACGGTGACCAGTTCGCGGAACCCGCGCACCTTGACCCGCAGCACGCAGAAGCCAGTCTGCTCGCTGTGAAACGTCACCCGCTCGATGGGGCCGGTGAGTTGCTCGATGTTTCCTGGTGGTCGCTGGTTCATGGCGGGGGTATTCTAACGCGGAAGCAATGCTTACGGTAGCTGTAGAAGAAGTCTCTCTCGGTGGAAGGTGGGCCGTTTCAGCGTTTCAGGTTGAATGGGCCGGCGGATTTGTTGGCAGTGGCGGCGGGGCGGTGATAGGCTATCTCGATATGCCGAAACGGAACATTGAGAACGTGTTTGCGGTTGGCGAAATCCCGGATGGGACTCAGGAAGGGTGCGTTTTCTGCTCAGCCGAGGCCCGGCGGGGGGCCGTCGCGTGTCTGGGATCCGTCTTCGCCATCCCGGACGCCAGGCCCGTCAGCGACGGGCACGTGCTGGTTGTGCCGATGCGCCACGTCGAGGACTGCTTCGACCTCACTCCCCTCGAGCTTCGCGACGCGAACGCGCTGCTCGCGCTGCTTCGCGAACGAATCCTGCGAGACGATCTGTCGGTGACGGGTTTCAACGTCGGGGTCAATTGCGGCGTCTCGGCCGGGCAGCAGATAATGCATGCCCACATCCACTTTATCCCGCGCCGCGGCGACGAGCCGATCAAGGGGGTCATCCGCAACAAGCTTTCATACTGATCGGCGTCCGCCCGACCGGGCTTGCGCCGCCTGTTAAGGAGATGTCTCAAGTGCGTACTATCTTCATCATCATGGATTCGCTTAACCGTCGATATCTGCCGGCCTACGGCAACGATTGGGTGAAGACCCCCAGCATCGACAGGCTGGCTTCGAAGGGCCTTGTCTTCGATAACCACTACTGCTCGTCGATGCCGTGCATCCCGGCGAGGCGCGATATGCTGACAGGGCGGCCAAACTTTTTGGAAGCCCCATGGGGGCCACTCGAGCCGTGGGACGATCTGCTGCCGGAGTTGCTGCGAAAGGCCCGGGGTACGTACTGCCACATGATCACCGATCACTGCCACTACTTCAACGCCGGCGCCGGCGACCGATACCAGAATGTCTTCGACTCGTGGGAGTATTTTCGCGGTCAGCCATGGGACCCGTGGCATGGCGTGGTCGAGCCCCGTCCATTACCCGAAGGCGCCCGCGTGTATTGCTACGGCAAGCGATATTTCCACCAGCACCTGGCGAACCTGGAATACCGCGACGCCGAGCGCGATAAATCATACTCCTCGGTCCAGTGTGTCGACGCGGCCATCGAGTTTCTCAGTCGCAACCACGACGCGGACAACTGGCACCTGCACCTGGAGTTGTTCGACCCGCACGAACCGTTCGATTGCCCCCAGCATTACCTCGACGAGTATGGCGACTCCTGGTCTGGACCGCCGCTGACTTGCCCTGAATACAGGCGCGTCGACGGCGAGGTGGACACGGACGAATCCATCGAGCACCTCCGCAAGTCCTACGCCGGCACGATTACAATGTCCGATCGCCGGCTGGGCCAATTCTTTGACGCCATGGACCGCCACGACATGTGGCGCGACACAGCCGTAATTCTGACCTCCGATCACGGGTATCTTCTCGGCGAGCATCAGTGGTGGGCGAAGAACATACCCCCGGCGTTCAATGAGTTGGCCAATACACCGCTGATCTTTTATCACCCCGATATCGCCGAGCCCGGGCGACGGAACGCCCTGACAAGTGCGGTGGACATCATGCCGACCATCCTGGCCGCTCACGGCGTTGAAGACTTACCCCCTTCGGTGACAGGGCGTTCCTTGCTGCACCTTCTGCCTGCCGACGGCGAGCATCACGAGGCGGTCATTTATGGATACTTCGCTAAGGAGGTAAACCTTACCGACGGTCGGTATTCGTACCACCGCGTCGCCTCTGAGGACGCGGTTATGCACCGCCACTTCACATCGTACCTTGGCATGACTGCCGAGCGAATCGCCGGGGCGGAATTTGGCACGCATCTGAAGTGGTGCAAAGGTATTGGTCACTTCCGAATCGCCCAGGAGTCACATCGGTCCAGCGGCTTGCCCGACCGCAACGTGATATACGATTTGCGAAACGATCCCGGCCAGGAGCGGCCCGTGGAGGATGAGTCGCTCGACGCACGACTGGGGGAGTTGATGCGGCGCCAACTGGAACGGGCCGCCGCACCGGAATGCCAATTCGTGCGGCTCGGTTTTCAGCATGCGTGACTGGGCAGTACGGGTATGGGCCTTGTCGACGAGGGGGAAATATTGCCCATTCAGGTACTGAAATTATTGCGTTTTTTGGGCGGTGTTATGGTATACTGTTCACAGAGAGATGTGGGTTGATTCGCATCTTTCGCTGGCTGGATTCGGATGCTTCGGATTCGGCCGCCATCAGGCCCTCGGAGGCGTTCGAGGGAGTTAAAGCCTGGCGGGCCGATGCGGCTGACGGTTGGGCGAGGTCACATTCGGAAGGAGGTGATCTATGGTTGAATATCATATAGGTAGCCTGCATTAAGCGGGTAACGCGCCTGCTTGGTGCAGGATAACCGACAATCAGACGAGCCCGGATGGCATGTGCTATCCGGGCTCGCGTTTTGCGCGGGCGTGACGGTCGATCAAAACTTCCGATTTCGCGGCACCATTTCTGGCTCGACCGGTTTATATATCTTTGGCAAAAAGATCAGCAAGACGGATGGTCCGTTAACAAGGAACGAATTGGGAGTACTCCATGACAAGATCGAAATCTTTTACTCGCCGCGGTTTTCTCAGGCGGTCGGCCCTGTCTGCCGGGGCGGCGGTTGCGTTTCCGACGGTAATTACCTCCACGGCTTTAGGCGCTGGCGGCAGGCCCGCGGCCAGTGACAGGCTGGTCGGGGCGTCCATTGGCGTCGGCTCGATGGGCAGCGGCGACCTTCGCCACCTTCTGCGCTCCAAGGAAGTTCAGATGGTCGGCGTCTGCGACGTGGACAGTTCGCACTCGGATAGCGCCAAGAAGATGGTCGACGGGCACTACGGCAACAAGGACTGCAAGACCTACAACGACTTCCAGGAGTTGATCGGCCGGGGCGACATCGACGTATGCACGTTGGCGCTGCCGGACCACTGGCACGCGATTCCCGCCATCCATGCCGCCCGCGCCGGCATCGACATGTACGGGCAGAAGCCTCTGGCTCGCAGCATCCGCGAAGGCCGGGCCATGGCCGACGCCGTGCATCGCTACGGGCGCGTCTGGCAGACGGGCAGTTGGCAGCGATCGAAAAGCAAATTCCGTCGGGCCTGCGAACTGGTCCGTAACGGTCGAATCGGCAAGGTCGTCCGCGTGGAAGTGGGCCTGCCATCGGGCAGGGCCGGCAAGCCTTACGAACTGTGCCCGGTTCCCAAGACGCTGGACTATGACCGCTGGCTTGGCCCGGCCCCGTATCGCGAGCACGCGAACTTCGGCCGAGGGGGCACGGTCCATTGGGACTGGCGCTGGATTATGGATTATTCCGGCGGACAGCTCACAGACTGGGCGGGCCATCACATCGATATCGCTCACTGGGGACTCGGGTACGACAACACCGGCCCGGCGACCATCGAGGGCAAGGGCGAGTACCCGACCGACGGCATCCATGATGTGCCGTTCAAGTACCAATTCACATGCATGTACGATACCGGCGTGGAGTTCTCCGTCGGCAGCGGACACTACCATCCGATGGGCGCCAAGTGGATCGGCGCCGACGGGCGATGGATCCACGTCGGCCGCCGAAGCTTTTCCGCCAGCGATCCGAAGATTCTCAAACAGAAGGTCGGCCCCGAAGAGATACAGCTCTACAAGACCCGTGGCCACATGCAGAACTTCATCGAGTGCGTCCGTAGCCGGGAGTTGACCATCACCCCCATCGAGACCGCCCTGCGTTCGATCAGCGTGGGCCTGCTCGGCGAGATTGCCATGCTCACCGGACGGAAGATAAAGTGGAATCCCAAGACTGAACAGATAATCGACGACCCCGGCGCCGCAGCCTTGCTGGGCAAAAGCTACCGCGAGCCCTGGACGCTCGAAGGATAAGAAGAAGTTAACCACAGAGGCGCTGAGGCGCTGAGAATTCAACGATAGAAGTAGCAGCAGAAGAAGCAACAGAAGAGGTTAACCACAGAGACACAGAGGCACTGAGAATTCAGAAGCAACAGCGACAGAAGAGAAAAAAGTCACAGAGCCTGCCTGCCGGTAGGCAGGATGCTGAGAGGCGAAGATGGAATGCGAATGCGACAGAAGCGTGATGCTGTTTTTTATCATATCTCTGAGTCTCTGTGTCTCTGCGGTAGTCTTTTAGCGAACCCGAAAGGATAAAAATATGCGACTTGCTCGAATGATTCGGCTGGCGGCGTGCGTGCTGGTTGGCGTGGTGCTGCTGAACGGTGTCGCTTCGGCGGCGACGCTGAAGGCGTTGATCGTCGATGGGCAGAACAATCACAATTGGAAGGGCACGACCCCGCAGATCAAGGAGATGCTCCTCGGTACGGGACTCTACGAGGTGGAGGTCGCCACCACGCCGGGCAGGGGCAAGCCGATGGATGGCTTTGCTCCGCAGTGGTCGAAGTATGATGTTATCGTGTCGAACTACAACGGCGCCAACTGGCCCGAGGCGACGAGCAAAGCGTTCGTTGAGTACATGGCCAAGGGCGGCGGGCTGGTGATTATTCACGCGGCCGACAACTCCTTCGGCAAATGGAAAGAGTACAACGAGATGATCGCCCTTGGCGGCTGGGGCGGACGAAACGAGAAGTCCGGTCCCTGGGTGTACATGAAGGACGGCAAGTGGATTCGCGACGAGTCTCCGGGCAGGGGCGGCCATCACGGCCGGCAGACGCCGTACGTGGTCACCACGCGAGAGGCCACGCACCCAGTTATGAAGGGTCTTCCCGCGGGCTGGTTGCACTGTGCGGACGAACTGTACTGCAAGCTTCGCGGCCCGGCGAAGAATATGACGGTCCTGGCCTCATCGATGTCCGACGCCAAGACCGGCGGATCGGGACGCGAGGAGCCGGTGCTGATGGCGATTGACTACGGCAAGGGGAGGGTCTTCCATACCGTCCTCGGCCACGGACCTGCCCAGCACAAGTGCGTCGGCTTTATCGTAACGCTCCAACGCGGCACGGAATGGGCGGCGACGGGTAAGGTCACCCAGACCGCCGTGCCGTCGGACTTCCCGACGGCCGACAAGATCAGCCTCCGCGAGAAAGACCTCGGCAAGGACCCCAAGCCGGGCGCGGCCGGGGCGATAGATTTCGCCGCAATGGTGGGCTACAAGGCAGGTCAAACCCGCGTCGCCTTTACCACCTGCGAGAAGCATATGCCCGGCGCCTCGCCGGCGAAGCTCGCCGAGATCGAGGCCGGCCTGCTTAAGGTCCTCCAGAACCCCCAGGCCACCTTCGACGCAAAGCAGTACGCCTGCCGCCTGCTGAGGCGATGCGGCTCGGACGCCTCGGTGGATGTCCTCGCCGGTATGCTCACCGACGAGAAGCTCGCCCACATGGCCCGCTATGCCCTTACCTATCTGCCCGGCGAAAAGGCCGGCGCTGCCTTGCGGGGCAATCTCGCCAAGGTCAAGGGCGGCATGCTCGCCAGTGCGATCGACTCGGTAGCGAAACGTGGCGACCGCCAGGCCGTCGGGACGATCGCCAAGATCGCCGCCGGCAGCGAGGATGCCCTCGCCAGCGTTGCCATCGCCGCGCTCGGCCAGATCGCCGGCCCCGAGGCCGCCACTGCCCTGGCAGGCATCAAGCCCGCAAAGGCCAACGTCCGAACATGGGCCGATGCGTATCTCAAGGCTGCCGACTCGCTGGCGAAGGCGGGGCAAACCGACCAGGCAATGGCGATATACAAGAAGATGTACGCCTCCGGCCCGGAAACCATGATCCGCATTGCCGCACTTGGTGGATTGGCCCGGTCCGGCGGCGACCAGGCAGTGCCCGTTCTCCTGGGCGCGCTCAAGGACAAGAATCTCGGTATTCAGCAGGCTGCAGGCAAGTTCATGATGGCCATGCCCGGCAAGGCTGTGGGCAAGGCGTTGGCTGACTCGCTCGGCGACCTGTCGCCCGGCGCACAGATGCTTGTTATCAGCACCCTTGCGTCGAGAGGCGACAAGTCGGTCGCCCCGGCCATCATCAAATACGCCTCGGCCGACGACGAATCCGTTCGCCTCGCCGCCATTGTCGCACTTGGCAAACTGGGCGACGCCGGTTGCGTTGGGGTGTTGGCAAAGCAACTGGCTGCAGGCGGCCAGACCACGTTAACCGCCAGGATCAGCCTGACGAGTCTGGCTGACAAGCAAGCCGGGCCGGCGATGGGCAAGCTGCTCTCGTCCGATCTGCCCGCCCCAAGCAAGGGCGAGCTGATTGAAGTGCTCATTGCTCGCCGCGAGGCCGGGGCGACCAATGCCTTCCTGACAGCCGCGGGCGACAAGGACGGCGGAGTCGCACGCGCCGCGGTCAAAGCGCTCGGCCTGTTCGGCGGGGAAAAGGAAATGCCCAAGCTCATCGCCATGCTGCTGGCGGAGAAAGATAGCGGAAAAGGCAATGAACTTGCCCAGGCTATCGGCTCGATGGCCGCACGCAGCGAGAGCCCCGACACCGCGGGCGCAATGGTTATCGCCGCGATCGCCAAGGCTGATGCCTCCGTTCGACCGAGCCTGGTGTCCGTGCTGCCGCGAATCGGCGGCGACAAGGCCCTGGCCGCGGCGCGTCAGCAACTAAAGTGCTCCGACGCAGAGACCCGCAAGGCCGCCATCCGGGCACTGTCCGACTGGTCCACCGCGGCCCCGGCCGACGACCTCCTGGCTGTCGCCAAGGCCAGCTCCGGCGCCGAGGCAATCCTCGCCATTCGCGGCTGCGTCACGTTGCTCGGCAAACGCGACAATCCCAAGCCCGCCGCTGCCGTCGCCAAACTGGCCGAGGCGATGAAACTCGCCAAACGAACCGAAGAAAAGCGAGCCATCCTCGGTGCCCTGGGGAACCTGCCCTGTGACCAGGCCGTCAAACTCGCCGAGACCCTCGCCACCGACAAGGCGCTCGCCCGCGAGGCAACCGCGGCAGTCAAGAAGATCAAGGACGCCATAAAGAATCCGCGCAGAAGGCGGAGATAATAATAAGAATCGGGCTCAAATGTGGGCTCGGCGTCATCCTCGTGACGCCGAGCCCGCTATCGTTCGAGGCGCTCTTGATCCACCAGAGACAGCGACACCCAGGGATTGCTGTCGGTGGGCTTCTGTAAGCCAAGCGTACGAACCCAACACCTCGCCCGGAGTTCTCCACGATTCCCACCCCGATATGAAACGGATGGGTTCCCGAAGCCCAGGGATAGCAATCCCTGGGTGATCGATACGGAACCAAGCGTTCTCCGGTGTGTTACCACCGAGGGGCTCGCCAAGGTTTTCGCACCGCCAAAGCCCATTGCGGAATCTGCCATTCTGTCGTAAAGTTGTCCGATTATGAGCATGCGAATAATCCATACAAACGAAGCCGCCACTGACCCGGCCGTGCTGGAAGTACGGGACTGTCTGCGGGCAGGTGGGATGACCGCCGCGGCCGAGCAGGCGGGATTGGACGTGCGCAAGACCGTCGCGGATATCCTTGCCGACGTCGAGGCCCGTGGCAACGCGGCGTTGATAGACTGCGAGGCCAGGCTCGACGGGGCGCATCTGACTGATGTCACGCTGCGCGTAAGCGCCGACGAGATCGCCGCCGCTCACGCCGGGGCCGAGCCGGAATTTCTGGCGTTGATCCGCCGCGTGATCGCCAACATCCGCCAGTATCAGCAGAGCATCATGCACCAGGCCCCGCCGCCTGTGCGGCGCGGCGGGCGGACGCTGGCGGTTCGATACACCCCCGTTGACAGAGCGGCAGTGTACGTGCCCGGCGGCAGGGCGATGTACCCATCGACGGTCCTGATGACCGTCGTGCCGGCCCAGGTGGCGGGCGTGGGCGAAATTGTGATGGTCTCCCCGCCGACGACCGACAGCGACCTCAACCCGATGGTGCTTGCCCTTGCGGGCGAGCTTGGCGTGAAGGAAGTGTACCGGCTGGGCGGGTCGCAGGCCGTCGCGGCAATGGCTTACGGGACTTCGACGATCAGGCCGGTGGACAAGATCGTCGGGCCTGGCAACGCGTTCGTCGCCGAGGCGAAGCGGCAGGTGATGGGACGGGTAGGAATCGACAGTATCGCCGGACCCAGCGAGGTGCTTATCGTCGCCGATGCCACCGCCAAGTGCGAGTGGGTGGCGGCGGACATGCTCGCCCAGGCCGAGCACGATCCCGGCTCG
>Ga0307990_1004187_pt1 | contig 10674 bp, 8 predicted proteins | sample EllFjometagen129_FD_203168 | JGI IMG/M metagenome (GOLD analysis project Ga0307990, IMG submission 203168) | Marine microbial communities from Ellis Fjord, Antarctic Ocean - #129 | ecosystem: Environmental > Aquatic > Marine > Unclassified | place: Southern Ocean | collected 2014-10-08
AATACTATTGAGCCAATCTCCCTCTTCGCAGATTCCACTTTTTTTCTTAGCTTTTATTTCTATAATATAGGATTTAATACTCGCTAACTTTAACCTAAAAGTTGGCAAGTATCAAATCTAAGCAATTCCACAGCCTGTAAGGGCATGCTGCAATTTTGGAGGGAAGTTATAAAAATAGCCCTTGACTTCATGCCAAGTATTAACTATTTAATGATTAATACTTAACGAGAAGGGAGGCTATAAATGGAGACCATAATCAGAAACCCGAATCATCCAAAAAAAGGTTCAGTAATCAGGGTGGACCCGATCCGGAACATCAAGGACATCAAATCCATCAGGAAGCTCCTGGCCGATCAGCCGCGCAATCTTGCTCTATTTATTCTGGGAACAAACACGAATCTAAGAGCATCCGATATGCTGGAAATCAAAGCTGGACAGGTTTGTGGTTTAAAGCCGATGGATGAGATTGAAATCAGGGAACGGAAGACCGGCAAGCATCGGCGTATCACGCTGAATAAGACGGTCGTGGAAGCGACTAGCACTCTTCTGGCTACCTTTCCTTACCATAGCGATGATTTACTATTCAGAGGACAACGTGGGCCGCTGACAGTGCCTTCTTTAACACGCCTTGTTAAAAGCTGGTGCAAGGCTATCAATCTGCAGGGGAACTTTGGTTCTCACAGTTTGAGGAAGACTTGGGGATATCATCAGCGGGTTACATTCAGCTGCTCACTTCCGGAACTGATGATCTGTTTTAATCACAGTACGCAGAAACAAACTCTTGACTATCTCTGCATCCAGCCAAAGGAGATTCGCAGCATCTATGCGAATGAGATTTAAGGTCGACGGGGGGGTATTGGGGTGCAAGTAAAGAATGCTACACCTACTAACAAATGATTTTGGTAAAAAGGAATGGCTGAGGATTACCTTTGGAAGTATAGTAACATATCTGTAATGACGCGCAATAGATAGTCGGCTATTTATTGCTGCTGTTCATAGTTTTGTTGAACGGTCTTTTTGTCTCTTTCTCGTTAACGTCTTCGACTATTTTATTAAAGTCTATGCCTATTCCAAATACGTTTGGGTCCAGGGATACATAGCGATTGAGCGCTCTGATCAGTCTCTTGAACTTGCGCTCCTTCTTACTGGGGGATGTTTCAAGAAGATCGATCAATGCCGAATCTCTCTGCGATATGAATATGGGCCAAAAGGATTGTGCCTCCTTCAGATTGCTTTTTGCGACCTCCAGATCCTCCTCTATGAGAGACCGTGCAGCCAAAAAGGCCCAAGAAATTGCATAGTCAAAGTGTGCATGCTCATTGAATCCAGAGAGATCTATTGAACGTAGAGTTTCTCTGGCTTGTACGAGATCGCCAAGGTTGACTAGTGCTCTCGCCAGAAACACTTTTGTCAGATCTGAATCCCCATGCCCTAAGCTTGTCTGATAGTGCTGAAAAGCTTTTTCATATTCCCTCAGGAAGCTGTAGCAATGACCCAGTGCTTTCTCAATTTCAGCTAAGTAGGCTGAGGCATAGTCGCTGTCTGTGGCCTCTTGCTGAATGGCAATGTAATGAGTGATGGCGTCACGCACTACGGTGACATCGCCTTTGAACTCACCAAGAATCTCAAGCCCGTGAGCTAAATGGAAGGCGCCGTAAGGCGTCTTTTTGTCGTCGCCTATTCCCTTGTATGATGCTATTGCTTCTTCCATGATCTCGCAACCTTGTGGTATCTCATTGATCAAGCAATATGCAATGCCTTTCATAATTGTGTATTGAAGCACCGCTGATGCCCTGTGAGTATTCGCAATAATGCGATCAAGCACCTCGACTTTTGTTTTGAACGGAATTTCGGGGGGAGATACATCCACAAAGAGAGCAAGAATCTCTGGGTCCTCACAGGCTGCAATGTCGATCTCCGAGACAACGGAGAGCGAAGCCTTTCGATCTTGCTTGTCAAGCAACCACCATAAGGCGTGGAAGTATCTGATCTTATTTCTCCATCGGGGATCATCAACGGCATTGGAGAGACGCTCGATAGCAGAAGGAAAGTCTTCGTTCTGACCTGTATGGAAATAGCAATGATGAAGAAGTCCCGTAATTTCCGCAAGGGCTTCGATGTCAACCTTCAAGAGTTCCTTCGATTCCTTGGTTCCTGACTCTAGAAACGGAACCGTATGGGCTTGGTGGCATAGTCGATACCATGTCAGGTGTTGTCGGCAGGAACGGAGTGCTTCCTCATATAGGCCCTTGTTGTACAGCTCAAAGGCCGTTTGTGAGGCCTTGCTGGAGTAACAATCCATGCAACATTTCTTGAATTTCCTCCCAGACCCACAGAGACAGAGGTCATTTCGGCCGGGTTCGTATTTTGTGAGTGATGTCATGTTTTCTCATTTCTCCAACAATGCCGGTAAGCGGCGTGGCATTTGAATCACGTCTGTCTGGAGCCACCGGTCCCTGCGTTCCAAGGCTTTTCTGTAATAAAAGGCTTCTGTAATAAATACGCCTTACGTTTTTGTGGACGAATAGGATTCCATTGAGCAATCAACTCTTGCTCATAGCTTTCCGCTAATTTAAAGTTTTGTTCTCCAAGAGAAGCGATGTACAAAGAAAAACCCGAGCGAAGCATACCAGCGACGAGATGAACATAACCACTATTATATCTAGCGCTAGCCGTATACCCTTTACTTTGCTTTGTACCAAAGTATTTTGCTTTTCCTATGTAGTAAGGTCTATCGCCATCTGTTGGATGATGAAAGATATATAAGCAGAATGATCGACTCAATGCAGCGTCTAATGAATTATGGTCATAACGTTTCCAGGTAAGTGGCATATATTCTCCAAGCAGATAATAATTAATGTACTGATTTGGTATTTTCCGAACTTTCGTGCAATCCTACTTTATTTTACGAAAAATGAAAACAGAAAATCCCAGTACTTTCAAAGCCCTCCGTAATATCCCTTGACAAGGCATCATAACGGAGTTAGTGATTTAGCGTTTTCTATTGATCTTGGACTCGTAACATCTGCTTTTGAACAACTGTAATGCTCGGGGGGAGGATTATAGCCTGATCATCATATTGCCCTGTTTCTCAAAATGAGAGATGGGGCTTTTGTTTTTTGTGAACAATGACTTTTGCTGTTACCAAGACGAAAAATGGGGTATGTTCTTAATCCAGCGCCGCACTCCGGGCGTACAGAAAGAATGATGGACAAAGGATAATTGAATGGCAAAACTTACCGAACAGGAACAGCGGGAGATTCTCCGCTTTATCGAGGCTGATAGGCCGTTGCCGGACAAATACCGGTTCCTCTTATTCGAAGAGAAGCGCGAGGTGGAGCTGGCCTGGAATGGCAAGACGAGCGAGGTGTGCAATATTGTTCTCCCGTTTCAGGTGATCGAGCAGGTGGATGAACCGCGGGCGGAGAAGCCTGAGGATGCAATGGCCCAGTTGTCCCTCTTTGACGAACGTGGTCGCCAGCTCAAGGGCTGGACAAACAAGCTCATCTGGGGCGATAACAAGCTGATTCTCTCGTCACTGAAGAACGGGCCGCTCCGCGAGGAGATCGAGGCCCAGGGAGGCTTGAAGCTGATCTACATCGATCCTCCCTTCGACGTGGGCGCGGATTTCTCCATGGATATCAAGATCGGTGGTGATACCTTCACCAAGAAGCCCAATATCCTCGAAGAGATCGCCTACCGCGACACCTGGGGCAAAGGCGCGGATTCATTCATCGCCATGATCTACGAACGGCTGGTGCTGATGCGGGATTTGCTGGCCGAGGATGGGAGCATTTATGTTCATTGTGATTGGAGAGTGAATAGCTATCTTCGTATGCTTATGGATGAAATCTTCGGAAGAGATTCTTTTCAAAACGAGATAGCTTGGTCTTACAAAACCCAAGGTGCTACGAAAAGAAGGTTCTCAAGAAAGCATGACTCGATTTTCTTTTTTACGAAGACAGATAATTGGATATTTAACTATCAGACCGAAAGATCATACATGCAACACGTTTATGGGTTCGCCAAAGAGGACTTTAAGCTTGATCAAGAGGGGAGACAGTATAGAGACGCAATTGTTAGGGATGTATGGGAAATATCAGCTATTCAATCTGCAACCTATGAAAATCTTAGTTATCCAACTCAGAAGCCAGTAGCTTTACTGGAGCGCATCATCAAGTCTTCGTCTAATGAAGGTGACTTGGTTGCTGACTTCTTCTGCGGCTCTGGTACCATGGCCGCCGTCGCTGAAAAGCTGGGCCGTAAATGGATTACCAGCGACTTGGGCAAGTTCGCCATACACACCACCCGTAAGCGCATGATTGGCGTTCAGCGGCAGTTGAAAGAAGATGGTAAGAACTACCGCGCCTTTGAGATTCTCAATCTGGGCAAGTACGAGCGTCAGCACTACATCGGCGTCAACCCGAACCTGCGTGAGGCAGAACAGCAAAAGCAGATGGAAGAAAAGGAGGCAGCATTTGTCGACTTAATCCTGCACGCGTACCGTGCGGAGAAGACGGAGGGATTCCCTTGCTTCCACGGGAAAAAGGCCGGGCGGCTGGTAGCGGTAGGACCGGTGAACTTGCCGGTGACACGGCTCTTCGTCGAGGAGATCATCTTGGAATGCCGTAAGAAGCACATCACCAAGGTGGACATCCTGGGCTTCGAGTTCGAGATGGGACTGTTCCCGAACGTGCTGGATGAGGCGCGGGCCAAAGGAATTGACATCGCACCCAAGTACATTCCCTCCGAGGTGTTCGATAAGCGGGCGGTTGAGAAGAACCAGGTAGTGTTCCACGATGTAGCGGCAATTGAGGTCAAACCGCATATTAAAAAGAACAACGTGGCGGTGGAACTAACTGATTTTTCGGTTTTCTATTCACAGGACTCAATTGCTAATGCCGAAGCGACCATCAAGAACAAAGGCACTCGGATTGTGGTTGAGAAGGGGCGGATCGTGAAGGTGAGCAAGGACAAGGACGGGATTGTCACCCGCGAGGTGCTCACCAAGGCTTGGACGGACTGGATTGATTACTGGGCTGTAGACTTCAACTTTGAGAGCAAGCGCGAAATCGTGCGGGTGAAAAATGAAGAGAGCGGGGAATGGGAAGAACTCTGGACGGGGGATTACATCTTCGAAAACGAATGGCAGAGCTTCCGTACAAAAAAAGACCGATCACTGGAGTTAATGAGCATTTTTAACGAATGCAGCCCGGGGCGGCGAAAGATCGCGGTAAAAGTGGTGGACATTTTTGGCAATGACACCATGACAATAATAGAAGTTACCGTGGGAGGGGGAAAATAATGGCGCTGCATAAAGACTTTCCGAAATCTCCGCATGCGATTCTCGATCCGAACATTCGCTGGTTTCCTGCCGATGAGGCATTGAGGGAAAGCAGCATGGAAAAGCTCATGCCGCCGCTGGTGGCTGAGCTACGCAAGAAGGTTAAGGAGTTTCGGAATGGAGGCTATGTCGGCGCGGCGGATACCAGCAGGAGCTTACTCAATTGGTGGTTCAACACACCACACCTGTTGCCCCGGTCAGACGGCACAACTGCAGAGTTCCAGTATTACTTCGCTCAGCGCGAGGCGCTGGAGACGATTGTCTATCTCTACGATGTTGTGGGGGTTAAGGACAAACACGATCTGATGCGTTACGATGCAAGCGGTCTTGTATCAGGGAGCATGTTCGACGAGACCTGGCGGCGATTCGTGGTGAAGATGGCCACGGGCAGTGGCAAGACGAAGGTTATGAGTCTGGTACTGGCATGGAGTTTTTATCACAAGCTCTACGAGCCGGAATCTGAACTGTCGCGGAATTTTCTGGTCATCACGCCCAACATCATTGTGCTCGACCGCATCTACAAGGACTTTCAGGGACTGCGTATTTTCTTTGAAGACCCGGTGATCCCGGATAACGGCTTTGACGGCCGTAACTGGCGGAACGATTTTCAACTTACGCTTCATTTGCAAGACGAGGTTCACATCACCCGACCTACGGGCAATATCTTCCTGACCAACATCCACCGGGTTTATTCAGGTGAGGATATCCCGCCGACGCCGGATGATGGAAACACGATGGATTATTTCCTGGGCAAGCGTCCCACGGGAGCGACCACGGATTCCAAGGTGGACTTGGGAATGATCGTTCGGGACATTGACGAGCTGATGGTGCTGAATGATGAGGCGCATCACATTCACGATCCGCGTATGGCTTGGTTCAAATCCATCGAAGACATCCACAATCGCCTGAAGCAGAAGGGGTCAGCTCTTTCTATGCAAGTGGACACGACGGCCACGCCCAAGCACAACAACGGAGCGATTTTTGTGCAGACCGTAGTCGATTACCCGCTCGTGGAGGCAATCTCGCAGAATGTTGTCAAGCATCCCGTCCTGCCTGACGCGCCGAGCCGTGCTAAATTGCAGGAGCGCCAGAGCGCAAAATACACCGAGAAATACGCCGACTATATACATCTGGGTGTGATCGAATGGCGCAAGGCGTATGCCGAACATGAGAAGATGGGCAAACATGCGATTCTATTCGTGATGACCGACGACACCCGCAACTGCGACGACGTAGCCGAATATCTGGAGGGTCATTACGAGGACTTGAAAGGTGCTGTGCTGGTCATTCACACCAAAAACAACGGCGAGATTTCCGAATCCACCTCAGGCAAAAGCAAGGAAGAGCTGGAGAAACTGCGCAAACAGGCCAATGAGATTGATGAGATGGACAGCCCATATAAGGCCATCATCTCGGTGATGATGCTCAAAGAAGGGTGGGATGTTAAGAATGTCACCACCATTGTAGGCTTACGCGCCTATAGCGCGACGAGCAACATCTTACCCGAACAGACGCTGGGCCGGGGTTTACGCAGAATGTATTCCGGCGATGTGGACGAGTATGTCAGCGTGGTCGGTACCAATGCTTTCATGGACTTCGTGGAGTCGATTCAGGCCGAAGGCGTCATACTGGAGCGCAAGGCGATGGGTGAAGGGACGGGACCGAAGACTCCGCTGGTGGTTGAAGTTGACAAGGAGAACGAGAAGAAAGATATTGATGCGCTGGACATCGAAATTCCGGTGCTGACGCCTCGCGTGTACCGGGAATACAAGAGCCTGGGCGATCTGGACATTGCAGCGATGGGACATCAGAGAGTGTTATATCTACAGTTCAGCGAGGAAGAACAGCGGGAGATCGTATTCAAGGACATCACCAACGGCGAGATTACACATACCACGATTCTTGACTCGACCAGTGTTGCCGACTACCACAGCGTGATCGGCTACTTTGCACAAACCATCATGAAGGACCTGCGTCTGGTCAGTGGCTATGACGTACTATATGGCAAGGTCAAGGCGTTTGTGCAAGACGAGTTATTTGACCGCCCGGTGAAACTGGAAGACCCCAACACATTACGTAACCTGTCAGAACTGCCCTCTACCAAGACACTAATTGAAACCTTCAAAAAGGCTATCAACGCTCTGACTGTCCGGGACAAAGGCGACGCGGAAATCCGGGACACGATCAAGTTGCGCCAGACCCGACCTTTTGTGGCCAAAGATCAAGGCTACCTTGTCCCGAAGAAAAGCGTCTTTAACCGCATTATTGGTGACAGCCAACTGGAACTTCGGTTTGCCGCATTCCTGGAGGATTGCAATGACGTGGTGTCTTTCGCGAAAAACTATCTGGCCGTACATTTCAAGTTGGACTATGTGAACGCCGATGGCGACATCTCTAACTACTATCCGGATTTCATGGTAAAGCTGTCTGACAAGCGGATTGTCATTGTCGAAACGAAGGGGTTGGAAGATTTGGACGTTCCGCTGAAGATGGCGCGGTTACGGCAATGGTGCGAAGACGTCAACCGAGTGCAGACAGGCGTGGAGTACGACTTTGTTTACGTAGATGAAGAGAGCTTTGAGAAATTCAATCCCACTTCATTCAGACAATTACTGGAGGGCTTTAAGAAATACAAAGGGGGAATTTAGTAATAACCGCTTGAAATCCTCACAGTAATCTCCCTTGACAAGATATCATAATAAAGTTAGTGGATTGGTGTATTTTATGGATCCTAAACGTATAATGTGTACTTTTGAACAGTTGTAACCGGTGGGATTATGGTCTGATTATCTAAAGCACTGTTTCTCAAAATGAGAGATAGGGCTTTGTTTGTTATGAGGGGTCTTATACGGCAAAAATGCCGTGTTTAGGGTTTTATCAGGATCCAGATAAGCATTGTTAGGTGTCAAAAATGAGCGAACCAACACCACAAGAATCGGAACCTCTATTCTGGGCATATGGTCATGCTGTATATGCCGCGCAATTACTGGAATATGGTATCCGACTACTTATCTTGGTTGTAAGTAACGAGAGAAAAAAAGAAGGTTTATCTCAACTGAATGCAGAGCTTGATAATCCAAAGTCAAATAAAACACTTGGCCCCCTTTTTAACGAAGCACTCAAAGTTGAGTATATTACCGAGCCAGAGAAGAAAATAATTTGGTCAGCCATACGTGACAGAAATATCCTAGTTCATTCATATTGGGATGCAAAACACACACTGGCATCTTTAACCCCGGAAGGGCGTGAATGGCTTATTAGCGATCTTCTTCAACGTAAAGAGCATTGCCGCAAAGCGGACGATATTATCTCATCACTAATCGATCAGTATCTTGCAAAATACGGTACATCCATTGATTCTATATCTACTCCTGTTTTTGAGCAGTGGGTAAATGACGTGGAACCACCAGATGAGGTCATACATTAAGCATATGACTTCTAACAAACGCATTAACTCGGACAATTTGCTACGCTGCGCTTCGCTTCGCAAATTTCCGGTTATACAGGGCGTTGGGCTTAATAAATTCAGGGGCTAATGACAAGAAGGGGCTGTTTCAATAATTATTTTGAAATATTATCAACTAGTATAGGTTTTAGAATGTGGGAAATAGAACCGTATCTTCCAGAAGGAGAAGAGAATGAAAAAAATTGTTATTTTGTTTCTTTTTTGCACGCTTTTTATCTTTTATAGCTGTTTTCATGGTGAGTTAATCAGAGATGTGCAACCAGGCATGACTGTTGAAGAAGTAAAATCCATAATGGGACCTCAAGAAGGATATAAAAAAATTGGAGAGTACGAGGTTTACAGCTACTACAACAAGCTGATTAGCGGATGGGCGTGGGACCGAGCAGATTACCATTATTTATATAAGAACAGAGTATTGGTAGAATATGGAGCAGGAGAAATACGCCAAAACCATAATACAGGAGTTGTTTTTATTGTGCCTCTAAAATAAATTTTCCCAATAGCAGAGGAGAATCACATGCGCCCCAATGAACTCAAACAAGCCATTCGTCAGTCATCGCTGGAATACGCGCGAGAACACGGCTTTGAAGTAGACTCTTCACCTAAATCAGCCGTTCTATTCAAAAACCTTTCAGATGCATTTCACCCTGCATCCTTCGATGCCATCAAAGAAAACACGGATTGGTTCGTTCGCACGGAGAAATCCCATCAGAACGTTTCCAACGTCAAGGAGATGCAGTCATCAAACAGCAGCGATGCCCTTCTGATGAACATCTTCTGCCACCCAATGCTTACCACATGGAAAGGTGTTGCTGACGTTCTGGGCTTCAAGCCCGTAAATCCAACGTTTGGCGTAAAAGCATTAGTTGAGAAAAAAGGCACAGATGGAGACATGACTGAAATTGACATGGCCTTCAGCGACGACTTCGTTGAGGCAAAGCTTACAGAGGAGGGTTTTACCGAAAAAGATATTAGTGAAGTGCAGAAGTATAAAAACTTCGACATGCATTTCCATGCGGATTGTCTGCTTATCCACAACAATCGTTATCAGAACTACCAAATCATCAGAAACCTCTTGGCAGCAATTCAGCACGATAAGCGACATATGCTGTTATGCGACGAACGAAGACCTGACCTTGTTAGAAGTTACATGGAGACGGTCTGTTGCCTCAAAGACCCGAAGATACGAGAGAGTTGTCGCGTTATCTTTTGGCAAGAAATAAAGCGAGCTTGTGGAGAGGACCTTGGCTTGTTCCTACATTCTAGATACGGAATCTGCTAATATCAGGTTCAACAAGGACGGGCTGTGCCCGCCTGTTAACCTGTGCGTTATTGTTGATTACGAAAAGAACATACAACCATTCGACCCCGATTGATTTCCTCTATTTCAGGAAGTTATAAATATCACGTCACCTGGGGAAAATCACATCATTAATTTGCGCGCTATAGTACCAGCTCCGCAGCTATTAACTGTATTGAGCATTTCGATCGCTTATTTCGCCAAGAGTACAGAGAACTATCCTAATTGACGCTTTGGTTTGTGGGGTATGTACTTGCGAGACAAACGGGTTTTTTTGCATTTTAAATATAAGATCCAATATTGGTCTTTTGAATCTGATTTCAATAAAGGTGTCTTCTTTAAATTCGATTTTCTGAAGATTGGCATTTAAGAGGTTTGATGCGTTTTCAATTTTTTTCTGAATCTCTGCTTTAGTCTTTCGCCAGGCAGCATTTTTTAACTCTCCTTCAAGCCCTTGAATGGTTTCAATCAGATCGATTCCTTTGTTTTTAAATTCCGATTCAGATACCATGGTGGGAAATTCTTTCAATATACGTAATGTTTCTAAAGACTCGTCTGTAATTT
>Ga0307990_1004188_pt1 | contig 10667 bp, 8 predicted proteins | sample EllFjometagen129_FD_203168 | JGI IMG/M metagenome (GOLD analysis project Ga0307990, IMG submission 203168) | Marine microbial communities from Ellis Fjord, Antarctic Ocean - #129 | ecosystem: Environmental > Aquatic > Marine > Unclassified | place: Southern Ocean | collected 2014-10-08
AGAATGGCTCCAGCGATCAGGTTGTGTTCAACGGTTTCAATGACTTGATCAATCAGTTCGGTACGGTCATAAACCGTTTCCAAAATGACATCGTCAGGCAGTACGCTGGCAACCTTACTCAGTGCTTCTTTGAGGGCGATAGTGACATCACGACTGTTCTCACCCATCAACATAAAACCAAGGCCAAGAACGGCTTCACCACGACCACCCGCCGATACCGCACCACGGCGGATTTCATGATCGATGGTTACTTCGGCAACATCGCCAACACGGATAGGAACGCCATCAATGGCAGTGATCACCACATCGGCAATTTCAGCCACCGAAGAGACACGACCGAGGCCGTGAACCAGCAACGTTTGGCCGCCTGTTACGACCTGACCACCACCAACATTAGCGTTATTCTCTCGCAATGCTGTAGCGACATCATCATAGGTCAACGCATATTTAATGAGCAGATTTGGCTCAACAATAACGTGATATTGCTTCTCTTTACCGCCCCACGAGTTGACTTCAGCAACACCGGGAACTTTACGCAATTGTGGTTTCACCACCCAATCGTGCAGGGTGCGCAGTTCGGCTAAGCCGCGTTCAGGATTATCGGAACGTAAAATATAATGGAACACCTCACCGAGACCTGTGGAGATAGGCCCTAGCTCTGGTCGGTTGATCCCTTCAGGAAGTTGTACCCCTGCTAAGCGTTCCATAATCAATTGACGTGAATCGAGAATGGCCATCTCATCTTCAAAAATCGCCACCACTTGCGACAGGCCAAATTTTGAGATGGAACGGACATGGATCAAACCGGGTAGGCCAGAAATCGACAATTCAACGGGTAAAGAGAGCTGTGTTTCAATCTCCTCGGGTCCCAAAGCGGGGGCTATAGTGTTGATCTGAACCTGAACCGGTGTGGTGTCAGGAAAAGCATCAACAGGCAAATTAAGCAGGGCGACGGTGCCAGCGGCAAAAGCGACCGCAAACAACAGTGCCACCACAATGCGATTACGCAGGGTGATCTCAATTAGTTTATCCAGCATAATCCCCCCTTAATGGTCAGCACAGGAGGCACCAAGGCGCGCCTTGAGTACTTCTGATTTCAACGCATAACCTTGAGTAACAACAACATTATCGGTCAATTCAAGACCACTCACGGCGATCAAATCACCGCTACGAGCGCCAGCAACAACGCGACGCAGCTCAAACAGGTCGGTCTCAGGTTGGGCAACAAACACAAACGGCAGATCGTCAATCATCTGAATGGCATCCGCTGAAATAGCCACCTGATCGGTTGCTACAGCTGTGGTTAACTCGGCATCACCATACATACCAGCGCGGAGTTTATGCTGCGGGTTGGCGACTTCGGCTAACGCTGTTAACGTACGGCTACGGCTATCGACAACGGCACCAACATAAAAGAGATTGCCGCGAAATTGTTGATTCGGCAAACCGGCAAAGGTGGCAACGATGGGCGCGCCATCACTGAGTGTATGAATCTGTGATTCAGGTACGGAAAGCTCGATCCACAGGTTATCTAAATCGGCCACGGTAACGAGGGCGGCTTCAGGAGCCACATGCTCGCCAAGGGCGGTAGTCAACTCAGTCACCGTGCCAGCAAACGGCGCGCGTAATTTCACCAGGGCGCTCGGTTGACGCTGTTGCAACAGGCGATCAATCTCACTTTTATTCAAGCCAAAGTTCTTCAATTGTTGGCGGTATTTATCAACGGTACTGCGCGCACTACGCTGATCGGCACTGGCCTGTTGTAACTCACGCTGTGAGGTGATCCCTTTTTGGTACAATGCTTCTTCACGTTCAACGCGAGCATGCTGTTGCTCGGCTTGAGCCGTTGCACTGAGAAATTCAGCCATCAATTCAGCCAGGTCGGGCATGGCTACGGTGACCAATACTTGGCCCTGTTTTACTTGACTACCAGGGCGGACATGAACTTCACGCACAATGCCAGTGCTCAACGGGGTTATTTTTGCAATGCGATTACGGTTAAACGCTACCTGACCGGGGAACACCAGACCATTACCGCTAGTCACTGGTACGGGTTGATTGGTGATAATCCCTGTTTTAGCGGCCACTTCGCCATCAAACAAGCGCACCAACATGCCATTACCACAGGCGAGATCGGTAATATGACCCGCTTGGCATAAGGCATCTTCGCTCTCCAACATGTCGTGCTCTGAACAAAACTCATTTGGATCAACGGCATGACCATGACCTGCGTGTTCATCAACTTCTTCATCAACATGATTGGTCTCGTCAGCGTGGTTGTCAGCGTCATTGGTCTCATCGTAATGCGAGTCTAACTCTACTGCGCCATGATCGTGTCCAGCATGGTCATCCTCATCATCGTGTATATCCACCACAACCTGCTTAGCGTGGTCGTGACCAGCATGAGGATCAATCTGTGCTAAAACAGCCGCGGGGAAAAGCAGCAGTGCAACGGGGATCAGCACCAGTGCTAGCATTGTCAACGGTGATATCTGTATAGATTTCTGCATAATTTCATCCTTTATCTTCAGTAAACTTATTGCCCAACAAACGGGTAAGTTCACTAAACTGTTGATGATAACGGATCAACGCTGCGATATAGCGATCTTCACTATCGAACAAGCGTCCCTGTGCATCGAGCACCTCAATCACACCAAATTTGCCTTGCGTGTAACCATAGGATATCGCCTCAAAAACGGTTTGTGCAGCGGGAATGAGATCGGAAGTTAACGCCTCAATCTCTTGACGAACCAGAGTCGCGCTGCGATACGTGGTCAGCACCTGTTGCCGCTGTTGCTGACGCACAGCATGACCCTGCGCTTCAGCTTGTGATGCACGGCGGCTGGCAGCGGCAACACCACTCTTATTCCGATCAAACAGCGCCAATGGCATACTTAAACCGGCCAATAACGCGGTATCATTGGTGGATCTATCATTTTTCAAACCCATTTCAACGGTGATATTGTTCACCCGATTGGCTTTTTGTAGTGCCACTTCGGCTTGCGCTAATTGATGTTGCTGTTGGCGTAAGGTTAACAGCGGTGAGCGCTCGAGCTGCTGTTCAATCTCGTCCCACAAAGGCAATTTCGGCAGCACCCGCAGGTTGCCTCCCACTTCACCAAAATCACTTGCCGTGCCATTCCAACTGCTGGCTAAAACAAGACGGCTATTTTCTGAAGTAGTCAGAGCGGTCTGATAACGAATTTGTGCTTGAGTTGCCAACGACTTAAAGCGTAGCGCTTCAATCGGCGCTTTGTTACCCGCAGCGACACCTTCATTAACAATGGAAAGCACTGTGGCGGCTTGATCGAGCTGATTTTGTGCTAGATGCAACTGCTTGTTAGCCACCAGCACCGCGACAAAACGCGCTGTGGTTTCACTGATAAGATTGGAGCGCGTCACCACCAGCTGTTGCTCGGCGACACGGCGTTGCTGCTCGGCTAATTGTTGTCGGCGCGCGCGCTTACCGCCCAGCTCCAACGTTTGACTCAGCGATAGCGTAGCTTGCAGCGAATCGCTACCCGAATAGTCACCGCTACCGCCAAACTCTTCCACTTCAATAGCCAGCTCTGGGTTGGGTCGCACAGAAAACTGTTGCCCCTCCAAATCCGTCGCTTGCACAGCATGCTGCTGCGCTTTGAGTTTGTGGTTTTCAGCCAACATCCGCTGAATTGCGTCCTCTATAGTGAGGGCAGTAGATGATTGTGAGGAACTGATGGTACTGTACTGTTGAGTTTCAGTTGCGTTGATAGCTGCTGTCGTATCCGCCATCACAGCCTCTTTGTTTGCAGCATGAGGTTCCACGGCAAAGCAAGGGAGCGAGGAGAATAGACAAACAACACACGCAACAAAAGCAAACTTAGCCTGTTTAGGCATAGTTAGACCTCCGCTTTATTGTTGTCCTATAAACGTAGTTCGACAATGAGTGTCAAAAATAAGGGAAAAACTAGAGGATGGATCGGAGGTTAGTTCAGCATTACAATCGTGCGATGATGGAGTATCTGATCACGGATGCGCGGTGCAACATCCGCCACAATGCTCTGTGGTTGCAGTGGCAATGAAGCCGCACGTAAATAAGTTTCCGTAACAGGGATAGCAAACACAACAGATTCGAATGACAACAGGTTATCACGCAAGCGTTGCGACGCATAACTACTACTGGGCAGCAGATCTAAACAAGGTCCACAGTGATCAACAGAAAACTCGCTACCGTCAGGGTGCGGCGTTAACACATCATGCTGCGATTTATGCTCATCGCAACAAGAATCATGCGCTTGCTCAAGAACGGTATGACCATTAATACCAAAGCACCACACGTAACTAGCGCCACTGGTCTGACCAACCAGCAGTATCAGTATAAGACTAAAAATTGATACTAAATATCTAATACGCGCGTTTCTTGTCATTTGACCATGCTAAGCGATTGCTACCTATAAAAGCAAGCACAAATCAACTGCAGGGTTGCAACTTCGTTTCGCGAATTAAACAAGTAATTGAAGAAATGTGCGCGGAACTTACACAAGTGACCGAAGTTTGACCGGAGCCTAAAAAAGAAAAGCCCCACTCAACATCGCTAAGTGGGGCTAATCATCTGAAACCTATCAAGAAACTTTGGTCGGGGCGAGAAGATTTGAACTTCCGACCCCCTGCTCCCGAAGCCAGCCTAACCGAACAAAACCACAGGGACAATCATCCCCCAAGAACAGCTTTAAATTCATTGATCGATTCAACTAATTTTGTTGCAGGAGATACCCCCATTGGCGAATCCAGCCAATTTGATGAGACACACCATTAACAACACGCTTTGTCACGTTTACCTTGGAGGACAATCGATGCACATAGGACTCGAAAACTTCTACTGGAATAACCTTATCATCACTACCTATAAAGTGAATTTGTCTTACCCCTTCTAGCTTAGCTGCAAAGTCTGGTGGATTTAACGAACCAGTCAAAGAACTGACATGATGCAACCTTGTAAATACCTCATGGTCAAGATTGCCAGCTACCGTTATGAGTAGACAAACATCATTACGTTGGGCAGCTATTAAGGCTGCAATTGCACCACCACCGGAGAACCCTACCAATTCAATCAACGTATACTCTCCTGTAGCCTTTAACTGCGTAACTGCCATGTTCATGCTAGCAACTACTGTTGACGAAAATCTATCCGTAGACCAATAACGATTGTCGCAATTAGCGTTAACAACATACTGGCATGGACGTGCTAGATAGGCTTTGTCGTGGACCGGATCTTCCTGCATTAACAACAGAGCAATTGGTTTAACTGGAGATGGATTACTAGATATGTTGCGGCGTGTGCGCCAAGCTAGACCGTCACCCTCAATGTAGATGCGGAGCGTCGTATTCTCAGCTTGCCTTGGTGCCATAACTGCAAGTTGGAATGGTGGGCAAACTAGTGTCGTAAGATCCATGCTGGCTGAATCTGCGTGTTGTGACAAGTCGTTCATCGTCATCTGCACAGGATAGCTACAGCTCACAAGCATTATCAGCAAGCAGACAAAGATTATCACTTCAACGCTATTTTTTATTATTCGAGCTATTGTCATCTCTAGAACTCGAACCGAAGCTCACCACTGATACTGCTGACTTCAAAGTCTTCTTTTCCTGAGTATGTATAACTGAGCTTGAAGTTCATTGGATACTCACCAGCAGTACCTACAGTAACTGACGGTGACACTTCCCAACTTGTTTGTGCAGGGTCAGAGCCATTAGATACAAAGCTGGTCTGTCCACCAACAAAGCGAGCTACGGACTGCATACGGTCACCAATAACATCGTAATACAGCATTGTGGTCAACCCAGGTGTTACGTTACCCCACTCCATTACCCAATTACGCTTAAATGATGCACCACCACCGATATTGAAGATTTCATAATCCTGTGAATTTACATCGAGGGCTAAGGTTCCACCGGACTCTTGATAGCCACCAACATGTTGCTTGTCGTATTCACCACTCAGCATAGGAGCCACCTGCCAATTACTAACAACAGTTTCGACACCTACTTGAGCAGAGATTGCGTACAAGCGTGAATCCACATCAGCTTCGAGTAATTGCGAACCTACAGTCCTATATGAATCTATGCTGCCATTACCATGGGTGGCAAAACCTTGAAGGAAGAAATTATTAATATCATACCGGCTATACAAAGAGAAAAGATGATCTGTCGAATCAACTTTTGTGCCGGTGTTGTCGCCATGGATATCGGTACCACTGTGTGTATAGGCAATACCTAAGAGTGCACTGTCATTACCTACATCATAACCGAGACTGAAGTGGGTGGTCTGTGCATTAAAACCATTAATACCACTGCGCCTTTTCTGGTCGGCATCACTGTAACCTGCCTCGTACCACAACCCTTGAGACATAACTGTGTCGTCACCGCTGTTCTTGCCCTGCATGCCACCAATCCTGTGCTGCATAGTACCAAAGGAATGACCTAGCCCAGCAGTCGCACCCATGCACATTGCACCACTAACATCAGGTACCCACTCTTCAGGACTGCTGTCGAAGGTGAAGACTTCAGCATCTAATGCTGCATAAACGGCACGACTAGCATTGCCAGACAATCCTACCTGTTGAGGCGTTAAAAAATAAGTTTTAACGATCAGGTTATTTTGGTCGGATAGCTCCGACCAAGAGACTTCTAGCAACGGTGATTCTGCCTCCAGTAGCAACACAAGATGGTTAATATCCCACTGGCCATTTTCAGCATATAATAGTCGTATAGCATTAGATTGTCCGGGCTGCAGACCGAACGTGCCATGCGGTTGAAGTATGAAAACAGACCCGTTTTCTAGCGTTGCATTTTTCAAATAAAAGTAAGAAGATACATCACTTATTGCGTAATCACCAATGTAATAGTTAACGGTGTAGGGGTTGGAGGCAAACGTGCGAGATGGGTACACAGTATTCCAATAGTACACGTTATCATCAATCAGAAAGGAATTGTCCTCTATTGGCGAAACTGGTGCCTCATTGATATTACTATCAATGCTTATATCTCGCCCATTAACACTAAAATCGGCAACCAGTGTACCACCTGAATAGTTACGCAAAGTGCTAGCTAAAATACGTCCTTTAAGTGTTCCATGATTGTTTACTGTAACTTCACTTTGATTGATACATAACGACCCAAACTGGGACGAAGAGACAGAATTCGCTCAGCCATGGTACCAGCCAACACAAAGCCCTGGGTCTTCCCACACTGCCCAGTCTCCACTAATGGATGAGCTACTGTCCACATTGATAGTCATATCTGACGCTGCATAAACACCAACTGAGTTATGGGATCCTTCTAAATACTTTGGGCCTGGTTGACCATATACATAGCTGATTTCGCAAGAATCTTTTTCCCCATCATAATAGAAACTACCGTTGGAATAGGATTCAGCAGTGATGTGTGAATTTTTCATATTAAGTTCTACAACTGCATTGCTAGTTTCTGGTAGATCAACATGAACGCCATATGCTGATGCTACACAAAAACAGTCGGTACATTCAACAGAAGACGAGACGAAGATCGAAGCATCTTCCAGGGAAATTGTGTGTGTTGTATTAGAAGGTAGTTCTGTAAGCAGTGTTCCGGACGAGTCGTATGACAAATAATAATTTTCACCCTCTAAGACAATTCCACGTGCGGCTGCGTTACAGTACACCATATATGAATCAATTAAATTGTTCTGTTCCCAAGTGTCATAATCCACTGAAGAATACGCGCCTGACAGATAATCTTCATCCGAGACAATGGGTTCTCTATTCCCCAATGCAGGAAAAAGCGGCATGTAACTTTTCCCCTGCATTTTGGAATATGTATATTCAGAGCTATTATCAGCATTAGTTTCTACCCTGATACTTGATCCAGAGTTCAGGGTTATAGTATTAATTCTATCATCAGTCCCTGCTAATATGTGTATTCCAACACCCTCACTTATACTGTTAATGACAGAGATTGCTGAGGCAGATTCAAGGGTAACTGTTGACCCACCACGAATCATAACCGCATCATCATCAACAACATTCAGCAATGAATTAGGTTCAAAATATAATCTAACTGGCGTTGCTGAAAATACGGGAGCTGTATTGTCAGCACCTGAAACCACAAGGTCGTCAGCTACCGAGAATACAGGGAAAGAAATACAGGCGGATAAGAACATAATTACATAGAATCTCATTGCAAAACCTTTTGGAGAAAATATTGATTTCCGACTTCAAGTTACTTAGATACAGGAAGCATACTTAACAGCATAAACTTAAATCCACGTGACACTATCAGGTTATATTTATAATATTCAATGGTTCTAATAATTAGAATATAAAATAGACCTCTCGGGCATCCCGGACTATGTTCTGACTAGAAAGTTGAAGCGGGCAGCTCCGACGCTATCACCGGGACAATCGTCGAAAAAGTCCCAATTCTACAAAGAGAAAAACCACTGTAGACCGGAGCCTAAAAAAGAAAAGCCCCACTCAACATCGCTAAGTGGGGCTAATCATCTGAAACCTATCAAGAAACTTTGGTCGGGGCGAGAAGATTTGAACTTCCGACCCCCTGCTCCCGAAGCAGGTGCGCTACCAGGCTGCGCTACGCCCCGACATTATCTGTGAATTACTGAATTACGCAGACATTCATTTACCATAACTGATAAGAAATGTGCAAGCTGAACCTTATTTATTGCTCACTGCCGTTGGCAGTTTTTTCCAACCACTGACCACCGTGCTGAACATCCCGCCCCAAGCCGCTCATACATTCGCAACCATTGAGCAATAGTAACAGCCCCAATACCACTAACGCAATTAGCCGTTTCATTTTTTACTCCTTGTTTATCCTGACGTATTACACCAACGATGTAATTTCACTTAGGCTGCGCTTTTGCTCGGCGCCGCTCTGAAGACCACATATCCACCAGCAACAAAGCAACACCTATGGTGATGGCTGAATCAGCTACGTTAAAAGCAGGCCAGCGATGTTGATACCAGTGCACATCGAGAAAATCAATTACCGCGCCCAAGCGTATGCGATCAATCAGATTACCAATAGCACCAGAAAAAACCAAAGATAAGGCAACCCGTTGCAGCTGGCGCCCATCAATGCGGCTGAAAATCCATAGAATAACTGACGCTGCCAACACTGCTACCCCAGTCAACAACGGCACCCGCCATGGGCTATCAGACAAAATCCCAAAAGCAGCCCCAGCGTTAAGCACATAACAAATATTGAAAAAATGCTCAATCACGGTATAGCTTTGGTGCAGTGCCATGGTGCTATCGATATACAGTTTGCTCAACTGATCTAACGGTACTATCACTGCAAATATCAGTAGCAACAGGCGGTAACGCTTAAACATCAAAGACTCCACGCCCCTGACTGTAATACTGCCGTACAGCGTGGGCAGGCGGTCGGATGGTCGGCAGAGGTACCTAACTCGGTAGAATAATTCCAACAACGATCACATTTATCACCATCGGCTGCGGCAATATAAATCTTCAAACCTGTGACTTTTTCAGCCGTATAGCCATTTTCAGCAGCACAAGTATCGACCAGTTCAACTTGCGAAACAATAAACAGGGTTGCCAATTGATCAGCATACTCTTCCACAAGCGCACGGCATTCTGTCCCATCAAGGGCGAGAGTCACCTTAGCCGCAAGGGAGTTACCAATAAGTTTGGCATCACGCGCCAGCTCCAAAGCCTTGGACACCTCGGAGCGCACTGCCCACAGTTGCTGATAGACTTCCTCTAAACGAACGTCGAGCAGGCTGGTGGCAAAGCGTGGGAAAGCGGCTAAATGAACGCTCTGTTCACGCTCACCGGGCAGCTGCTGCCAAATTTCTTCTGCGGTAAAAGATAGTACTGGAGCAAGCAGGCGGGTTAGCACATCGAGAATACGATACATGGCACTCTGGGCACTCAGCCGTTCGAGACTCGTAGGAGCCGAGGTGTACACCCGATCTTTGAGAATATCCAGATAAATTGCGCTAAGCTCAATGCTACAAAAGTTGTGTACTGCCTGATAGATAACGTGAAAATCATATTCATTGTAGGCAGTCTCTACCCGATCAACTAATTGTTCCAGACGCGACAGCGCCCAGCGATCCAGCTCCAGCAATTTGTTATCGGCAACCATATCTGTTGCCGGATTAAAATCTTGAATGTTGCCGAGAATATAGCGCGCAGTATTGCGAATACGCCGATAAGCATCGGACAAGCGTTGCAGAATTTCCTCGCTGATCCGGATATCATCCTGATAATCTTGAGCAGCAACCCACAGGCGCAGGACATCGGCACCATATTTACTGATGACCTTTTCTGGGGCAACAACATTACCTTGCGATTTAGACATCTTGCGTCCGCTGCCATCGACGACAAACCCGTGAGTCAGTACCGCCTTGTATGGCGCTACACCACGGGTACCAACCGACGCCAGTAAACTGGAATGGAACCAGCCACGATGTTGATCACTGCCCTCTAAATACAGATCCGCAGGGGAATCAAGATTATCCCGGCGCTCTACGACTGCGGCATGAGAAACACCGGAGTCAAACCAGACATCGAGGATATCAGATTCTTTAGTAAACTCGCCATGACCACAGGCAGGACAACTTGTTCCTGCTGGCAACAGCTCGCTTGCCTCTTTTTCGTACCATT
>Ga0307990_1004189_pt1 | contig 10667 bp, 11 predicted proteins | sample EllFjometagen129_FD_203168 | JGI IMG/M metagenome (GOLD analysis project Ga0307990, IMG submission 203168) | Marine microbial communities from Ellis Fjord, Antarctic Ocean - #129 | ecosystem: Environmental > Aquatic > Marine > Unclassified | place: Southern Ocean | collected 2014-10-08
TAAAAAAATTAAGTCGTCTTCTCCGTTTTCTCTAGAGTTCGAATTTATCGTATCAATATACCTATAAACAGATTCCAACTCATTTGGCGAAACAAGAAGTTCTTTCATATTTTTACCGGCACCTTGTAAAACTAATCTTCTAATAGAAATATTTGTTTTTAAATCATACGCTAATTTAACCAATAATGGAATATCTTCAAGATTTTGTTTATTTAATGTGAAAGAAATAACAGATTTTTTCCCCATTTTTTTAATATTTTCCAATGCTCTAATCGCTTTTGCAAAGTTTCCTTTTCCTCTAATTTCATCATTTTTTTTCTCAACTCCTTCTATACTTATTTGAATTATGTCTACCTTATAATCATTAAAAAGTTTTTTTAATATTAACGGTTTCAATAATGAACCATTGCTCATAATAGATAATTGAAATTCTTTCTTTTTTTGAGCTATTTTACTCATTAATTTATCAAAATGATCATACAATAAAGGTTCCCCTCCTGTAATAGAAAGGTGGAAAATAATATTCTTATTTCCTAAAGATTCGTTTCTTTTCTCTTCTATAATTTGCAAGAAATTTTCAAAAATCAATTCCATTTGTTTAAAACTAAGAATTGGTTTTTTATAATCAGTTTGATAACAATGCTTGCAACGAAAATTACATTGATTAGTAATATGCCATTGTAAAAAAAAATTAAAAGAGTTATTCCAGTATTCATCATAATCTTTTAATGCTTTTTCCAAAAAATTATCTGTTTTTTTCATAATCATTTTAAAGATTATTATAATTTGCTAAAGGATCTGGCGCTTTCCAATTATTAGAATCTAATTTAGCCGCATAACGACTACCTCCGCAACATTTAAATCTAAAATTACAATTCTGGCATTCCTTCGGCAGAAAATCTAAATTTTTCATTTTTTTGACGAAAGGATGCTGCCAAGCTTTTAAAATATTTAAAGGGCTACCAATATTTTTATCTATAAAATAATATGGTTTAACAAAATTACGTGAATCAATAACTAAACGATTATGTCCTTCTTCTGGAAGTCCTCCTTTGCAAATACTATTCATTTTATTCAAATCATTAATTGCGCAAAAAGGTATAGCATTTGCAATTGAGATTGGTTTATCTTCTTTTTCTCGCAAATCAATTATTTTTTCTGCTAATGTCTCTATTGATTTTGGAGTTAGAAAAGATTTCTTTTTTGTAAAATTAATTGGTCTGTAAAATTCCCATTGATCAAATGGTAGACTAAAAATAAAATCTCCCATTGCATCTAAATTATTAATTATTTTTTCACTAATAATAGTTCCAGCCCTAACTATTTCTATCCCTTCACTTTTTAAAAGATTAACCGCTTCCTTTTTTTTCTTTAATGCATGAGTAAATCCAGTGATAGCTTCTTCTTCTTTGTCTTTGTAACTTTCAACAGAGATTAGAACATTATCAACTATTTTTTTAAATTTTTTAGCTATTCCAGGCGTTACTAAAGAAGCATTTGTATTAACGGTTACATATAAACCAAGTTCTTTTGCGTAACTTATTAAATCAATTAAATCACTTCTTAATAATGGTTCACCACCTGTAAATCTAACGGCTGGAATTTCTATTTTAGCTAAATGTTTAATAATTTTTTTTACAGAATTAGTATCTATATTTTTAAAATTTCTTCCTTTTTGAGCAAAAGAAATTTTATTAAAACAAAAAGAACAATTAAAGTTACACATTGATTCAACTTCTATCATAACCTCATTAGGAATGTTTTTGATTGGTGAGAGTTCTCTGTCTCCATAACTTTTAAAATAACCTCGAGGAAAACCAGGACAACTTTTAAAATATCGACAAGAATGACATAAATTTGTTTTTTCTCCTATGAAATCTTTTGTAGGCGGTAAGATATGATCAATTGAACTTCGGTTTATTACACAGAATGGTATATTTCTTAACCAAATGCCAAATTCGTTTTCATAATCTAAAATTTTATAAATAGTTTCTGTTATTTGAGAAAAGACTACTGCTTCGTTTCCTTGTCCACAAAATTCTAATTCAAGATTTTTTACTCCTGTTCGATATAAAATTTCAACAGCATAAGATAGTTGCGTTGAATTTTGGCGATTAACTTTTATTGTAGTCATTGATAATTTCTATAAGTTAAATAATCAAAATTAAAATATATATTATAAAGAAATAATTTCTTTAATAATTTCTTTATTGTCTTTCATTTGGCAAGATTTATTTTTGGTAGATAATAGTTTGTTATTTTTTAAAAAATACTTTAACACTTTATCCCAAGATGTCTTATCTTGCCAATCAATTAAAATAGAACGATTATCAGAAGTTTCTTTTTTTATTCTATCTAATTGATTTTCTCCTGGTCGAGTAACTGGAATAAAAATACTTGGTTTATTTAAAAAACAAATTTCTTTAACAGAATTATAACCAGCTTCAGAAATAATCAAATCAGAACAAAACATTAATTCTAACATATCTTCTTCAAACTGATTAATAATTATTTTCTTATCTTTTAGGTTCAATTTAGTCCCCTTATAAAAAGGACCAGTAATAATAATAGGCTTAATTTTTAAAAAATTTTTAATTAATTTTTTAGCTACTAATGTAAAAATATTAATCATTTTTTCTCCTTCTTGAAAACCTCCGCCGCCACAAGAAAAAAGTATTACTAAGTTATCTTTTTTAATCTGGTATTTTCTCTTAATAAGAGATATTTTATTTTTGTCTAAATCTCTAATTAAATTAGAAAAGAAATAAATATTATCTAAATTTTTTTGACCATTTTTTTCTACAATAATGACTTTATCAAATAATTTATTATACTTTTTTTCTAAAAATATATTCCATGATTCTTGATTAAATAAACGAGAAATAAAAATTTTGCGACAAGTTTTTTCTAAGGACATATTTATCTTTTCTATATCATTTGGAAAGAAAGTATCAAAAACAATTAAAAAAGGTTTTTCTTTAATCAAAATCGGTGATAATTCATTTTGATAATTCTGTTTTAATCGACCGCCATTATTAGGATGCGGAAATCCTTTATTGATAATTATTAATTTTATATTATTATCTTTTAAGTACTTTTTAAGAAAAATTAATGGTTGATCACTGATAATTACAATAGTAAATTTTTTATTTTTTAATTTTTTTAATTCTTCAATAATAGTAAAAACACGTCGGAAATGACCGAATGTGCCAACTGTACCTAAAATAACAAAAACTATTTTAATTGATTTCATAAAATTTAAATTATTCTATTAAAACACGATGACATTTATAACAAATAGGAAAAAGACCATTTTTAGTAATCTCATTTCTAAAAAATTTTGCTTTATTTCCTGACCAAATCTTTTCTAAAGATTCTTTTTTTAAATTGCCATAAGGATATCTAATAAGCGGACAAGAAATGACAGTTCCTTCTTGATCAATTCTAACTGTATCATAAATATAACCACAACGTCTAATATTCTTCTGTTTTATTTTAGAACTATACCAATAATCAGCGAAATCATCTCGATCAATTGATTGCCAAAAATCAACTATTATTCCATTTTTTTTTGCTAGTAATTTTATTTCTTTAATTTTTTCACGATATTTATCAGGATTTAATTTTTCAAGATGATTGATTAAATGTTCAGCATAAAAATCTTTAATTTTTAATCTTGTTTTTAATTCTTTAATATGAGACACAGCTAATTTTTTATTCAACCAAATAAGAGATAGGAAATGTACACGATTAATTTTTAATTTTTTAGCTAATGTAATTAAAAAATCTAATGATTCTAAATTCTTTTTGCTAATAACAGGACTTAATGTTATATATGGCAAATTACTACAATATTTTTTTTTATAAAAATTTATTGTTTTGATAGCATTAACAATTTTTGTATAACTTCCTTTTTTTCTTAAATAATCATTAATTTTAGACGGACCGTCTAATGATACTCTAATGTTATCAATCTGATTAATCACTAAAAATTCAGCAAATTTTTTATCAATTAATGTTCCATTAGTATAAATTTCTGTGAATAGACCCAATCCCTTAGAATAAAGCAATACTTCTTTTAAATCTGGATACATTAATGGTTCTGATCCTGAAAAAGTGATAATGGGATGATATTTTTTTGCTTGATTTAAAATATTAATAATTTCTTCTAATTTTAAAATCTTTGAAGACAAGTCTTTATTAACAAAACAATATCGGCAATTTAAATTACATGCTTGAGTTATCTCAAAATAAATTCTTTTTATCATATTGTTGAAATAATAATATTAAATTTCTTTTTTAGTTACAAGATCTCGAATCTCTTGATGTATTTCTGGAGGATATATATAGTTCACAATAAAGAAAAAATATCTTTCTCTTTCGGTTAAATTATATCCCTCAGATAGTTTTTTATAATTATCCAATAAAATTAAATTATTTTTATCAATTTTAATCATTTTATCTTTTAAAAGAGGCTGAAAAATATTTTTAAATTCTGCGATTACATCACTTTTAAAGAAATCATTCATAGGACTTATTTTAATTTTATTAAAAAAGGAAAAATTACAAATTATATGTCTTCTTAAAACGTCATTTTTTGGAATAATAAAAGCTGTTTTATCAAAGTGATTTGTTAGTAATTCATCATTATTATCAAAAAGATTAAACGCTCCATTGCGAACAAAAGATGCATCTCCGCGAGGCATGAAGAATGAAGATTGAGCACATTGTCCCAATCCCAAAACAGAATAAAACCCTTCTATATTTCTTGTTAATTGATAATTTAATACTTTTTTACCAAGCTTCTGTTCTTTAAAGAAGTAATAATGACTATACCTGTTGTCAACCTTTTGATATCCAGCACTTTTCATTTTGTTAAAAAGACCAAAAAATGAAGAAAGTTCCATTTCACGAACATTGAAATCTATTTCTTGTTTTTCTTTTTTACTAAGACCCTTACTTGCCCATGGTAATACGATTCCAAAAGAAACCTGATCTGGGGCCAACTTCTTAATATATTTCAGATAATTATTATAAACAGATTCGTTTTCACCTTTTAACCCCAGCATCATATCAATATTAATATATTTTATTTTACTTTTTCGAAGAAGTTTATATGCTTCCAAAATATCTTTCACTGAAGAATCTCTATTATACTCTCTAAGAATTTTATCATTAAATGATTGAACTCCTAAAGTAAATCTATCAAATTTAAATTTTTCTAAAATTTCAATTTTACTCTGCGTCAAACTAGCTGGAGTTCCTTCAATAATTTTTTGTGAATTGTCTGTAAAATTAAAATTTTTAAATAATAGTTTTAATAATTTTTTTAACTGAATAGACGATAATATTGTTGGCGTTCCTCCTCCTAAATAAAGACTAGAAAAGAATATTTTCCTAAAATCAATTTTAATCTTTTGGTAACTATTAATCTCTTTCTCTAGGTTATTGATATACTCGTCTATATCGTCTTTTATAGCTATCTTAGAATAAAATCCGCAAAAACGGCACTTTGCTTTACAAAAAGGGATATTCACATATAATCCTAAATTATTTAAATCATTCTTATGTCCAAGTTTTTTTTGAAAAATAGATATGATTTTTTTTCTATCATTTTCTAAGTATTTATTAATTAATGGCTGTTGCGGGTATGACCAAAACCAATTTACTTCATTAAAAGATTTTTTATCTATTCTATTAATATATTGAATATATTTAAGTACTTCATCTACTGTTAACATAAAAATAAATTATTTTTTTGATAATTCTATTATTTCTCCTTTAACATCATCGCTAGCGCAATTTAGACATAAATTATTTATTTTACGCTTTTTATTTTTTAAAATATCATCTAATTTATCTTCTATAATATTACCATAAATGGTTTTAGCATAAACATCATAATTACAAGATACCACTTTCCCGTCCCAAAAAATAGTTAATCCGTTATTAAACCAATCGCATTTTTTTGCTGTTTTATTTTTTTCTGAAAAATTTAAATAATGATTCCTGACAAAATTTTTATTTTGAGGTAAAAAATCTTTCAGTTGTTTAATAACATTTTCATCATCAACATGTCCAATCTTTTTAATAATTAATTTATCTACATTAAAATCTTTTGCTTTTTGCTTTAATTCTTCTAATTCATGTTCATTGTGTTTCATAACCAAAAACTGCCAGATAATTTTAGTTTTTGCTTTTTGTTTATCTTTTTCTTGTACAAATATAGCTAAATTTTTTAAAACTTGTCTTAGATTACCTCCTACACGATATTGAGCGTATGTTTTTTGAGTTAATCCATCAATAGAAAAAATTATTTCGTTTAATCCACTTTTTAATGTTTCTTTTATTCTCTCTTTATTCAACAAAAGACCGTTGGTATTAACAACGGAATAAACTTTTAACGTCGACAATAAAAAAATCATTTTCTCTATGTCTTTATTTAAAAACGGTTCACCTCTCCCCCATAAACAAAAACGTTTGATTTGAGGAAGGATTTCGTCTATATTTTTTAAGATTTTCTTAAAGGTTGCTAATCTAATTTGGCCAACTTTATCATATTTACCATATGAAGTAGCGCAAAGTGGACACTTCAAATTACATAGATTAGTTGGTTCAAAATAAATTTGATTTATTTTATTTTTTCCAAGATAAAGATTCGTTGATAAGGCCATAGAGGGAATTTATATGTTCTTTTTATTCTAAAATATTTTTTAATAAGTTTTTTAATTATTGATAAATTATAATCTTTATAATTTATTTCCCAATAATGCTCAGAACATTTCTTTTCCCCATCAGCTGTTTCTGGCAGGGTTAATATTAAAAAATTTTTTGACCAATAATTTAATTGAATTAATGCTTCTTCAAAAAATTTAAAATTTAAATGTTCTAGAACCTCAGCACATAAAATAATTTCGAAACTTAAAGGATTTAAATCAACGGTTAAAATATTGCCCTGAATATCTGGCTTGGTTCTTTTATCAATATCTAATGTTTTTATATTAATATTTTTTTTCTTTAAATAATCAGCTACTGTGTTATTGCCAGGACCAATCTCTAATATTTTAATATTTTTTTTCTTAAAAGTTTTTATAAGTGACCAGATCTCTTTTAATTGATAATAATAACAAAACCAACCTGGTCTTTCAAAATCATATTCAAAATCAAAATAATCAAACTCAGATCTTTTCATATATATTCTTACTATTTATATTTAAATATAATCAATCCCCCTCCTTTAAGGTTTAAATCTTCAGGCAAGAGAACAGATTTATCTAATGAGTTGATTATTTTAAAACTTATTATTTTTTTCTTATCATCTGTTGTGTCAAATATTATTGTACGAGAGTTAGGATTTTCTTCGTCTCTATTGATTTCCCAGTTGTTATCCTTTGCAATTTTTAAATAAAAATCTATTATTTTAGACGGATCATCATTGAATGGAAACAAAAATCCTTTTAATAAACCAATTAGTTGAGAACTTGGATGCGGGAAAGAGAATACTTGATTTAAATCTATATCAGGATAGAATAAAAAACTTTCTGGCAAATCAGAAGGTATCTCTCTTTTAAAATTTTCAGCAGAAGCAAAAATAATATAATTTGATAAATTGATTATATTACTATCGTCTTTAGATATTAATTTCTCAATACTGCGTGGAAAACAATTTTGATTAGAATAATAATCAGTTAAATCATTAACTCTTTTTTCAGATTCAAAAGCTAAATTAATAAAAAAACAAAGAGCCAATATTATAATTAAAAATGTAAAAATTAAGCTAAAAATTGTAATTTTTTTCATATTTTTATTATATATGCCTTTATTTATTTAATAGCAACCAAAATTATCATTAGCATGACTAGAATGACTAGAATGCGAACCATGTGAGCCATGAGCTCCATGAGACGAATGTGAAGCATGGGCAGTATGTGAACCATGTGAACCATGAGAAGCATGAGAACCATGAGCACTATGTGATCCATGGGAACCATGAGAAGCATGAGCAGTATGTGATCCATGGGAACCATGAGAACTATGCGCACTATGTGATCCATGGGAACCATGAGAACCGTGAGAAGTATGAGAAGCGCTTACAGAGTTGGGACCCATTAAGCTGAATAATCCAAATCCTATGCCTAATAATATGTTCCCGGTTTTAAAAACATCCTTTCCATTAACATGTCCTTCTTCATTAACAAGAAAATCTTTTATTGATTTAGTTATAAAGGGAAAATTTGTTTTATTTTTCATATTTAATAGCAAGCAGTAATATTAGCATCATTAGCATGATTAGCATGACTAACATGAGAACAATGACTAACATGAGAACCATGCGAACCATGAGAAGCATGAGCAGTATGTGATCCATGCGAACCATGAGAACTATGAGAACTATGAGAACCATGTGAACCATGTGAACCATGTGAACTATGAGAACCATGTGAACCATGTGAACCATGTGAAGTATGAGAACAACTAGCTAAACTATCATTAGCAACTGCTAATCCAGAGAGTCCAACACTTAAAGACACTAAAAGAGAACCAGTTTTAAGAATATTTTTACCGTTAATTTGTCCTTCTTCTTCTGACAAAAAATCTTGTATGGTTCTTTTTATTGTTGGCAAGGATTTAAACATTCTTATTTTTTTCTTTTTCAGCTGCACTTAACCAATGTTGAAAAACACTAGCTGACTTTTTATCTTGAAGTTTTTCAAAGATATAGTCAAATATTCCTTTAAAAATTTTACATCTTTCATTATTTGGAATACGAGCAAAAATACTTCCTCCTTCAACGTGATTATATACAGGGCAAACTCCGCAATAAGGTTTATAAACACAATCGCAACATTCTGGAAGACCATCTAGGACAGAAGAGATGCAAGTTGATTTAACTACTTGATGACCTACTATCTCTTGATAATCATTTTTTAGAACATTTCCGAGTAAAAACGATTCATCTCCCATGCGGCTTAACATTCTTCCTTCATCGCAAGTATAAACGTTTCCATTAAAATTATAAGCCAATTGCCCAATTCCAGCTCCGCAAGGAGAACGCAAATCAAGAAAATTTACATTTAAATCAGTAAAAATTTTCTGCAGAATAATTATTGCATAACCTTCTCTAATTCTTTTACCTTGTAAGTTTAATTTAATTATATAATCTAAGGAATTTTTATAAAAATTAATAAATTCTTCTGGAGAATAACCAATTTGTTCTCTTGTTTTTTGAGCTAAGCCAAAAGGATTAAGAAATCTTAAGAATACAGTTGGCAACCCCAATGCAACATATTCATCAATTAATTCATGTGAATAAGGTAATATTGATTTTGTTGTTGTTACTAATGCATTAATCTTATAACCAATAGTTCCATATTTTTTCTTAATAATTTTAATCCATTTAATTGTTTCTTTATAAGAGTTCCCATCAACAAAAATTCTATTTTTATTATGAATATTCTCTGGACCATCTAAAGAAGTGCAAAAAATAACTCTTCGTTTAAATAACCAATTCAACTTTTTTTTATCCATTAAACTAAGATTAGAAACGATTGTAATAATTAAATTTTTATTCTCTTTTTTATTTTTCTTTTGCGCATAATCAACAATAAACTGAACAATTGGAAAATTAACTAATGGTTCTCCTCCTTGAAATTCAATAGCAATATTTTTATTGGGCGATTTGAAAATCATATCTACAACTGCTTTAGCCGTCTTCTCATTCATATCTAAATATTTATGTTTCATACTTTCAGCGGTTGCATGACAATAAACACAACTATGATTGCATCTCAATGTTAAAACAATAATATGTAAAGATGGTCCTGTTTTTAAGAAACTATTTTTAGAACCAAAACGTTCAGCGAGTTTACTTTCATTTGATTCATCCTTTAAAAACCCCTTATCTCTTAATTCTTTTAAATTTTTTAATTTGGCTTTTTTGCCTTTAGTCAAAAATTCTCTAAAATTTTTTTCTGATAAAAAAATATAATCTCCTAAATCATTGGTTAATAAATATTTATCAGCTAATTTTTTAAAACGTAAAGAACCAATATCGTCAGCTATTTTTTTTATTTTTACCATAACTTTATTTGATAACCTTTACGAAACTTGCTACTAGATTTTCTTTTGAAAAAGAATCAATTAAGTTTTGATTAATAATTATTGCTACGCTGTCATTAATCATCAAATCCTCTAATTTAATTGTTTTTTCTTTATTGCTTTCTTTTATAAGCAAATTGATATTAGTAGTGTCAGCTATGTTAATAATTAAATTTTCGTTTATTAGTTTAGTCTTCTCTAGATCGCTTAAGGAAATAAGATTTGTAGCGTTAATTTCAATATTTTTTTTGGATAGATCAACGCTTAAAATAACACCATCAATTATTGTACTTTCTTCTTTAGTCATTTTTGTAGTATTAAGATTTGAATCATTACAATCAGGTATCTTGCTTTCTATATTGTTTCCAAAATTTGTCAAAGGACAAAAATAAGCAATAGTTAAACCCAAGATTACACCTAATAATAAGACAGAAATTAATGAAATAATACTTTTTATATTTTTTTTGAAAAATTTATACATAATTTTATTAAAATTTATTATTTATTTTTTATCATTTGAGCTAAAGCATAATTGCTAAATTCATCAGTAATAATTTTCTTAACATCAA
>Ga0307990_1004191_pt1 | contig 10666 bp, 6 predicted proteins | sample EllFjometagen129_FD_203168 | JGI IMG/M metagenome (GOLD analysis project Ga0307990, IMG submission 203168) | Marine microbial communities from Ellis Fjord, Antarctic Ocean - #129 | ecosystem: Environmental > Aquatic > Marine > Unclassified | place: Southern Ocean | collected 2014-10-08
AATTTCTAAGCCGCCTGTACGGCGGTGAACAGATAAAAACGGGACTCCGCGCGCTATACTAACTTTCTAAGCCGCCTGTACGGCGGTGAACAATGGTAGCTCTCATCTTGGCTAAATGCTCCGTTTCTAAGCCGCCTGTACGGCGGTGAACAGCGTAACCCAGGATGTTTGGGGAGTTATTTGTTTCTAAGCCGCCTGTACGGCGGTGAACTTCAGTTGGGGCAGGCGTTTAATGTAAAGCCCTTTCTAAGCCGCCTGTACGGCGGTGAACGACCCGAATCATTCTATTGATGCCATTGAAGATTTCTAAGCCGCCTGTACGGCGGTGAACAATTATACAACATACGATTATGGGTATCAACATTTCTAAGCCGCCTGTACGGCGGTGAACGCAAAGGCATTGGCTAGTGACGGTGATTTTATTTTCTAAGCCGCCTGTACGGCGGTGAACAGATGCGGGGGGTAGCCGGTATTACAAGTTTTTTTCTAAGCCGCCTGTACGGCGGTGAACCGTGCTTGCAGTCAATCAGTATATATCAAGCATTTCTAAGCCGCCTGTACGGCGGTGAACGGAGTAATACTTACTGGTCGGCATTGGTACGTTTTTCTAAGCCGCCTGTACGGCGGTGAACTGTAGCGGCCCCTGTTTTCTGCTCGACTTTCATTTCTAAGCCGCCTGTACGGCGGTGAACGTCAATCCAACTGCTTTTGGGCTGACCATGATTTTCTAAGCCGCCTGTACGGCGGTGAACATACGGAAGCGACAAATACCGTAGTCGTTACTTTTCTAAGCCGCCTGTACGGCGGTGAACGTGCTGAAAAGGACATTGCTGGACCGGGATCATTTCTAAGCCGCCTGTACGGCGGTGAACAAAACCATGTCAAAGGTCAAGGCCATTACCAATTTCTAAGCCGCCTGTACGGCGGTGAACAACCTGGAAGGTAAGAAGTTAAGAAGGTTACGTTTCTAAGCCGCCTGTACGGCGGTGAACATGTCCCCGGTTCAGAGGCGCCGGGCAGATATCTTTCTAAGCCGCCTGTACGGCGGTGAACACCACATATAATGATGGAGGGTCCGGTGATCATTTCTAAGCCGCCTGTACGGCGGTGAACCTTCTCTCATGTTTTAATTCCAGAAGGTAAGATTTCTAAGCCGCCTGTACGGCGGTGAACTTCCGTCAGCTTTCGTAAAAGCTATTTTAAATTTTCTAAGCCGCCTGTACGGCGGTGAACTCCACAGCAACGTGTGTTTCTCTTGTTTCATCTTTCTAAGCCGCCTGTACGGCGGTGAACAGGCTTTGATAACGCCCGTCGTGGATAAAGAATTTCTAAGCCGCCTGTACGGCGGTGAACTCTGCCCGGCGCCTCTGAACCGGGGACATTTTTTTCTAAGCCGCCTGTACGGCGGTGAACAGCCAGGGTCAGGGTTTTGGGTTGCGCTTTTTTTTCTAAGCCGCCTGTACGGCGGTGAACTTACAGGTAACGATGAAAGCGATTATGATGTTTTTCTAAGCCGCCTGTACGGCGGTGAACGGGGCGTTGTGTCCGGCGGAGGCGGAGTTTCGTTTCTAAGCCGCCTGTACGGCGGTGAACATTCCGTTACGCTTTATCTTCTGGGCGGTACCTTTCTAAGCCGCCTGTACGGCGGTGAACCACCAAGCTGAAGCTAACGATTATGATTTTCATTTCTAAGCCGCCTGTACGGCGGTGAACAAAAGCATTGCGGCCATACAGGAAATGTATCCTTTCTAAGCCGCCTGTACGGCGGTGAACTGGGAAACGGTGATGAAGGAAGCCCTAGTTTATTTCTAAGCCGCCTGTACGGCGGTGAACTAATCGAAGTAATTTCGCTGACTAACCCTTCATTTCTAAGCCGCCTGTACGGCGGTGAACAATCCGGGAGATCGGAATCCGTCCTGGTTTTGTTTCTAAGCCGCCTGTACGGCGGTGAACGTGGAAAAACCAAAGGACCGCGGCATTCATTTTTTCTAAGCCGCCTGTACGGCGGTGAACTATATCCGGAGTGGCTGAAATCACGGATACGCTTTCTAAGCCGCCTGTACGGCGGTGAACTAATCGAAGTAATTTCGCTGACTAACCCTTCATTTCTAAGCCGCCTGTACGGCGGTGAACGCCCACTTGCCCCTGGGTAAATTTCCCGACCTTTTCTAAGCCGCCTGTACGGCGGTGAACGCCATGGGATGGTTTCGCTTGAAAAAATATTCTTTCTAAGCCGCCTGTACGGCGGTGAACAAAATTACAACCACCACGACTACGGTAATAGATTTCTAAGCCGCCTGTACGGCGGTGAACCGTTCATAACAATGCCGGATTCCCACTCGATCTTTCTAAGCCGCCTGTACGGCGGTGAACGGATAGTCTTGTCTGACACTTTGCCTTGCAGTTTTCTAAGCCGCCTGTACGGCGGTGAACGAAGCAAGAAGGCTTGGGGAAATAAAACATTGTTTCTAAGCCGCCTGTACGGCGGTGAACAGCAACATTAAAATAAAAAAATGAGTTGCAACAAGTAGTTAATAGAAATTGACACAAAAACCATAAAAAATAGTCAGGTTACAACTTGTTGATAATAAAACAGATTTTATCAGAGTGTTTTTTTTGGTTAAAACAACGGTACTGTCGTTGTATTGCTCAGCCCATAACATGAATACAAACCTGTTTGTGGTTGCTCCATTGCCTGCTTTTTAATAAACAAACGGAAACGCTGCCCGTTTGTTTGGCTGGTCATATTGATATAGGGCAAGTTGCTACGCTGTTCTTCAAAATTTTCAAAATGTGACAGGGTCTGGTTATACTTTCCAAAGTAAATTTTTAAAACCAAGGCACTGTGGCAACTTTTGACAAGCCATAACTATCAAACTTACCTTCTAACGGTTGATCAAGTAGAGGTCCGAAATGAATGAAACGACGGTGCTTTTTACCTGTTGATCCACTGTTCAAGTCAAGATATGGGTTATCTAATCCTTGTGAAAACATTTTAGCTCTGTAGTTTTTTTCTTCACCAAGAGTTATTGAACCACGTCGTTTCAGTCGCTCCAGTTTTGATTTGCTCATGTTGGTCCGAATGCGTGACACTGTTCTATATTTTACACCGGCGGGTACATTCTTCACATCGCTTATCACGCAATATCCGGCTATGCCGCCAAGCCAATTTAAGTTGTGCAAATTTTTTAAATTAATTTTGTTGCCATGCAGTCGAAGCACTTTGCCAAGTTTGATTTTGTATTTCGGAAAACTCACTCCTATTTGCTCAGTTTTAAGCTTGACAAGTGCTTTATGAAGTTTGTTATATACCAGATTCATCAGCGGACTTTCTCTCATTTCTGCATCTGGCTTTAGCTCAATATCAATATAGTATCCCATCAGTTTCTTAGCTCCCGAGTATCGATATCTGTTACGTAAGCCAGACCTTTTTTCCCGAGGTAAAAGCTGGACACTCCGGCATTTTCTATCAGTCTTTTAATTTCTTTGGCTTTATCGCGTTCAACATCTATTTTTATTTCGAGTTTGCCGCTGGCCTTTGTCATTAGGGAAACAATTTCTCCTTTACCCTTTTTCCTCTCTTTTCGCATATATGGATTGCCCCATATTTTCTTTTTTTCGCCAGTGGTGAAACGATTCATAAAATCTTTTTTTGTGAATATGCGTTTTGAAATACCACTTATTTTGCCAGTTTTAGTAAGGGCTGAGCCCATATCAAATCGCTCAGACAATCTCTCTAACTGCAAATAAAGTGATGAACAATAGATTCTTGATGGAACGATCTCTCCCTTTTTGTTCAAATAGTTAGTTCCTGGAAAAAATCTATCCAATGTTTCAATTGCTTTTTTGACGAACCCCTGTTGTGCAATTGGTTTGTTTTTCTTCAACTCATCAAATCGTTTGCAAATTGCAAGGGGATCAAGTTCCATCAAGGCTTCAACTCTTTTATTGTCAACAATGTAAGAAAAAAGATCATCCAACTCTAATGCCAACACTCCCCAAAATTCAGGAGAATATTTGGATTGAAAAATAACATCGTCGGTTTTAACCATTCCGGTAAAGGAATTTTGATCATTGCTCCCTGTGATATTTCGAATATATGTCATTTCACTAGTTAGTGTTGGGTCATCTATAAAAGAAACAACCGGCTCTATCTGTCGGAAGTAATAGTTTTTTTCTTGCCGTGACTGGTACAATTTTCGCTGGTCGCCAATTAGGCGGTTCATCACTCCCATTACAGTATTTAACGTAATTTCTCGCTTAATATAATTTTCTGGATGGCTTCTATCATTTAAATTCGTTCCGGAAGCAATGAACTTTCGTCCTTTCCTAGGCAGCTTCTCATCATTACTTCCATCGAGAAATGAGTTTCGCCATGACGATTCATAGTTGATTAAAATTTTCATACGAAACTCCTATTTGGCGTAAAAATAAATAGCATAATCTGGTTTTGGTTGATTTTCTATCTGGCTTGGATCGCGTTTGATTCGCATCATTTTTGTGCTGTCGTTATAGTCCACCAACACTTCTTCAACATACATATAGGATTTTGCCTGCCTGATAGACAATTCTTTAATTTTTTGAATGGAGGTCTCCACCAAAATTTGTATGGCATCCTGATTAAGCAGAATGCCGTTTTCACCTTCTTCGAATATAGTTCCATTACGAACATAGTTTTTATGAAATATGGCCTCTGGAGAAATTTTCGGATTCAATGATTTAATGTATTCTTGCACTAACTGGGCTACTTTTTCGCCTTGCCCCTCCTTAATCACCATTGCAGCACGATCAAACTTGTTGTCCAACGAAATGAATTGCAGTTGTTCAATGCTAATAGAGCCGTATGATAAATACTCTGTATCACCAAAAGTAGTTTTAGAAAAAAACGACGAGCTATCCCTTTCACCTGCCTGCCCAAATTGCTCGAAATTACCGTTACCAAGTTGGTCTACAAAATCTTCAATCAGCAATGGGCTTGTCCTTTTACATTGGCTGGAAGGCACAACATAGCCGCGAATTAGTCCCGTTAATGATGCAATAACTTTTTCGAGGTTTTTATCTTTTGCATAGTGAAGATCATAGGCTTGATCCCTAAATAAATGATGCCGGATGCAATTTTGACTTATATATAGAGGGGTTTCCTTAAAATCAATATCGGTTGGTTCTTTACGATATTTGTACCCCGTGTCCTTCACTTTACCCGATAAGTTTGTGTAGCCTCTTAATTTGGGCAATGTATGATTATCGACCGTTCGGCCATCTTCCTGGGCAAGATTTGTTGGCCCATTCCAGTTAACTACTCCATGCCCCAGTGCCTTGATTTTGAAATCGACACTTTTAATGCCTGTAACCTTTTCTGACTGCATAATTATTCTCCTCCATTGTTAAGTTGTTTTAATGAAATCGCCCCGATTGGCTGTTGCTTTCCTGTTGCATAGTAAATCGCATAAGCATTTGGTTTTGTATCCACTTTTTTTAGATCATCTGGTGTATAGCTAAGGTATATTGGAGTTTCCGGATTTCGGGCCTCATTTAGCAATTGACTGTCCTTATAAGCCTTTTTCTCCTCTTTAATGTTGTGATGTTTCTTCTTCATAAATGCCAATAAGTTTTGGTCTGAACTACCATGACCGCAAATGGTTTCAACGCTCATAGAAATAGTTTCTTCTGATTTATCCTCTGAATAGGCATAGCGGTTTAAAAAATTAAGGTCATGACGGCTCTTGATATCGCATATTGCCATTTGAACGAACCGACTATCGCCGCGCAGTGAATGTTTTTTAATTTTAATTTTGTTTGGTTCTTTTTTGAAAGGTGGGAGCGTTACAGGGTCCGCAATTATATTCATCCTTTGAACACTCTCTTTGAGAGCAGCAACCAAGTCTTGTTCAATTAATTGCCGACAATTGGCATCCTTATAAAATAGATCATATAGGTCATAAATCTGATTAATGTTGATTGACGTGATAGTGGGCAACTCGTTTTGTAAAAAATCAAACCAGGCTTTAGTACTTTCCTTGCTATGAAGTTTGGCTAGGAACCTTGCACTGCTGTCCCTTGATTTACCATTTTTTACAGCATCGGTTATTGCAATCACATATTCATTCACCGATTCATTTTTTCCAAAACGATCCAGCCTTCCCAGTCGTTGCAAAAAATTTTCCGCATGAGTCATCTCACTGACCATTCTGTCGCAAGTTATGTTGAGTGCCGCCTGTACAACAGGGCCACTGCGTAAAACATCATAGTCTCTGCTGCCATTTTCCTTAAAGGCGCTAAAAGCCTTGTCAAATAATTTTTCCCGGTCTGATTTTTTAAATTTTGAATGGAGCAGTATGCTGTTTTCCCTATCCTGATTATCGATAAAACTTTTTTGGGCGGTAATTGCGGTGTTGCTAATCACAAAGGTATTGGCTGGCTGCTGTTGGAATAGAGGATTGCTGGCATTTTCGTTTTTTTCATCGTATTCAACAAATTTTATTTGATACCGGCTGTGGTTAAAGCTATCTATACCAATCATATCCCGTTTAGGAAGATGCAAAAAATCCTTGATAAATAGAGGGTTTGGGGTCGCCGATACCAGCAACGTATTCGGCAATGTATTGTCACCATCTTGCTGGTATCTTTTACACTCCACCAACTCCGCAAATAACAGGTTGAATGCCGGCATATTGATGTACTCATGATATTCATCAAACACCACGTGGGCATCCATAAAACTGGTTAGGGTGTTAATATTTCGATGAGTAGTTATGGAGTTTACAACTTGATCAATTGTAGTGATAACAATATCACCAGAAAACTCACTGCCCTCCGTTGTCTCTACGGGCTTTCCGGAATCCAAGGTTTGCTTGATCACACCTGTACATATTTCAACCTTTGCATTGGGCAGGTATTCTTTGGATTTCAAATCCTTAAACAAACCTTCACAAATCTGAACCCTAGGGCATACCCAAAATATCTTTTTGGCTTCAGTAGTTAGCGCCCATTCCAGTGCGATTTTAGTCTTGCCGCATCCTGCCGGTCCTTTTAGAACACCTATGGTGACTTCCTCATCGGATAGTTCCTTTGCCGCAATAGCCTGTTTTTTATTACGTTCAACATCCGGGTTGTTTTGATTAAATCCATCCAAACATTGCTGAATATTCTGCTTCAGTCCACGATCCTTCTGAAACGCTTTTTCAAGAATCTCATCTAATGTGTGATTGTTGATATGTTCATTCAGCGCATCACCGGTAAAAACTTTTGAAACTAATCTGTCTGCTGTAACCAGTGCGGAACGCGCGAGGTTGTTTAAGGCATTGTGTTGAATGTTATTTCGATATTTATCAATAGACTCTTTGCTTGAATAGCGTTTGTATGTTGGCAGATATTTGGTTTCCAGTTTATCTTCAACGGCATCAAACTTTGGAATATTCAGAGAATCAAACTCAATTAAAGTATCCGCAAAGTATTCATTCATCATACCTTTTATTGACTTAAGGGTAGCAATTACGGCTGATGTCAACTGAGGGTATTTCTTCTCTAAATCTTCAAATTTGCTAAATATACCAACCATTCCTTTAATTTCATTCTTTGTGTCGCGAATTGGTTTAGCATGGTGCCAGTAGATCGCATGCTTAACCCTGGCGTCTGAATCATCGTTAATGTCTCGTGGGTCAAACAGCAAATGAAACAGCAACAACGAGATTTCATTGTGCCGGGGATGCTTCTGCCAGGAAAACTTACCTGTTTTTTTATCAATATGTTGCCCATCATCCGGCACATCTTCAAATTTTTCCTTATTGAGTTTCTTGCTCAACCACCCCTGAAATGCCGGATCAATTTTTCCGATATCATGCCAGCATCCTGCGATAAAGACGGATGTTGCCAAATTTTTGTTTTGAGGAACAAATCGTTTAATGATCTCATACGCAAGATAACCAACTGCAAACATATGCTGATCCAGCCGTTGACCTTTTGTGTTGGCGAAAATTTGATCTGTCATAATTTCAATATCCCCGATTATTATTTGATTACTCGTATAGTTCACCGGCACCACACCCTGTTCATCAAACTTGCTTTTATTCCCCACCACCCATAAAAACTGGCTTCTGGAGCGACTTCTGATCCAGTGGCAGGAAACGGCGGTGCTTTTGCTGGCGGTCTGGCGTAGCATTTTTTTGACGGTATTGAGGCCTTCTTGCGTGATGACGGTTTGCCAGGTATTGTCACCGATACGGTTCGCGAAGGCATCGAGCACCCTGCGGGTTTTCTTGAGGGCTTTTTTTTCACACTGGGAGATGAAGGTTACCATCATAGCGGCTTACACTCCTTGACCTGCGCCATATTTCGCTCTTTACCCTTCAGTGCCATTGCCTTGACCTGATCAAACATGGCATCCAATGCTTTGTGATCGGCAAAAGCTTGCAGGCATTGCTGGCGAAATTCCTGATGGGTGGCGTTTTCCTTGGCGCAGATGAACGCCCAGGGTAAGACGATAGCATCTTTAACCAGGTCGGCAATATCAAACACCAATGCGCCGCGGCGGGTTTTGCCGTGCATGACGGCGAAACCGTGGGGTATGCCCAACACCCAAAGCGTTGAGGCGGCAAGGCCGTATGCGAGATAGTTGCCATGATTGAGAAAGCTGTTGGCCTTGTCGGTGGCTTCATGTTTCCGGATAAAATCGGCCATGTGGGTATGCCGGGCCGCAATTTTATAGAGTTGTTTGGTCAGTTTGGCTTCGGTGGTCAGCAGGTAGGTGGTTTTTGTTGCAGTGGCTATTTGGGCTTCATGGGCATCCAGGGCGTTTGCAATGGCGGGATCAGCGGCATCAAAACCCGCCAGTTTCAGGTCACGATCCTTGCGCCAGACTTGTCGTAAATAGTCGATACGGGCGTGTTGCAGTTCTTTTGCGGCTTGCAGACGCTGTTCATCATCAAACCAGAAAGAAAGCCAGCCTTGCAGGTATTCCGTTGGCCGGTATTCGCTCTGCGGTGTCAGCCATTCGATCTCATTGCCCATATAAAGCGGTGTGCCGCCGCCGCCACAGAAACCAAGGAGCACACCTGCCTGAGCCAGCATGCGCACCGCGGCCTGGGTAATGGAAGTACCTGTGCCCAAAAGGATCACTGTGGTATTGGCAATGGGAATATTAAAATAGCGATTGTTTTTTTTGGCCTCGGTGAGATATAAAACTCTGCCATCTTTTTGCATGACACGGCAGTGCTCCAAGTAGTACATATTGGCCCGCTTGGAATGCAGGATTGTTTTTAAGTCCGACGGTGAGAAGTCATCCATCCGTTTTATCCCTTTCCAATTATCATGTTCATGGCCAGACAACTTGTCAAGATCTTGAATTCATTAAAACTAATAGATATCAAACTCGGACTGTAAATATCAAGTCGGGACCATTTTTAAGATATCGATTTGTGATCTCAGCTCTTTTATTTGCTGTGTTCTATTCAGATTGCCTCATAGAAATAGTGCGTTTTAAAACACGGCATTTTTAGCCAAAAAATCATGCAAAATATTCGTGATTATTTGGAGGCTAAAAAGAATTTAATAATCAATACACCTATTACCAAAAGATATATTAAGTTGCAATCAATCAAAGGTATGATTTTTTCGTATTTTTTGAGCAAAAACTAATACTTTAGTATTAGTTTTTGTGATTTATGGTACTAGTTTTTCTAATACCCGTTGTTTTTTTGAGAGGGAAATATGGCGAAAACATATAATTGGCGTGACCACATCCGGGGCAGAACACTTACCGTGATATCAACTTACTAATAAGAGCATTAATATTTAGACAGGATTACAGGATAAAGAAAATATTTTTGCCTTTCCGGAAGAAAGGCAAAAAGCATCATCCCTTTTCAAGGGAAAGGGTTCATTCATTGTACTAACAAAACAGTAAGGTAAGGGGAAAAGAACCCGTTATTGGCTCCTCGGCCCTTTTTTCCGCTGAAGCGGAATTGTGTTTTCTCGGCTTCATCTGGAAGCCGTGAAAAAAAATCAAGTTAATCCTGTTAATCCTGTCAGAAAACATTTTGGTTTTATGTATAAATAATTATGAACTCATTAGTAAATTACTAATAAATATCAAGTCTTGATCTTTTGAAACGCATCCATTCCGTATCTATTGGCGGGCATTTGCTGTGATTTGTTGAGATAAAACGTAACAAAAGTCCAGCTTGTCAAAACCTTTGATCGCTTGGGGGACTCCCAGGATATCAGCCAGCCGGAAATCCTGGGATAAGTCTGACATTTTGGCCTTGATGCATATATGCAATTTTCAATAGGGTGAATCCTTTTTTGCAGGAGTTCGCTTTTTTGCAATTTTGTAAAAAATACGATATATTCAATTTAAATTGAGGTTCTTGAACCTGCACTTTTGGCAAGATCCCCGAGAGATAGAGTCGGTCAGGCGAGCGAGCTCACCTAAAAGGCTCGCTCGCCTCCCCAACATCTCCCTCTCGGAAAGGTACCAGGTATCTGGTGTTCATCTTTATTAGCAAAAGCGAATAAATTCAAAGCGCTGTTAAAAATGAATCCGTTCAAGATTTGTCCAAATTGCACATACACATGGAACTCCCGAGACGACTTTTTACAAGACCCCTATATATGTTTGGTAGGGTTCCAAATCAACTTCAACGAAGCCGAATCTGGCTACTATTTGTTC
>Ga0307990_1004192_pt1 | contig 10663 bp, 10 predicted proteins | sample EllFjometagen129_FD_203168 | JGI IMG/M metagenome (GOLD analysis project Ga0307990, IMG submission 203168) | Marine microbial communities from Ellis Fjord, Antarctic Ocean - #129 | ecosystem: Environmental > Aquatic > Marine > Unclassified | place: Southern Ocean | collected 2014-10-08
AGCTATCTTTGATTCCGTTAAATGTCTCCTTGATGGATCATGAGGAGACCATTCAGACCATTAAATGGAAACTACAAGAGACAGTACCCTATGATACGGATTATATGCGCGTGTCCTTTCAGAAAATTAGTCCTGGGAGGGACGGCGAGGAATCCGTGCTTGCAGCAGTTGTCAATAAGGAAATAATAGAGCAGTTTGAGCAGCTCCTTGTTAGGCGAAAACTTAAAGCTGAGATAATCGGTGTATCTTCCCTGAATCACCTAAATCTTTACTCAAATTATCTGAAAAAAAATAATTTCACAATGATCTTATCCCTGTACGAAGATTATTTTTTCTTTGCCGCCTTTGACGAAAGCAAAGTAGCCTATTTCAGGGGGAAAAAGATATCTCCATTTACTGCATCGGGATCAAGGGAGATATCATCTACAATTGACTATTATCTATCTGAGGTTGAAAAAGAACGAAAGATTAACAAGCTGGGAATTTCCATAGAAACAGAAGATATGCAAAACCTTGAACATACGCTCAACAAATTATACCAATTTGAAATTTGTCATCTAAACCCTGTAGATGCAATTCCTTCTTTAGGTAACGCAGAACATGAAACAGCCATTAATTCATATACATCGGCCCTTGGTGCTGCACAAATGTTATATTATAAACTATGATAAAATTTTCTCCTTTTAAATAAAGTTTACACAATGGAACGTATTAAAGTCAATCTTGCCACAACACATATTAAACAGGCCCCGGGAATATTCAGGTACCTATGGTGGTCTCTTTTTTTGTTGATCCTGGCAGCAGGGGCTTATGAAGTATGGCACTATAAAGAGGTAGAAAAAAATATTGTTCTTTATAAGAACAAACCTAATAAACAAATTAAAAAGCAAAGGCTATCAGTAGCACCAAAAAAATTATTTTCAGATCAGGAGATGAAGGAACTGGCGTTAAAAATAAAATTAGCGAATAAAATCATCCTCGGTGATTATTTCCAGTGTTCATTGTTATTAGATAAACTTGAGGCTGAAATCCCGAATAATCTTTTCCTTAACGAACTTGATGTTGATTTAAAAAATGAAGATGATAAAAAGTTAAAAATAGACGGTTACACACAAAGTTTTGCCGATATAGTCCTATTTGTAAACAATCTGGAGAATTCCGATTTCTTCAGAAACCCTTTTCTTTTAACTCAAAATGAGGAAAAAACCTTAGAGGGAAAAAAGCAACTAAGATTTTCTATAACAACTGACATTCGTAATCCAGTACCTTAATTAAAGGCAAAAATGGTTTATATGCCGCGAAATGCCACAAAGACGCTAAGCCACAAAGGTTATGGAATTATTTCATTGATGGGTCTACTTGATATTTGGCGTATTGATATTATTGAGAAAACCTTGTCACATGTGTATTTCTTTATTGATATCAGTCTTTTCTTCTTGTCTTTGTGTCCCTGGCCCAGACCTGGCTTTGCAAGATAGGCATACATAGCTTCATTCAGTAGGTTTAATGGCTACTTAACTAAATTGTACAAAAGTCGCACCAGGGCAGGCTTAGTGGCAGAATAAATACAAAATATTAACTATAAAAAACCACATAAAATGAAGGTTATAAGAAAATATAGGACATTGTGGGTTATTTTGGCCTTTTTATTTCTAATTGATGTTGCGGGATATTATTTTATCCTGGAGCCTCAGAGAAAGGAGCTAAAAAACCTAAAAAAAGAACTGCATAATAGAAATAACGAGAAACGAGTTGAAAAAAGGGATGTTTCAACACCAAATGACAGCCAAAGGCATGCTGTTCGATCAAGGCAACAGATAAAAGAATTCAATAAAGCCCTCCCCAATAAAAATGAATTTGTAAACATCTTAGATGAAATATTCTCATTTATCGATATGGAAAATATGACTTTGAGGAGGGTTACGTATTTGCCTAAACAAATCAAGGGAACCAATCTGCTGGATTATTCAGCAAATTTTACCATCACTGGAGACTACAGTTCGGTGAAGGGACTCTTAAATAAAATAGAATGTTCTGAGCATCTTTTTATTTTAAAGAACCTCCATTTAGGGAGGGCACCTGAAAATCGATCGATAGATTTAACCTTCACTCTATCAATATTTCTCCAGTCATGACAAGGGGCTGATGTGAACAAACAGAAAAAGGCATTAATTATATTATTGGCTGCTCTTGGAGCTATAACGCTATATAGATTTCTGGCCCCGGTTCCGAGACAAAAGGTTAAGGCATTGACGTATACCGGCATTAAATACAAGAACCGTTTGACTAAAAATATACCCTCAGAAACGTCATCCGCCACAGACTTCTTGGTAAGAACAGATATCTTAAACAAACCTGCCTTTAAAAATAAAAAGGTAAAAAGAGATTTGTTTTACTTGAAGGGACAGGTAAAAAACAGTGACGAGGTGGAAGGTGAAAAGCCACCTATAGTCGAACAGGTTCCTGATGAATCTATTCCAAAACATAGGGCGGAAATAGATCTCCCACAATATTCCTTTTTTGGAAGCCTTACCAAAGACGGTATAAAAACTATATTTCTGTCCAAGGGAAATGATATTTACCTCGTTAAAAAAGGTAAAAAAATAGATAATAACTACTTAGTTTGCAGCATTGGGACCGACATAATGACACTCTTGCTGCAAAATACAAATGAAGAGATAAGTGTAGGCCTTCAAGAAAACACACCTTTAAGGGTAATCAATATTAAGAAATTATATAACCGTTCAGAGGTTCAGGAATAATTACTGTATTTCTAAAAAAGGAAATAATCATGAGACAAAGGAGAAAATGGTTACTTATCATAGCCGCCATATACCTTTCACTGATGCTAAATGGATGTGCAGTTGATAATAGCTTCACAATAGGGGAAAAACTCATCAAAGAGGGAAATCTCGACAGGGCGGTTCTTTACCTTCAAAAGGCCTGCAAAGAAGACCCTGATAATCAGCATAAATCGGCCATTTATAAAACTGCAAAACTAAATGCATCACAGAATCACATTAAGGCAGGCCAGTTCTATATGGAGCAAGAAAATCACCAGGAGGCAATGAAAGAATTCAGGATGGCCATATCCTTTGATTCATCAAACAGACATATACATTCGCTCCTGGATACGGTTCAAAAACGTTATGAATCAAGAGAGCAGACTAAAAAGGCTCTCACCTTATTAAGGCAAGGTATGGAAGAAGAGGCGAGCGATGCCTTTTCTACAGCCCTGAACCTAAATTCGGGAAATCAAGAGGCTCGCCTTCATTTATCAAAATTAGCGAAAAATAAAAAGATCCCCCTAATTCAAGGGGGAGACCGTGAGTTAAATATTTCATCTAAAAAATCAGTTACCCTCAGATTCAAAAACACAAACATTAAGAAAATATTTGCCACACTCTCAAAGTTATCAGGGGTAAATTTTATCTTTGATGAGTCGGTTCAATCTAATGACATTTCTATAAACTTAATAGATATGCCATTTTTAAAGGCCCTTGGTTTATTAGTTTCCACAAATAAATTATCCAAAAAAATTATAAACAATAAAACTATACTGATTTTTCCTTCCGTTCCAAACAAAATAAAACAATACCAAGACCTGGTGATACGAACCTTTTATCTGTCAAACATTAATGTCGGCGAGGCAGCAAAGCTTGTAAAGTCCATATTAAAAACAAAGCAGATACACATTAATAAAGAACTAAACAGCATAGTAATCAGAGACACGCCGGATGTAATTAAATTGGCGGAAAAGATAATAAGCGCAAACGACATACCATCCGCAGAGATACTTTTCGGTATTGAAATCCTGGAAGTTAAGCAAGTTGCTATGCATGACATAGGGTTTCTATTTTCACCTGAGTTTAAAATTTCTGCGGCCACTGGATTAAGTGGAACAGAGATTTTTAGCGGTAATTTTATGAGTAGCGCTGGTTCCCCTGGATATATATCCTATAATCAGCTTCGTAAGCTTAATAAAGACAATTTTTATTTCTCCCTTCCTGCGGCTACGCTTAACTTGATCAAAAATGAAAACGGCACCCAAATTCTTGCTAACCCAAAGATAAGGGTTAAAAATAAAGAAAAGGCCTCCATACATATAGGCTCCAGGGTCCCAATCAGGGCCAACAGGCGTATAGACACTGCGGGCAATACCTCGTACGACTATAATTATGAGGCTATAGGCATTAAGCTGAATATTGAACCTTATTTTAACCTGCCGGACAGTGTTACTATAGGCATAACCCTGGAAGTAAGCAGTGTTGGGGCGAATATCGGCACTACTGATGATCCCCAATATGAGATAAATACTAGAAAATCAAAGACAAAACTGCAGCTTGAAAACGGGGAAACCGTACTGATTGGAGGGTTAATTCAGAATAATGATACTGAAGAAGTTACTAAAATTCCTCTTTTAGGGGACATTCCTATAATAAAACGCCTGTTTTCCAGAGACTACAGGTCAAAAACCAAAACAGAAATTTTGATGTCAATAACACCATATGTTGTTCGCGGTATTGATATCCCGAGTAAATCTGTTCTTACAATGTGGTCAGGTCAGGAACATAGCTATTCCCTAAAAGGACCTGCATTTGAAACAGATACTATGAAAAAAGAGATAATTGAGGAAAAAGATAAACTTCATGGCATAGCCAGGCAGAGCCCCGGATTGGTTCTGATTAATGCCCCGAAAAATATTAAAAGCGGCGAGAAGCTAAGTGTACAGGTCCTTGTGCAAAATGCAAAGAACCTGTATTCCACCCCGTTAAAATTTGCCTACAATGCCGATATATTGAAATGTTTAAAGGTACAAGAAGGCCCATTTTTAAAGAAAGACGGAAAACAAACTGCATTTTTAAGCTTTATTAATCAGCCCGAAGGATTGGTGAATATTAATTTGAGTAGAATGGGCAGTGTAGGGGGGATAGATGGTGATGGCACATTGACATATTTAACATTTGAAGCAATCTCTCAAGGAATATCTGAATTATCTATACTTAAACCTGAATTTTTAGATGCAGACATGAAACCCTATCCGGTAAAGGCAAAAATAGCAGAGATTAATATTAATTAGATGGTGACTACTCACGTAGTCAAGCTGAAGGGGTTTAGACTGAAGACTGAAGTGGTCCAAAAAGTACGATTGACTCACTTTTGTAGCAAAAGAGAAAACTATTGCACCAAACATGGCTTCCCCGTAAACGGGATCTTCGACAAGACGAACCGTATTCCCGTTTTTTCTAATCCCGCCTTTAGCGGGACCTTCAGCCTAACAACCTGAGTAGTCACATTAGATGAATGAATAAAAACTATAAAAATTCAGGAAAGACAGGACTAAGGAGATCTATATCGGTTAATGGCCTTGATAAAGGATTTACGCTTATTGAGATGATTATCGTTATGGCTATCCTTTCTTTAATGGCCACTATAGTTATGCCGTTAGCCAAAACTACCGCTAAAAGAAACAGGGAAATGGAATTACGGCAAAATCTCAGGATAATAAGAACGGCATTAGATGAATACAGAAAATTAGCAGATGAGGGTAAAATCTATAAAGGAACCGGAGAAAGTGGCTACCCCAAAAATATGCAAATTCTTATAGATGGAATTCCTCTAATTAATGGTGGAGGGATGAGGGCGAAATTATTAAGGCGTATCCCCAAAGATCCCATGATCGAAGATGGTGAGTGGGGGAAACGTTCTTATTTCGACGACCCTGATACCGAGGTATGGGATGGAAGGGATGTATATGACGTATATTCGAAAAGTAACGGCATTGCCCTGGATGGATCTCGATATGGAAATTGGTAAGTCTAAAAAAAACCAGGGTTTTACCTTGATTGAATTGATGATTGTAATTTCAATCATAGCCATATTGATGACAATGGCAATGCCCAATTATGCCGTTTATACACTTAGAGGGAAGGAGGCAGTTCTAAAAGAAAACCTTGCCACGGTAAGGGAAGTTTTAGATCACTTCAAGGCGGACACCGGATCATACCCGGAGGTCTTACAAGACCTGGTGGAAAAACAATATATCAAATCAGTTCCACAAGACCCTATGACACATTCAAGTGAAACATGGATCCTACTCCCTCCTATAAATGATGAAGAGACAGGTATTTACGATATACATAGTGGGAGCGACTTAGTCGGTTTAAACGGCACACCCTATAATGAATGGTGAAAATTTTTTATTATGAGATTATTATCTAAATACAGGGAACATGGGTTCACACTTCTTGCACTCCTGGTCATAATTAACATTATGGGCCTTTCTCTTTCCTTATCTGGAAAATACTGGTACACTGTAAAAACACGTGAAAGGGAAAAAGAGTTACTGTTCAGGGGATTCCAATTTATTAAAGCTATAGGCAATTATTACCAAAACTCTCCTGGTTCTGCCAAGACTTATCCGGCAAATCTCAGGGATCTCTTAAAAGATCAAAGGTTTTCAAATACAAAAAGGTATATCCGACGAATATACAAGGACCCCATGAAACCGGATAATGATTGGGGGACCATAGTTGATAAATATGGAAGGATAAAGGGCGTATATTCAACAAGCGAGATGGAGCCGCTAAAAAAAGAGGGATTTCATGGTGAGCTTTCCCGCTTCACAGGGAAGGAAAAATACTCAGAGTGGAAATTCATCTATTACCCGCCTGAAAAAAAATAAACAGGGAAATAAAAGGGAGAATAAAAAATGAAATCACCATGGCAAAAAAGGGTTTTGAGAATTACCAAGATTCTTTCTATTCTAATAATATCGTCTGTTGTTTTCATACAATGGGGTTGCAGTAACAATGAGGAAAAAAAGGCAAAACACCTTTCAAATGCCCATATGTATGAAAAGGACCTTGAATATAAAAAGGCGGTTATTGAATTTAAGAATGTTATACAGCTTGATCCGCAAGATGCCATGGCTCATTACGAATTAGGCCGGGTTTACCTAAAACTAAAAAATATACGAGGCGCCTTTCAATCTTTTAAGCAGGCCACTGAGCTAAAGCCTGAACATTACAATGCCCAGCTACAATTAGGTAATATCTATCTGCTGAGTAAAAAAACAAAGGAAGCCAGGGAAAAGGCGGAACTTGTTTTAGAAAAAAACCCTGGAAATACCGATGGATTAATGTTGCTTTCAGGTGTTCTGATTCAAGAAAAAAATATCGATGAGGCTATCAAAACACTTGAGAAGGCTATTGAAATTGATCCCAAACAGGTAAAGATCCAACTTGGATATGCAAGACTTTTATTTATGAATAAAAATTACAAGGAAGCTGAGGAAACATACAAAAAGACCTTAATCTTAGACCCAAAACTTCCTTTTGTAAGGGTTGAACTGTCAAAGCTATATGCAAGAACAGGACGTTATGATGATGCCGAAACACAGTTAAAAAAGATGGTTGCTAACTCAACATCAAAACATAATTCATTGAATATCCTCGGTCAATTTTATGAGAGTGCGAAAAAATGGAAAAAGGCGGAAGAATCATATCAAGAGGCGGTAAAAATAGCCCCTGAGGATAGCGTAGGGCCCCTAATGGCATTATCCGGTTTTTACGCTCGACGGAACTCCTATGATTCTGCATTAAAAACCATGAAGAAGGCAGCCAGCCAAAGGGGAGAAGACGATAATATCCAATTGGCTATAGCCAACCTGCATTTTGAATTCAAACACTTCACTGAAGCAGAAAAAACCATTGACACACTCCTTGAGAGGCAAAAAGAGAAACCCATCGCAAACTTGTTAAAAGCAAGGCTTCTGTTAAGAAAGAAAAATTTTTCAGAGGCCATTTCCAGGCTTAATATCGTAATTCAAAACGAACCGAGATTAGCGCCTGCTTACTTTTTCAGGGGCTTGGCCTTTCTCGGCAAAAAAGAAGAGGCACGGGCGAGGAAAGATTTGGTCCGTGTAGTTGAACTTAACCCAGCTCATATAGATGCACGACTAATTCTTACTAAATTCTACATTAGCGAAAGAAATCTTGATTTAGCAAGGCAAGAGGTAGGTAAGATATTAGGTCAGAGTCCACAAAACATTAATGCCATAATTTACAAGGGCAATATAGCAATGCTGGAAAGAAAACCTAATATGGCTGAGGAGTCCTTTAAAAGGGTAATTAAACTTGCGCCTAAAAATCCCATAGGATACAGCAGGCTTGGATTGCTTTATCTGTCAAGAAAACAGCATGAAACTGCCTTAAAAAATTTCGAAAGTGCCCTGAAACTACAACCAGGACTGAGAGATGCATTGACTTACAGTGTCTTGATATACCTTGAAAAAAAGAGACTCAATGATGCATTAAAATTCTGTGATAATCAATCGAAGGGATTGCCAAAGGATTCACTATCATTGGCATTTATCAATGATCTTAAGGGTAGAATCTATCTGACGGAAAACAAGATTAAACTTGCCGGGGAGAGCTTTAACAGGGCAATCGAAATAAATCCCGACATACTTTTCCCTTACATTGCCTTAGCCAGGATAAGCCTAAGGCAAAATGACACTGATAACGCTATATCGAGATACAAAGAAATCATTGCAAAGAGGCCTTCTTACCTTCCGGCATACATGTCAATCGGGGTGATTTACCAACAAACAGGGGATATCAAGAGTGCGGAAACTTATTTTAGCAAGGCAATCGATATTAAGAAGGATTTTGCGCCGGCAGCAAATAACCTGGCCTGGATAATTGCCGAACATGGGGGGGATATTGATAAGGCATTAAATCTGGCTCAAACTGCCAAGGAGAAAATGCCTAAAGACCCTTCAATAATGGATACACTCGGTTGGATATATTATAAAAAAGGTCTATACCGGAGCGCCATCGGGGAATTACAGGAAAGCCAGGAAAGAACTCCAAAAAATCCAATCATACTATACCATTTAGGTATGGCTTACATGAAAAACAACCAAAAGGATAAAGGCAAGGCAGCCCTTAAAAAGGCATTAAAACTTGATGGAAAATTTCCTGGCCATAAAGATGCCCTCAAGGCCCTGGAGGATAAAAATGAAAATTAAATCAGTTTGGATTGTCCCCGGCTTCTTGACCTGTATTATGCTTTTTCTCATAGTGTCTAATGCCACTGCCCAGGAAAATGTTGACAGCCTTATGGATCAGCTCCAGGAAGAATATGAAAAAGTAATGCCTCCATCTCCAACAAGCTCAGTCAACAGTGATTACCCTGTGAGACAAACCGCTGTTGGAGTTTTTTATTCTGCTAAACTCATGTCACACCTTATAAAGCAAAATCAAATCTTAAGCGGCAAATATGATCAAACCCTTAAAATCAATCAAGACCTGATTAATAAATTCAGCCTTATGCTCAAGCAGAACAAAGAAATTATAAAACTATTAAAGATCATTGCTGAAAATTTAGAGAAACCAGAATAATTGGAAAAAGGCAGCTATAAAAAATGAATTTCATATCCTTCAGGGCACTTTTTCTTTGTATATTTCTACCGCCTATTATGTATATATTCTCTATACAAATTTTTCAGGAATATGCACAAAACAAACGGACACAGGACTTCAAAAATATATTAATTCAAAATTATGAAGCATTATATAGTGGAAGACACAGCATTAGTAACGAGATAAGCACAAACATAGGGCAATATTTAAAGAAGGATAAACTGAGCGCCCTTGGTGTTATTACTAAGATATTGGTCTCTACAAAAGATGGCGAGATATTGTTTCCATCATATTATGAAAAAGGGCAAATTGATTTCAACTTAAAGAGTCAGTTCGATGATTCCAACAATGAATCAATTAATTATGTAAAAATAGCGGAGAGGAATTTTAAGATCTTAAAAAATGGCCTTAGAGTATTAGTGGACATAAAGGTAAAACAAAACACCTGGTTCACAAACAGCATATTAATATTGTATTTATCAATATCAACTATAATTCTATACTGGTATTACAAAAGACGGGTTAAAGAATGGTTGTCTAAAAAAGAAAATGAAGAGATACACATTGATATTTTATCAAAAAAATTGTCGGAGAGCGAACAATTTCTTCAAGAAATTTCCAGAAAGGAAAAGGGCTATATTGGAAGAATCCAAAATTTAAGAAAAGATAAAGAGGATTTAAAATTTGATATTGCAATGCTTGAGGATGAAGTTAAATTAGAGAAAAAAAAGTCACTGGATACAAACGAAATACTTGAGGAGATGGAAAAGCTTGAGGAGCAGGTCAACGAAAACTTGGCGCTAAAGGAGCATAAGGAACGCGAGATTGCAGAATTAAAGGAAGAGATAATCCAGTCAAAAAAGATTGGGGAACAGGGCATAAAAAGAAGGGAAAAAGAAGTTGACTCTGCAAATAAAAGGTTCTCTGCCATTTATAAAAATGTAGTTTTCAATAAAAAGGCTATTGAGGGCTTCATTGCATTGGGGCAGAATTTTCAAATAAAGGCAGAAGAAATTATATACAGCCTAAACAACGATTCATTTGTAAATATAAAAAGAAAGGTCTTTAGCAAAAAAGGTAAACTAAATACCTTCGAGGTAACCTTTTCATACTCCGGCAGGGTATATTTTAAAAAATTAGATAATAAAAAAATAGAAATAGTGGCCATAGGCACTAAAAATACACAAGAGCAGGATATAACCTTTATTGAAAGCATATCATAAAAGCCAACTCCC
>Ga0307990_1004194_pt1 | contig 10663 bp, 11 predicted proteins | sample EllFjometagen129_FD_203168 | JGI IMG/M metagenome (GOLD analysis project Ga0307990, IMG submission 203168) | Marine microbial communities from Ellis Fjord, Antarctic Ocean - #129 | ecosystem: Environmental > Aquatic > Marine > Unclassified | place: Southern Ocean | collected 2014-10-08
ATAATGCATTTCCGTGTTTCTGAAACTGGCTTGATTTGAAAAATAAACAGTTTAGCACAAACATTCAAAAAACATATTTGCAAATATATAAAATGTAGCCTTGACAAAGCCGTTTAAGAGGGGTAAGATTTTATTGAATAATTATACGGTAATTTACGATGCAAGGAGAAAAACAATTATGGGATTATATAAGGAAGAAGAAATATTCACATCTGATATAAGAAAGAACTCAGTTAAACAATTATGAACATATATATATTGAGTGTGATTATTCTTGTTATCGCAATTCTTATGGCAACGGTTGGAAAAGGTGGAGGCAATTTTTATGTTATCGCTCTTGTATTGTCTGGAGTAGCAATGCATCAAGCTGCATCAACATCACAAGCAATAATGTTTGGGACTAGTATAGCTGCAATGCTAATATTCTCTAAGCATAAAAAAGTTGACTGGAAATTAGCATTGATCATCGATCCTGCAACTGATATTATGGCTTTTGTTGGAGGCTATTTTGCAGGTAATATTGAAGGCACAACTTTAAAGATAGTTTTTGCAATAGTATTGGTGTTAGTGTCAATATTTATGATGATTAATATGAAAGATAAACCATCTAAAGAAAAACATAAATTTGGATATTGGAATCGTTCATTTAATGGATACAACTATACAGTCAATTTGTGGGTAACAATACCTTTGGCGGCTTTAGTTGGGTTGTTTGCGGGTGCGGTTGGAATTAGTGGGGGAGCATTTAAAATACCCTTGATGGTTATGTTATGTGGCATACCAATAGAAATTGCAATTGGTACTTCGAGTGCTATGGTTGCTGTAACAGCACTAATGGGGTTACTAGGACATAGCATTAATGGGAATTTTGATCTACAGTTTGCTTTACCGCTTATTTTTATAGCGATTATAGGTGGGATATTAGGTGGAAAAATTGCAGTAAAAAGTAAGCCTAAACACCTTAAAATAATTTTTGCTCTAACAAATCTTCTTGCTGGAGTTATTATGTTAATAAGTATTTTTGTTTAAGTGGATTAATCGGTGAGTAATTAAAAAAATATATGTATATAATATTTAGTTGAAATAGAAATTTAAAAGAGGCATTTTTGTCTCTTTTTTGTTGTATTTTAGGTTCCCAACATGGTTAAAATGATTAGAATTTATATCATGATTTTCATTAGCACATATGAGTTATGAGAATATTATATAATATTCTAAATAAATTATGATAATTCTCTTGCAAAAAAACAGAACCAGCGTTATTATATAGATTGTTATCAATATAGATAACTTTCGATATAGATAAATGTTGACATAAGGAGATGGAACATATGTTTGAAGAATATGCACGACTTTTTAAAGTTTTAGGTGATGCCAATAGATTAAAAATTATTGAGCTTTTAATAAAAGGAGAAACTTGTGGGTGTACACTTATTGATAAATTGTCAATATCACAGCCCACGCTTTCATATCATTTGAAAATGATTTCTGAAGCTGGAATTGCAAGATCAGAGAAAAAAGGTAATTGGATAAATTATTATATTAATAAAAAAAAATTATCAGAAATCGTCAAATTTCTTGAAAACATAAAAAATACTGAGGTGGATCAATGCAACTTATAAAAGATTTTTTTATTACGATTAATGATATTTTTTTAAAAATGACTTGGTTAGAAAATATTATAAATAAATTTTTAGAAAAAATTATTGGAATGGATGTTAACACTTTGGCATTTAAAGGTGTTTCATTTTTCTTCTTTGATGTTATTAAGATATTTATTTTGTTAACTGTACTTATTTATATATCATCATATATTCAATCATATTTTTCGCCAGAAAGAACTAGAAAAATATTAGGAAACATCAAAGGTGTACCAGCAAATATAATTGGTGCGCTTTTAGGAACGGTTACTCCATTTTGTTCTTGCTCTTCAATTCCCATATTTGTTGGTTTCACAAAAGCAGGTCTACCTATTGGAGTTACGTTTTCATTTTTAATATCGTCACCATTAGTAGACCTAGCATCAGTTATATTACTTGCGAGTATCTTTGGTTGGCCAGTCGCACTAGCCTATGTTGTAGTTGGTTTGGTTATTGCAGTTGTAGGTGGAACACTTATTAGTGTACTTAAAATGGAAAAGCATGTTGAAGAGTTTGTTTTAAATCACAATGTTCAAAATGCGAATCTTGTACAGCAAGAGGAATATGTAATGACAAAAAAAGAACGTCATACCTATTCTATAGAACAAGTGAAAGAAATAATAACTAAAGTGTGGAAATATGTTTTGATTGGTGTTGGAATTGGAGCAGTTATTCACGGGTTTATACCTCAATCATTTATTGAAGCTGTATTAGGAGAAAATAATCCATTTTCAGTAATAATTGCTACTATTGTTGGTGTACCAATGTATGCTGATATATTTGGAACATTACCAATCGCAGAAGCGTTAGTTCTAAAAGGAGTAGGGATTGGAACGGTATTATCATTTATGATGGCAGTAACTGCACTAAGTTTACCTTCAATTATATTGTTGAAGAAAGTAGTTAAACCTAAGTTGTTATTTACCTTTGTAGGAATTGTTACTATAGGTATTATAATTACAGGATATTTATTCAATATATTCGGGTATTTATTTGTATAGATTATTAGGAGAAGAATTTAAATGGAATTTTAAACATTGTGATGACATATCGTCATATTCATATAATAGAAGAAAACATACAATATAATTTAATTATTGTATGTTTTTTATATATAAATAGATCAGATAATAGTAGGCAAAAAAAGAACTTTACTATAAACAAATATAAGAATAAGGAATATAGTGTATTTTGTTCTATCGGGAGTAGAAGAAAATACTTATATGATATGGTTCTATGTTATAATATTTATAAAAGAAGGAGGCTATTTATGATTGGAAAAAAGATAATATGGTTTGATAAAATAAATTCTACAAACCGCTATATTAAAAATTATCATAAAAATCTTGAATCAGGTACTATTATAGCCGCCAAACATCAGACTGCTGGGTATGGTAGACTTCAAAGATACTGGGAAGATAGTGCAAACAATAATTTAACTTTTAGTTTGTTACTTAAATTACCTCTAAGTGAGAGAATATCATTACTTACTCAAGTAACAGCAGCAAGTGTCTACAAAACTTTGAAAGAGTTAAATATAGACGTTTCGATAAAATGGCCAAATGACATTATAGTAGATAATAAAAAGATTTGTGGAATATTATTAGAAACAATACTTGAAAAAAAAAGTGTTAGTGTTACAATTGGAATTGGCTTGAATGTAAACGCTTTGCATTTCACAAAAGAATTAAGTAATAAAGCAACTTCTATGGCTCTTGAAACAGGTAGTAAGTATATATTAGAAGACATATTGGATTTATTAATAGAAAATCTTAATATCTATATTAAAGATTATCTTGAGGGAAAAGATGATTTTCTTAAAATATGTCGCAAAAATAGCTATTTAATAGGAAAAAATGTTTATCTTAATAAAAATGATATTAATTCTGTTTTGGTTAAAGACATTGATAATTTAGGTAGATTAGTTGTCTTAGATAATAATAAGGAAGAGAAGTATACAGGGAGCGAAGTTTCTCTAAAAAATATTTATGGTAACAAGGAGAAAAATTATGGTTAAATTTACAGAAACAGCATTAAGAGATGGACATCAGTCTTTAATGGCAACAAGATTAAGAACTTGTGAGATTCTTGAAATCGTAGAGAAAATGGATAAAGTAGGTTATTACGCTCTAGAAGTATGGGGTGGAGCTACATTTGACACTTGTTTACGGTTTTTAAATGAAGATCCATGGGAAAGATTAAGAGAAATTCGTAAAAAAGTTAAAAATACAAAACTACAGATGTTACTACGAGGTCAAAACATATTAGGATATAAGCATTATCCAGATGATGTAGTTGAGTTATTTGTTAAAAAATCAATTGAAAATGGAATTGACATTATTAGAATATTTGATGCACTAAATGATATAAGAAATCTAGAAACAGCAGTTAAAGCCACTAAGAAATATGGTGGACATTGTCAAATTGCAATCTGTTATACAACAAGCAAAGTACATACAATAGATTATTATGTAGAACTAGCTGTAGAAATTGAAAAAATGGGAGCCGATTCAATCTGTATTAAAGATATGGCCGGCGTTTTACTCCCAAATAAAGCATTTGAACTTGTAACTAAGCTGAAAAAAAGAGTAAAAGTCCCTTTAGAACTGCATACTCATCAAACCAGTGGAACAGGAAGTATGACATTACTTAAAGCTATTGAAGCGGGTGTTGATATTATTGATACAGCAATTTCTCCATTATCTGGAGGAACTAGTCAACCAGCAACAGAATCAATGGCTTATACTCTTGAAGGTGGGGAATACGATGCTCATCTAAATAAAGAAATGTTAAATGAGATTACTGATTACTTTCTAAATATTCGTAATTCATATTTAGAAAAAGGAATCTTAAATCCCAAAGCACTAATGACAAATCCAAACATCTTAAAATATCAAGTTCCTGGAGGAATGTTATCTAATTTAATGACACAGCTAGAAGACCAAGGTGCATTTGATAAATATGAAGATGTATTAAAAGAGGTTCCCAGAGTTCGCGCTGAACTTGGTTATCCACCATTAGTAACACCAATGTCACAAATGGTTGGAACACAAGCGGTTATGAATATTATGACAAATGAACGATATAAAGTGATCCCATCTGAAATTAAGGATTATGTTAAGGGATTATATGGTAAAGCACCAGTTCCAATATCAGACGAAATAAAGAAAATGATTATCGGAGATCAAAAAACTATAGACTATCGTCCTGCTAATGATTTAAAACCAATGTTAGAAGAAATAAAAGCAAAATACAGTTATATTGCAAAAACAGAAGAGGATTTATTATCTTGTGCTTTATTTCCACAAGTAGCCGTTGCATATCTAGAAAGAAAAGATAAAATGGTTGTAATGGAAGAAAAAGATGAGATTATTGAATTCAATTTAATAGTAGATTAGGTGATAATGATGATACCAAGAAATATCAATTTAGCTGAAACACTAGAAATAACAATAAGTAGTATGTTTATTGTGTTTCTAATATTAATATTATTAGCATTTATTGTTAGTTTATTTAGATTTATTCCCGATATTGAAAGATTAAAACAAAAACATAAGAAAAAACGTAAACAAAAGTACATTTCTTTTGAAGATATGGATGAAGATAAGCGTGTTGCGGTTTTAGTTGCAACTGTCGTTTGTAAGAAGGATCTTAAAAGTGATGTAGTACTAAAATCAGTACGTAAACTATAGGAGACTTAATATGAGAACATACCGCGTGAAAGTAAATGGAAAAGTTTATGAAGTAGAATTAGAAGAAGTAGTTAAAAAGGATGATTCAATTAAATTATCTAGTAAAAAAGAAGTAAAAGCTAAAGAAGATAGTGGAGTTAAAATTCAATCATTTATGCAAGGTACTATTGTTGATGTAAAAGTTAAAGTAGGACAAGAAGTAATTGAAGGACAAACGCTTGCTATTTTGGAAGCCATGAAAATGGAAAACGAAATTGTATCACCAGTAAATGGTGTTGTAAACAAAGTGTATATACAAAAACAAGATGTGGTTGAAAATCAAGAAGTATTAATGATTATTAACTAGAGGTGTCGTTATGTTAGATATGTTAAAAGATTTTATTAGTTCAACAGGTTTTGCTGAACTACAGTTTAGTAATGTTATCATGATAACCGTCGCCATTACTCTTATATTTTTGTCTATATCAAAAAAATATGAACCATATTTACTAATTCCAATTTCATTTGGTATGCTTTTAGTTAACTTACCACTAAACGGTCTAATGGAAGAAACAGGATTACTTAATTTTCTTTATAAAGGAATAGAATATGGAATTTATCCACCACTTATTTTCCTAGGTGTTGGTGCTTCAACAGATTTTGGACCTTTAATTGCTAATCCGAAAAGTCTCTTACTAGGAGCAGCAGCTCAATTTGGAATCTTTGTAGCATTTTTTGGAGCTATCATATTTGGATTTGATGCTTTACAAGCCGCTTCAATAGGAATTATTGGTGGTGCTGATGGACCAACTGCAATTTACTTAACAAGTAAATTAGCACCTGAGTTATTAGGTCCTATTGCTGTCGCCGCTTATTCATATATGGCGTTAGTTCCAATTATTCAACCACCAATAATTAAATTATTAACAACTAAAAAGGAACGTCAAATTAAAATGATGCAACTTAGAAGTGTATCAAAATTAGAAAAAATTATTTTTCCAATAGTTGTTTCAATAATAGTTGTATTACTTATTCCAAGTAGTGTACCTTTAATTGGTATGTTTATGTTTGGTAATCTACTAAAAGAATCACAAGTAGTTCCTAAACTAGTAGAAAGTGCTAACAATTCATTAATGTATATTGTAACTATCCTAATCGGTATTACAGTTGGTGCTAAAGCAAGCGGAGGTACTTTCTTAACAGTTGAAACACTTGGTATTATTGCTCTAGGATTAGTTGCTTTTGGATTCGGTACTGCTTCTGGAGTCGTGTTTGGTAAAGTAATGAACAAAGTTTCAAAAGACCCTATCAACCCAATGATTGGAGCAGCAGGAGTATCAGCTGTACCTATGGCTGCACGAGTTGTTCATAAAATGGGTCTTGATGAAGATAAACAAAACTTCTTATTAATGCATGCAATGGGACCAAATGTTGCAGGAGTTATTGGTTCAGCAATTGCAGCAGGTATTTTCTTAAATTTATTCACATAAACTTAAAAGGCTTAATTTAAGCCTTTTTTCTGTCTTACATAATCATTTATATGAAATTTACAATTATTGTTTATAATGAAAACGAAGTGTTAATTGAAAGGAAATTTGTCATAATTTTTAAATTACACTATAGAGATTATTTCGCTAATTCATGTATTTTTTGAGGGGTTTTTACTTTTTGTTTCCTCAAATTTATTACTTAAGAAAAAAAACAAAAAAAAGCCTTTTACAAAATGATGTTTATGATATAATACTGTTGTGAAAGCGTTTTATTATTATTTAATTAAAGGAGAAAAGCTATGTTTAAAAATATCAATGAAATGATTGAATACGTTCAAAATGAAAATGTTGAAATAATCGACTTAAAAGTGGTAGATATGAAGGGCCGTTGGCATAGACTTTCTATTACATCACAAAAATTAGCACCAGATATTATGGATAAAGGAATTGGGTTTGATGGTTCGAGTTATGGATTCTTAACAGTAGAAAATTCTGATATGGTTATGATTCCAGATGTTAGTTCATGCTATCTTGATAGCTATAAGGAACATAAAACTATTGTTGTTATTGCTAATATTTATGTTATTAGAGGAGATAAGTTTTTCCGTTTTGAAGATGACCCACGATTTATCGCAGAAAAAACCGAATTATATATGAAGGATAAAGGTATTGCAGATACTTGCTTACTAGGTCCGGAATTCGAGTTTTTCGTTTTGGATCATGTTTCATATCGAAATACAAACCAACATATGGAAGTAAAATTAGATAGTATACAAGCAAACTGGAATAGTGGTGATGATTCCTACAATAACATCGGTTATACAGTTCCCCATCACGGTGGGTATCATGTAGATTCACCATGGGATGCAAGTTATGAATTTAGAACTCAGGCAAGTATTGAAGCAGAAAAAATTAATATACCTATTAAATATAATCATAGTGAAAATGGGGGACCCGGTCAAGTCGAAATTGAAGTAAACTTTGCTGGAGTAAAAGAAATGGCAGATCGTACGATGAAAATGAAAAATTTGTTAAATCTTACTGCTTATAAAATGCGTAAAAGTGTTACTTTTATGCCGAAACCATTTGTTGATGAGTGCGGAAGTGGAATGCATGTACATATTCAACTTAAAAAAGATGGGAAATATATTATGTTTGAAAAAGGTAAGTATGCTGACTTAAGCGATACCGCTCACTATATGATAGGTGGTATTTTAAAACATGCAAAAGCGATTACTGCGATTACCAATCCATCAACAAATTCTTATAAACGTTTAGTACCAGGTTTTGAAGCACCTGTTACGATTGGTTATGCAACGGCAAATCGTTCAGCTGTAATACGTATACCAGGTTATACAGTTCAAGAAGATGAAAAACGATTTGAGGTAAGAAGTCCTGATGCTACTGCAAATCCTTATTTAGCTTATTCAGCAATTATGATGGCAGCGTTTGATGGTGTTATCAATAAAATTGATCCTTCCAAACTAGGATTTGGTCCATTCGACTTCAACTTATATAAATTAAGTAAAGAAGAGCAAAAAGGAATCAAGACTCTTCCTACTTCTTTAATGGAAGCTGCAAAAGAACTTGAAAATGATTATAAATTCTTACTACAAGGAAATGTATTTACTGAAAATGTAATTAAAAATCATATTAAACGTATTAAAGAAGAATACCTATTAGTAAGTAAAATGCCTCACCCAATAGAATTTGAGATGTATTATAGTCTATAAAAACAAGGAAGACATGAAAGTGTATCTTTAAAACATACACAATAAAAAAAGACATATTAGATACTTAAATCTAGTATGTCTTTTTGATATAATTTAAGGGATAGAAGAGGTGATAAAATTGTGATATAATATTATAACAAGAGGTGATAATATGAACTCTACAATTAATAATATATTTAATAGAGTGAGCTTACGTAAATTTAGCAAACAGAAAGTATCTATTGAAAATCGTGATTTAATAGTTAAAAGTGCTTTAAGAGCTCCAACGGCTGGGAATCAAATGCTGTATTCAATTATTAAGGTTGAGAGCATTGAAACCTTAGAGAAATTAAGCCATAGCTGTGATGAACAACCTTTCATAAAGAATGCTTCATTCGCATTAATCTTTTTAGTTGATTATCAGAAGTTATATGATTATCTAGGAGAATCTAATTTTCTTAGTTATTGCGCTGAACAAGGACTTAATCCAGAATACCCGGATTTAAGTGATCTTTTACTTGGTAGTGAAGACGCAATTGCTGCAGCACAAAATGCAGTTATAGCAGCTGAGTCGCTAGGAGTAGGAAGTTGTTATATAGGAGATATTATAGAAAACTATGAATTCCACAAAGAGTTATTCAATTTAGAAAAGTTGTCTTTCCCTCTTGGGATGTTAGTGTTTGGTAATTATCCAGAAAATTATCGTCCTTCTGTAACGAGTAGATTTGATGAAAAATATGTTGTGTTTAATGAAAAGTATCATAGGTTATCTAAAGAAGAACTATTTGATATGTATAAGGAAAACGAAAAACGGTTTAGCCTGGGTAATAAGTTAGGAGCCAAAAACTCTGCCCAAATGATTTATGGGAGAAAATTTGGAAGTGAGTTTTCTATAGAAATGAGAAGAAGTGTAAAATTGGCATTTAAAGAATGGGTGTCATATAGTGAAAATATATTAAAAGTCTCAAAGGAATCTAAAGACAAGTAAATCTATTAAATATTTGATTCTATTTGTGGTTGAGTGCATTTTAAGTCTAAAATTAGCCTTATTTTATAGTAATTCAACCATAGGTTTAGTAAATTAAACCTATGAGTTATTAAATAACTTTGATTTTACAGTTACAATTTGTGTGAGGTGAGCAAAATGAAAGAAAACAGAATTGCAGAATTACTTATATCTTTAAGAAAACAAAATGGATTAACACAAAGTGATTTAGCTGAGAAGTTAGACATATCTTTTCAGGCTGTAAGTAAGTGGGAACGTGGAGAAAATCTTCCTGATGCATTTACTTTGGTGGAACTAGCAAGAATATACAATATCACTGTAGATGAGATTCTCAAGGGTAAAGTAATTGAAAAAGAGGATGTTTCAAAAATTAATACACGTAAAAAGACGATATTAGGTATTGCTGTTGCAATGATAATAATGGCTCCTGTATCTATCTTTATATATGGAGTTGACAATTACCAGCTATTTGTTCCTACTATACTAATAATTATAGCAATAAGTGTTGGAATGATGATATATGCAACTGTAAACTCAGAAAGTGTATCAAGAGATAGAAAAATGAGCAAAGAGCAAAAAAGAAAAGAAGACTTAATTTATGCTATTTGTACTGGTATCTTCTTGTTTCTTGGATTAGTCTTTGATCTTTTCCATATTGCATGGATCATATTTATATTTGGATATGCAGCAACTAAGATTGTAGAGAAAAAAGAAATAGAAGAATAATTATAAGATATTTTTGTTAAAGCAAAAAAAAAGACAACCTAGGTTGTCTCAGACTGTTGACTAATGGCACCTTTTCAAAAAGAGGGTGCCATTTTTATGTGGATAAAAGGAAGATTTGATAAAAAACAGTGAAAAAGACTATAAAGGGAAGAAAAAGCAGAGTTCTTTTGTGGTTTAGCTAGCCAGTTGGCTAGCTTTTTCAAATTCATAGATGCGTAAATAAGCATCACAGAATCGTTCACACGATCGATTCCACGATACCTAGTATATCTAAGACAATGATTTTCTTTACCATCAGCAAAGACTCGTTCAATAGTTTCTTTTCTTTTGGGATAAATTTCTTTATGAATATCAGAATGTCTAATATGTTCAGTTTCTTCTTTATAGTCCTCCCAAATATGTCTGTTTATAACTTTTT
>Ga0307990_1004195_pt1 | contig 10659 bp, 11 predicted proteins | sample EllFjometagen129_FD_203168 | JGI IMG/M metagenome (GOLD analysis project Ga0307990, IMG submission 203168) | Marine microbial communities from Ellis Fjord, Antarctic Ocean - #129 | ecosystem: Environmental > Aquatic > Marine > Unclassified | place: Southern Ocean | collected 2014-10-08
GTTGGGGCATGGATTGCCAATCGGCTGTGGCATGGCTTTGGCAGGGGCACGAGATCGGCGTCCCTATCGGGTATTCGTGATGCTGAGTGACGGGGAATGCGACGAGGGATCAACATGGGAGGCAGCGCTGTTCGCACCACATCACCGACTGGATAATCTTGTCACTATCATAGACCATAATAAGCTACAAGCTTTTGGTAAAGTGAGCGAAGTGCTAGACCTGAAGCCGCTGGCTGACAAATGGCGTGCCTTTGGATGGGCAGTACGAGAGATTGATGGACATGACTTTGGGCAAATTGAGGAAGCGCTATCTTCCGTCCCTTTCGAAGTGGGGAAACCGAGTTGTATGATTGCTCATACCGTAAAAGGGAAGGGGGTCAGTTTCATGGAGAATCAGCTTGCTTGGCACTACAAGTCGCCTAATGATGAACAGTTGCGGCAGGCGTTAGATGAACTGGGAGTGACCCAATGAGGACCGCTTTTATCAATGAATTATGTGAAATCGCAGAAAGAGATGCGCGCGTTTGGCTCTTAACTGGTGATCTAGGATTCTCCGTTTTGGAGCGATTTTACACTCGCTTTCCAGAGCGATATGTGAATGTGGGTGTAGCAGAGCAGGACATGACCGGTATTGCAGCCGGCCTTGCCCTGTCCGGGAAGATTGCATTTACTTACTCCATCGCTAACTTTCCTACGCTTCGCTGTGTGGAGCAAATTCGTAACGATGTGTGTTACCACAATGCCAACGTGAAGATCGTGGCTGTGGGTGGCGGGCTGGTCTACGGTGCACAGGGAGTAACGCATCATGGCACTGAAGATTTAGCAATCATGCGTGCGTTGCCCAATATGACAGTGGTTGCACCAGGGGATCCGGTAGAAGCTCAATTGGCAACGCAAGCAATTGTTGAGAGGCCTGGCCCGTGTTATCTGCGATTGGGCAGAGCGGGGGAACCCATTGTTTACCGAACGCCACCTGATTTTCAGATCGGCAAGGCGATTACAGTGAGAGAGGGCAGTGACGTCACTCTGATCGCCACTGGAGGGATGTTATACAACACCGTGCAAGCAGCAGAACAATTGGCGCGAGATGGGGTTCAGGCACGCGTTTTGAGTATGCATACCCTCAAACCACTAGATATGGAAGCTGTGAAGACAGCAGCGCAGGAGACCAAATTTATCATGACCATCGAGGAACACAACGTGATCGGCGGTTTGGGAAGCGCTGTAGCAGAGGTGCTTGCAGAGACAGGTAGGCAGAATATCGCTTTTAAGAGATTAGGCATCCCTGATGTCTTTTGTTCTCAAGTGGGGGACCAGAAATATCTATGGGAAGCTTATTCTTTATCGGTTAAGGGCATTGTTAGGGTCGTTCAGTCCTTGGTGACTCAATGACTGGCAAAGACTGGGGCCAAGCAGCTCAACACTCCGGCGCATTTCATTCACTTTTTGCCCATATTCCGGAATTGGAAGTCGTGCTTCCATCTAATGTGGCGGACGCACCGCGGTTGCTGCTCGCCTCAATCTTTTCGGACAAGCCGACCATCTTCATTGATTCGAAGCCTCTGTTTGATCTGGAGGGCGAAGTGGAGCTGCCGATCCAACCCCTGGCGTTTGGTGAAGCAAACGTAGTGAGAGAGGGAAAGGATATCACGTTCATTGCAATCTCGCACATGGTGATGTTCGCTCAATCAGTGGCTGCTAAACTTAGTGAACATGGTATAAGTGCCGAGGTGATTGATCTAAGAACAGTGGCGCCCCTGGATGAAGCGGCAATTCTTGAATCTGTTGCCAAGACAAGGAGAGTTGCTGTCTTCGATGTAGATTGGCCAAGGTTCGGATTGGCTTCAGAGGTGGCTCGTGTTATCTGTATGTCGCCAGACTGCAATCTTGATCTTCCTCTGGTGAATATTGCTCAAAAGGATGAACATACACCCGGAGGGTGTTTTCTCGAGCATGAACACTATCCTATTGAAGAACGTGTGGTCGCGGATCTTCTGAAGAAACTGGGGGGATAACACGAGTGATATGGAGTACTTCCGCTGGGATACAGTACGTCAAGTAGGTGCCCTGCGTGGGCTAGATATGACAGAAACTGCTTATACGGTTTTGGATCTACTCGATTCACCAGGAGGTATGGAGGCTGTTTGTGGCAACAATTAGCGCCGTTTTAGTTGTTTACAATGAGGAAGCGCGTATCGAAGCAACGCTCCGTTGTGCGTTATGGTGTGATGAAATCATTGTGGTGGACAAGCAAAGCACTGACCGCACCCGTGAAATCGCTAGACGATACACCAATCAAATCCATAAGATACTATATTCAGAATTTGATCCCAATGATCTTGAAAAAGCTATCAGCATTGCCAGGGGTGAGTGGATTCTGTGGCTTACTGCAAGTGATGTTCTTCACCCAGTCCTGGCAAAGCAGATTCGGGCGCTGATTGAGCGCGCTGATTTCCCCTATGATGTTATTCATGTGCCCTATCGCCGCTATGTCTTAGGCCTGGAAACGAGGCGATCTCCTTGGTACAGCGATCTAAATCCCGCAGTATTTCGCAAGCGAGTGGTGAAGATCCGTTATGATAGCGTCCATGGGGCCATTAGCTTTGATACCGAGCGCCACTATAAGATGGCTAATTCTAACGAATATTGTATGTACCATCTCACCCATCAGACGGCAGACGGCATGATTGAACGTCACTTGCTTTACTGGCGTGCCGAAGGACGCCTCTTTCCGCCAGATACGTCCCTGGGTAAGGCAGCTTTGGCTATTCTAAGAGCGGCTTATCGAGTATTTGTGAGACGCAAGACTTTTCTGATGGGGTGGAATGGAATTGCATTGGGCGCTGCTTATATTTCATATCTTGCATTGAGTTTTGTGTATATCTGGGAGCACCGCCACTCTAAAGCACCGGAAACATATCAGCAAATCAGAAGCAGTATCCTCCAAACTTGGGGTGATCCCCCAAAGGACCGCGTAGATGGGCAGTAAAAAGCTTTCCCGCAGCGAAAGCACAATTATTAACCTAATCACCAGCGTGATCGCCTGGGGATGGCCGATGCTACTTGCTCTAGTGGTCACCCCTCTCCTGGTGCACGGTCTGGGAGAAGATGCGTATGGAATGCGAGGCCTTATTTTTACTATCATGGGGTACTTTGCACTGATGGACTTGGGACTGAATACCGCTGGCACCAAGTACCTAGCGGAGTACATCGCGATTAATGATAGTGATTCGGTCCGGGAATTGTTAGGGACGACCCTTCTGGTATATCTGATTGGGGGCTTAATTGGTTGTGGTGTGATTTGGTTAACATCTTCCTGGCTTATATTGAGTATCTTTAAAATCCCCCTTGCATTGCAACAAGAAAGTATCTGGTCTTTCAGGATTGCTGGCCTTGGATTCTTCCTAAGCATGTTGACTTGGTGGGGGACATCTATTCCTAGTGGGCTACAGCGCTTTGATGTATCCAATTGGATTTCAGTGGGATTTGGTACTGTGACTTCCTTGAGCAGCCTGGCGGCTGTCCTGCTTGGACAAGGCCTAATAGGAGTTATTTGGGCTAGTGTCTTCGCAAACTTTTTGACGGTAATAGCATACTGGATTTCCATCAAACGACTCTTGCCTGGGGTGACCATCCATCCGTCATTCAGTTGGAAAATGTTCAAACGCACAACCTTGTTTGGGCTATGGGGTATCCTCTTTCGGGTCGTAGGCGTTTCTGTTACACAACTAGATCGCATCTTAATTGCTATGTGGCTTGGCCCTGCGGCCGTGACCTATTTTCTCGTATCTAGGCGGGTTGCATCACCTGTCCATCAGATTAACGCCAAAATGCTGCAAGTCGTATTTCCAATGGCCAGCGAATTCTCCGCTACTGCAAGTAGTGAGAAGTTACAGCACTTGTTTTTACGTTCTATGAACTTAAGCATCGTTGTTGCAATAGGGATGGCCCTGCCAATATTCGTTCTGGCTCAACCATTCATGACGTACTGGATGAGTGAGGAGTTTGCATTGCATACAGCCGAATTGGTAAGGATCTTGACCCTTTGCTTCTGTTTAACAGCGCAAACTGCTGCACCATCGGCAATTCTGCCTGGCATGGGTTATCCTCAAGTTCCCTTCATTGCTGCGGTGCTCAGCAGTATGGTTCTTTTGCCAGGATATTTCTTGCTTATTCGCCCTCTGGGGATTGTCGGTGCAGGATGGGCTTATATGGCCTCCTGTATTCTGGTACTTGCATTTTACGCTATTGTGTCGGTACGCAAGATCAAGGTATCGCCAGCACGATTGATGCAATCCGTATTAAAACCACTGATTAGTGCTCTTGTAATTGGATATATCGTGGATGTCTTTGCTGTTCCGCTTGTCAAGAATCTTTTCACCGTTTTGCTTGTTGGGGCTGGGATGGGAGGAGTTTATGGTGTAGCGGTTTGGTTCGGGGGGGTATTTGACGATAATGAAAAGAGAACGTTGAAAACTTTTATTTTGAAAAGGATGTCTTTACCGTTAAAAGGAGGACGATGATGGTAACACGCATTCAACTTTTGGGGCTACTTCACTCGCTGGTGGGGGTGGCTGCATTGCTACTCACGATGTCAAGGAGGCTAAGGAATGCTCGGCTGGTTTGATCTGGGTGTGTTGTTACTAGCGGAGATCAATATCACCAAGAGGTGGCCCGATGATTGATGGCGTAATGACGTATATGCTTCGTCAGATCCCAGATGAATCCGATTCGTGATCAAAGCGAGGAATATTCATGGCACTTATGTCTTGAAAGAAAGAGACTATTCATGAGCAATCTACCACTGGTGTCGATTGTCACGCCCTCTTACAACCAGGCGCAATTTCTGGAAGAGACCATCTTATCGGTACTCAACCAGAACTATCCGAATATCGAGTACCTTATTTATGATGGCGGCTCGGCGGATGGTACGGTTGATATTGAGAGATATTTGGTTTGTCCAAGGGATTCGCAAGCGGTGGGGGAGGCTATTACAAGACTTCTGCAGGACGATGATTTGCGTGCAAAGATGGAGGTGAACTGCTGGAATCGTGCTGCTACTCATTACAGTGTAGAGAAGTTCCGAGACAAATACATCGACGTATACCGCGAGCTCGTGCAAGGAGGGAACTAAACATGCCGAGGAACGCTCTGATAACAGGCATTACGGGTCAGGATGGTTCATATCTAGCTGAGTTCTTGCTGCACAAAGGTTACGAAGTGCATGGCCTCATCCGGCGAGCGAGTACGTTCAACACGGAGCGGATCGATCATATCTATCGAGATCCCCATGATCCCAATGCACGGCTGTTCCTGCACTACGGAGATCTTGCTAACGGCGAGCAGCTTTCGAACTTAGTCTACAACTTAAAGCCGGAAGAGATCTACCATCTGGGGGCACAAAGCCATGTGCGCGTAAGTTTTGATACTCCTGAGTACACCGGGGATGTTACTGGTCTTGGGACAACACGCATATTGGAGGCAATCCGCCGTAGCGGAATAAAGACCAAGTTCTACCAAGCTTCCAGCTCGGAGATGTTCGGCGCTGCTCCCCCACCACAGAGTGAGACTACATCGTTTCATCCACAGAGCCCTTACGCTTGCGCAAAGGTGTACGCTTATTGGATGGCGGTGAATTACAGAGAAGGATATGATCTATTTGCCTGTAATGGCATCTTGTTCAATCACGAGTCGCCTCGACGAGGCGAGACTTTCGTCACTCGCAAGATTACACGGGCGCTTGCCAGAATTCTGGACGGGAAGCAAGATAAGCTTTACTTGGGAAACCTCGCTGCCAAGCGCGATTGGGGCTATGCGCCCGAGTACGTGGAAGCAATGTGGCGAATGCTCCAGCAAGATGAGGCAGACGATATTGTTATCGGCACTGGCGAGACGCACTCTGTGCAGGAGTTCCTCGATGAAGCGTTTGCGTACGTGGACCTAGATCCGGGCAAGTACGTCGAGATCGACCAACGCTACTTCCGGCCGACGGAGGTGGATGTTCTTCTCGCGGATGCGTCCAAGGCTAAGCGGAAGCTCGGCTGGCAGCCGAAGGTGACATTCAAGGAACTCGTGCGCATTATGGTGGATGCCGACGTTGCCGCGCAAGGCGGGACCCCGCCAGGTGAAGGCAAAAGCATCCTGCAGAAGAAGTTCACGGGCTGGCACCAGTGGGATAACAGCGTCGCCGCGACGTTGAATAACGAGAGGCATGGGTTTGAATAGCGCGTTGCGAGGCACGAGTAACGTGTTACGCGTAATGGGTGATGAGGGAAAATGAACGGAGGACCAAAGACTCACAAAGATCTCGATGCTTGGAGCAAGGCGATTGAGCTTGTTGAAGCTGTCTACGGCCTCACGAGAGCATTTCCGAAAACAGAGATGTATGGCTTGACTAACCAGCTGCGGAGGGCAGCGGTTTCCATCCCTTCCAACATTGCCGAAGGGGCAGCAAGAAGCTCCACTAAGGAATTCATTCAGTTCTTGCATATCGCTCTTGGGTCCGTGTCCGAGGTCGAGACACAAGTTATCATTGCTCAGAGACTTGATTACGTAGACGATGTCAATAGTATTGAAGAACAGATAGAAGCAGTCAGAAGATTGATACTGGGTTTGATCCGATACTTGAGAAGAAGGGATGCAAAGGAGTAGTGAGCTGCATATGCGCATCGAAATAGAGTGGCTGTTACTTGTCACGCATCACGCATCACGCATTACCGGCGATTGTGGAGGAATTGACTCATGACTCCTGACTCCGGACTCTTGACTGACACGTTTTGGAGAGCGAAACGTGTCGTCGTCACCGGCGGTGCAGGGTTTCTCGGCTCTCGCGTTGTCGCGAAGCTGAAAGAGCGCGGTTGCAAGCATATTTTTGTTCCCAGAAGTAAGGATTATGACCTTCGCGAGAAGGAAGCGATTGTCCGCTTGTACGGGGACGCCAAGCCTGATATCGTGATCCATCTTTCCGCGGTGGTGGGTGGTATCGGGGCGAATCAGAAGCATCCTGGCAAGTTTTTCTACGATAATGCCATCATGGGGATTCAGCTTATCGAGCAGGCGTGGCATCTTGGTGTGGAGAAGTTTGTCTGCATCGGGACGATCTGCGCTTATCCGAAGTTTACTCCGGTCCCGTTTAAGGAGGACGATCTTTGGAACGGCTATCCCGAGGAGACGAATGCCCCCTATGGCCTGGCGAAGAAGATGCTCTTAGTACAACTTCAAGCTTATCGTCAGCAATACGGATTCAACGGCATTTACCTCTTGCCGGTTAATCTCTACGGGCCGGGGGACAACTTTGATCCGGAGTTCTCGCATGTAATCCCGGCGATCATTAAGAAGTTCGTCGATGCCAAGCCTGGCGGGGACGAGAAGGTTGTCGCTTGGGGCACCGGCGAGGCCACGCGCGAGTTTCTCTACGTCGAAGACGCTGCAGAAGGGATCGTCTTGGCGACTGAACGTTACAACAAGGCATCTCCGGTGAATCTAGGCGCAGGGCAAGAGATCAAGGTTAAGGATTTGGTCTATCTGATCAAGGAACTAGTGGGCTTTCAGGGTGAGGTGGAGTGGGATATATCCAAACCTGACGGTCAACCGAGGAGGAAGCTAGATACTTCGAGAGCCAAGGAAGAATTCGGGTTCGAAGCGAAAGTTGATTTTCGGGAAGGGCTGAAGCAGACTATTAAGTGGTATGAGAATCATAAGGAGGGAATAGGATAACGATGTCTGAATTCGCGGATAACCCCTTAGTTTCCATAGTTACCCCGTCTTATAACCAAGGGCAATTCATCGAGCAGACAATCCTATCTGTTAAGAACCAGAATTACCCCAACATCGAGCACATCATTGTCGATGGTGGTTCGACGGACAACACCCTTGACATCCTCAAGAAATATGAAGGTACCTACAATATGCGTTGGGCCTCTGAACCAGATGAGGGTCAGGCTGATGCGGTGAACAAAGGATTTGAGATGGCCAAAGGGCGAATCATTGGTTGGTTAAACTCAGATGATTGCTACTTTACTAGAGATGTAATAGCTGAAGTCGTCGAAGCATTCAAACATAATCCGACTACTCACATTGTCTACGGGGATCTAGCTAAAATTGACGAATGCAACCGAGTGATCTCTGTCGCCTGTAGTCTACCTTTCTTTAGTTATACCCTTTTAAGAAGACAAGATTATTTACCACAACCATCCATGTTTCTTATCCACGATGTGGTACGGAAGGAAAAACTGAACATGAACCTGCACTACGTTATGGATTACGAGTACTGGCTACGCCTAGGAAAGAATTACAATTTTCGCTATCTTAGTAAAATACTTGCGGCCTTTCGTGTTCATGAAAAGAGCAAAAGCGTATCTGACAAAGAAAGAATGAGTGAGGAAAGGAATTCGGTTAGGAGGCAATGGACGGAGAAAAAGGGGAACATTCTTACGATTCTACTAGGCCGATTACTGAAGCTTAAGGCATTATATAAAGTATGGAGTCTATATCGTCAGCCAGCTTCCTGTTTTGCGTTTGATGTGAACTTAATTAATGAGAGAACACTCATCATAAGGGAGATCGTTCCTCAATTTATTTTGAATAAATTCCCTCATTATGGAAAGAACCAGTCAGGTTAGATATCGGTAGGATGGATGACCATATTCAGAAATAGTCATTGCGAGATGACCAAGAAGTTCGCTGACGTGTTGAATGAACTTTTGCGGGTAAAGAATTGACTACCTCAACCTTGCAAAGGTTCCCCGAGGAGCATTTTTGGAGCTGGGAGAAACGAATGGATGCTGAGGTGTAGGCTGTGGGGAAATTCTTGAAATGAGAATCACGGAACTGAGATGGAGCAAGCTCCAAAATAGCAAGCTTTTGCGAACACTCGGCATTGGCGCTGGGGTTATCGCTTTTGGTATGGCAACAGGATGGGCAATTACTCAGGGAGTAGTGATTAAATCGCTCTTTGTTGGGGTAGTGGCCCTGCTAGCGTTGTTCCTTCTCTTACAAGCTCGGTCTGTAAAGATCTTCGGGCTTCAAAGATTCATTCTCTACCTCACCATCATTGCTGGGTTTATTGGTTCGGCGTTCTTAGCTATTCCCGTTGGCCCAATCCATATTTTCCCTTATCGTGTTCTTCTGCCCCTTTTGTGGCTCATTTTCGCAATGGGGATTCTTCTCCAAGGCCGAGTGAGTCTCGCGCACATCAAGGTTAAGCCGTATCTGCAGTTTCTTGGGCTTTGGTTGGTCTATGCCATTCTGTCTTTAGCTTGGGTGGCATCCAAAATCGATGCTATGCGAGGCATCATCTTCCTTTTCATGGCTGCCTCCGTTGTTTTCTTTGTGGTTTACTACTTCAGCAGCAGCAAAGATCTCAGAAGGGTCTACTATCTTTGGCTAGCCGTATTGGTAGGATTCCTTCTTGTAGGACTTTCGGAACACCTAACGGGCCAACACCTTTCGGTGTCAGCCTTCCATGGCGAAACACGTGCGAACCTTATGTTTGTACCAACCAGCGTTTTTCATAATCCGAATGACTTCGCCACCTATCTTGCGCTAAGTATCCCATTTGTGCTTGCACTGATCAGATATCGGCGGGATATCTTTACTCGATGCGTTGGTCTAGGCGTCCTTCTTGCCAGCCTCTATCTCTTGCTTGAAACCTTTTCTAGGGCCAACTACCTCGCCGTCATCCTAGAGGTTGTCTTTCTCTTTACGTTCCTATTCAACCTGAAAGCGAAGTTCAAAGCTATCATCGTGGGAGGACTGCTTGTTATGGCACTTGTTGTTGCCTTTCCTGGACCAATACAACGTGTTGCTGGCATAATTGGCGAACAAATCGAGTCGATAACCAGTCCGTGGTCGCTCACTTCTGGGTCCACCGGCGTGCGGATCAACCTGGTCAAGAATTCCTTCGTCTTTCTTGGAAGGACCGCGGGATTCGGCGTAGGTGCAGGCAACGCCGAATACTGGATGGGAAACTTTCCGGTCTCCAATACCCGTGGTATAACAAACCTTCATAACTGGTGGGGCGAGATACTGGTTGACTATGGAGTATTTATCTTTGCAGGATATATCTTGTTCTATCTGGGATTGATTCTTCGATTGTACAGAATCCATCGGCGTTTGGGAGATGGGCCTGAGAAAATGATTTGTGAGGCGCTTTTGGTAGCACTCGTGGGTTTCTTCTTGGCCAGCATCAGCTCAAGCTCAATAATGGCTTTAAGACCGCAGTGGTTCCTATTTGCCTTTGCACTGGCGTTCTTGAATCACCAACGGATAAAGCGACTGGAGGGAGTAACATGAAGGTATTAGTCATCTCTCACATGTATCCTTCAACGTTTAACGAAATTGGTGGAATCTTTGTGCACGAGCAGGTGAAAGCCTTAGTTGCGAAGGGGATTCAGGCAAGAGTAGTTTCGCCCATTCCTTGGACTCCTTTCCCGATAAATCATCTAACTGCTAAGTGGAAGGCGTATTCCAGGGTGCCCGATCATACGGTATTGGACGGAGTTGAGGTCTATTACCCTCGTTATTTAACTTTGCCCAAAGGTGCTTTCTTTGCCTCCTCAGGCCAGCGGATGTATCGCGGGATCGAAGATGTTGTTGCAAAGATCTATCAGGAGTTTCCATTTGACCTAATCCATGCTAATGTCGCGTTGCCCGATGGCT
>Ga0307990_1004196_pt1 | contig 10656 bp, 2 predicted proteins | sample EllFjometagen129_FD_203168 | JGI IMG/M metagenome (GOLD analysis project Ga0307990, IMG submission 203168) | Marine microbial communities from Ellis Fjord, Antarctic Ocean - #129 | ecosystem: Environmental > Aquatic > Marine > Unclassified | place: Southern Ocean | collected 2014-10-08
GACTCTGTTAACACGGGCGACCTGCTCTTTACAATTGATCAGAGGAAGTACAAGGCCAAGGTGGCATTAGCAGATGCAAGCCTAGCCCAGGTGATGTCGAGTCTGCCAGCCGCCCGGGCCACTCTAGATTCTGCCCAGGCCAGTCATGACTCTGCGCACGCAAATCTCGAATTTGCGCAAGCAAACGTCGTGCGTGCGGTCGCTTTTCTGACGCGATTGAAGAATGCAGACGAACGTAGCGTTGTACAGTCGGACATAGACACAGCCACAGCGGATTCCCTTCAAGCCAAGTCGCTGGTTCAACAGGCAAATGCCGCTATTCAACAAGAAAAAGCCGCTATTCAGCAAGCAGAAGCAAATATTCAGCAAGCAGAAGCTGCCATCAAGCAGGCCAAGGCCAATCTAGCTTTGGCGAAGATTGACCTTGCCTTTACAGAGATTCACTCACCCATCTCCGGGCGGATTGGTAAGGCCATGGCGACCAAGGGTAACTATGTCACCTTGGCCTCAGGTGCCTTGGCACACATCGTTCAGACCGACCCGATCCGTGTGGTCTTTTCCATGACCGACCGCGCCTACCTGACCCTGCGTCAGCAGGAGTTGCAAGGGGAGGCAAATGCTCTGGCCGCACGTGTCAGGCTGCCCAACGACTCAGCACTCAACGGGCTCGGCAAGAAGGATTTTGACGACAATGTCATGAACAGCGACACCGGGACACTGGCTATTCGCTATCTCTTCGACAATCCAGACAGGTTGCTGATTTCCGGTGGCTATGTCAACATCCTACTCGGCCAGCAGGAGCGTCCACTGGGTATTCGCATTCCGCAGCAGGCGGTGTTGGTAGATCCACAGGGCCCTTATGTGCTAACCGTCGACGAAGCTGGCAAGGTTGGTATGGCCTGGATTGAGTTAGGAAAATCCATCGACACCGACTTTGTGGCCCTCTCCGGGCTGAAGGCTGGCGATCGCATCGTGGTTGACGGTCTGCAAAAGGTGCAGCCGGGCACGGTAGCTAAGGTCACGCTACAGGAGGTGGCACCATGATTTCTCGCGTATTCATCGAACGTCCACGTCTGGCTGGCGTGGTGTCGATTCTGCTGACACTGGCAGGGGTTCTTTCAATCTTTGCACTACCGATCACGCAGTATCCACAGGTTACGCCACCGCAAATCATGGTACGCGCCATGTATCCGGGGGCGAGCGCGGCAGTACTGGCCGCCACGGTCGCCGGGCCGATTGAGGATGCCGTCAATGGCGTCGAGGATATGATCTACATGTCGTCCACCTGTGACAATGCCGGCAATTATATGCTGACCATTTCCTTTGCTGTGGGCACGGATGTGGATATCTCCCAGGTCAAGGTGCAGAACCGTGTGGCCCAGGCCGAACCGATGCTGCCCAGCGAGGTGACCCAACAGGGGGTGACAGTGGAAACCCGATCAAGTGACATGCTTGGTTTTTTGGTGCTTCGTTCGCCGGACGAAAGCCGCGACCACCTTTATCTCAGCGACTATGCCACCAAAATCATCAAACCCTCGCTCGAACGTATACCCGGTGTCAGCAGCGCACAGGTCTACGGCCCCAAATACAGCATGCGTGTGTGGATGGATGCCGACCGTCTGTCGGCCCTGGGGCTCAGCCCGGACGAGGTCGCGGTCGCAATACGAAAACAGAATATCCAGGCCTCGATCGGTTCGGTTGGAGCGGCGCCGGACGATGGCTCGGCTCAGTTGACCTATACCCTGAAAACACAGGGACGACTCAACCATCGAGAAGACTTCGAGAACATCGTTGTACGCACTGGCGTGGATGGCGCGGTGGTCTACTTGAAGGATGTCGCTCATGTTGAGAAAGGCGGCGATCAATATCTTTTCAGCTCTAAATTCAACGGCAAGATTTGTGTCGCCATGGGGGTTGCTCGCACACCGGGCTCCAATGCGTTGGAGGCCATGGATGCCCTGCGTGCCGAACTGGACTACTTGGAGCAACAGTACCCCGCTGGCGTTGAACTGGTTTTGCCCTATGATGCCACAGATTTCGTGCGCACCAGTATTCATGAGATTATCTTCACCTTGGGGCTGACCTTTTTCCTCGTGGTGGTTGTCTGCTATGTCTTTCTGCAAGACTGGCGTGCCACTCTGATTCCGTCGATCACGATTCCTGTGTCCCTCTGCGCCACTTTTGCCGTGTTAGCGGTGCTGGGCTACAGTATCAACACCCTCACCCTGTTCGGCCTGGTGCTGGCCATCGGCCTGGTCGTAGACGATGCTATTGTCGTCGTCGAACGTGTGTTGGAGTTGATGGAGAGCCAGGGACTCGACCACAAAACCGCTACAATCAAGGCTATGGAACAGGTCAGTGGTGCGGTCATCGCCACCACACTAGTCCTGTTGTCCATCTTTGTGCCAATCGGCTTCATGGGAGGCATCACCGGAAAGATCTATCAGCAATTTGCCGTGGCCATCTCGGCCGCCGTATTCTTCTCCTCCGTCAATGCCCTAACCCTCAGTCCGGCCCTGTGCGCCACGATGCTGCATGTGGTCAAGCCGAAACAGCACGGCCCGCTGCGTTGGTTCAATACCGCCTTGGGCCGGGTGCGCGGACGCTATGTCTCAATCAGCATGGGAATCGCGCGGCGACTGGCGATAACGGCCTTGCTACTCATCGGCGTATTTGCCGGGGCATACGGCCTCTTCTTCATGAGTTCGACCTCCTTTCTGCCGGATGAAGACCAGGGCATTATATTCGGCATGCTGCAGTTGCCGGAAGCCGCGACACGTGGACGTACGGAGCAAATTCTCGACGAGATGGTCGCTCCGTTGCAGGAAGAGGACGGCGTCAATTTCGTGATGCAGATTACGGGTTTTAGTATGATGGGCGGTTCCGGAGAAAACATGGCGTTTTTTATGTTGGGTTTAGAGGACTGGACCAAACGTAACTCCGACGAATTGGCCATAACGGCCATCCAACAACGGTTGCAGGCACGTCTTGCTGCTGTGCCGGGCGGCAAAATCAACCTGTTCACCCCCCCGGCGATCATGGGCCTGGGGATCAGCGGCGGTATGGATATTCGTTTGCAGGCCACCGGTGATGATGATCCGCAACAACTGCAGGCCGTCTTGAACCACTTCCTCATGCAATTAAACATGGCCCCGGAAATTATGTTTGCCTTTAGTGGTTACTCCGCCAGTACCCCTCACCTTTATCTGGAGGTTGATCGCGTCAAGGCCGCGCTAATGAAGGTCGAAGTCGGCAACATCTTCAGTACGCTGCAAAACTATCTGGGCTCGCGTTATGTCAACGATATTAATTTTGACGGGCAGGTCAACAAGGCCATTGTTCAGGCCGACTGGCCGCACCGAAAGAACCTTGATGCGCTCGACAGGATTCATGTAAAAAGCAACACCGGCGCCATGATACCCTTGGGCAGTCTGGTAAAGATCAGCACCACGCTCGCGCCACGCACGATCGAACGCTATAACAAATTCTCTGCTGCCAGCATCACCGCCATTGCCCTGCCCTTTATCAGCAGCGGAGATGCCATGGCCAAGGTCACGCAGATGGCCGACCAGACCCTGCCGGAAGGCTATACCTTCGACTGGTCGAGCTTGAGTTACCAAGAGGCCAAGGCGTCGGGCAGCACCACCATCATTTTGTTGATGGCACTTGTATTCGCCTACCTCTTCCTCGTGGCCCAGTACGAGAGCTGGGTCATCCCACTGCCCGTGATCCTTTCGACCGCCGTGGCCGTACTCGGTGCTTTGCTAGGATTAAAGGCTGTGCAACTGCCGTTGAGTATCTACGCCCAACTGGGTGTGATCCTCCTGGTCGGCCTGGCCAGTAAAAACGCGATTCTGATTATCGAGTTCTCCAAGACCCAGCGGGAAGCAGGCCAGTCCATCCTTGAGGCCGCCGCAGACGGCGCGGGTCAGCGTTTCCGGGCGGTGTTGATGACGGCCTTCACCTTCATCCTCGGCGTATTGCCCATGATGTTCGCGTCCGGCGCGGGCGCGGCCAGCCGCAGGGCGATCGGCACCACGGTCTTCTACGGCATGCTAGCCGCCACTCTCTTAGGGATTATCCTGGTCCCGGCACTGTATGTCCTGTTCCAAACCCTACGTGAAAGGGGCCACGGTCTGCGCAAACGGCCCGGAAGCCCTGAACTTACCGTCATGCTCGTGCTCGTGATTCTCCTCATGGCCGGGGGCTGCCGCTCTGTGGGACCGGACTATGAATCGCCCACACTGCCCGAGATTCCGAACGCGATTGACAACACCGTGGACGTCACCAACTGGTGGCTTCAATTTAACGACCCGGTACTGACAAAACTGGTCCAACGGGCCCAGGCGAACAACCACGACCTCAAACTGGCCGTGGCTCGGGTACGCCAGGCTCGGGCCCAATTGGGCCGCGAAAAAGCGGCTTACGGGCCCATGCTAGACCTGTCCGGCAGCCTCAACCGTTTTCAAACCTCAAAAAACAGCCAAGGTATCAGGGATACCTCAACCCTTTACAGTGCCGGTTTCGACGCGATCTGGGAAATCGACATCTTCGGCAGTACCCAGCGTACGGTCGAGGCCGCCACCGCAGATTGGCAGGCCCTACAGATCGCCCTGGAGGACGTACGCGTTAGCGTATCCTCGGAAACCGCGCTGGCCTATCTCAACCTGCGCACCACCCAGTATCGTCTGACCCTGGCCCAGGGCAACCTCAAGATCCAACAAGATACCTATGAAATCCTTGCGGATAGACTGAAAAACGGCTTGAGCAACGAGTTAGCCGTGCAACAGGCACGCTACAACCTCGAAAGCACGCGTGCAGCCATTCCCACCATCCAAGCCACCTTGGAAACGGTGTACAACGCCCTATCCGTGCTCTTGGGTGAACTGCCGGGTATCTTGCGGATTCCAGATATCGACCACATCCCCCAATCCAGCCTGGTGCTGGAAGGCATCCCCGCGGATCTCCTGCGTCGGCGTCCTGACGTACGCCGTGCCGAACGTGAGTTGGCTGCACAAACCGCGCGTATCGGTGTGGCCACCGCTGATCTCTATCCGCGTTTAACCCTGATCGGTTCGATTGGCCTGGAATCACTCAACTCGGGAGCCCTCTTTGAGAGCGATAGCGGTCACTACAGCCTCATCCCCGGTGTCACCTGGCCGATCTTCTATTCCGGCTCGATCCGCAACAACATCAAGGTACAAGAGGCCCTCCAGGAGCAGTCCCTCCAGGCCTACGAATCCGCAGTACTCACCGCCGTACAGGAGGTGCGTAATGCCTTGACGGACTATCACCAAGAACAGCAACGACGCACGTCCCTCAAACAGGCCGTAGACGCCGCCCACACCGCCGAGGTATTGGCAACCGATCAATACCACAATGGCCTGACCGACTTCAACAACGTCCTCGACGCCCAACGTTCCCTGCTCAGCCTCCAGCAACAACTTGCCATCAGTGAAGGGACCGTAAGCCAAAACGCCGTGCGCCTATACAAGGCCTTGGGCGGCGGCTGGCGTCCAATGGAATAAGAAGAGAATTGGAAGAGAATTGGGGTCATGCCGTAATCTGTAACATTTTCTTACATTGTCTTTGTTATTAGCTATTGCCTTCTTGAAATAGTCCCACGCTTCGGCTTACACTTCGGTGGTATGCTCAGACTCAGCCAGACCAAAGCCGGCAAAAAGATTCCCATCCTGGGAGACTTGCCGTTAATTGGCGCACTTTATTAGAAGGGCTTCCAACAAAGATATCCAGAACAAACGGACAAAGCCACAAATCCAATGTCAATACTGCCTTAGAAAATGCAACATTGATAAACAACGGAAGATCGCTTCGTACCTCGCGATGACAACTAGTTCTATATCAATTAGCAGAGCCTATTGATGCTGACCAAACCGTGAGAACCTGGTTTTCTTAATGAAACAAAAAAAGGGGTTTTCGATGTAAGGCCCTATCCTCACAAAGAAAACCCCTAATTTCGAGTCCTCACGTTGTCTACCCGCAAGGATCATTTCCTCTCCGCTCTTTTCCTCTCACCGCTTGTCGCTTTCCTCGTATCCCTGCCACATAATCTCTATCTACATCACGTCTTTCTTTTTTTATATCGAAGCTCCTAGCAATCAACCTAACGCCTAAAAGGAGCTTTCAGCTGTCAGCCATCAGCACTCAGCTTCTCGGAAAAACTCCTTGCCCTTTACCTAACACCTAACACCTAACACTTAACACTCAACACTCAACACTTATCCCGCTGGCTGCATATACTCTTGATAGGATCTTTGTTGTTCTCTAAAGTAGCCACCACTCAAGGATCGGGCGCCGAACAGCAGGCCACCTGCCACGCGAGCATTAACACTTTGCATTTCATTGATCACACGCAATGCGGCACCCCGTCTTGTGGCGTCCGCATTGATGACCAGCACAGTGGCATCAGCCAATCGAGCCAATACCTTGGCATCACTGACAAGCAACACCGGGGCACTGTCCAGAATAATGTGGTCATACACTTTTCTAAGTTCCTGGATCAATGCATCCATGCGAGGACTAGACAGCAATTCCATGGGATTGGGTGGCAAAAGTCCCGTGTCAAGGATATCCAGGCCTTCAACACCTGTCGGTCTGAGCCCTTGACGGATTGTGCACTGGCCCATAAGCAGGTTACTCAAACCATATTGTCCGCCGGCCTCCTTTGTCGCCAATTTGGGGAACACTTTCTGCAGCATGGGCTGCCTGAAATTGCCATCAATCAACACAACCTTCTTTTCCTTGGCCACGAGGCTCAAGGCCAGATTCACAGCACAGGTGGTCTTGCCATCTTCCGGCTCACCACTGGCCAAAAGAATGGTCTTGGCCTTGGACAGTTCCAGATTTGTACGGAATCGTCGGTATGCCTCACTCAACAGGGAGTATGGCATCTGTCGAACCACCTGGAACAGGTCTGCGTCACGCGGCAGTTCATCATCTTCGTCCTCATCAGGAATCATGCCCAGCAGAGGAATGTGCAGATAGCGTAATACATCCCGATCTGTCCTGACCAAATCGTTCATGAGTTCAATCATAAAGGCTAGGGCAATACTGCCGGCCAGACCCAGAACAAGGCCTAATGGGAACCACAACAAGGGATGCCTGGCAGCCGTCATCTTCAGCGGCGGCAAGGCCGCGGCTTTTAGCAACACCTTGGCGGAACTCGGAGCATCTCGTTTGGTACGCCAAATATCAATCTGCGTATTGATTGAGGCCAGAGCCAAATCCCGTTCTTTGAGCCTGACATCAAGTCGTTCTAATTCAACTCTGGCTCGATTACTGTCTTCATTGTTCTTCTGAGCCTCTTCACGCTGATTTTTGAGCGTTTCCAAACTCGTTTGATACGTGACCAGAAGATCGCGTGCGCCATTGAGCTTTGCTTGGCTATCGCGCTCAGCAATCTCTCTCTTTTGCACCACCAACTGGGCTTCCAAATCCTTAAGCACTGTCTGCCCCTGACGAATCACGCGGTGGTTCGGCCCAAAACGTGATTTGCCTTCCAACGTGGCCTTCTGCATGGAGATTTGTTCTTCCAAACGCTGAATCATGGGGTGGCCCTGAATGGCCTGTTGGATCTGTTCATCAGTGATATCAGCAGATGCCAGACGTTCCAGATTCTGAATCATGGCTTTCATCTGACTGACCTGCATGAGTAGCTTGCTCTCGTCCTGTTGCAGACTATTAAGATTGACCACCGTAGGATCATTATTCAGACGCGAGCCTGCGCCCACATTCAATGTCACGCCCCACCGACTTCGCACCTCTTCCATGGCCTTGTTGACGTTGTCTATATCCACTTGGATAGCTTCCTGTCGCTTGGCAAATTCCGCCAGCTTATCGTCAATATCACCCTGCTTTTGATTCTGCTGAGACTTCACAAACAGCTCTGACATGGTATTGGCAATGTCTGCGGCTTCCTTGGCATTGCCACAGTTCATGGCCACACTTACAAAGTCTGCATCACGGTGCGGATAGGCTGTCAGATACTTCATGAGATACTTGATCGCATCGGGTTCATTGTCAAATGTCTGGAACCAGGCAGTCTTGCGAATGGTGTCGAGTTGAAGCAGGTCCTGATAGGTCTTCTGTTGCTTGATCAGACTGGCTATGGTCACACGATGATTGTAAAGATTGTCCTTGTGGGTCTGAGTTTGATTGATCTTTGAGGGATCATCTTCCATGGGTGGCAGTACTTCAATCAAGGCTTCAGCACTGTAACTCGGCGCATACCGTCTCAGCCCATACCACGTGGCACCTCCCAGACAAAACCCAAGCAGTGTCACAAAGATAATCAGCAGGACATGCCTGCGTAAAATCCCCATCACCTCTTTGGGCGTCAAACCGGTGTCTGTGTCCGCCTGGCGGCCTTGATTCCCACCCTGCAAACGCCTTGCACCTGATACTGGTCTTCCTTCTACCATGTGTGTCTCCAATCCGATACAAGCACGAACCACATTGCCTGAATACGTTTTCTTCATGGCTGACTTAATCGGACAAACGTCCGATAGCTGAGTTTATTCTCTTTTCAACGGCCTCGGGCAATGTCGTGTCACCCATTTGCAGGGCCTGTTCATAAGCCCCTAGTGCCTTGTCTTTCTGGCCCAGAGCCTCATGCACCATGCCCATATGCTCATACACTTCAAAAGGCATGGCCAAGCCACTGTACTCAAACTGCTGCGTGGCTGCCGATAATAATTGCAGAGCACGCTCATTTTTGCTGTTTTTGTGCAACACAAACGCATAGGTGTCCATGAGCATCGGACTGCCTGGCCTCAATGCCACAGCCCGTTCTGCAAAGGTCAGGGCCTTGGGCAGTGCCAATTCATTGACGGCCATCAAGTACGCCAAATTATTCAACACATTGATGTTATTCGGCATTTTTTCAAGCAGACTTTGGTAATCAGAAATGGCCCTATCCAGATAGGATTTACGTGAAGTAGCCTCATACACAGTGGTATACAGGCGGGCTCTTCGCGAAATCAACGCTGTCTGCTCTGACTCGCTCTGGCCAGAGAGAGCCACCGCATAATTAATCGCCTCAAAAACGTCATCAAACCGTTTTCCAGCCAGGGCGACAACAGACTTACCCAGGTACCCAGACAGAAACTTCTTCTGCTGAATAAACGTCTCAGCCAACTCTGCCACGGCTTGATCTCCAAAGAGACGACTCATACGTTCAAACATCTCAATAGCCAAGCCTGTATCAGTACCGGCCTTTTCAATCGACTCACGGCTGCGGCTCTTTGCCTTGGCCCGATCGCCCAACCCCAAACGAGCCTGAGCCATGCGTGATAAGACCTGTGGCGCAAAGGAAGATGGGGTAAACAACAGCCCCTGTTTCAATACCTCATTGTATCGACTGGGTTGAGATTGACCGGCCTGCACCAGGGCATCGAGGTAACGATCCAACACATCCAGGTATTGGGTGTCCCCTGTCCACACAGTCGGGGGTTGATTTGCGTATTGATTACGTTTGAGCTGAAACCCCTGACCCAGCCATTGTACTGCCAGATCATAATGTGCCTGCTCCAGTTCGAACTCACCTGCCCTGATACACCAGGCCACAGGATTCGGCGATGACTCAATCATGGTTTTGTAGAACGTGGCCAGTTGGCGGGTCCGCCCTGCCGCTCGATAAACACGTTCCAGCAGGGTCTTGGCTGCCATGGACGCAGTGGGCTCAGCCAGAATGGCCTCCAGCTCGTGAATCGCATCACCTGTACGGTCAGCCATGGAATAGGCCTGAGCCAAAGCCAAACGTGTGGCCGGGTCCGGCTTGATGGACGCACTGCGTCGATAGGCCACCACAGCCTCTTGATACTGACCCGTGGCAGAATGCACACGGCCCTTGAGATACCACACCAGAGCATCTTGATTGTCCTGAGCCAAAGCCGATTCAATCTTGACCTGTGCTTCCCCAAGTTGTCCCTGACTCAAGGCCAGCCAACCTTCCAACAAAGAGACCTTGGGCTGACCTGGTGCTTGTTTCTGGAGCTCAGCCAAACCTGCCTCGGCCTCTGAAATCATGCCGCTCTTGAGACACACAGCCACCTGATCAAATCGATTCTCCAAAGAACCATTCACAGCCACCAGTTCCTCGAAATAGCGAACCAAACCCTCTCGATCGGAAAAAACCTCCGCCACAAAAAGAAGCCCCTTGAGCACATCTTCATCCTTGGGCGAGACCTTATACAATGTGGTAAGTACCCGCTGGGCCTCTCCAACACGACCTTGAGCCACAAAATGGCGCCATAACAGCTTATCATCCTGGGCCTGGATCAACAGAGCTTCAGCCTTGTCATCCTGCCCCATGGCTCTATAGTATTGAGCATACCCATGCAGCATGGATCGATCTGTAGACTCCAAAGAAAAAGCCACGGCAAATGCCTTGCCCGCAATGTCAAATAAAGTCTGGCGTCTGGTAACATCTGTTTGCTGGGTCGCCAGGGAGGTCGCACGATTACCAAGCACCACAGTGTTGGCCAGCGTGGGCATCGACTTTTGCATACTCTGATAAATGGCCACAGCCTTGAGAGGTTCATGCACACTGATCTGATCGGCATACAACATCAAGATGCCAGAATCCTTGGGATTCAAACGCACAGCCCGCTCCAAAGCCCGTTCTGCCTCTCCTAT
>Ga0307990_1004197_pt1 | contig 10655 bp, 5 predicted proteins | sample EllFjometagen129_FD_203168 | JGI IMG/M metagenome (GOLD analysis project Ga0307990, IMG submission 203168) | Marine microbial communities from Ellis Fjord, Antarctic Ocean - #129 | ecosystem: Environmental > Aquatic > Marine > Unclassified | place: Southern Ocean | collected 2014-10-08
AGTCAGCTTGGCCTCGGTGGCGGCGGGCGAAGCAGGCTGGGGCACTCGGCCGGGCTGGAAACGGCGGACCGAGTGGCGATCGTGACCCGGGCGCTCGAACTGGGCATAACCTACATTGACACCGCCAAGTCGTACGGAACCGAGGAGGTCGTCGGCCAGGCGCTTCGCGAGGCGCGGCCCGAGAAGGTCTTCATCTCGACCAAGGCGGGCTCGTACATGAATGACGAGCGAGTGCTGACGCCGACGGAAGTGGCCGAGCGGATCGAGGAGAGCCTTCGCAAGCTCGGTCGCGACACGATCGACCTGTACAACTTCCATGGCGTCCTTCCCAGCCAGTACCAGGCAACCCGCGACGAGCTCGTCGGCGAGTTGATCCGCCAGCGGGAAAAGGGCAACATTCGTTTCCTGGGCATCACCGAACGATTCAACGCCGACCCGGCGCACGCGATGCTGTCCGAAGCGGTGGCCGACGACTGCTGGGACGTGATGATGGTGGGATTCAACGTGCTGAATCAGTCCGCACGCCAGCGGGTGCTGGTTCATACCAAAGCCAGGAATATCGCCACGCAGGCGATGTTCGTTGTCCGCAACGCCTTCAGCAAGCCCGATCGCCTGGCGGAGGTGGTCGCAGAATTGGTCAGCCAGGGCCACGTCGATCCGGACGAGATGGACCTGGCCGACCCGCTGGGTTTCCTGCTGGACGACGGCGTGGCAACCAGCCTGGCCGACGCGGCCTACCGCTTCTGCCGCGACGAACCCGGTATCGACATCGTACTTTCGGGCACGGGCGACATCGCACACCTCGAAGCCAACGTCGAGTCGATGAGCCGCCCGCCACTTCCCCAGACCGTGCGAGATCGACTGGTGCGAATCTTCGACCGAGTGGACAACGTCACGGCGGAGTAGACCGGACGATCAAGCCGAAACGCAAAACGATGGATATGCGACGCCCGCAGCATCAACGTATACAGGAGAACCGATGATGATGACTCGCTGTCTATGCCTGATTGCCTGCCTGCTGGGCGCGAGGGTCGCAACCCAGGCCGCCCCGGCCAGCACGGCTGCCGCCGCCAAAAAGTCCGCCGCCACCCAGTCGAACACCGAGGACCGATTCGAGATCCGAAACGTGGAAGGCTGGACCGTTTACACCAATCGCGACGTGCCCAGACAGTATCCCCAGCAGACGACCAGAACGATGGAACATCTGCGGTGGGAACTCTACCAGATTAAGCTGGCTGCCCCGGCCCTGGCGGTGAGCAACATGCAGGAAAACAACGCCATCTGGATCGAGTACCAGGAGAAGGTGAACCTGTCGTACCACCCGAGCCGGAACTGGCTTATCGGCCACGGGTACAAAATCCCCAAAGACCCCCAGTCTTTCATGTCGCTCAGCGTCAAGACGCACGTGGGCGACAGCTACCGGCATCCATTTGTCGTATTCCACGAATTGGCCCACGGGTATGACTTTCATTTCATTGGCAAGGGGGACACGTACGGCAACGAGGAATGCCAGGCCAACTACGAGCGCATGATGAAGGAGGGAAAGTACGAGAAGGTGAAGATATGGAACGGCAGGATCGGTTCGCACTACGCCCGCACCAATCGAATGGAATACTGGACTGAAAGCTCCGAAGCCTATTTCGCCGTCAACGATATCTATCCGTTCGTCCGGGCGGAGCTGCGAGAACACGATCCGAAAATGGCCCGGTTCGTCGAGAGATACTGGGGCGTGGACCCCGCACGCGTGGTGCGGCTGGAAAAGGAACTCGCGACCTACAAGGACCAGCCCGCCGAGGTGGCCAGCCCGGCACGGACGAGTGGCTCCCAGGGCGCAGCGAAACATACCCCCACTGCCGAGTACGACAAGCGCGACTTCGACGGCTGGCGCGTTTATGTCAGTCCGCACCTGACGAGCAAGCCGGGGCTCTGCGAAACCATGGTAACGCTGCTGAGATACAAGCTGCACATGATAGACCACTTCATCGCCGAGCCAGGCCGCAAGCAACTCCACGAAATACCGATCTGGCTCGAGGTCGGCCAGGCCGGGCCATACGTCCGGTATTGCGGCAGTCGCGAACAGTTGAGCATCGACCGAGCGAATCCCGACAAGTTCCAGGCCATCGAGGTCCGCGACCCGCGGCGCATGATGAAATGGGCCTTGCTCCAGCAGTCCGACGTACTGCACGAACTGGCGCGGGCGTATTACGACCTCCACGCCGCCGATAAGAATTCCGAACTCGGCAAGAAAACCCGGGGCGCCTACCAACAGGCCAAAAAGGACGGCAAGTATACGTCAGTCCTGCGATTCGATGGCTTGCACGTGGCGCACCCAGCCCTGGCCGGCGAGAAGGAATACTTCGCCGAGATGATGGAGAGCTACTTCCTGGTAAACGATCATTACCCCTTCATTCGCTGCGAGTTGAAGGACCAGGACCCGCCCGGGTACGACCTGATCGCCGACTTGTGGGAAGGCAACCCGCGCCGCTGAGCAGGCCGTTACACCAGCAGACACCTTGGTCAAACGGACCAGGGGAAATATGCGAAAAACCCGCCCGAGCTCGTTTTGATCTTGCAAAAAGAGCCTCTTGTATTTTGCCGACATTGCTGCTATACTACGGCTTAGCGCGATTACTGTTCGCGCATCCGATGCTTATGAAGTGAAGTAAAAAGAGAGTTAAGACCCCCCTTATGCCATTCAAGAAGTTACGGCTTATCGAGCCGCTGCTCAACGCTGTTCGTTCCGAAGGTTACACGATTCCCACCGCGATTCAGCAAGAGGCTATTCCCCACGTACTGGCCGGCAAGGACCTCGTGGGCTGCGCACAGACGGGAACCGGCAAAACGGCCGCCTTCGCGCTGCCGATCCTCCAGCGGTTACTCGAAAGTGCGCCGACTCACAATACGTCCAAGCGATCAGGAGCAGGCCGCCATTCCAGGCCGATCCGCTCGCTGATATTGACACCCACGCGCGAGTTGGCCGCCCAGATCGGCGAGAGCTTCCGCGTTTATGGTCAGCACACGTCCCTGCGCCACACGGTAGTCTTCGGCGGCGTTAAACAAGGCCCGCAGACGCGGGCGCTTCGCAGCGGAGTGGACATCCTGGTAGCCACGCCGGGACGGCTGCTGGACCTGCTCAATCAGCATATGCTGTCTCTGCGCGAGGTGGAGATATTCGTCCTGGACGAAGCGGACCGCATGCTGGACATGGGCTTCATCCACGACATACGCCGGCTGATCGCCCAGTTGCCCGAGCGCCGACAAACGCTGATGTTTTCGGCGACCATGTCCCGCGAAATCCGCAAACTGGCCGGGACGATCCTTCAGCAACCGGTGAGTGTCAAGGTGGAGGCTAAGTCTCTGGCGGCCGACACAGTGAATCAGGTTTTGTATTCCGTCGACCACCACAGCAAGCCAAAGCTGCTGAAGCACCTGCTCGATAATCCCGACATCACGCGAGCCCTGGTGTTCACCCGCACCAAGCACGGCGCCGACAGGGTCGTTCGCAGACTGGTTCGCGACGACATCGCCGCCGAGGCGATTCACTCCAACAAGTCCCAGGGCGCCCGCATGAGAGCATTGGGCAATTTCAGGGCCGGCAAGACGAGCGTGCTCGTCGCTACCGACATTGCCGCTCGCGGCCTGGATGTGGACGACATTTCGCATGTGTTCAATTACGATCTGCCCAACGAGTCCGAGACGTACGTCCACCGCATCGGGCGCACCGGGCGAGCGGGCTCCAGCGGCCAGGCTATCTCATTCTGTTGCGAGGATCAGCGTAACCTTCTTCGCGATATCGAGAAGCTGCTGGGCAAACCCATCCCCGTTCTGCAACACTCGATCAAAACCCAGGCGCCGCCGACCCAGAAAGTGATCGGAGCGGGTGGGTCTCGTCGCCAGCGGGCTGCGGCAAATAATGACAAGTCCGCCCATGGCGCGAAGAAATCCGGTACGCCTCAGCAGCAGAAGAATGAGTTCTGGCGCAACCGGCAAGGACGCAGCGCCAAGGCGCAAACGCGGTCGAAATCCACACGTCGAGGCAAGTAGCCGAACTGGACAGGCCCAGCCGGACGGGCGTATCATACGATGTCTCATGGATGAGGGGCGCGGGCTTATCGTCAAGCCCGCGTCATGTCATTCCACGAGTCATTGAGACCTGTCGGCATTCAGGACCGTCCCGGACGAAAGCAGGCCGTAAGCAAGAATACGTGTGACATATGCGCGAGAACCCGGCCCCACAGCCCTGCACCATCGACGAGTCCGTCCACAAACGGTTCGATCAGAGCAAGACCATTTTCGCCCGCATTGCCCACGACAAGGACTCGGAATTCTTCGGGGCAAGCATCTACGACAACGCCAAGGCCATCGTCGCACAGGGCAGGCAAGGCTATTCGCGGACTGACCTCGCCAGGGCGATGGGGGCGTGGACGGCATATGACTACTTCGGCAAGGCCTTCTCCTGGGAGCCGCTGGGCAACGCCAACAACGTGTTGACCAAACCAAACCTGGAAAAGCTGCCGACCGATGACCCGCCGGCCCTGAGCGCTCTGGTGAAAGACACTGCCGGCTTCTACGGCGCTACCGACACCGGCATCGCCAGACTGAACACCAGATGGGTCTACGCCCGAGACAGGCAGGGCAGGCCCATAGAGATACCCGAGGATTGCCGGTTCGCCATCGTGATGACCATCGCAATGGACCCGGCCGCGATCGCAACATCGCCAAACTTCACCGCCTGCGCCGAGACGGGTCTGGCTTATTCCCGCATGGCGTTTGTCATAGGCTGCTTGGCGGAGTTCATCAGGAACCTGGGCTACCGGGCGATTCCCATGGGCAACGACACAGCCCTGAGCATACCCCTGGCCGTGGATGCCGGCCTGGGCGAACTGGGCCGCAACGGCCTGCTCATAACCCCGGACCGCGGCCCGTGCGTTCGCATTTGCAAGGTGTTCACCGACATGCCGCTCGCCCCGGACCACCCGATCACCTTCGGCGTAAGCGACTTCTGCCGCTCCTGCGCGCGATGCGCCGACGCCTGCGAAGCCGGCGCCATCCGCCGCGACAAGGACCCATCCTACGACCACGATCCGGAGTTCAACAGCCCCGGCGTTCTCCGATGGGCGGTCGATCACAAAAAGTGCTTCAACTTCTGGATGAAAAACGGCGGCGAATGCTCCAACTGCATCGCCGCCTGCCCACTCTCCCACTGCCCCAAGAGCTAAGCGGACTCAGATGAGCCCATTGCGGGATGGGTTTTGTCGCTATTCAGCAGCGACGGCCTTGCGATCGAGGCCAGTTGCGCCACCCGATCGCAAAGCCGCCGCCACTTAGCGCTGGTGCGATTATTTATTTACGCTGACCGTTTCCGACGCCGAGAGAACCTCTTCGTCCACTCCCAGCGTCAGAGTCACGACGGCGGACGGCGGGGTTGGTTTGTTTCGTATTCAACCGGACATATGAGAATGGCGCGATGGTGGTTACCCGGAACACCGGCGGCAGAACCCCTGAAATGTTCGGCACCATGCTTCCGTGATCGGAAGCATGGTGCCGATGTTGTTTGCCAGTAAGCGTGTTTTATCCCTGGCTGACTCGGTCTTTCACGGCCTGGTAGCCCAGGTGCATCAGCATGTGGTCCAGCAGCACGATGGCGGTGTAGGCCTCGGCGACCGGCCAGATTCTGCCGACGATGGTTGGATCTCGACGCGTAATAGCGGCGAGTTGGGTGTTCTCCAGCGTGTACTTGTCGATGGTGTGCTGGGGTTTGTCGATGGTCGGCGTCGGTTTGACGGCCAGTTTCACAACGATGGGTTGACCCGACGACAATCCGCCGGTAATCCCGCCTGCGTTGTTGGTATCGAACTCAACCTTGCCGTCCTTGCTGCACATCTGGTCGTTGGACTGAACGCCGGTCATGTCCTTTACGGCGAATCCGGCGCCTACCTCGACGCCCTTGATCGCCCCGATGCCGAGCATTCGCCCGAGTTCGGCGTCGAGCTTGCTGAAGACCGGCTCGCCCAGTCCGACGGGCACGCCGGTGGCGATTACCTCGACTATCCCGCCGGAGGAATCGCCGGTGGCGGTAATCTTGGTGGCGGCTTCGAGCATGGCCTGGGCGGCGTCGAGGTCCGGACAGTTGACAATGTGATGCACGCCGTACTTGTCGCGGATCGGGCCGGCTTCCATGGGCGGAGCCTTGGCGCGGATCTCGTCGATCTCGCCCTCGATCTGGGCAAGAATCGCCATCTTCTCCAAGAAACGCATTTCCGTGCGGATGCGTCCCTTGACGTAGACTTCCTGGTAGAACGGGTCCGTGTCGCAGCGCATCTGTTTGTAGCGGTTGATGCTTTCTCGTAGCGTTTCCGCCGGTGCCTCCGGCGAGCGAACGCCGGCCATCTCGCGGATGTAGCTGAACACCTCGATGCCAAGCACCCGCAGCGCCTTGCGTGCGATATTGCCGGCCGCGACGATCGTACAACTGTGCCGCCCGCTGAATATCCCTGCCCCGATGGCATCATCGCAGGGTCCGTATTTGGCGAACGTGGCGAACGACGCATGCCCCGGGCGTGGCGTGCGGTTGGTATCCTGATACTGCTTGATATGGATAAAGTGCCTGTCGAGGTTCGGTATCAGGATCGTCAGCGGCGTGCCGTTGGTATGGAAGGCATTGCCTGCGTTCTCGATGGTATCGGCTGCGTTGATACCGTTGTAGATTACCGGCAGGTCCGGCTCCTTGCGGGGCGACGATAGCTCATCGGCACCTGGCTTTCTCAGCAGCAGATCGCCGTAGATTTCCTGCTCGCTGAGCAGCATTCCCGGCGGCACTCCCTGGCAGACGGCCTCGAGGCCTTCCTGGTATGACCCGCCGGCAATTGTAACTTGGAACAGACGACCCAAGTGGCATCCGAACATGTTGCACCTCTCCAAGAAACAGGTAACAGGTAACAGGTAGTAGGGCAGAGCCTCAAGATCGCCGCTGGCGTTCCCTACGACCTAAGACCTAATCTTAGCTTAGCATTCACCGAAGCATTCGGGCGATATCCGATCGCCGAACTTTGCTCGGGCCTTTTCGAGCCGGGCTTTCTGCTGAGCGAGAACCTCGAACACTGCCTCGGGCGTGTCGGACTGCTCGCGATGGAACTGCGTAACGCGTTGGATCTTCGCGAGGTTCTCCGGCGCGCGTATGCTGAACTGGGCGATGTAGTCCTCGCGGGAGTACTCCTTGTCGAGCGTCTCCTTGAAAAGCCGTTTCAAGTCGTCGTAAAGCGGGATCATCCCGGTCGGGGCTTCCAGCGCGCCCGCCTCGCCGTGTACGCGAAGCTCCATCCACTTGATCCACACGTGCTTGTCCCGCACGCCGTTGACGAACGCGCCCTGCTCGTCGCGAAGGAAGTAGTTCACGCCGAAGATCAGCGGGCGTTTCGTGAGCTTCTGGCCAAAGTCCAGGTTGTTCTTGACGTACTTGCCCAGCGGGATGGCCACGAAATCCTGAATGCTCATCAGGTTTATCTCGAACTGGCCTTCAGCGCCGATGACGGCGAAGGTGGTCTCGGTCTCCAGCGACGCCCCGTAAGAAACGATGCCGTGATCCCAGTCAAATGACTGCTGAACGGGCACGTAGCCGTGGGCGTCGCGTCCGCCATAGACGATCACCTCCAGCGGCACGCCGTTGGGGTTGTCCAGTTCGCTGTCACAGTTGGCCAGGGCCTTGAGCGTGACGGCGTAACGGGCGTTCTTGTGGGCGGGGGGAATCTCGGCGCCTTTGGCGTCGGTCTTGCCCTTGCGCCACTGGCCGGTGAAGTTTTCACCCTCGGCCGGAACGTCTTGGCCCATGCCGAGCCAATATGGCTTGCGGTCGTTGACGAGAATGTTCGAGAAGATCACCTCGCCCGGGTTGTCCAGCACGTCCCATATGCTCGGATCATCTTTGGCGTTGACGCTTTGGATGATGCCGAAAATGCCGGACTCGGCGTTGACCGCCATGCACTTGCCATCGATTTCGCGGAAGTACGCGATGTCGTCGCCGACGATTTCCTCGCCGGGCAGCATGGCGGTGGATGTCTTTCCGCATGCGCTGGGAAACGCGCCGGACATGTATGTTTTTCGGCCGCCGGGGCCTTTGACGCCCATCAGGAACATGTGCTCGGCGAGCCAGCCCTCGCGGTCGGCCTTGCGAATCGCCAGTCGCAGAGCAAGCTTCTTGAGCCCGACAGTATTGCCCGCATACTGGGTGTTGACGGCGTAGACAGCGTCGGTGGTGTAATCGATGTAGATGCGCCGCTTGTCCGGCTCGGCGCTGGTCATACGATCGTCCAGCTTGCCGCTCGAGTGCATTATGGCGAAGAAATCACCCTCGCCCGCCATGCGAGCGAACTGCTCGTAGCCACCGCGATATAGCAGGTCCAGGCTATGCGAGATGTACCACGAGTCCGTGCACTCGACGCACGGCACGCTGAAGACCGAGTTGTTCGGCCCAAGCGTCAGGAAGCGGACGATCATGGTCCGCCCGATCATGGTGTCCTTGAGAAACCCGCGGACCTCGTCCAAGCCCGCCTGGCGATCCATCTGGTTCAGCGCCTTCGAGAACGTCTGGCCTGCGGGGACGAGATACTTGGTCCGCTCGCGATCGCGGCCCTGATCGCTCGGGCCATCCCAGTGCACGGTGTGGCCTTCGGTGGTAAGCGACAGTTCCTCGCCGGTCTCCAGGGCCTTTTCCCGAGTGATGCGCAAATGCTCGGGCGAGTCGTCCAAGACCATCACCTCGGCCGGGTTGCACAACTCAATGCTGTCCAAGATAAACGAGTTAAGCCGATCGTTGCCTAGCCGCTCCAGTCGGGCAAAGTTGTCGGCGTCCAGTTTGGTCTTCAGTGTTTCTATAGTGTCTGCGTTCATGTGTACCTCTCAAACATGCCTTTCAAGTGTAGCTATTGTCCTTGCCGAGCGTGTCGATTTCCATCACAAACGTGAGGATAACGTCGCCCAACGTCAAGTCGGTGTTCAGCCGCAAAGAACCATACACTGGCCTCGGCAATCCGCCAGCGCTTGTCATCGGGCTGTTTAATAGTATCCCGCTCCGACGACGACGGTGGCGAATCCGTAATAAAAGGGCCAGGGCGTTGGCGAGTTCCGGCCGTTGGGGGAGACGACCAAGACGCTTCAGCGCAACACACTCTGGCCCATGATTCGGTTGGCCGTCCCGAGAAGCGGGGCCGCCTCCGACGCATTCGTTTCATTCGGCAATCGGGAAAAAGGATACTGGCGACAAGAAAACCCTGCATCTTTCCCGTCGCCGGCCCACATCGCAACAGGTAGGAGAACACTACCCCTTGTCTATCAGCCCGCGCCTTAAGAGTAGGATTATCACCTGACAAAGCTCTGCTGTCAACCCGTTTTTGACCCGGATCGAATTCCAGGAAGGGCGACCACCTTCTCAAATGCCAGATAGCACTCCGTCAACTACAACCTTCAGGACTCAGGCTTTGGTTCGGCGAACAGGCCTACGCCTACTCGGGTGGCAAGCATCGCGCCAGCCGCGATTACCAGGCCATCCCAGAAACGCATGCACAACAGATAGGCGGCGCACTGCGGATGGGTTATCGCGATGCCGGTTATCGCCAGCATGCCGAAGAGCCCGCCATCCATCGTGCCTACCCCGCCGGGTGTGAACTGGAACGCCAGCAGCACCTGGCAGGTCAGGAAGATCAAGCCGAGTTGACCCGCGCTGAGCGAAACGCCCCAGCCCAGCCCGAAAAACAGCAACGGCTTGACGTACATCGCCGCGTGAGTCAGCAGGAACAGACAGAACGCCGGCACGACCATCCGCCGCTCCTGACGAAAGACTCGCGAAGCCTGTAACTCGACGCGGCGAGCCCGCACGCGAAGCCGGCTGAAGAAACGTAGGAAGGGCCCCACCCGCGCCAGCAGTCTCGCCATTACCGTCGGCGGCAGCCAACCGCAAATCAGCGACACCCACAGCAGAGCCAGCAACACCACAGCCCCACCTGCCACCGCCAGCACCGCTACACCCAGTGCGCTGCTCGCGCCGCCGAGGAGCACATAGCACATGGCCGCAACCGCCAGGACAGTCACGAACACTACCAACACCCAGAACCCCGCCCGCGCCAGCAGCCCCGCGATAACCGTCAATGGCAGCCAGCCGCGAGCCAGCGACACCCACAGCACAGCCAGCATTACCACCGCCGCACCGGCCACAACCAGCACCGACACACCCAGCACGATGTTCGCGCCGCCGAAGAGCACCCGGCCCATGTCCGTCACGGCCAGGACCGTCGCCGCCACAACAAACACCACGAAACTCAGCGCCTCGACGTACTTCATCAGCAGCACCGTGCCGGCGAGTTGCTCGTAGGGCAATCCCGTGCGCCGACCGGCGTAGAGCACCTTTACCGGCTCGCCACCGAGATAGGTAGACGGTGTGAGCATGTTGCCCGCCATGCCTGCCGTCGTCGCACCGAGCAGCGTGGAAAAACCGACGCGATGGCCGATGGCGCGGTTCAGGACCGTCCACGCCCCCGCCTGGCAGGTCAGCAGCACCACCTTGACCGCGCCCAGCGACAGCAATGCCGCCAGGCCAACCTGCCCGACGGCCTCGACGGTCTCGTCAAAGCCGACAAGGTAGGCCATCAACGCCAGCAGCAACA
>Ga0307990_1004198_pt1 | contig 10654 bp, 6 predicted proteins | sample EllFjometagen129_FD_203168 | JGI IMG/M metagenome (GOLD analysis project Ga0307990, IMG submission 203168) | Marine microbial communities from Ellis Fjord, Antarctic Ocean - #129 | ecosystem: Environmental > Aquatic > Marine > Unclassified | place: Southern Ocean | collected 2014-10-08
TTTTAACAAATTAGGATGTCCCATTCGTGATCATTCGAGTGATTCGTGGGCAATTCTTTTGGCTGATCTGTTTTTGCGTTCCTTGCGTTCTTTCGCGGTTCCGTCTTCTGCTATTCTTTAACGGCGTCGGAGTCCTGGTAGTCGGCGAACTTCATCGACATGACGCGCGAGACCCCGCGATTGGGCATGGTGACCCCATAGATCACATCGGCCGCGGCGATGGTCTGGCGGCTGTGGGTGATCAGGATGAACTGCGACTGCTCAAGGAAGGTCTGCACCATTTTCACAAAGCGGATTACGTTGGCTTCGTCGAGCGCGGCATCGAGCTCGTCGAGCACACAGAAGGGGCTCGGCTTCACTTTAAACAGCGAGAAGAGCAGGGCGACCGCGGTCATGGTGCGCTCCCCCCCAGACAGTAGCGAAATGGTCTGCAGTTTTTTGCCGGGCGGGCGGGCGATAATTTCGATGCCGGATTCGAGCACATCTTCTTCGTCCACCAGCACCAGTTTGGCGGAACCGCCGCCGAACAGATCCTTGAACATATCGCCGAAGTTATCGTTCACCTTATCGAACGTCTCTTTGAACATTTCGGTGGTGGTCTCGTTGATCTTCCGGATCATTTCGAGCAGCTGGCTCTTGGCTTTGGTGAGATCGTCCTCCTGCTGGTTGAGGAAGGCGAAGCGCTCTTCGAGCTCGGCGTGTTCTTCGATCGCCACCAGATTGACCGGCCCCATGGAATCGAGCTTGGCGCGGTATTCCGCCACCTGAAGTTCGAGCTCCTCAAGTTCCGGCCGTTCGTCTTCCCACTCGGGCTCGGGCTCGCGGACCAGCTCGTCGAGCGTGAGGTGCCAGGTGCTAGTCAGACGATCCGCCGCATTTTGATGCCGCATCCGCTGCTCGGCCAGTTCCACTTCAAATCCGGTTTTCTGTCCCTGCAGTTCTTCGAGCTGTTGCTGCATTGTGCGCAGGCTCTGCTCGCGCTCGGTGAGGGCGGTGGTTTTGCTTTCGCGCACCTGCCGGGTTTCGGCCAGTTTGGCCTCGGCGGCGGCGACCGCTCCTGTGAGCCCGTCGAGTTGTCCTTCGGCTCCGGCGGAGGCTTCTTTAAGCTGGGCGACACGCTCCTGATAGGTACTGACTCCGCGGGTGCGCTCGCTGATCACATCCTGAAGCTCTGTGAGTCGTGCTTCGAGCGGCTGGCGGCGGCTGAGCAGCGATTCGAGCCGCTGTTCGCGCTGGGAGTACTGCACGCGGCACTCGGAGGTTTCCGACAGTGCGGCAGAGCGTTTTTCTTCGAGCGCGTTGAGCGTTTCGGTTTTAGAAGAAATCAGCTGGCGGGTTTTCGCCAGTTGTTCGCGCGCCTCGGCGCCTTCGCGGGCGACGGTGGAGCGGCGGTCTTCCCCTTCGCCTTTTTGTTCAATCAGCGCATTAAATTCAAAGGTAACGGTTTCGACCCGCTCGCGGGCGGAATCGAGCTCGCGGGTGATCACCTGCGCTTCGCCTTCCTGTACAGCGAGGGTGCGGCGGCGGGCGTCGAGCTCGTTACGGGCGGTTTCAAGTGCATCGCCGGCTCCGCTCTGCTCGCTACGGAGGGCATCGAGCCGCTCACGTTTTTCGGTCAGCTCTTGGGTGAGCGCTTCGACTTCGCCCTGCAGCTGTTCGCGCAGGTGGTGGCGGCCCAGCGGATTCACATCGCCTTCTTCCGGCTTCCACAGCTCGGCCGCGCCTTCGGCGGTCAGCAGTTCGCCCGCTTGGGTCACGAAGATCGCGCCGGCGGGCAGGGTGAGCGGAATCGACTGCAGGCTATCGGCCACAAATACATTGGCGAGCAGCTGCGCGGCCAGCGGAGCCACTTCATCGGCAAAAGAAACCTGAGAGAGAAGCGGGGTGCCGTCGGCCTGTACCGGCGCCGGTGCCTGTCCTGAGTCTTGTCGAAGGGCGGGAGCATCGGCGGAAAGCAGACGAACTGCGCCGTGATCGCTGCCGGCCAGTAGCGTCAGGACATTGCGGGCGCCCGTACGGCTTTTGACCACCAGCGCATCCATCCACGGACGCAGTACCGCTTCGAGCGCGGTTTCAAATCCGGCTTTGGCGGTAAATTGTTCGGCCAGCGGGCCGATCACGTTTTCGTCTGCGGTTTCGAGCAGGTGGCGTGCGCCGGCTGGGAAGCCCTCTTCGCGGTCGGCGGCGATCATTTCGAGCCGGGCGTTTTTATCGGTCAGCTGGCGGTTGAGCTCGGCGGTTTCGTTCTGCAGCGTCTGGATCTGCTCGGCAAAGGTGGACCGCTTCGTGCGCAGATCATTGAGCGTCTGCTCCTGAGCGGCGACCGCCTGGCGCAGGCTCTCCACCTGAGTCACCATATCGGTTTGGCGCTCCTGGAAAGAAGCGAGCGAACGCTCGAGCCCGCTCTTTTCGGCGGCCAGCTGTTCCTTACGGATCACGCTGGCACGTTCCTTGGCGTCTACTTCGGAAAGTTCGTTTTGCAGACGCCCGATCCGGCCGTCGAGCTCCATCGACTCGGAGCGCATGCGGTTGAGTTCTTCGCGGCCGGTGTGCACTTCCGCTTCGGTTTCGCGCTGGGCGGCGGTCACTTTTTCGAGCTCGGCACCGGCGGTGGTTTTTTCCGCTTCGGCGGTTTCGATCAGCTTGAGCACTTCGTCGAGCGACACGCGGTGCTGCTCGAGGCGGCCTTTGGCCTCTTCAGATTCTTTGGAGTTTTGCTGTGCGAGCGATTCGAGCTCGGAAACGCGCTCGGCGTTGGTGTGGATGGTTTGCTGCGCGCGCTCCAGTTCGTTCTTCACGCGCATGGACTCGTCCATCGTATGGCCGATGGTCTGTTCGAGCGTGTGCAGCTCGGTGCGCAAAGAATCGGTCTGGCCGTTGGCGGTCTCGATGCCGTGGTGAGACTCATCCACTTTCAGGCGCAGGGTTTCGAGCTGGCCCTGAACCTCCTTCATGCTGGTTTCAAATTCGGCGAGGCGGGTGCGGGTCACATAGATATCGAGCGAGCGCAGGTTGGCCTGGATTTCCTTGTAGCGCTGGGCTTTGCCGGCCTGACGCTGCAGAGAGATAATCTGCCGCTTCACCTCGCGGATGACATCGGTCAGGCGCAACAGGTTGGCTTCGGTTTGCTCCAGCTTGCGCAGGGCCTCTTTTTTGTCCGACTTATATTTGGTGATGCCGGAGGCCTCTTCGAAAACGGCGCGGCGGTCGTCGGGGCGCGAAGAAAGAATCTGGTCGATCTTGCCCTGTTCGAGCACGGAGTAAGAATTGGTGCCGATCCCGGTGTCCATGAACAGGCGCTGGATGTCTTTACGGCGGCACGCTTTCTTATTGATAAAATAGTCGCTTTCGCCGGTGCGGAAGACGCGGCGGGTGATGCTCACCTCGTGCAGGCCGAGATCCAGCACCCCGTCGCAGTCAGACAGCGTGAGGGTCACTTCGCCCATGCCGAGCGGCTTGTGGGAATCCGTTCCGTTGAAAATGCAGTCTTCCATCGTGGCGCCGCGTAGCGCGCGTGCGCGCGACTCACCGAGCACCCAGCGGATGGCATCCGACACATTACTTTTGCCGCAACCGTTCGGTCCGACAATCGCGGTCATGCCCGGTTCAAACTCCAGATGGGTTTTTTCTGCGAAACTCTTAAACCCGACAATATCTACAGATTTCAAATACATCCGGACTTGATACCACGCACAGGCGGGGCGGGGCAATCCCGTAGGGGCTCAAAAGCACTTTTTCCAAGGGTTGCCACTCCTTATTGGCCACGAAAAACACGAAAAGCCACAAAAAGTTCCAAGCTTTGGAAAAAATGGGGTAGGGATGGTCTATCCTGAGCATCGTCGAAGGGCTCTCCGAGCCGTCCATGATTTTGTAAAAATACAGAATCAACCTGAACAATATTTTTAACAGAAGGTCACGAAGTTCACGAAGGGGGTCCAAGGGGTGGAATATTTTTTACCACGGATGGCAGAGCGGTCCCACGGATGGCTGGATAATATTTTAACAGAAGGTCACGAAGGGGGTCCAAGGGGTGGAATATTTTTTACCACGAAAAACACGAAAAACACGGAAAGTTCCAAGGGGCGGAAGATTGGTTACCCATTCGCGTAATTAGCGGTCAAAAACAGCTGGGGTGGAGGATTTTTTACCACAGAATACACAGAACACACAACTTTGGAGCGAAGCGGAAAAATAATTTCCGTAAGGAAATAGAGACCAATAGGGAACGGTTCATACACGGATGGCAGGATAATATTTTTAGCAATTAAACAGGGGCTGTTTTCGACAGAATGATTGATAACAAAATGATGAAGAGGTTTCCGTGGAAGGCGGTTGCGGTCCCACGGAGGGCAACCTGAGTAATATTTATTTATCCTAGGTGGGCGGGACTTCCTCAGCTCTCTTCAAAGGCTGTGCGGGTTGCATTCTGCATCTGCTCGATTTCCAGATCCGTCAGTTCTGAGAAAAATTTATCTCGTTTTTCTGTGCCGATCCGCCAGTTGTTTTGGCGGCAGAACATGATGAAACGGCTGATGTCTTTATCAGGCAACCCGTCAACAAGTTGAGTTAACTCCTGTTTTGCCTGATCGTAGTGCTTGAGAAAATTGAGTTCCTGAACAAGGTCGTTATCGAGCGTCTGCTCGATTAACCCGAAAAGAAACTCTACAGAGGCGGTCAGGTCTATGTAGCGATAATAGTCTGACGTCTCATTCTGAACGTTTATGTGGCCGTCGGGTTTCTGACGGAACCGGAGATGCTCCATCAGCGGCGCCGAAAATGTGTTCAAAACCGCCAGATAGGTTTTGAGGTCGCGTAACATAACGGCGGAGACCGGGAAAATGATTCCGGACGGAGTAAACCCTTTTTTGGCAAGAACATGGTGAATCAAAAAGCGGTGCATTCGTCCGTTGCCATCTTTGAACGGGTGTAAATATACAAAGGCGAATGAAAGGGTTGCTGCGGCGGCCACCGCATGCATGCCCGATGATAAAATTCGCTCTCCGCATTTGAAGAAAGAATCCATTAACGCGTTGATGTCTTGCGGCCGAGGCGGAATAAAATGGATTTCATCGCCGTGGAATGTGGTGCTGCCGACATATTCCTGGGTGGATCTGTAACCATCTGTCTGGAATCGTGCATCCGTAATGATCTGACGATGCAGCTTTTGAAGGCCTTCATCGTTCAGGTATTGCTCTGCGCCCGCCTGTGTCAGAATCTGTTTGAACCGCACATTGCGATCTGCAGGAAGCTCTTCCTTTTCAATCTGAAATGAAGATTTGGTTTCTCCCAGATAAAGCTGATTAACCGCCCTTGCGGCCAGCTGTTCATTATAGCCCGCCAGAATTTCGCTGCACCGGATGTTGAGCGCTTTTTTCTCAAAATTCTTGATGATTTCTGTGCGGCGCAGTTGCGGGCAGAAATTGATGTCACCCGGCAGATTCATCTTGATCCGCTGTCTTTGCTGTGGAACCGGCTCGGCGGTGAAATATTTTTCCGGTTCAAGCAGATCAACATAGTTTCCCTGACTTAGATCAGGGATTTCCAGTGTTTTGTCGGTGAGAGCTTCGTAGAGATACCAGAGTTTACGGACGTACTGGCCGGTCGGTTTGCGGAGGATGTGGGCGGTTAATTCGGTGGCATCGATCTGCTTGAAGCAGGCCTTTAGAATGGCCAGATTGATTCCCTCGTTCTTCACTGCGAATTCGAGGTGGCCGCAAGCCGAATTTTCACAGGCCTTCCCCTTCGGGTAATACTCTTCGGTAGAGCCGTCGCTTTTTTCAACGTGCCGATGCGCGCTCTTATCGGAAAGGAAGGAGGCGCAGTGATGGGGAACAACATCCAGCGACAGTGTGTCTATAAGCCATTTGTAGCCAATTGGGTTCATAAAATAACCCCCTTATTAAAACGGTTCGTAATAACTTTTATATATAAATAGTTATAAACGGCACTATTTGTCAACTTTTTATTACGAAATCTGCCCGCTACGCTAGATTGACCGCACACCAACATGAGAATGTTATCCGATAACAGTTTTTGCCCGTTGCCCTACAAGCGATTGGTACCACCGCGAAAGAGCAGCAAACGGTAAATCGGTTACACTTTTTAACCGGGAAGCCTCGCCCCAGTGCTGGACGAAGATGTTTTGGATACAGCGGCTTGTCGATGCCGGATTTTTATTACGTAGCCAAATTTATTATTATTTTCAGTCGTTTACAGCTGTTTTTTATTATGGATCGCCCCGGGGGCGTTCCCGAGGGGATTGTCGGTTGACACGTTCATATTTTTATTATGGACATGGATTTTCTATTACAAAAACCGTTTGACGGGATTTTTTTATTACAGCGTATTCGCGGGTTGGAGGAGTTTGTTAGACAATAAAAATTATAAGGCGTTTATAATAAACATGTTGTGCATTATAATGGTCACGAAGGGGGTCCAAGGGGTTCCAAGCATTGGAAGATTTTTTACCACGGATGGCAGCCTGTCGCGCCGTCTTGTCCCGCCGTAGCCTTGGCGAAGGAGGAAGTTCACGAAGGCGGAAGCGGTCCCACGGATGGCAGGATAATATTTTTAGCAATTAAACAGGGGCTGTTTTCGACAGAATGATTGATAACAAAATGATGAAGATGTTTCCGTGGAAGGCGGTTGCGGTGCCTTCGGCAGATTTACTGCATTTAAAAAATGATTTTGCTGTCCATGATTTTGCAAAACACAAATTGACCTGAATAATATTTTTAACAGAAGGTCGCGAAGTTCACGAAGGGGAGGCGCATTTGAGCTTTTCCAATGATCTGCATTTAAAAAATGATTTGAACCACTACGTTATTTTCTCCGAAAATTATCCGTCGCTATCGCTCGGGGTTATCCATAATTTTGTCGAAACTTTTTGGTTGCGGCTTTGCCGCGCTAGGTAATTAGCGGTCAAAAATAGCCGTCGCTACGCGCTGGCTTTCTTCGCTTTCCGCTGACGGACAATTTCGAACAGGCTGACGCCGGTGGCGACCGATACATTGAGGCATTCCACAAAACCCGTCATGGGAATCGACAGCAGATAATCGCAGTTTTCCATCGTTAAGCGGCGCAGGCCTTTGCCCTCGGAGCCCATCACCAGCGCCAGCGGGCCGGTCAGATCGGTTTCATACAGATCCTGGCTGCCTTTGTGATCCGACGTGCCGGCAATCCAGATGCCGCGCGTTTTCAGATGCTCCATGCAGCGCACCAGGTTGGTGACGCGGAAAATGGGGGTGTGCGATGCGCCGCCGCAGCTGATCGCAATTGCGGTGTCTGTGACCGGTGCCGCCCGGTCCTTCGGAATAATCACCGCATCGACGCCGGCCCCGTTGGCGGACCGCAGGCACGCCCCGAGGTTATGGGGATCCTGAACGCAGTCGAGGATAAGCAGCAGAGGGTCTTTCACTTGATCGAGCAGATCATCGAGCTCGGACTCCTCCTTGATCAGCGCGGTGTCCCCGGCGGAATGCTTATTCATCCGGGTCGAATCATCATTCCGGCCAAAGTTCGATCCCCGGCTTTGAAACTGTTTTTTTCTGCTGGCCATCTGACTCTCCCCCTTGCGCGTCTGCTCTGTGCGACCCAAGCGAGTTATATAACGGGTTCCGGGTATTTAGTAAATTGAAACCCGGCATTTTCCCGCTAGCGTTTTCAGATTCATTTCTTTTTCTTCCCCACGGCGTTATCGCCCATTTTCATATTTCTGATTCATCTTTCATCTTTCTCCCCACGCTCTGCCCTGCAGATCACCAGTTTTTTGAGATTCCATGCAGAGCTTGAGAGCACGGAGAGCGTCGTGCATTTATCGCTTTTGTCATCGCTGCCCCAGATCGCCCGACATCTGCCGGATTTGTGGGACGACGCCTCACTGGAGCCAGTTTGTTCAGGTTTTGGAATTGTTCATAAAAAGTGAACAGGATAAAAACATGAACATTTTGCATGTTGGGGACGTCTTGTTGAATGCGTCGTCTTATCATTGTATATGCCTTACATATAAGTTGTTTGCGTCAGTTCTTGTCTAATATTTAGTGTAGTTTTTCTTGCAGTCTAGTATGCGAAATGTGTAAACAATCAATTACAGGGTGTTGTAAATAATAATTAACGCGACAATCATTAGTTGAAGGTGTTTTGAGATGAGTTGGAACGGTGCAAAACTAGATGTCCTATGCGATAAGCGGGGGATTGCAAAAAGCGAACTGGCTGACCGGTTGGGAGTCAGTCGCCAGACCGTTCATAAGTGGGTGGCGGGTAGCGATCCGCGGGGCGCGCAGCTGCTTAAACTATGCGGACTTTTAAAGGTTGATCCGGTAGAGCTGTATGACCGCGAGATTGTGGGCGTAAGGGAAGATTATATTGAAAGATTGCGATCAGCTTCCACCTTCGAGGGAAGTAGGGGTAAATTGTTCAAAAAGTCGGGCATCCGGTTGGTCTATGCGTTATTAACCGATCTAAGACTTGATGAGGATAGGGATAATGACCAGTTCAATACTCCTGTGCGTGAGTTGGCCTATAACGCCTGTATTTCAACGGGAAGTGTTTCCGAGCTGTTGTCCGAAATGAAGGACCAGGGGTTTCTGTTCATGGACGGACAGCGCAAACGGTTGGCAAATCGCAAGGAATTGCTTGATCGATGGATGCATGGCTATATGGATTACCGTTTTAAGGTGAAGAAGCAAAACTTTGAGACTGGCACGGTTTCTTGGTGGCACAATCGTCACCCAGAGAATGAAGGATTTCTTTGGGGCGGTGAACCAGCGGGCGCTATGCTTACGGATGGATTTTTACGTCCGCAGAAACTCACCCTCTACACCGACAAGCCACTCTATGACCTTGTGGTGGATGGCAACCTCCATCAAGTTTCTTCCGGAGGAAACATCGAGTTTGTTGAGCCATTCCTGAAGACAGAGGGGGCGCGGGGTTGTGTACACCCATTGCTTGTTTATGCCGATTTGATCTGTTCTTCCGATGACCGAAATGCCGAAACGGCAACGAGGATTTATGACCGTTACTTACGTCGAATTATCGAATCCCATTAATCCCGCCAAGGTAGAGACCCTAAAACGGATTTATTCTGCTGTCGGCTCCATGCCCGTTGTGTTGCTGGGAGCATTTGCGCGAGACCTGATTTTCGACCATATCCACAACATTGTGGCTCCCCGCGCTACGATGGATATTGATATCTGTGTCCAGATGACCTCGTGGGACGACTTTAATGCAACCTGTGTAAGGCTCAAGGACATGGGTTTTCGTGAAGACGGCCCGGAGCATCCTGAAAAAATGTATGACACCAACGGGCAGGAGGTGGATCTGCTTCCATTCGGGAGCTTATCCGATGATGGAAAGACGATCACTTGGCCGCAAGACGACAGCCCTTGGAGCATCTGCGGGATTCAGGAAGCCTATGAGCACGCGATAGTTATCACGGTGGATGGGTTAGAACTTCGGGTCATATCACCTTGCGCCATGATTTACTTGAAGATGTTTTCTGTTCATGACCGTCCTGATGTTCGGCGCAAGAAAGATACGGGAGACATTCAGTTTGTGCTGGAAAACTATCTGGATGTGACAGGGCGAAAGCGACTGCGATCGGGCGGTCGTGATAGCGACGTGATGGAGCTTGTGGACGGTGATCTTGAGAAAGCCGTTGCCCGCATTGCAGGGAGGGACATCGGAAAAATTCTCGGAGGAGAATCGGTTGGCGAATTATTGGAAATCCTACGGATCGAAACGCAGAGCCAAACTTCCAAGCCTATTGCACAGCAGTTGGCGAAATTTCATCAGGGGAAGTTTGAACGAGCACGTGAGATACTACAATCGCTAAGCGATGGATTTAACGAAGTTCGCGGTTAGTGCTGACTCGGCGAGCCCACTTCAGGGCACTGGAGAGGACGGGGATTTCCTGGCGAAGGCGGGCGAGGATAGCGTGCTGCGATTCCATGCAGAGCTTTAAGGCGCGGAGTGCGTCATCGCCCATTTCGGACGAGGCAAACAGCTCACTATCACGTTCGGAAAAATCCAGTCCGGTTTGAACCCCGTCGCGATGGCCTAAGTCGTAGCCGGACAGCAACAGACGTTTCGGGCCGAACTTGGCCGCGCAGAGATCCTCAAACCACATTGGCGTTGGCGTGTGGCTGTCCGCCTTCAGCAGTTCGAGCAACTTACGTTCACGGGAGAGCAGAGAGACGATCTCCTTTTTCGGTATAGAGGCGATGCGCAGCCAAATCAGCTTACTAATCAGCACGGCGTAACCCTCCGAGTACGTCTTGTTCGCTGGCAATCCGAAACTCTTCTGCGTCGTCATAATGAACGGCACACTCTTCCCGCATTTCTCTGCCAGTTCTTTCAGTTTCATGAACCGTTTATGCACTTGGATCTCGGTCTTCGTCAACTGGGTCTTGAAACATGAGCTGATCCCTTTTCTTTCCACCCGAGCTAAAGGCGAGAGTGCTTTTGTATTTAAAAGAAGTGACTGGAAGAAACGGCAACGGTCGGAAAAAGAAGGTGATTACTTTTCCAAGGGTCGGAAAAAAGGTGTAGAAACGTTCCAATCATTGGAAAATCGCGATCGATGAAGTGTCGAAAGGATGAAGTATGCCCGAGGTGACTCAACAACAAGTAGAAGCATTTCTCATGCAGGTTATGG
>Ga0307990_1004199_pt1 | contig 10653 bp, 11 predicted proteins | sample EllFjometagen129_FD_203168 | JGI IMG/M metagenome (GOLD analysis project Ga0307990, IMG submission 203168) | Marine microbial communities from Ellis Fjord, Antarctic Ocean - #129 | ecosystem: Environmental > Aquatic > Marine > Unclassified | place: Southern Ocean | collected 2014-10-08
ATATTGACAAACAAGGTGTTAGGGTGTTAAGAAATGCAAAGAAGGGTAGCAATATTGTAGATACAATAGTTGCTTATGGATGCCATATTAATGCAGATCTGATTGCAATCAGTAAGCTTGACAGAGGAACCCCGGGTAACCAGAGTATTAGTACAGCTGCTCAGCAGATGGTTAATCATTCACCTATTCCGGTTTTGAGTATTAACCCAGCTTGATTATTTTTGTGGCATGCAAAAAATCGTGCTTCTTACAATTTTCTTTGCCTTTTTGGGAGTAAAAGCAGATGCCCAGGGTTTGGAGGGAAATAAAAATAATCGCAATATCGTAAAAGATTATTTTTCCGGTCGGGATACAGGAGTTGTTACAATAATAAATGACCCCCGGCTCGATACCTTACTTTATAGGCACATACAATCAAAAGCCGAGATAGGTGGCTTAAGAGGGTACAGGATCCAGGTTTATTTTGGATCAGGACAACAGGCAAGGAAAGAGGCAAATGAAGCAAAAGCAAGTTGTATTTCATTATTCCCAACACAAAAAGCACATATTTTATTCCAAACACCATTTTACAAAGTCAGGGTAGGAGATTTCAGAACAAGAAATGAAGCCTTTATCTGGCATAAGAAAATTGTAAGGAAATTCCCCAAGGCCTATATTGTGAATGACATTATTAACTTTCCGGAACTTTAACAATAACTTATCTTTTACCGGAAAATATTTGTTACCGGCAGGGTTTGACTTGTTTCAAAATCAATCATTGCATTTATTAGCTTGAAGGAATTAAAGTTATATATATCGCTGACCTTTATATTAGCTTCAGAGACCATGCCTTTTTCGAGCATATATTCTCTTTGAGTCCCTTTAAGCAAAGGTTCTGACGGTGTAATCCAATTGTTACCGTCGCTAAAAATAATGTTACAGAATGAAGTATCAGTTATCAAATCATTTTTAAGAATAAGTATATCATCACACCGGCCTTTTAATTTAAACAGTTCTGTAATTGCCTGACGGTTTTCAAATTTATAATAATAGTCAAGATCATTACAAGTGACAAGTTTTAGTGTTGTTATGTCCGGTTGTTTATAAGGGAGGAATTCCACTTTCTTAATTTCAAGGTTGTAGATCACCCTGCATTTAAACAATCCTTTCCCCAAATGACCAGGTACTTTAATTTTTTCATTGAGGTTTATTCTGGCATTCTTGTTGAAAAGATCCCGTATTGACCTGTTTACCCTTTGTTGATGATACTCCAGGTTTATAAGTTTGTGTTCAACGGTTTTTATTGTTTCAAGCAACAGGCACATAAATTTTCTTTATCAGTTCCTGGTATTCAGAGTCAGGGTCACTCATCATGGTAATCCCTCCACCGCTCTTGAATATTAGCCTTTTATTCTGGTTTTCGATAAACCGTATCATCACACAACTATCTAAATTTATGCCATCAAAGTAACCAAAAACTCCGGAATAATAACCTCTGTTATATGTTTCTGTTTCAAGGATAATCTCAAGGGTTTTTAGCTTAGGAGCACCACTTATAGAACCAGCAGGTAGCAAGCTGAAAATAATATCTCCTAATTTTTCTTTATAGTTTGAAGGGAGATCTCCGCAAATTTTAGAACTTGATTGCAGGATGTTTCCATTGCCGGTATTAATTTTTTCAAGATATCTGAATTTTTCAACCCTGACATTTTTTGATATAATACTCAGATCGTTTCTTAAAAGGTCGACAACAGTGTTGTGTTCGGCTAATTCTTTTACATTAGCAAGAAGTTTTTCTTTCGCTCCGGGTAAATCAGCATCGATGGTTCCCTTCATAGGATAGGTAAATATTTTAGAATCCTTTATTTCAATAAATATTTCAGGAGAGAAGACAACAAAATCACTCCGGTATAATAATTTAAATCGTGCCTTACTTAGATAGAATATTTCAGCGAGATTAAGATTAGTCACGATCCCGGATGGAAATGTCAGGTTTAACAGATAAGTGTTGCCATGTTTAATATTATCCATCACCTTCCCGAAGGCTTCACGGTATTCTGATGGTTTTGGAGGAAAAATCGTAAAATGAAACTTGCTTTTTGTATGTTGCAATTCACTATAATTTTTATGAAGCCCGGTTTTAAATAATACATTTTGCGGAATTTCATTTGCTGCATAAACTATTGGTGATTCCATGGCAAAATCAATAATAAACAAAAAAGGGATAGATTGTGCTCCCATTTTGTTTATTTTGTTAATGGTCTGACTTATTTTGGGAGATGTGATGAACATATTGTTATTAGATAACAGGGATTCTTTCACTTATAATATTGTGAATCTGATTCGCAAAGTTAATAATCATAGCCTTGAAGTTATTAGTGTTGATGATATTAATTTACAGAAGGTTGCAGTTTTTGATAAAATTATTTTTTCTCCCGGGCCTGAAACACCGGAACCAGAGGGTATTATGAAAAAAATTCTGGATAAATATGCCGGGAGTAAAAGCGTTTTTGGAATTTGTCTCGGTTTTCAGGCTATTGCCCAGTATTATGGTGCAAGGTTATTTAACATGGAAACTGTGTGCCACGGAATTCAAAAAAATGTATATGTTAAAGATCCTGCTGATCGGATATTTTCAGGAATTCCTCCGGTTTTTAAGGCGGGACTTTATCACTCGTGGGCAGTTATCTCAAAATCATTTCCGTCGGAATTAAGAATAACAGCCCGCTTATCTGATAACATCATCATGGCATTCTCACATAAAAGTCTCGATATTTGTGGTGTTCAGTTTCATCCCGAATCATACATGACACCCTTTGGAGAACAAATTCTGATTAACTGGCTAAAAAAATAATGCTTAAATGATAGAATGCATAAATGAGTAAATGATAAAATGTTTGCCCTATTGCTTTCTTGCCAACTGCTTTTTTGCCTTTTGCCAACATATTAGAAACTTGTTAATAAATATCATTTTGCAGATCTTAAAAATGCAATATAAATAGTCTAACTTGGCGAAATTGTTTTTGTTTTATTCAGGGTTAATAAATTTAATAATATGGGTGGTTTTTTTGGAACAATACCAAAGTCGGACTGCCAAAAGAAAAACTTTGTACACATTGTTTTGACGGTTCGAGCTACTTTTAATGATAAATATGTAATTTTATAAATAGTTTGGAAAACGATTATCAATGAGTGATTCCATTAAGCACGAATGTGGTATTGCATTAATACGGCTACGAAAACCACTGGAGTTTTACCAGGTTAAGTATGGTGACTGGAGGTATGGTTTGGAGAAGCTATATCTACTTATGGAAAAACAGCATAACCGGGGTCAGGATGGTGCCGGAGTAGCATGTATAAAGGTTGGTCTTGAGCCGGGTAAAAAGTATATTTTCAGGCACCGTTCAAATAATTCCAATCCTATACAGGAAGTTTTTGATAGAATTAATAAAGAGTTTAAAAAGGCAGAAGAGCAAAAACCTGAGAGACTGCATGACCCGGGTTGGGCAAAAAATAATCTTTCATTTGCAGGAGAATTGTTTTTAGGACATCTACGGTATGGCACTTTTGGTAACTATAAAATAGATTATGTCCATCCGGTAAAGCGTGAAAATAATTGGAGATCAAGAAATCTTGTATTAGCAGGGAATTTTAACCTGACAAATGTTGAGGAACTTTTTCAAGAACTTGTTAATCTTGGACAGACACCAAAGGACTTTTCCGATACTGTAACTATTCTTGAAAATCTGGGACATTTTCTTGATCAGGAGAACCAGATATTATTTGAAAAATACAAGAAAGAGGGCTGTTTGAATAAGGAGATATCTCCTTTGATCGAAAAAAATATCAGTGTTACTGAAATACTAAGAAATGCAAGCAAGAGATGGGATGGAGGATATGTGATGGCTGGTTTATTGGGGCATGGTGATGCATTTGTTGCTCGTGATCCATGGGGAATACGTCCTGCATATTACTATTATGATGATGAAGTAGTAGTAGTAGCTTCTGAAAGACCGGTAATACAGACAGTTTTTAATGTACCTTATAATAAAGTTGAAGAAATACCTCCCGGATATGCAGTTATCTCAAAAAATTGGGGAGAGGTGACGGTTGAAGAGATAAGAAAGCCGGAGTTAAAGAAATCATGTTCTTTTGAAAGGATATATTTTTCAAGGGGAAGTGACCGTGATATTTATCGGGAAAGATTGAAACTGGGCGAGTTTCTGACACCTCAAATATTGAAAGCCGTTGATTTTAATCTGGAAAATACGGTATTTTCATTTATTCCAAACACTGCTGAAACAGCTTTCTATGGAATGATCAGAGGTGCTGAAAAATATTTGGAAAAGATAAAAAAGGAGAAAATACTTAAACTTAAGGATAATCTTACTGCCGAAAATCTGGATGATATAATTGCCATAAAACCAAGGTTTGAGAAAATTATTGTCAAAGATGTGAAACTCAGAACTTTTATTGCCGGAGATAGTGGCAGAGACGATCTTGTGGGGCATGTTTATGATATCACTTATGGAACTATCAGGGAAGGGAAAGACAATCTGGTAATAATTGACGATTCAATTGTCCGGGGAACTACGCTCAAGTATAGTATTATCCGGATTATTGACAGACTGAATCCCAGGAAAATTGTGATAGTATCATCATCACCACAGATACGTTATCCTGATTGCTATGGAATAGATATGGCAAAATTGAGCGATTTTATTGCTTTCAAAGCAGCTATTCAATTACTAAAAGATACCGGGAAACAAAATGTTATTGACAAGGTGTATAATATGTGTAAAGAACAGGAAGATATACCAAAAGAAAATGTGATTAACTATGTAAGGGAGATATATAAGCCTTTTACCCCGGAACAGATTTCAGGGCAAATTGCCAGAATGCTTAAGACAAATGAAATTCGTGCCGATCTGGAGATAGTATATCAAAGCATTGAAAGCTTGCATAAAGCTATCCCTGAACATACCGGCGACTGGTATTTTACAGGCAACTACCCTACACCGGGAGGGAATAAAGTTGTAAATCAGTCTTTTATTAATTTTATTGAAGGTAAAAACAAACGGGCTTATTAATATTCTGCAGACTTCAATTACTGCCCAAAATTCACTTATTTCTATTCACAAGAAATAATTAATTTAATGTAACTAATCAGTTTACAAGTTGGTAGCCTCCTGTTCCAATTGAGTACGCATTCCTGCTTTCCACATTCCCCAGGTTAACTGACGGTGCTGTTGCAGAAATCTTAACCTGACCTGTAAAATTTCTGTTTGTTTTTTTACCTGAAGGATACTCATGTATAAAGAAGTTGAACGCCCAATAACATTTAACCGGTTTTTTGTATCAGGTCACCCAACGACCAATCTGCATGAACCGATGCCCATACCTGGTTAAAATAGTAAGGTTGCAGAAACCTGTTTTGTTCGGCACGACGAATACACTTTTCCAGGGTAAGCACAGGTGGCGATTGGGCATAAAGCACCATAGTCCATAATACGGTAATCACCAACATACACAGTTTTTGCATAATATTTCTTTTTAATTCATCAAAAATAGGGAATTCTTATAATATCCTGACCTAACTACTAAAATAAATATTTTACAAGGAATGTATCTTCTTTACTGATGAACCCCACACCCGGTGCAGAAGAAATAGAATAACACAACCTTTCCGGTTTTCCATACTCCTTCAAAATTTTTAAGGCGACAGGGATATGTTATAATATAATATGGGGAGAAAAAGGTAAAGAGATATTTCATATTTGTTTTTTGGATTTCAAAAATGAAAGTTATTTTTGTACGAATAAAAAACTAAACGAACTATGAATATTAAAAAGATCGTCTCTCATTGCATTTTTATCCTTGTAGTTTTAACAATTTCTTTATCAACCCGGGGACAAGAAGCAAATCCTTATCTTTCAAAATGGGATAAATACAATTTATCGGGAGATTCGCTTCCGGTAATAATGCCTTATAATCGTATTATTGATCCGGCAGGAGATCAGATTTATTTCGGCGACAGTTTGCTGGAGAATCATGCACTTGATTGTGCCCTGTCACCTGACAAAAAGATTCTTGCTATTGAAGGCAGGTATCGTATTGTTTTCTACGATGTTAAATCGAGTAAAATTATTTCTGAACTTAAACCCGGAAACAACCCAATCTTGGCCGGTGCTAAAAATACTTTTTCGGGGATAAAATGGTGTCAAAAAGGAAAACAACAATATGTTTTTTGGAGTCTGGTTGGCTCCAATAACCGATCTTATGTTGTTAGGGCGAAATGGGATGGGCAAAAAGCAACAATTACCAATCAGTATTTTTTTGAAGTTTTATATCCCTCTCCGGTGGCATTACCCAATGAAATTGAGATTCTGAGAGAAGAGGCGGGAGATTTTTTGGTTGTCGTTTTAAATGGAAATAATCAGGTTTTAAAAATAAATATAGAAACAGGTGAAATAGTTTGGAAAACAAATGTTGGAGTTGCTCCTTACGGATTGGTAGCAGCAGAAGGTAAATTATTTGTTACAAATTGGGGTGGTCCGGTCCCCGATGAATCAGATATTGATGTAGCAGGTGTTCCCTGGGGCAAAGTTAAAACAAACCCGGAAAACGGGTCAACCCGTGAAGGTTCGGTTAGCGTTCTCGATCCGGCTACCGGAAATGTTCTCCGGGAAATCCTGGTAGGGCTCCATCCCAATGATATTATTAAAAGTCCGGATGAGAGATATGTTTATGTTGCCAATGCTAACAGTGATAATATTTCAGTAATTGATACCGAACAAGAAATAGTTACAGAAACCATTTCCGTCAGGTTGTCAGGAGACGAGAATCCTTTTTGGGGTTCTTCGCCCAATGGTCTTGAGATTTCAGGTAATGGAAAAACCCTTTTTGTGGCTAATGGCATGGATAATGCTATTGCAGTTGTTAAGCTGGGGGAAAAATCTTCATTAAAAGGAAAGGAAAAAGAAAGTAATGTTACCGGATTTATCCCAACAGGAGCATACCCCGGTGCCGTTTGTTTGTTAAAAAACAGGGATCTTTTTGTGGCAAATATTGAAGCGGAAGGAGCAAGAATAGCAAATTCTTCAATGCTTTCTTCCGGAGAGCCGGCTTTTAATTCTCACCGGATGATGGCTTCGGTTTCCAGAATACCCGTTCCCGGTAATAAAAAGCTTGCATCTTATTCAAAACGTGTTGTGGCTGCCAATCAGTTATTCCGGGTTAGTCTTACGCTTGAAGCACCCCGGAAAAATATTGCCCCGGTTCCAGTCCCTGCCCGTATAGGAGAGCCTTCGGTTTTTAAACATGTAGTTTATATAATTAAGGAAAACCGGACCTATGACCAAATTCTTGGTGACTTACCGGAAGGGAATGGGGAACCCGAACTTTGTATTTTTGGAGAAGAAATAACTCCGAATACACACCGCCTGGCGCAACAATTTGTACTTCTCGATAATTATTATGCGTCGGGAAAATGTTCAGCGGAGGGGCATCAGTGGACCGATGCATCAATTGTAACCGATTATATTGAAAAAAATGTACGTGCCTGGTTCCGAAGTTATCCGCATGTACAAACCGATGCCCTGGTTTATAGTCCTACAGGCTTTTTATGGGATAATGCCCTTCGGAATGGGAAGAATGTACGTATTTATGGTGAAGCGGCAATTCCCGTGTTCAATGATACCCTAAATTGGTCCGGTATCTATTCAAATTTTCTGAATAATAAACCTTTTGTGTTTACCAACAAAACAACTATTGAACCTGTAGGAAATTTACTTTCCCCGGCGTATCCCGGTTATGACCATCATTCCATCCCGGATATTTTACGGGCTAAAACATTTATTGATGAGATGAATAGTTATGAGAAGATGGAGGGGGCCCGGTGGCCGGAATTAAGCATTATTGCTCTGCCTAATGATCATACAGCAGGTACCCGTCCCGGATTTCCAACACCACGTGCTATGGTTGCCGATAATGACCTGGCTCTGGGTCAGATTGTTGAAGCGATCTCGAAGAGTAAATTCTGGAAGAATACCGTAATTTTTGTAACGGAAGATGATTCGCAAGCTGGTTGGGATCATGTATCTGCCTATCGTACTTTGTGCCAGGTGATCAGTCCTTATTCACAAACACACACAACTGTAAGCACCCAATACAACCAACCTTCAATGGTGCGCACGATTGAACAAATTTTAGGTTTACCCCCGATGAACATCATGGACGCTACAGCAATGCCTATGTTTGATTGTTTCATTTCAGAACCCGATACATCGGTTTATCAAGCTACTCCGAACATCATTCCTCTCAATGAAATGAATCCTGACTTAACCGCCCTGCGCGGGAAAGCATTGCATTATGCAAAAAAGAGTATGGAATCTCAGTTTAATCATATTGACGGAGGTGATGATCAACTGCTGAACCGTATTATCTGGTTTGCCTTAAGAGGTGGGAGGAGTTTTCCTAAAGCTTATGCAGGAGGTGACGAAGCAAAAGATGATGATTAAGTCCCTCTTTTATTCATGCGAAGGTAACTTGTAATCTTCCCGGTAAGAAGCCAGATGCCTGTTCACTTTCGAGATATACATGTCTTTGAGCGTGATCATTATCCCGGTTTCCTCTACATTCCCAAAATCATTATTGATAATAGTACCAAAGGTCTTCATTGTCGGGGATAGGTTCATATAAGAATTTATCAGGGGTGGGACATTTTCATCCAATTTTCGTACCTCCTGTGAAAGTAACTTATAATTCTCAATGTAATCTTTCCCTGTTAATAAAGAAGTGATCTCTTTCCTTTCCAGGTAAAGAGGCATAGGATCAATGGGTGTTACAAGTTTGTCAGGATCACCAAAGTGCTTGTAAAGGAAATGCAAGATCAGATCCCTTGCAAACCTGTCGAAATGCTGGTACATTGTTACTTTCCCGAAGAAATATCGCATTCCCGGATTGTCAATTACAATGGTTCCTAGACCATCCCAGAGGTTATCAAGAGCAAATAAACTTTTCCTTCTTTTACCGGCAGTAGAAAAAGGTTGTACAAAGGAACGGCCCAGTTCAATCATGTGAGGAAGATATTCTTTAATAAATTTCTCAGAGAAACTAAAATAGTGAGATGTTGATAATTTATTAATGTCAAAACAACCTTTTTCTGCATCTATGCATTTATAAAAACGATAACCTCCTAAAATCTCCTGATCTTCCGGGTTCCAAACAATTAATTGCTCATACGGATCTTCCCGCGTGTCCATTTCATCAATATCAATCTTTTTTCCTGTACCACCTCCTGCAAGTCGGAAAGCCATTTCTCTTAACCTGCCAACCTCCTGCATAAGCATTGGTGAATCATGGTGTGTGAAAATATAAACTTCATTGTTGCCGTAATTGGTTTTGCGGATAAACCGTTCAGGTGTAAGTTCTTTTATCAGTTTTTCACGTGGTACGGATCGAATAATAGCTTCCATTGAAATAGTAGATTATTTTATCGGAAAGTAAAGGTAAAGATAATAAATAAAAATCTTCAGGATAATGTGTAAAAAAAGGGAAAAGTGGAATAATGGAATAAAGGGATAGAGGGATTAGAGGGAATATACAATCTTTTTTATCTTAAGTGCCCAGTCTTTAGGTGATAATGTATTATCAAACATTTTGTATGATATTGGTTTTCCAAACCTGACAGTGATTTTTTTATCCTTTTGCTTAAACATTTCATTAGGAAGGTAAACCATTTCAATATTTGATTTTATTCCCAGCAAAACCCTGAGATTGGCAAGATTATAAAAGAAATTGGAATTACGGCCTGAGAAATGCACGGGGACAATATCCCTCTTATGTTTTACAGCTTTTGTAATAAAATGCTTTTTCCATTCAAGGTCTTCAATCTTCCCTTTCTTTTTTCTGGAACATAAGCCTGCAGGGAAATAAAGGATTTGATCATCTGAAGCATATGATCTCTCAATTTGGATAACAGCTTGCTTATCCTGTTTTCCATGTTTGTTTATAGGAAGGAAAATAGGATCAAGATTTTTAATATTCATTAGAAGATCATTGACGGGAAATTTTAGTCCGGGCCATATTTTACCAACTTCGTGGATAAAAACCAACCCGTCAAGTCCCCCTAATGGGTGATTCGAAACAAATAAGAACCGTCCTTCCTTTGGTAAATTTTCCAATCCTATCACTTCATAATTTGTTTCCATAAATTTTAAACCCTCCCGGATAAAATCAAGACCGACCAATTCTCCATGTAATTTAAGGAATTCATTGAGTTCATCCTGATGAATTATATTTTTCAGATACCGGATCAGGAATGCAGGTAATATCTTAAGTAACCGTGGATTTTTATCTGCAATTACCTTCTCAATATCAATAAGAAATACCTCGGTTTGTTTTTCTTCACTTTTCATTCTTGAATTTTTATTTCCTATTGGTCATGTTAAATAAGAAAAGGTTAAAGACTATAAAAGTATATAAAATGTGGAAATTTTGACGAAAGTTATTAACAAAGTGGGAAAAAATGGGAAAAAGTGGTAATTTGTGGTAAATTATTCTATATTTTTACATTTTAATACTATAAAATGTCGACATTCATTGGTGACCATACATGCAAAGTTGATTCCAAAGGTAGGATTTTACTTCCAGCTGCCTTTAAAAAACATATGC
>Ga0307990_1004200_pt1 | contig 10652 bp, 15 predicted proteins | sample EllFjometagen129_FD_203168 | JGI IMG/M metagenome (GOLD analysis project Ga0307990, IMG submission 203168) | Marine microbial communities from Ellis Fjord, Antarctic Ocean - #129 | ecosystem: Environmental > Aquatic > Marine > Unclassified | place: Southern Ocean | collected 2014-10-08
CAGTAAATCCAAGGCGTAGACTAGAGCGCACTGAGATGAAAAAACTCGGATTTAAGACAAAGAAAGAGTATCGTAAATGGCAGAAGAAAGAGAGAAGAGTGGATAACAATATAAAATAGGAGGTTACGTTGAAGGACGCCTTTGGATTTGGCAGGGATGAAGTACACGGTCACTCTAAGAGAGGGAAAATGACAGGCACATATATTAGTTGGAAATCTATGATTCAACGCTGCCTTGATCCCAACAAGGATAACTTCTCCTATTATGGTGGCCGGGGAATAACTGTGGACCCAAGATGGAGGTCTTTCGAGAATTTTTTACAGGACATGGGTGAGCGACCTCCTGACACCATGCTTGGGAGGATTGACAATGATGGCAACTATAAACCTGGCAATGTTGTTTGGGAGCCTTCTTCAGAACACTCAAAGAATCGCAGGAATACCCACTGGGTAGAGCACAATGGAGAAAATCTTTGCTTAAATGATTTTGCTAAGGCTATTGGAACAACAGGGAATTGCGTAAGGAATATGTTGAAGAAAGGAAGAACAATAGAGGAAATTAAAAGCTACTACTTAGCGAAAGGAGAAGAAGTAGATTGGAGTGTAAAAATTAATAATGTGGTCTTTTCCCTATCAGCTTTTGGGGAAAGTAGGTACTGTTCTTGTGGACAAACCCAGTTATTTAGGAGGAAGAAACAAGGGTGGACATTAGAACAGATTAAACAAAAATATCTAATAAAATGAGGTGGTTACATTGTCTTTTTGGCTAAAATTAGGACTTGAAATAAATGATCTTACAGTGTTTAAGGAATCCTGCAAAACTAACAATGTGCGGTACGAACAGAACGAGGACTCCAATTTTCAGTTTAGGGGAGCGCCTGTTGAAGCTACATTGTTTAACGCGCAGGACAGAAATCTATCGGCTTATTTAACAAGAGAGGGTGGAGGCTACAAACTTCACCTCGACAACGATGCTAACTACAACAACCTGACCCACAGTGTAGGTAGAAATGGAGGTAAACTTACAAGAGATTACTCTGTTAATGTTATCAAAAAGCAGGTTGGGCAAAGTGGTGGAATGGTTAACTTGGTAACTGAACAACCGGACGGAAGCATGCTTATGCGTGTCTCCACAATGTAAGGAGGGAACAATGCAGGAAGTAGAGATAAAAGTTTCTAAAGACGGCCAGAAGATCGAGATGGATGCAACCGGTTTTAAAGGAGGCCTTTGTAAAGACTTCATGGCCAAAACAATTCGGGCTCTGGGAAAAGTCGAAGAGGAAAAAAAGAAGCCTGAATACTTCGCACACACTGGTAATACAATAAATTCTGGTGTAGGATAACAATATTGGCAGTGGTCTTTGAGGTTTTAAATCGGGTTTATTGACATTGTTCCCGACCTCCTTTCCTCAAGGACCCTGCCTTTTTTCTTATGGAACACTGTTCTATATGTTCTATTAAACTAAGGAACAACCACAACTACTAAGGTTACAGGCTGTTCCATACGGAGGTATATGATGAACTGCCCGGATTGTAACACAAAGATGAAAATAGGAGATGCCTACAGCCCAAAACATCAAGACATATCGGTAGTTGTCAAGTGCCATAGCTGTGGTGCAATGTTTTATGGGTTTCTCAGGAGAAATGGAGTGATTGGGGACCGTTCCCACCTCGAAACTTATGGAGACAAGAGATGAAGGAAACAACTATCAGGATATCCGCAGATGGAAAAGAGGCCTTATGCCTTTTTGAAGACAATAACCCTTTCGAAGCAGTAGCTTCCACAAAACAAATCGCCAGAGCTTCCAACGTAAAATTCGATAATGATTTAGGACTTTGGTTTGTGCACGACTCAGAAGGCTCGGAGAGGATCAGCCAAATTGGTTTTCAAAAGAGGAAGGATGCTATAGACCACGAAATAGCCCTACTTGTCGTATTCCTTGCCAAAAGTACGGATAAAATCTATAATCTTTTCAAGTAACAACTGCAAGCGATTGCAGATTCAAACAAAGAAAGGAGGTGAATTTATGTTTTTTGACAAATGGGAATTTTATGAGGATAGCAAATCTAAGTGGCGTTGGAGAAGGATAGACAGTTACGATCTAATAGTTGCCTCATCCATAGAAGGGTATATTGAAAAAGACGATTGCATAAATGACGCGATTGGAAATGGGATGCCAACTGGAACAGCTTGAAAAGGGGTGAGGGCCTGTCAGGATAAACAGACCCTCGGGCAACAGGAAAGGAGTTGCAATTTGAGATGAATATAAGATACTACAGACCAGAAACAAAGTCAAGTAAAAATACAGCAATAGCAGAGATATTTAATTTTGTTACTTTTGCAGTTGTAACCTTTCCTGCTTCCCTCCCAAAAAGATATGAAAAGAGAGAAGGTTTTTACGAAAACCTATTACCCTTTTTCTTCTTATCCTTTTTAATATCTTTATCCTTTTTAATACATATAAAGGGAATCCGCAAAAATGCTGAACGGAACCCCTTCTCAAAAATAAAAAAAGTGAAAAAATCCGCCTTTTTTAAAAATAAATAGTGAAAAAGAGAGGAGTACTTATGGGAAAAATAAATATGACGCCACATGATTGGAGAGAGTTGGGGCATTTCTTATCATCTGTCTCGGATTCCTTCATTGATTCTGCCACTGAATGGGCAATTTTCAAGCAGATTTTGGATAGGACAATACATTACAGCAAATTTTACGAGTGGTTTATTAAAGAACACTTTTACGAGGGTTGTCTTAACCTCCACGGATATCCAGGGATACTGAGAAGCAAGTCACAAATTGACAGAGCTTTTGTTATCCTGCGAAAAAAGGGAGTAGTAGTTATCGAAAGTGCTGGGGGAAGAAAATCCATGTCTCTTAATGTGCCTGGGATTATAGACTTTTATTTTGGCACCATCAAGAGAGTATGGAAAAATAAACTCCCCCATACCCCTTTTAGGGACAGGATTGTAGGACTTAATGGCATAAAGGCCAAAGTTGCATTTGTTTTTGAGAATAGGGGATGTGCGCCGATTGCAATCGCTTGCAAAAAGGAGAAGGTTATGAAACTTGAAGACGTAATGAAAAGATCCCTCGACGATATGGCTATTGCTGAGAGAAAGAGGAATGAAAAAACGAAGACAAAACCGTTAACTGCAAGAAGGGCGGTGTCTTTCTTCAAACAACAGGCACGTTTCTACGAGGTTGCATATGACGATGATGAGTCACTTCAAGATCCTGGGAAAGTATTGGGGATGGGAAAGAATTGGATTGCTGAATGTGAAAAAGATGGAATGGACTTAAGAAAGTTGATTGTATTAATCTGTAGAAATTATTCATTCCTCCGAAAGGATGTTGACAAACTAAGGACCAAGAAGCACGATGTCTGCTTTTACCTGGCATACATATTCAGACATGAGATAATTGAGAGCCTTGATAATAACTTGAGCGATGAAGAAGAAGAGGAGATTGAAAGACTATGAAAATAGGCGACCTGACGGAAATGCAGAGATACTGGCTATATGACAAAAAGAAATTAACCTTCCCATGGCACACTTTTGACGAGAGAAGAAATGGTGCGTTGTTTTTCCCGAATGGAGGATTCCCTGGAGAATATCAAAAGTGGGAAATAAAAAAGTGGGGACTTGAGCAGGTTTATCTTGACCGGTTTGGTATTAGAGTGCCTGGGAAAAAACCCCCTGCTAATGTTATAAAGAAGATTGCAAATGTAGCAAAGCTTATGCTGCAAAAGAAAATTATTGTGCTTTATGGGAATACTGAAATATTAGCTAGTGTTGTGCAGGGAATAATAGGCACCTATGTTCTTACTACTGGGCAAGGTATGGTTTATACCGATACCCACCAGTTTATCCAGATGTTCAAAAGAATAAGCCCAGAGTATAATATGGATGATGAGTTTCTGAAATACCGGGGACGCATCTATGACAATTTTACTGTTTGGGCGGGACTGACAAGGCAACATCCTTTTGCACAATCACACTCAGGGTTGGTAGAAGAAATTATAGAAGCAAGGATGAAACTAGGGATGATTTTTACAGTGCCCTACAACTCTGTAAGGAGAAAGCGAAATGTCACAGAGAGAAAAGATGTGCTCTCAAAGATAGACAACTCAATAGGCGAGGAGGTTGCAGATGCTTTGGACATGGTAGCTATGTTTCTCTCTATTGACGATGCCCCCGCAGAAAACTTTAAAGAACCTGAACTGCAAGCGCTTGCAAAAGGAAAGACAGTGCGAGCTACAAGATTAACAACCGATGCACCAGAGGAGGTGTAAATGTCTGTAGGCCTTGGAGTTCTTAAGAAAATAATAGAGGAGCAATCTTCACTTTCCATCCTTACTGAAAACGGGCTGACAAGTTCTTTCTTTGTGGCTAACGAAAAAAAGGCACTGGCTTTTATTTCTGAATTTTTTCTTAGATACAATAGTCTGCCACAGGTAAGGACTATTGAAGAAGAAACACATATAAAATTCCCTGAATTTGCAGATGAGCCACTTGAGTATTGGTTTGATCACATTAAGAAAAGGCACAAACTTTCGATTGCACAGAAGTCTCTTGATGAAACAGGAGATGATGTATCAGAAGGTGAACTTGATGAAGCAACGGAGAAAATTAAAAAGCTGTATCTGGACCTTACCCAGGATGGGCAAAAAGAGAAGTTATACACACTAAAGTCTCTCTATAAGCCGGTGATAGACAGATATAAGAAAATCCAATCTTCCGGAGATGACATTTTTGGAGTACCTTTTGGGATACCCTCTTTAGATCGAACAAGTTCAGGAGCGCAACCAGGTGACTCCATTGCAATAATAGGCCGCCCCGGCTCTTCTAAGTCGTACCTGCTACTTAATGCTGCTATGGCTGGTTCAGCAAAGGGACATCGAGTAATGGTTGAAACTCTTGAAATGCCAGCTGAGCAATGCATGGCTAGGCTGTATGGACTGAAAGGCAATATTCCAGTTTCTGGGATTAGAAAAGGGAAGTTGAGTTGGTGGGGAGAGAGGAAGTTAGAGAGGACTGCCCAAGGTTTTGAAAGTGCTGATTTCTATATTTATGAGGGAACCTTTAACACTACTTTTGAAGATTTGCTCATAAAAGTTCAGGAGGTGCAACCCGATATTTTATATGTGGACGGTGCTTATCTGTTAAAGACAAGAGAGCGTACCGGAGCGAGATGGGAGAGAATAGCTGCTACAGCCGAGGGCCTAAAAAGCCTGTCTCTAACTGCAAACATTCCAGTTGTAGGTACATATCAATTTAACAGAAAAGGATCTGGTGACTTGGCACACATTGGTGGTTCGGATGCAATCGGCCAATTGGCAAGTATTGTATTAAGTATGCGATGTTCTACAAAAATAAATGAAAAAGGAGTTAAAGTTGATGACTGTAGAAACCCTATAAAATATCTTGAGATAATCAAAGGTAGGGAGGGGGAGAGCATGAGTATAACCCTGAATGTGAGCTTACAGCAGAATATTGGTATCACAGAAATTAATGAGAAAAAGGAAGAAGATTATGCCGATTAACAATTTTACTATCGGGGAGGCTGTAGTTACTGTTGATTTGCCTGATGGACTATGCATAGCTTTTAAAGTAAGAGGTGCTCAAATAACCAGTTCGCAGGATATCATGGAGCACTACTCCCAACAATTTGGCATGAGTATTAGGGATAGGGAGGCAATACTTTCAAGTAGTTCAGAATTTAATGCTACTCTTGCTGGGGATGTTGAGGTGCTTTCCGAGGGCAATACCAAAAATATAAATACGATAAGAATAATCAGATTTTGCAAGCGATTGCAAGGAGATAAAAATGCGTGAAGGTTCAATAATAAAATTTTTACATGCCCTTGACTGCGAGAATATAGATACAAAGGGAGCTTGGGTACAATCAACCTGTCCCCTCGCACCATATACTCATGGCGGGGGAGAAGATACAAGACCAAGTTTTGGAGTTTCAATAAATGACGAAGAGGAGTCGGTCTATTATTGCTTTGCCTGTAGTGCCAAAGGGCAGAGACTTGGAAAACTACTCCACACTTTATGGGTGGCGTCAGGCAGGTATCCACAAGCCGCAGCTAAGGTACTTCTACATGAGGAGAACCATGGACTGGGGAAGAAAAGAAAACTTCCGGAGATCTGGGCGGAGGAGAGAGTTGTCATTGCCCCACTCCCTGTAAAAGTTTTGCAAAGGTATCCCCTTTTACCGGTGCATGGTAGACTTTTTGAGGAAAAGCGGGTAAGAGATTGGCTTTGGAAAGAAAGGCTTATAGACCCCCTAATTTTCAACATGTGTAGAGTTAGGATTGCGAGTAGTGATTCAGCTGTTGTATTTCCTCTGACAAATGTCGGCGGGAGAATTTTTGTGTTAAGATTTAGATCCAGAAAATCAAAAAGTATGTGGACGGCTGATCCTAAAATAACTGGTTTTGCAGATGTAGTTTTTCCAAAATTAAAAGATGTAGGGGTTTGGTTTGGCATGAGCCTAGTAGATTGGGAAGTACCTATTCTACTAACCGAGGGGGAGATTGATGCTATGAGGGTAATGACTCTTGGATTTTTCAATACACTTGCCTCTGCAACCTCCTCTGTTACTGATGCTCAGATTGATGCACTACCTTTGAGGAGCGGCCCTTTATTTCTGGGATATGATGCTGACAAGGCTGGAGAGCATGCACACAAAAGAATTTTTGACCGACTGAAAGGAAAGGTTCCGATATACGAGCTTGATTGGAGTGTAGCAGGTGTTAATGATGGAGGAGCCATAAAAAGGAAAGAGGATTTATGGGAAGTTCTTAAACGCAAACGCAGTATATCTTGACAAAAATCTATTATTAATATAAAATACAGGATAACTTAAAATAATTTAATTACAGGGAGGAAAGTGTATGGCAAAAAAAGCAGAAAAAAGTTGGTATCAAACAGGCAAGGAAGGGGCAAAGAAAGCCCAGAAAATTGATGTAGACAATAAGGCAAGGAGAGATGCAGGCGGGGACAATGTTAGGAGGTTTTGGTTGGAGCCGGACAGCTCTGGAATGCTGACCTTTCTTGATACGCCAAACTTCTTCTTTTATGAGCATAATTTAAAGATAGGAGGGAAGTATTTTAATTTTTATACGTGTCTGCAGGACTTTGACACCTGCCCACTCTGTGAAGCCCCAGATGGCAGAGCAAGTTATGTGCTGGCCGGCACAATAGTTAGCCATAAAAAATACACCGATAAAGATGGAAAGGTACATACAAATCAAAAGCAGCTTTTTGTGGCGAAGGGCCGTGCAAGACAGAGATTGCTGAAACAGATAGAACGGAGAGATGGGGATCTACGTGGGTGTGTGTTTGAAATGTCACGTGGCACAGGCAATACTGAGTCCTCTGTTGGTGAAGATTTTGAATTTATCAAAAGGCTGGACGAAAAGACCCTTTCAAAATTTGCACAAGGAGAGACAAAAGCCGACAAGAAAAAATGGTTAGAGCCTTTTAACTACCCAGAGCTTCTTGCGCCCAAAAGTGCTGCAGAGCTGAGAAAATTGGTAGACGGAGTCGATCCTGTAGGTTCGGAGGAAGATGATAGTAAAGTTGGTGAGGAGCCCGAAGATGAGCTGCCGGGTGGTGAGGCAAAGGATATTGATGAGGTAACTTCTATTGAGGATCTGATCTAAGTGGTTTATTTCTCACAGGCCGTTCTTTCCGGTTATACGTATGTGAAGGAATGCGAGATACAAGATATTAAGGTAGAGAAGAAAAGTCTTTCTGTTGTCCCGAAATACAGTAAAGAGGTTGTTCATCTATACGACGACTCGAAACCTCCTTGGTTTGGGTATCCGAGATATGCTGCCCCTCCCTTTGGGTGGGGGGTGGAAATGAGAGATGTCAGAGTTACTGGGAAACCTACAGACGTGACTTTTACGGGTAAGTTGTGGGCCGAGCAAGAGCCAATGTATGCTGACTTTTGCAAGCGCTTGCAAAAAGGAGGTACAGGATTCCTTGTGAATCTGCCTCCTGGAAGTGGGAAGACTGTCATTGCTTTGAAGATGGCAGAGGTTCTAAATACCCGTACTCTTATAATAGTCCCAAGGTCGAATCTTGTATCTCAATGGAAGGAACGATTTATTGAACATACAAATTTAAAAAGTAGAGATATCGGCCAGATAGCTGGAAAGATAGCTACCTGGAGAAATAAAAAGATAGTTATAGGGCTTGTGCACTCTGTTGTGTTGGATAGGCAGGGAAAAGACTTTAAGAAGAACTTCGGTTGTGTTGTTTTTGATGAGGTAGACAGATCTGTGCCCCCGAGGACTTTTGCTTCAGTTGTGAATATGTTTCCTGCTAAATACAGGATCGGGCTTTCGGCTACGATGGAGAGGAAAGATGGACTTAGTGAAGTCTTTAAGAGGAGTGTAGGAGAGTGCATGCTTGTAGCCTCCAAGACTTCCAGATTGAAGCCAAATGTTATAATACATCAAGTAAAGTATTCGTCAGGGTATGTCCATCCTAAAAGCCCCAAACTAAACCGAAGAGGTATGCTGCTTTCGAGACTTGCAGCTAACCCTGCTCGTAATAAATTAATAGCCCGTTACGCCCAACTCCTTAGTAACTCTGACAGGAGATGTGCTATCATGTCTGATAGAACACAGCAATTACTGGATATTCGTGAACTTTTACGATCTCATTGTGGGTTTAAATTTAGTGAGGTAGGGATGTTTGTTAGGAGAATCCCCCTCCCAAAAAAGGGAAAAGAGAAGCAAAAATATAGAGAACTGGCACAGTCTGAGCGAGATAGGTCTGCAAGCGATTGCAAAATAATGCTAGCCACCTATCAAATGATGGATTTAGGAACTGATATTCCGAGTCTTTCAGGCCTTATCTATGCAACCCCTCATTCTGAAATTATACAGTCAAAAGGAAGAATTGAACGATTCCTGACTGGGAAGAAGAATCCAATTCTGGTGGATATTGTCGATAGCTTTTACCCTGACTGTGTTGGCTGGGGAATTGAAAGAGAAAGACAATACAGAAAAGAAGGACTCAAGATTAGTAGGATAAACTAGGGTAAACTAGGAGGTAATTATATGGCCTGGACTTTTAAAGACTGGTACGATAAGCACAGTAAAGAACTTTCGCGAAAAAGAAAATTGAAGTACAAACGCGATAAATTACACAGAGAGAGAATTCAAAGAAAATCGAGGAGTTACTATAAAAACCATTCTAAAGACCGAATCCCAGCTGACCGTCTTTCTGTAAGAGATACAGATGGTGTGCACTATATAACAATAGGTAAAATGGCGAAGATGATAGGGAGGAAGGCACAGACTTTACGTGGCTACCATGTGGATTTAGTAATTCCTCCATGCACTGTTTTTGATCATCGAGGGTGGAGACTGTACTCACCCAAACAGGCCATGCTTATTAGAAAAGCTTTTGGTATGTATGACCGGGACGAGATTTCCATGTTAAGTGGGGTAGGTAAATTTTTAGCTAATAATTGGGAGGGTAAAGATGGTAAAGAAGATGCAAAAAATAGATGAAGAAAAGCCAAAGGAGATACAGACAAAAGATGCGTTTGTAAGTGTCTCAAGGACTTTGTTGGGGCAAACTAAGACAGAAAATAAAAGAATAAAAATAAGGCCTTTTGTTACTGCAACCGCAACTGTGAGCGCGAAGTTTGGGGTGACTATTCCAATGGGAGGGTATAGCAGTGCTAGAGCTGATGTAATGGTGTCGTGTCCATGTTATGTCGAAGAAATTGCTACTGTTTATAAGACTGTGCGTAATCTTGCTGAACGACTGATTGATAATGAAGCCAAGAAATTTGAAAAGGAGATGGAAGGTGGCTCTTAAAAAGAAACCTGCTGTTGAAAAAGATGACCCTGGAGAGGAAAAGAATGATCTTAATAATCTGCTTGTGAAAAAAAATGCACAATATGGGCCGAAGTCTGTTTCAAAAGGATCAGCTTGGATTGATGACCCCTATCGAATTCCAAGTGGGATATTTGCTGTAGATTTTTCTGCCGGGGGTGGGGTGCCCCTGTGGCAGTCTGTATGTCTGTGGGGAAAAGATTCTGGCGGAAAGACTACAGCAGCTATGTCCATTATGAGTATGTCTCAGAAAATATGCTGGAGGTGCTTCAATCTTATTGAGTTTTGCACGTGCTCCCTCCCACCTCTTCAGATGAAAGCTTTTTGGGCTGACACTGAAAACACATTCAATAAAGGGTGGGCGAAGGCGTGTGGAAACGACCCTGAAAAATACTATCTTGGCCTTGCAGATTATGGGGAGCAATATGTGAATCTTGCTGAAGCTGCCCTACGTGCTGATGACTGTGGTTTATTGGTAGTAGATAGTCTTGCAAATCTTGTACCTTCCTCTGAATTTGATGCTCCGTCGGAGGACCAGTTTATTGGCAACCAGGCAAAGTTGATCACGAGAGCAGTGCGGAGATTGAAGCAAAGAGCAATCCGCGAGATGAAGAGAGGCCATCCATGTGCTATTGTTTTTACAAATCAGATGAGAACTAAGATTGGTGTTCAGTTTGGAGATCCGGAAATTATGCCCGGAGGATTCGGGATGAAACATGAATTTTCCCTCCTGTTTAGGTGTGTCCGAAAATCCATGGGTAGTGAGACTGACACCAAAAAATA
>Ga0307990_1004202_pt1 | contig 10652 bp, 15 predicted proteins | sample EllFjometagen129_FD_203168 | JGI IMG/M metagenome (GOLD analysis project Ga0307990, IMG submission 203168) | Marine microbial communities from Ellis Fjord, Antarctic Ocean - #129 | ecosystem: Environmental > Aquatic > Marine > Unclassified | place: Southern Ocean | collected 2014-10-08
TCAATTTGGCCATTTGATTTTCAAGTTCTGCAATTCTGTTTTTTAGCTCGATGTTCATATCAGCTCCATTCTATTTGTTGCTATTTTAAAATAATTCTCATCCTTCTCGATACCTATAAATCTTCTGCCGGTGTTTATACAAGCAACACCGGTACTCCCTGAGCCCATTGTGAAATCTAGTACAGTTTCGCCTTCATTGGTGTAGGTCTTGATTAGGTACTCCATTAAGTCTACGGGCTTTTGAGTTGGGTGTCTCCCTTTACCTCCCCTCTTATCTTTTGGGAATCTTTGAATACTTTTAGGGAACTCATGGGTATAATAAGTGTATCCATCTTTATCATAATTCTTTGAATTAGAACCAAAGTTATCAGATTCGACACTTCTATTTTTATGGTTATAAGGTTTATCTAATTTGATTTTTTGGGGATTGTAAGCACACTGCTTTTTGTAGAAAACAGATATATTCTCGTGAATCTTTAATACTTGCCTATTTGAATTTAAAATATTACTTGCTTTATCTTTTTCCCAAATCCAATCGTATTTATAGTTCTTAATATTACTCATTCTAAGAGCACTACTAAAAGGCTCAGAACCAAACAGTACGATAGCACCATTGGGTTTAATAATTCTGTTCAACTGCTCCCACATCAAATCAAAGGGGATTACACTGTCCCATTTGCAGGCCGTTGTCCCATAAGGTGGGTCTGTAATAATTGCATCAATAGATCCGGAAGGAATGAAGTCCATCTCATCTAAGCAATCCCCTAAAATTAATATCCTATCTTCTGTCAGCATCTTCTTTTTTACTATTAAATTTTGACCCGATTATACCTAGCACGCCTCCAGTGATTACCTTCAACAAGTCGGCCAGTAATACGGAGCCTTGCTCTGAGGCGGCTGTGCCAGTTATGGCGCGGATAACTAACGTGGCAATAAGCACCACTGGCACAGTCAATGTCAGGGTAAATAAGCTCCACTCGGCGGGCGTCCAGTTTTTCATACTAACTCCTCAAAAATATGCTTTCTCAGTGCGTCCCGCTGGTTGCCTGATACGTTCGCACAGTTAACAGTCATTTTTATAGCTAACACCTTTCGAGATATCTTGATTTTAGCATTTTCAAAGGCTCTCTTTTGAATCTGTTTTGTTGATTCTTCTGTCCCCATTCCTGTGTCCAGCATAACTCCTAATTATTTGGTTTATATCTTCTGTGTTATCTAAAACCACAACTTTAAACCCCATTGCTCGGAGCCTGTTGTGTACTAAAGTTTGTATCTTAGTAGGTTTTTTACCCGTGGTTTTCATCTCAGCAAAGAACACCTTACCACCAGGGAACAAGCAAAGCCTGTCAGGTAATCCCGTCACGTGGACAGAGAGGAGCTTTAAACTCCAGCCCCCAGCTTTCCTGATTTGCTCAGCTAGGTATCTCTCTAGCTTCTTTTCTGATTCGATCATTCGTCTTCCCCCTCGTTAAACCCTCTCGGCATGGTTCCAAGCCTGATGGCTTGTATAGTTGCTCTGCCTTCCATCATCGCTTTGATAACTCTGCGCCGACCGTCCGCTATTGTTCCGTAGTTATCTAAAATAATAGGGAATTCAGGATCGCACTCGCTAACCTTCATACATTGGTAGAATAGGTCTGAGTGGCTTTTAACTTCGCAAAGTTCTTGCCTTAAGTCAATCGCATCTAATGGAAGGGCAAAGGCTTTGTATTTTTTAGCCTCCTCCCATAAAGCAATGACCGGGTAAACTTTCCCATCAACTGTGTAATGCTCATTCTCAGGATGCGACGGAAACTCCTTATACATTTTTAGCTCTGTGTTCATGTTAATATAAAGTTCTTGAATAAAATCTCTGTGTACCGTAAATCTTAAAACTCTTGGAGGATCTGGATTGCTCGAAGTTCTCAAGGCTGCGGAGGATGTCGTTTATATCCCGGGTTTTGTATCTGTCCATGTCTTCCTTCTCTTTGCCAAGGCACTCGCACCAGACCTCAGCCACACACACGTGCTCACGCTCAGCACCTTCGCTCTTAGGATCGTCAAGGTACATCCGGCGTTCTTCGATCTCCAGCGTCTCCCAGTTACTCGGAAGTAACGTGTCCAGGTATTTGTTAATTATCCCTTTACGCTCGTCCGTTTCACTGTGCTTGCGTTGCTCAGCTCTGGCCAGCTCCTCAGCGTTTATGCTCAGGAACAAATTCTCACCCTTCTCATAACACTCGACGGCCTCGGCCCAGACTTGATCTATCTCCTCCGGTGCGATGTCAAAAATACTCTTAGTCGCTTTGGCGGGAGCAATGTCCACAGGCATAAAACGTCTATTACCTGACGGGTCACGGAGAAAATCCTTATTATTGGTCGTACCAATGAACACACACTGACGTTTATACGTCTCAGAAGTTCTGGCGTAAGCGGGTCTGAAAGTATCTTCCTGCTTAGATATAAAATGCTTAATAGATTCTACTTCTGCTTTGCGTAGACCGTCAAGCTCGGCCATCTCGATAAGCCAGGCACCTTGCAACTGCTCAAAAGCCTCTTTGCCTTGGACCGTTGTAAACGTATCTGACGACCATCCTTTACCCAGCTTGGTAACCATTGTACTTTTCCCCGTACCTTGATAGCCTACCAGAGTTAACACTAAATCGAATTTAACACCAGGATGGATGACTCGGGCAACGGCACCGACTAACGTCTTGCGTATTGCCTCCCGCGTATAACTATCATTGTCAGCGCCAAAGTAGTCAATCAGGAAAGTATCTACTCGCTGAGTGCCGTCCCAGATTAATCTGGTAAGGTAGTCCCGGACAGGATGGAATGAGCGCTTCTCAAATTCGAGAGCTAAAGAGTCATCGACTTTTAAAGATCCTATAATCCCGTAAACCGTCTCAATATAGTTCCTGATCCCAGAGTAATCTACATTTTTAAACACTTCGGGTTCCGTAATCTTACGCCACGGGGTTGTGCCAAATAAATATCGTTTACCGTCGAAATCATTTTGGCGGAATAAGCCTTTTATTTTCTGATCGTTAGCAAAAATAAGGTTGAGGTTTGAGGCTGATGATATATAGCCGCCCTTGTTGTCGATAACCAGAGCCTCAGCCCAAGTCAGGTCCAGCTCCTCGGCGGTCTCCTCCACAACGAAGTCATACTTAGCATCGTTGATCGTCTCCTCCGCAATTGTCTTTTTTACTCTATTATTTTCCCGGACAAAGTGATTCATCGCGTTCATACTTTTGGTCTTGGACTCGTTAGTATCCAAATGACCGTACAAATGAAGCCGGACAAGGTCAAAAGCATTACAAAGTTTACCGCTGCTTGGGTCGGTGCCGTGGTGAGAATAAGCGAACTTATCATCGTATATGACCAGACCAGCTGCGGCCGTTCCCTTGAGATAAGTATATCTTCCCTCGGTCGCCAGGACGTAGCTCTCACTCAGGAAGGCATCAATAGCCTCGGTAATAGTAAACGTCCTGCAGAACGCGCCTACCATTCCACGTTTAACTTCCGGGTCCTCTTGCTTTTCTGCTAAGCCTTGAACTTCTTTAATTTTCTTCTCAGCTGTTGGCCACAGACTCGAGTCCTTCCAGTCAACGTAAGATACCAGAACTTGGTCAACGTTAAGCCAAGGGCCGTCCTGAGTTTCACAGTAATAGTTAACGTCCTTTGGATTGGAGGGCCAAAACATCAAGCGGTTGGTCTCGAATGTTGTGTTGTCAAATAACTCGATCCCTAGTTCACCGGCTAATTTTCTGCCAACTGCGACATACTCATCTGGACTAGCTTCCCTTGAGAGCGGGAGGATAAGCCTATAACGTGGGTTATCCTCTGAGTGGGTGTGAGTACCGTGCAACACTGCTGCGTTATCGAACTGCATACAAAAATCATCCCAGAAAGCAAGATGCGCGAAGTCGATGTCGAGGGTCAGTAGTTGACGGTGGACAACGTTCTCAGGCTTCCGGCGTCCAGCTCTCAGATACCCGCCAACATAACCGCCTACGTCCTTAATCTTGGAGCGCTCTGTCTTTGTCGCGCTCTCGTACTCCTTGTAAGTCTCGTTGGTTTTATTCTCACTTTTGAGCTTTCTTACCAGAGCTGACCATTGCCAATTACTATTTTTCCAAATCCTTGAGTTGGCGCCGAGGCCAGTCGCGATATCAATGTGTCCGTCGTATGTCATTAATCTTTTTTGTAAAATGGTGTGATATATCCGTCTGCTGTGAGAGGTAAACCGGGAGCCCAAGGAACCTCTTTTCCCATTATATCGCTGGCTGTTTTTAAGCTATTCTCTGCATCTTCGATAGGTACTTCGCTAATCGCTTCATCATGTACGTGCATAACGATATCAAAGCCTTCTTGGTCTAGTCGGCTCATCGAGAGCGCTAGTATATCCCGCGCAATGGCTTGGACAATATTCTCAGTCAGTTTCCCTCCGTAGGTCTCAATATCCCCCCACTGCTTCGTATCTTGATCCGTTCCCTTGAATTGAATACTCTCTTGTTGAAACTTGTTAACCGTGAAAGAGGGTTGCTGATAAAACAATTTTCTTCCCGAGGGGAGTTTAATTGTCAGGACTTTATCACTCGCATCAAAGGTAATCCCATGATACTTGCTTACAACTTGCTTACGTCCACGAATTGCAGCCTTGGCACAATTCTCGATGCCAGCCCACATTTTAACGATATGCGGGTTTGCTAGTCTCCATTTCTTGACGATTACTCTCATCTCGGTATCTGATAACCCCATTTCTTCGCCGCCCATACGTTTGAGTGCTCCAAGTGAGCCTTGATACCCAAGCGCTAACTCTGCAACTTTTCCCTTTGCTCTCATGCTGGAGCCCTTTGTAATTGATTCGATAGGTACGCTGAACATCATTGCCGCAGATGCCTCGTAAATTTTACCGTGTGAATTGAATATATCCAGCCTCCACTTCTCGTCGGCAAGCCAAGCAATTACTCTGGCCTCGATCGCGCTGAAGTCAGCCACGGCAAAGGTATAGCCCGGTCGTGCGACAAAGGCAGTCCTGATAAGTTGTGATAAGACTGAGGAAATGTCATCATATAATAGGTCAAGCAGATCGTAATTACCCGAGGCGACAACTTCCCGGACTTCGCTCAGCGCCTCCAAATGGTTCTGGGGTAGATTCTGTAATTGGATAAGCCCGCCAGCCCAGCGCCCGGTTCTACTAGCTCCGTAAAATTGAAAGAGACCGTGGGCCCTTCCATCCTCGCAAACGCAGTTTTGCATTGCGGTGTATTTTTTAATCGAGGTTTTAGCTAGTTTTTTTCTCAGGGTGAGGACATCCGCGGCAACGCTCGGGCCAGCTTCTTCAATAAGTGCTAATACAGAATCTTTTGTCAATGTCGTTATTTCTTTTTGCATGACATCACTGAGCCACTTCTTGAGCTGGGCAGCGCTGCCGGGATTGTCCACTCCTGTAAGGTCTTTTATCTTCTGAGAAATTCTCTGAGAGAATCGAGCATCCATATCAAAGGCATTCTTGGCCATCTCGATATCAATTAAAATACCTCGATCATTTATTTTCTGATCGAGTAGCCAATTAACGCGCTCAAATTCTGGGATGTCGTATTTTTCTAGTCGCCTGTCAACTTCACGCTCGGAGACAACATCCCATTTGCAATAGACTTTAAAGTCTTCCCACTTCACTAAATCGTGTTCTGGGAAATTTCTGGAGCGTTGGTCGTTAGCTTTTGATGGTTTGCAGGGAGTGCAAAAATACTTTATAAGCGCTCGACCAGTTGTTAGCTTTCCGTGAACCCCTAGACCCATAGCGTCAGAAACCGCACCCAGTGATAATGGCCAGCCACAGTAAGCGGCTTTGACCATCGAGCAGTGCCATTGTTTGGCTGGTACGTCTATGCCGATTTTCTTAAACGCTTGTCTCTCAAAATTAGCGTTATGCGCGTGCTTTTCAACTCGGTAGTCCATCAGGGCGTCAGTAAATCTTTTTGGTAGTTCTTCGCCTTGCGCCAAATCAATCACCGTGATATCTTCTGTGCCAAAGGCATAAGCAACGAGCAGGATCTCGAAGTCGATCGCCTCGAAATACCTGTAGGCTCCTGAGGTTTTTAAACTCTCAGAGCTGTAGGTTTCGATATCGATGTGTAATTTTTTCATTTCTTGTGGTGCTTAAAAAAGATCCGCCCGCTAATAAGGTTAGTTTGGCCTCTTCCCTCGGGTTAACGCTGAACCTACGAGCGGATCATGTGATTTTGCGGAGCAACTGGTAATCGAAACCAGATCGGATACGTGGAGTCTTCAAACCCCATGCCGGCTCTGCCGCTTGAGCTACCGCCCCATAGTTGGCGAGACCCTTCTCAGAGTCCCGCCAGGGTTGACCTCTTTAAGATAGATCGTCTTCCCCTCCCTCTCCGAAATCATCTTCAGCTGATGCGCCTCCACCACTAAGGCGGTCACCATCCTCCAATTTCTGAAGGTTATTTAATCCGCACGCAACACCTTTGTTTCCAGACACATTAAAGGCATAGAAATTAACAGACGCCTTACCGAAGCACCCGCTATAAAATTCTTCCTTATCCATGATCGCATCAAGAGCTGCATCAACAAGTCCTGGCTGACGGTCGCTGTTTGCATTTACAAACATGACCCCCTCATACGCCTCGTCGTCGGGTCTTTCCTCGTCACCATCCCTCAGCGGGTTCTTCCAGTTGGAAGGTATCTTCCCGCCAAACTTAACCTTGCCCTCAGTGAGAGCTGTCTCGATAGCGTCTTCCACTTTCTTGATAGTCCTCTTGTCCTTTTTAGGGATAAGAATTGAAACGCTATACTTCTCTTTTTGTCCCGCCTCCATAGCATGAGGAGTAAATACGTGTGCGTAAGAGAATCGCACTTTTCCTGTAATAACTTTCGTTGCACTCATATAATTTGGATTTAAAATTTAGTTTGCAAAATCTGCTTTGGCCTGTGCGATACCCAAGGCAGGCCGCTTATCCGACTCTTCGACGAGAGTAGGTTTTCCTTGAGGTTTAATGACCATTTGCCCGAGCATATTCTCGAATATTGGCTTGGTGAGAAACTTCTCAACTTTACCCAAAGCATTCAGCTTTGTCTCAGAAATATCACCAAGCGGATAACGGGCCTTAAGGAAGTTAAATACCTCATCTTGGTCAGACCATTTTCTGTTGGAGCGACCTTCGACGAGCTTATAACCCTCCCACACTTTACCTGCCTTGGCCTCACAGAGAAGATATTCCTCGATAGCGCCGGCCCACGATGTTAACGATGGGATCTGCTTATATACTTCGAGCAGCTCCTGGTCAGTGAGGATCTTCGGATCTTGGAAATCGTGCTTAGCCATATCGACGTTTTGGTTCGCTAAGGCCTTGCATCTTGCTTTGGCTTTGCACCATCTACACCAGTCGCCAGGTATGCACTCACCTTTACCCTCGAATGCCTCTTTAGCTTTGGGTTTGACTACAGTTTCCCCCCATTCTCTGAGGTCCTCCGCGTCTATCGACCAAGTTGAGACGTGGTCTAGTCGAGGTTGGATGATCCCCAACTGAACGGTGTGAATATCATAAGACAGTTCATGCTCCAGCATAGCGCCCAGTCCGTACAATTTGAGCTGCGGGTTGTCAATAGCTGATACCCGGATGCCCTTACCATATTTCAAGTCATATACCCGGAGGATGCCGTCGGCTATTATGATAGCGTCGTTAGTACCGAAACCGTCAGGGATATACTCAGTCAGATCAACTTTCTGCTCGATAAGCAGGAGAGCCTCTCCATTGGTTGCTTTATTGGCGACAAGAAAGTCTTCCATAATACAATCAATGTATTTCTGAACCTCGCCTGTCATCTCGGGAGCGTAGTATTCGTTCGCGAGTAAGATTTTCAACTCCTTGTTGTAGCTCCTCTTAGGCATTTGACCAGATATAACTCTCAGACCAATGTCAGCAAATTCGTGTGCCAGGGTTCCCTCAGCAGCAAAGGATGAAGAAGGCTTATCTTTAAACTTCTCCTCCATCCTGGGGCTAGGTGTGCAATTGATCCACCGGGAAGCCCCCGAGGCGGATAGTAGAGCGTGCGCTCTCTCAGCGTGGTCAGTCTTAGGCATTAGTCCAGACTGTTTAGAAAGTCCACAAACTCAGCGTATTTCAGCGGATCTAACTTCGTAACGTTAGGCGCGCCAAGTTCGTTGAGCTTAGCCTTAAGACTTGGCTTGTTCTCAGCGTTTGCCTTCTTGGCGAGTAGAGTTCTCACCTCAGTGATCGAGATCTCCGGCTCTTGCGACGTGTCAGGCTCTTGCGACGTGTCAGGCTCTTGCGACGTGTCAGGCTCTTGCGATGCGTCAGGCTCAGCAACTTCCTCAGGAGTTGGTTTTAATGCTTCCCCCGCAGGAGTTTCTTCAGCTACTTGAGCTTTTGACTTCCGGGTTTTCTTGGGTTCAGCGACCTCCGTAGAGGCAGCATTCAGGCTCTTTAAGAATACGCACATAGCGTCGACTTGCGCAGCGTTGTCCGTATCAATTGATAGGTCAAAATTAATTTGCTTCATTTTCAGTATGATTTAAGATTAGTGTATTTAATTTCTCAAGGTATTCGCTGAGACAGATCAAGCCAGAATGCAGGATTGATTCGTGGAATAGCGAATTTTTGTGGAACAGTCTAGTCATGCCTGACTCGTGGTCAAGAACAGCCAGAAAATCTCCGTTAGTTAAATAGTAGTTCTTCTTTTTGGATTTCATTTTCCATTCTCCGTTTTTGAATAGCTCGGAGATAGGCACGTCCACCATAAGAGAGAGCTTGCTAATTTGGTCGGCGTCCAGAAGGGCTTTACCGGCCATAATCCGATTAAAAGCCAGAACCGGGAAACTGTTCTTTGGGAATAACTGCTGAGCGACTTCCATTTTACTGAAGCCTGTTGCGGTCATAATTTTGTGCAGGTCTATTTTACTCATTTTTCTAATTGTTTGGATCGCTAAGCTAAATAAAACTTTCGGAACTAAAAAATTAATTTTAAGGAAAAGTGAAAATAATTTATAACACTTCCCAAAGAATACTGGCCCCGTCGCTCTCGACTATTGTCTGGCCTATTTCGTAATTGACTGCCTCTCGGGCACCGTCCAAGGAGAACCAACTAGGTTTATCCGTTCCGGCGTTTAAGATAGTCTTGTCTTGGTTTTGTATCCGGTATCCTGTTCGTGAGTTTGCCATTTTAATCCCTCTCTATTGCTCTAAACCCTCCATATGTATACCCGGCATCAATTATATTTTCTTCCCAATCTGAGGGCACTCCTATTTCAAACACAGCTTTTGTGATAGGTCTTCCGTAGAAATAATAATTATAAGTTTTCATGATATTGTGGTGTTTTAAAATTTATACTAAAGCCATATAAGCAGTGCCCTCATATTTTGTGGCCAATTTTGCATCTCTGTCATTTACAACTTGAATACTGCAATTATTGATGTATTCGTTTCCCATTACAGTAGGAAGTAGTTTCTCAGCTCTTTTAGTGCTTCTCACGTTATTGCAATTCATTGCTTGCATTACCCTAGCCATGAAAGTCCCTAAAGAAATACCGTTGAAGAATTCTTCTTTTGTAAGTTCTTCGTATTTTGAAATAACAGTTTCTCTGTTTTCTGTCAGCCAAGTTTTAAGTTCAAATCGTGTCATGGTGTTGTGGTGTTATTTTGTATTTCAAAGATAAGGCTATTTTCTGATATAAAAAATTAATTTCAATAAAAAATGAAAGTTATTTTATTGTTTATTTATTGTTTTGTTGTTAATCTTTTGCCCGTCAATAACTTACAGAGGTTAAAATAATTTTAAAACAATAAAACAAGAAATCCCTATAAACCTCTATGCCTATTTTCTCTTTTATCTAATATTATACTGTAAGTAGTGGTGGTTTTATTGTTTTATTGTTTAGGTTTTTGTTATCTTTTTAGGATTCAAAGAGTTACAGCGAAACAATAGACAAACAATAACTAAACAATAAACTTTTATTGTTTTAACGAAAAAAGGGTTAACCCTCTGAGAGCCAACCCCTTCTACTAAACCCTAATCCAAATCATGAAAATTAACCTACACCTAAAGGTAAGAAAGTTTTTTAACTTTTTTGTTTTTGCAACCACAATAAAGCGAAATTCAATCCAGTCCCGATGATGTTTTTGACAAGTTCCCTCTCAATATCATCATTTAAACCTGGCACGTTCGCAGCTCTTTGCTGGATTTCAACCGCTAAAGCCGTAGCAGCTTCGGCGTTTTCTTCAACGATTAGTTGATCAAACATGGCTCGGAACTCGGCTTTAATCACCTCATCCTTTACTACCTTATCGAGCAGTATATCATCCAACACATCAATGGCCCCTCCTATCAATGGGCCGTCAACCATTTCAACCATGATGTTACCCTCAACCTTAGCGTCTCCTATTTCTCGACCTGCTTTTTCAGAGGCTTCTGAGAAGAATCCTTTTTCCTTTGACATCTCTTTTTAATTTTAATGAATAGCTTATTTAATTGTGGCTCAGCCAATTTCCATGCTAGTTTTAACACCGGACCTATGGCCCACCAATACTTTTTGGCGAGCGCTATAGTCTTGACTAAGTCTATCTCTCTTTTAATATCATCGTTTGGTTTCATCCGTTCAAAATTACTAACTCAGTTTCATC
>Ga0307990_1004204_pt1 | contig 10651 bp, 9 predicted proteins | sample EllFjometagen129_FD_203168 | JGI IMG/M metagenome (GOLD analysis project Ga0307990, IMG submission 203168) | Marine microbial communities from Ellis Fjord, Antarctic Ocean - #129 | ecosystem: Environmental > Aquatic > Marine > Unclassified | place: Southern Ocean | collected 2014-10-08
GAAAGTGTCTGTTTTCGATCATGGGTTGCTTTATGGCGATGGTGTTTTTGAAGGTGTTCGTGTTTATGCGGGAAAGATTTTTGAAGAAAAAGCCCATGTTGACCGTCTTTATGAATCAGCTAAAGCCATCAGACTTGAAATACCAATGACAAAAGATGAAATGGTCGATGCCATGCGCAAAACAATTGAAGCAAATGGTATTAAAGAAGGTTACATCCGTCAGATAGTGACACGTGGTGTCGGTTCTCTGGGGTTGAATCCATTTACTTGCGAAAAGGCAGGTGTGATCATCATCGCATCAAGTATTCAGCTTTACCCTGAAGAGCTTTATGAAAAGGGGATGAAGGTTATCAGTGCAACTACTATTCGCAATCACCCCTTAGCACTGCCGCCTCAGATCAAGAGTCTGAATTATTTGAATAATATTCTTGCCAAGATGGAAGCTCTTGATGCCAATGTCCCTGAAGCCATAATGTATAATCATATGGGGTATGTTGCAGAGGCTACCGGTGATAATATATTTATTGTCAGAAACTCAGTTGTTTATACTCCTCCTGTAAACGCAGGTTCACTTTGTGGTATAACAAGGGCAGTGGTAACCAAGCTTGCTAAACAGAAAGATTTAGAAGTTATTGAAAAAAATCTTACAAGATTTGATCTGTATACATGCGATGAGTTTTTCCTTACAGGAACCGCAGCGGAGGTTATCGGGATTGTCGAGATCGACGGCAGATTCGTCGGCGACGGCAAACCAGGCCCGATTACAGAAAAGCTGAGAAAACTTTTCTTTGAATATGCACGAAGTTAATTGTCCATTTACTATGTCTAATTTTCATCGTTAAAATAATAGTTACTCATAATAACGAGAATAATTTAGATGGGAATGAGGCCTCTATTTCTGCCCGATGGAAAGGTTTAGGGATGATTTATTTGTAATTTTGCGAAAGAGCATTTGTAATGGCATTGAAAATTTGGTTAGACGACAAACTGGTAGGTGATCAGGACGCAACAGTATCCGTCTTTGACCATGGATTGCTCTATGGCGATGGAATTTTTGAAGGTATTCGTGTTTATGCGGGAAAGATTTTTGAAGAAAAGGCCCATGTTGATCGTCTCTATGAATCAGCTAAAGCCATTAGGTTGCAAATACCAATGACAAAAGATGAAATGGTCGATGCCATGCGAAAAACTGTTGAAGCAAATGGTATTAAGGAAGGCTACATTCGCCAGATAGTGACACGCGGCGTGGGTTCTCTCGGGTTGAATCCATTTAATTGTGAAAAACCCTGTGTGATTCTTATTGCATCAACGATTCAGCCTTATCCTGAAGAAGTTTATGAAAATGGGATGAAGGTTATCAGTGCAACAACTATTCGCAATCACCCGTTAGCGCTGCCTCCTCAGATTAAGAGTCTGAATTATTTGAATAATATTTTTGCTAAGATGGAGGCTATCGATGCAAATGTTCCCGAAGCTATTATGTACAATCATATGGGATATGTTGTCGAGGCTACGGTAGACAATATATTTATTGTCAAAGACGGGATAATTTATACCCCTCCTGTAAATGCAGGCTCACTTTGTGGGATAACAAGGGCTGTGGTAACCAAGCTTGCTAAGCAGAATAGTTTAGAAGTTGTTGAAACAGATCTTACCAGATTTGATTTGTATATATGCGATGAATTTTTCCTGACCGGAACAGCAGCAGAGGTTATTAGTATTGTAGAGATTGACGGCAGGTTCGTTGGTGATGGAAAACCTGGTCCAGTCACCGAAAGGCTCAGGAAGCTTTTCTTTGAGTATGCAAGAAGTTAATTCAGTTATTTTTATATGTAATAATGGTTGCCGCAATAAAGGCTTTTGATTTTTATGCAGTTGTCAAATAAAACTAATAATTTAGATTTTTTTAACATTATTAAACCTCAGTTATCAGAGGTACATAATTATATAGATGTTCAGCTCAACAGTTTGTATGAACCAGTAAATCAGTTGCTTGAGCATGTAAACACAAGGTCTGGTAAAATGCTTAGACCTGGGTTGGTCTTACTTTCAGGGCTTTGCTGCGGCGAAATATTACCCGTCCATATAACGGTTGCTGCGATCACAGAAATGGTTCATGAAGCTACTTTGCTGCATGATGATGTGATTGATGAAGGTGACATAAGACGGGGCGATGCGACTGTAAACAGGCTTTTTGGTAACGAAACCGCTATACTCGCAGGCGATCTTTTGTTGAGCAGAGCTTCTGTTATATGCAGTTCTTTAGCCCCTGACATCAATAAAGTTATCGCTTATGCTACTTCGCAGGTTTGTGAGGGAGAGTTGGCTCAGCTGTTGCAAAGAGATAATTTTCAGCTTAGTGAATCCGAGTATATTAAAATAATCAGCCAAAAAACCGCAGCTCTTTTTAGTGGCTGTTGTAAACTCGGAGCGGTTTGTTCCCACGCGCAGCAATCCCAGGTTGAAGCTTTGGATATATTTGGAGAAAATATCGGCATAGCATTTCAGATAACAGATGACTTGCTTGATATAACCGGCAATGAAAATCAGACAGGTAAGACTATCGGAAGAGATGTTGATAAAAATAAATTAACTCTTTCTTTAATACACCGGCTTTCTTCTGTAGGTGAGAAAGAGAAAGCCGCATTGATAGAAAAAATTGAAAACTCGAGACAGGACAGGAAAGTTCTGGTAGATATATTAAGCAATAACGGCAGTCTTGAATATGCAGGCAGGCGTGCAGAGCAGTTTGTCGACCTGGCTGTTGATTCATTGACTGATATTAGCGACAGCCCAGCCAAACAAGCTTTATTGTCGATAGCAAAATTTGTTACTAACAGAGTTGCATAAGTGTTTGCTTTTCAATAAATGCACAAAAAATAGGGTCAAGCGTTGATTATAGCGGTTAGGTAGTTGAGTTATACCCTTCAGGGTAGTAAATGCCCGCGAATAAATCCGTAACTTGTTATTTTTGAATTATTTACCCGCGGATAAACGGAAAAATTCAATTGAGATCAGTATAAATAGGGTTGTTTAGTCAATTTATAGCCGTCAATTCAGGTTGAAGTATTTTTAAGCTGTTTATATTACGTGTTTTGCAAAATACCCAGCAATGTCTATAATACTATGCTATGGTTGAAAAGAATGACACATTATTTTCAGATGCTGAAAACGCCAATATTGCTTCTGTAGAGCCTTTATCCGTACGTATGAGACCGGTCTGTCTTGATGATTTTGTGGGACAGAAGCATTTTCTGGGTAAAGATAAGCTGTTAAGGCGTATGCTCGAGGCGGGAAAATTGAGCAGTTTGATATTTCATGGCCCACCTGGCACGGGCAAAACTTCCCTTGCACGAGTGATCGCTAATTACACCAAAGCGAATTATTATTATCTAAGCGCGCCTGCCGCCACCGTCAAAGATATACGTGACATTATCGTAAAAGCTAAAAACGATCTTTGTGCTAAAGGTACAAGGACGGTGTTGTTTATAGATGAAATTCACCGATTCAACAGGGCCCAGCAGGATGTTCTGCTCGATGATGTCGAAAGTGGCTTGCTGATTATGATTGGTGCTACTACGGAAAACCCATTTTTTTCAGTAAATTCGCCTTTGATTTCCCGCAGCAGTGTGTTTGGGTTTGAGCCTATAATTGCTGAAGACATTTATATTCTACTGAAAAGGGCTATAGCGGATAAGAATAAAGGGTTCGGAAAGTATGATTTAAAAGCTGACGAGGATGCGCTTAGGTTTTTGTCTCTGATGTGTAGTGGTGATGCGAGAAAAGCTCTTAATGCACTTGAAGTCGGGGTTCTTTCGCAGGCGAGCAGGTCGTCAGATTCGACTATAAAATTTAATTTAGCTATAGCTAAAGAATCGATTCAGCAAAGGACGATTAATTATAATAATAAAGCCGATAGTCACTATGATTTAGCCAGTGCATTACAGAAAAGTATGCGAGGCAGCGATCCGGATGCTACGGTTTATTGGCTTGCAAGATTAATAACAGGCGGACAAGACCCTCGATTTATCGCAAGACGTATTTGTGTTTGTGCTGCCGAGGATGTCGGAAATGCGGACCCGATGGCCACAGTATTAGCAGCTTCGGCGATGCAGATATCCGAATTTGTAGGGTTTCCTGAAGCACAGTTGCCTTTAGCCCAGGCAGCTATTTATATAGCCTGTGCACCAAAGTCTAATGCCTCTTCGATGGCTATCTGGAATGCTGTTTCGGATATCAAGAACAATGTAGTGGTGGATGTGCCGAAAGATTTAAAGGACAGCCATTACACAGCAGCGAAAAAAGCCGGCATTGGGGCTGGTTATAAATACCCTCACAATTATGAGGGTGGTTTTATTGTTCAGGACTATCTGCCGAAAGAGGCAAAGAAAGAATATTACAGCCCTAAAAATGCGGGTTATGAAAAAAATATTAACCGATATTTACAAAAGCTTAAAAACCTGATACAAAATAGCAGTATAACGGATTTTGACGGTAAAGGTAAATTAGATGGATAAGGTACAGTTGAGGCAGCAATTACAAGGCAAATTGCTCAAAATGACTGATGATCTGTGTGCTCAGAAGAGCAAAAAAGCTTTCAAAAATCTAATATCATTGCCTCAGTTTCAGCAAGCTTCCGTTATAATGATGTATCTGACGATGCCGAACGAGATTGATACTTCCGATGCTGTTTTATATGCCTGGCAACAGAAAAAGACCGTAGTGGTGCCGAGGATTTCCTGGCAGCAGAGGCATATGATCCCTGTTGAAATTAATTCTCTTGAAAAAGGTTTTTCAACTGAGGTTGCCGGTTTGCGTAATCCTATAAAGGGCCAACCCATACCTTTTGAGGATATAGACCTGATAGTGACCCCTGGGTTGGGATTTGACAAAAGGGGTAACCGTCTTGGTAGAGGCGGGGCTTATTACGATAAATTTTTTGCAAATAAAAAGCTTATTGCATGTAAATGTGGTTTTGCTTTTTCAGAACAAGTGGTAGAATCAGTTCCGGTTCAACAGCACGATGTGCCTGTGGACATTCTGGTTACAGACGAAGAAATAATGGATTTTGGAAACCTACAAGGAGAGTAGTTATGGCTCGATATCCAGCTGGTGCAGGAAACAATAAAAGTAGTCAAAGATGGATTTATATTTTTCTCGGTTTGCTTGTGGTTATCGCAATTACCGCGTTTTTCTACAACCCATTCGGCTCGGATAAGCCTAAGATACTTGATGAGCAAGAGCCGGTTATATTGCAGGACCAGACTAAACCACAGGGGCAGCCTTTGCCAGATGGGGCTGAATTAGCTGATAATATGCTAACTGAAACAGATGCCAATGAAGCTGTGTCTGCCATAGACCCAATTGCTCAAGCCAGTGCAAGAATTGATGAGCATATTCAAAAGGCTGTGGATTGCATGCGGGCCCAGCCTCCGAGGGTAATAGAAGCCCGCGACAGGCTAAATGAAGTTTTGCATATGGATATAACGCAGCAGCAGGGGCAATTAATCAGGGATGAGCTTTCAAAAATTGCGGATATTTGGCTTTTCAGCAAAAAAATATTCCCATCTGATACGCTCTGCGGAGTATATAAAGTTCAATCCGGAGATGTGTTACAGAACATTGCGAACAATTATAAGGTTCCTTATGAAATTATAATGACTGTTAACGGCATAACTAATCCGAGAGCTCTTCGCATTGGTCAGTCACTAAAAGTTATAAATGGGCCATTCCACACTAAAGTTTACCGTTCATTGTTCAGGATGGATATTTACCTGCAAAATACCTTTGTGAAAAGTTTCCCAGTTGGTCTTGGCAAATCTGGCTATGAGACCCCAACAGGGATGTGGGTTGCCAAACCAAGTGGTAAGCTGGTTGAACCTACCTGGACAGACCCTGATACAGGCAGAACATACGAAGCAGAAGATCCGGATTACCCTCTTGGTTCAAGATGGGTTTCGCTGGAAGGCGTATCCGGAGAAGCTTTGGGCAGAACCGGTTTTGCGATTCATGGCACCAAGCTTCCGGATGAGATAGGCCAAGCTACTTCAAGGGGCTGTATTCGCTTACATAACGGCAATGCGATACTTGTCTATAATATGATGGTTCCTGGGTTATCTCAGGTTGAGGTCATCGAATAAGTTTAAGCTATCGACTCAATATAAATAATGTCGACACAAACCAGAAAAAAAAGTAAAACCAGATTCTACGCATTTACTGCTTCTGTGTTTTTGCACATAATTATTCTGACTTGTTTTGCTGTTATGAAATTTTCGCAGGTCAGACCACCAAGTTATCCTAACCAGGCTCACCACGCTACGCTTGGACAAGTCAGAGCTCTTACTCAATCACGGGCTGTTAGACCTAAGCCGAAAGTGAAAAGAAAATCTTCAACACCGAAATTTATAAACGACAAGACTGCTGATATTGATATCGGTCAAATTTTTAATTCCGCTGACGCTGCTGCTCAGTCAGATATTTTCGAAGAAGCAGAAGATTTGTCGAATATTGCCGATGAGGTTGAACAGCTTGAATTTGGCCAAGTCGAATTTTTCGGCTCCAGATCATACGAACGAAGCATCTGTTATGTTGTTGATTGTTCCGGATCAATGAAAGGTTTATTTGGGCTTCTATGCCGAAATCTTAAGCAGTCGATATCGAATTTACAAGCTGACCAGTATTTTCATGTGATATTTTTTGGTGACGGTCGGGTGTTTGAGTTTGCGTCTGGTCAAATGATTCGCGCCAGCAGTTCGGCAAAGTCCAGGGCTTTTAAATTTATTGATTCGATCAAATCCAAAGGGAAAACCAATGCTTTGAATGCTATAAAAAGAGCAGTGAAAGTACGTGACCATTGCCAAAAGGGCCCGGGTGTGATATATTTTCTTACTGATGGGTTTGAGCTTGCCGAAGAAAACTCAAATATGTTTATCAATGAGACAACCAGGCTGCTTAAACAGTTTGCTGCTGATACCAAGGTTAATACTATTGGTTTCTGGGTGCAGAGCGATGATGAGAAAATACTTAAAGCTATTGCCGACAGGACCGGAGGCGAAAGCGTTTTTATAAATGAAAGTGCAGGAAAATGACAGCTTATACTCCTAAGGGTAGTACCCCGATATATCGGGATACCCGCGGATAAACGGTAAAATTCAATTGGAATCAGTATATTTAGGACTTAAAAGATGAGAAAAATTTCGGTTAGAGCTGTTCTATTGATATTTTTATTTGCTATTGTATTAGTTGTAATTTTTGTTTTAGGTCTCTCAGCAGGGCAAACAGGTTCAGAGCAATTTGTAAAACAGACTTTTCTCGAACAGTTTGTAATCGCCGGCGGGCCAATTGTCTGGTTTATTCTTTTGCCAATGTCATTGACTGCGATGTATCTTGCGATAGATTACAGCCTGACTATTTGCCGCAAAAAACTCGTGCCTCAGGGTATAGGCAACAAAATCGCAGAAGTAATTAAAAATACAGGTCACAGCAATTTGCAGCAAAGCCTTTCAGAAAAAGAAGACTTTGTCAGCGTTGCTGTTTTGGAAGCGACTGCAAAAGGTAAATCCGACTGGTTTCGTATTAAAAGCCTACTCGCTGAGTCATTCCAGGACCAGGCTTTGATTTTGTTGCGCAGGATAGAGTGGATTAATCTGATAGGCAATGTTTCCCCGATGGTTGGCTTGTTCGGTACAGTTTTTGGAATGATAAAGTTGTTTAATGCTATAGTTATTGCAGGCGGTCAGCCTCAGCCGGCATCTTTGGCGGGTGGAATATCTGTTGCGCTTGTGACGACCTTTTGGGGGCTGTCTATCGCGATACCTTCGCTGGCAATATACGGTGTGTTTCGTAACAGAATAGAGACTTTGATAAGTGATGCGGTTGTTGAGACCGATGATGTAATGGATCAGATAAAGATCAGCTTAAAAAAACAACAGCTTCAAACTTCCGTCAGAAAAAACAAATAATAAACCTGATTATGAGTTGTGTTTATGGTTTTAAGGGATATCAATCAGTTTAGAACATCATCGAAGTCATTCAACATGACGCCGATAGTCGATATTGTTTTTTTGATGATTATATTCTTTTTGGTTGTGTTTCAATTTATAGACGCGGAAAATTTTCCTGTCAATGTACCTGATAATTGCGATTATGCTCTTGACGGTCAACAGCAAAGCCAGGCTTTGACAACCGTGACAGTACTGAAGTCGCAAAACCAGGTAGATTTTGCGGTCGGGGCGAAAAAGGTATCGCCTTTAGATACAGATGATATTGCTGAAAAATTGACTGATCTGATAAATATTCAGCTTAAAAATATTCCGCCTGCTCAAAGGACGGTAATTCTCCGCATTGATAAAGATATTTGTTTTTCAGATGCGCAATATGCTCTTGCGGGTATATCTCAAAGCATTGCAACCGATATCCAGCTCGCAACTTTTAAAAACACGCAACCGGAAAAATAGTGGCCATCAGTTATTCGTTAAGCGGATTCTTTTCTGAGCTTTGGCAGAAAAAACTCGGATTTATTTTCCACAATTTTTTTATCGATCACATATTTGCCGGGCTTGGGCTGTTCGGGCAGATCATACATCAAATCTACCATAAGCTCTTCAGTAATAGACCTCAATGCTCTTGCTCCGGTGTCGCGTTTAAGGGCTTTTTTAGCCAGACTACGCAACGCTTCTTTAGTAAAGATTAATTCAGCATCTTCCATTTCAAAGAATCGCTGGTATTGTTTGATTAAAGCGTTCTTAGGCTCAGTCAGTATCTTGACGAGAGCTTCTTCATCAAGTGCTGAAAGGGTGGTAATAACCGGAAGTCTTCCTGTCATTTCCGGGATCATGCCGTACTCAATCACATCGTCAGGAGTGATCTGCTGGATCAAATCGCTGTAAGTTTTCTTTTCATCGACATCATTGCTTAATTCCGAGTCAAAGCCAATCATCTTTTGGCCAAGTCTTTTTTTGATAATATTATCAATACCAACAAAAGTTCCGCCGCAGATGAACAGTATCTGAGATGTGTCGATTTGAATGTAAGATTGTTCCGGATGTTTTCTTCCGCCTTGAGGCGGTACATTGGCGATTGTCCCTTCAAGCATTTTTAAAAGTGCCTGCTGAACACCTTCGCCGGAGACATCACGGGTTATAGAAACATTCTGACTGGTTTTACCTACTTTGTCTATTTCATCGACATATACGATGCCCTTTTGTGCTACTTCAACATCGCCGTCAGCTGCCTGTAAAAGCCTCAGCAGAAAGTTCTCGACATCTTCACCAACATAACCAGCTTCTGTTACTGTTGTAGCATCACAAATAGCAAAAGGAACTTTCAGGAAAGTTGCCAGTGTTTTTGCCAGCAAAGTTTTACCAGAGCCCGTCGGACCTACCATCAATACGTTTGACTTGTCAATTTCAACGTCATTATTGTCGCTGCAAGCATGAAAAAGTCTCTTGTAATGATTGTGTACTGCCACAGCTAGGTACTTCTTAGCATGATTTTGACCTATTACATACTGGTCGAGATATTCTTTTATCTCTTTAGGCTTGGGCATATTTTCAAGGTCTATTTTACTTTTACTTTTTTGTTTTTTATTTTGTGTAAAAATATTGCTGCAAAGGTCGACACATTCACTGCAAATGCAAACATTTTCAGGCCCTTCAATAAATGTATCACTCTGACTGGCAGCTTTGCCGCAAAAACTGCATATTGCTTTATTCTTTTTTTTATTCGAATTCGTCACTTCTATGTCCTCATAAAAATAAGTTATCCATAAAATTTAACACAAATTATTCTAATTTATTAATACGTTTAAAGCAAGATTTAACTACCTGTTGAATAAATATGCTTACTTCAAAGCCGATATTTTCAAAGCCCAGAATTGGGGCATGTCAGGATATGTGCGTTCTAAAACCTCAATAATGTGCAATAATTCGCTTTGTTTTGCACTTGGTGAATTTTTAAAACAATAAAGCTGGTAATATTTTCCCTGCCACCACGAGCTATTTATTTCTATTGGTATATCTACCTTATTTTTGCTTAAATCACAGAATTTACCCCATAAATTCTCTGCTTGAGTGAATTTCTGCTGATACATCGTAAGTCTGGCTTGGCATCGCAGCAGCTTAAATTCACCACAAGCTACCACAGAGGTCAAATCCAGTTGTTTCTCAATTTCACTAAGCCTTACAGCATTGCCGCGATTTGAAAATATGGATATTTCTGTCAAATACAACAGGGCAATCGATTTTTGTGATTTATCGAAACAATTATCAAAAGCTTCAAAAATCTTTCTGCAATTTTTCTCAAGCTCAGTTAGTTCTTCCTGCTTATATTGTATTTTATCCAGATTGCCCGTAACCTGCTCAAATATATCCAATACCTGGCGGTGGTGAAGGCAATTGCCCTTAAGCTTAAGCATTGTTTTGGCTGACTCAATAAAACGATCTGTCAGAAGATAAGCTTTGGCTTTGAAAGCAGAAATTTCATCATCTAAGTTTATTTGCGTTTTTCTTAACACGGACAGAGCTTTCTTAGCTTTATCTTTGTTGAGATTATTAAGAACTATTCGACAATATATTCTTGTCGCTTGTAATTCGATTTTGGCTTGCTTGGCTTCTTGGCAGTCATAAATAAGCTCTTCTATTTTCTCTATCAA
>Ga0307990_1004205_pt1 | contig 10650 bp, 10 predicted proteins | sample EllFjometagen129_FD_203168 | JGI IMG/M metagenome (GOLD analysis project Ga0307990, IMG submission 203168) | Marine microbial communities from Ellis Fjord, Antarctic Ocean - #129 | ecosystem: Environmental > Aquatic > Marine > Unclassified | place: Southern Ocean | collected 2014-10-08
AATGGGTTGACAGTGCAATGCAGACTGACAATAGTGACAAAGAAGACAAGTGGACATAAAGCATTGCTGTCGGGAGTAAAACGTTTATTGAAAAGATGAAAGAAGCCCTTGGGTTTAGAGCAACAGGTAGAAAGATAATTTGCTCTGACGATATCTTTGAACTTCGGGAAGTGCTGACGCCATATGGCAAAGCTAATAATCTGGATTCCAGCAACACATTTTTATGGGATCAACAACCACCACCCTTAATCGGCCAGTTTTTGCATAAAAATTGATCGATTAAGACCGAAATACTGGTATTTTTAGGCATCTTTTATTGATTTTTCAATATGTTAATGTGGCCCGACCCCAGGCCCCTCAGGCGACCCCGACTTTTTACGAAGCCGTCAATATTGCTAAAAATAAACAGAGAATTTTTGGAACAGGTCACTATGGAAAAGGAGAATGAAGCAATGAGCACGAATTACAACATAGCCGTCATCCCAGGTGATGGGGTCGGCAATGAAATTACCCGTGAAGCCTCGAAAGTTCTTGATGTTACGGCTGAAAAATACGGGTTTGGCATTCAATATGAATATTTTGACTGGGGATGCGATTACTACCTGAAACACGGAGCCATGAATCCGGACAACATGCTCGACATTCTTAAAGAATTCGATGTGATCTATCTGGGTTGCATTGGCGATGCCAATAAAGTTCCTGATCACATCTCGCTCAAACTGCTGCTGGATATCCGCAAAGGCTTTGACCAGTATGTCAATCTTCGTCCCATCAAACTCTATCCCGGCGTATACACACCGGTGAAAACTGCTACTCCAGAAAATTTAGACATGCTGGTCGTCCGGGAAAATACCGAAGGCGAATATTCCTCTGCGGGCGGTTTCTTTAAAATGGGCACGCCGGATGCGTTTGCCATCCAGACCGGCATCTTCTCTTACAAAGGGTGTGAGCGCGTCATCCGTTATGCGTTTGAACTGTGCAAAAAAAGAAATAAGGGGTGTCCGGACAACAGTTATGTAGGCATGGTAACTAACTGCACCAAGTCCAATGCCCTCAATTACTCCATGGTTTTTTGGGATTCGATCTACAACGAGGTGGCCAAAGACTATCCGATGGTGAAAAAGGACACGGCACTGGTGGATGCAATTACCATGTGGTTTGTCAAAAAACCCGATTATTTTGATGTGGTCGTGGCCTCGAATCTGTTCGGTGACATCATCACCGACCTCGGCGCGATGATTCAGGGTGGAATGGGGTTTGCCGCGGGTGGAAACGTCAATCCGGAACGAACCTACCCATCGATGTTCGAACCCATTCACGGTTCAGCGCCAAAATACGAAGGCAAAAACGTCATCAACCCCATTGCTGCCATCGAGTCAGCCCGAATGCTGTTAGAGAATCTGGGTGAAGAACAGGCAGCTGCGAATATTGAAACCGCAGTCAAAACTGTTCTGGCAGCCGGTCAGCTAAGAACTCAGGACATGGGCGGTACCAGTTCTACATCCGAAATCGGTGATGCTGTAGCTGAAGCCGTTCGCAAAAACTGATCCAACGCCGGATGGGGCGGTGGCAGCAAAAATTCCAGCTTCATCCGGTGATTCCTTTGAATTGACCACAACTGCAATTTAAAATTAAACAGCAGTGCGGCTGGACAATGTCACATATTTTAGAGGATGTGAAGCCCGTCCCGAAAGGCTGGCTATCCACCGGGTAGCGAGTCCTTGGATCAACGAGAGTAATCCCTGAGATTAAGCGTAGGACAGCGAGACGGCAGGCCGTAAGCCGAAAAGTTGAAGGGATTGGCTGAAAAACCATTTTGTCAAGAAGGCATTCAAACATGTTGATCGGCTTATTTTCGAAAAATCGTTCTGCCGCTCTGGTTCCATTAGACCTTAGTAAAAAGGGGTTGTGCTAACCCAAAATTAACCGCCCGGGCACAAGTCTCCATGGTAGAATGGTTGTAATTATAATCATCTGCTAAGGAGGCGAAGGTGTTGCTTCGTGTTGACTGGGTGGAGATTTTTGTCTGCGGTAAAAAACAGGCCACGCATGAGCGGGTATATGGTAACAACAAGTGGTGCCTTACGCCGGGACATTACCTTAAGCTTATTCAGCAGCGGCCGATGTCTTTCAACAGCGCCCGCCCTATCCGGCAATGGCGGAAGATGTGGTTTGAATTGTTACACCATCTTTTTATCCGTTTCTGTGGATCTGCTGCCCGAGTCCGGACTCGACGTGTGCGAATCTTTTACACCTCAGCCGATTACCGAATTACCATTTAAAGAGGCCTGGGAAAAATGCCGAACCCTCCGTTACGGTGGAGGATATGCAACACCTGGTGCAGCCGGTTTTTAGTTATCGTGCAAAGCGCAGGTGAAACTATGACGTTACACGTTATTTATTGCCGTTCGAAGTATAAACGCGAGGTATGATTACATTCCTGCCGTTTTCTGCTGATACCCTTTGGGTAATTTAAACAATCCGGCAGGGGCTTTGCCTTTTTTAAACTCCAAAAGTTCTGTGGTATGCCGAATTTTTTGACCCATCATCTCCTGGGTCATGCTTGTATACACCCGGACCCCTTTTATTTTTTTCATTTCCAGGGTCATGTCCTCCATGGAATTCTGCATGCCGGGCATACCGGACATCATCAAAGACCCCATACGGGCATACATTTTTTTATCAACCGTCAGGTCTTCTGTTGCCCATACTTCATTGGTCATGACACCCATAAACGTCTTCATCGTTACGATATATTTTTTACATTTCCAGCTCTTGATTTTCTTTTTTTCACCCGTGGCCGCAACATTTATCTCCATTTTCATCATATTTTTCATCATACCCTGAAAGGCGGCCTGTCCCTGGGTGTCCTGCGAGGCACCCTGGGACATGGAGATATTCATATCCAGTGGCATTTCCACATAGGTTTTGTCCGTGTGATCGATCATAATCATTTTTTTCCGGTCCGGGAGCAGAATGACGGAATGTTCCGGATTATCGCTGCGAAAACCTTTTTCAGTAAGCCATGTGGTTTCAACCACATCTTTGGCAGGCTGGTTTTGCCCCATGATCTGCACTGCATTCGAATGTTGCCTGTTTTTCATAAATACATCCGCAACGGCATAGCCGGAAGAAAAAATAAGTACAAAGAGAATTGCAAAACCGGCAGCACCAATAAAATTTTTTTTCATGGGTGTCTCCTTTTCAACAGGGTTGAATATAGAACCGTCGTTTCAAAACAATTTGACGGTCGATATAAAAATTTCCAAAGGGTTTATGAACTCGGAATAAAATATATATCATGAAAAAAAAGAAATCAATCCCTTTGCGGGAATCATCCGACCAAGGGAAAAGTTAAAAAAAGTGCCGAAGACCACCTTCTGCTCCGGCAGTTGATCGAAAAATTCATGAGACTGACAAAAAAATAAACGCCCAGCCGGATAGCCGGCTGGGCGTTAAGGAGGAGAACAGCTGAAAAAATTATTAGGCTAAAAATAGTACAAGCAAATTTCCTGCCAACAATAATATTTTTAAGTTTAAAATCAACAATAACAATTTTTTACATAAATTCAAGATAGTTATAAATTTATTTTTTTAATATTTTTATATATTTTTAGGTTTGGTGCATCAAAAAACCAACTATACCCGTAAAAAATTCAAAAATTTGAACCATCTTGGAATTAGCCGTCCAAAAATTTGACCTTTTAAAAATTCGCGTATACGGCCGCAATAGAAAACCGCTCATGCCGTCTTTTTCATCGCCCGGATTCCATATTTTTTTGCCGAAGTATTACGGTCCCGGCTTTACCTGTTTTCCCATGTAATCATCCAAGGCTGCCTGCAGGGCCGCAGCAGACAAAAAGGCACAGTGCCTGTCTTCTTCAGGAAGGCCTCCTGCCAGTTCTATGATGGTTTCGCCTGTAATATCGGTGAGTTCTTCGGGGTTTTTGTCGAAAGCGGTCTCCACTGCAAAAGAGCCGCAAATACCGCTAGGGGCGCAGCCGTCCGTAATGAAAGAGGCCTTGCAGACCCGGTCTCCGTTAAATTTTAGATAGACCTGAATGGTATCGCCACAGTCGCCCAAAACGCGTCCATGGCCATCGGGGTCCTGCATCTCGTACATACAGCGCGGTGATTTCCATCGGTCAAATGCAGCCTGACCGTATGTAGCCATGGCATCTGCGTCGATTTGATTCTGTATTTCATTGACAAAATTGTCGATTGTGTCAGACATGAGGGTGTATTCCTTAATCTAAAGCCCAAGATGGCATGATCCCATCCGTAATTTTTTGCAGGGGGACTGTCGTTGCCCGAAAGAAAAAATGACAAAAAAAGTCAGGAAGATGACAAAAAATGTCAGTTACAGGGTGAAAAACGGGACTAACAGACATCTTGTATTTCAAATTTTTCACCAAGTTGCAACCATTAAAAGGAGGGCAGAGAATAAATGTTAAGGCGCTGATCAATAAAATAGTAAAATTCTCTTTTACCGCTCAGGGAAATGGGATCCTTTGTTCCGTTGGAGTGATACAGATATGCTTCAAACCATCCGGTTCCATCGCTGCCGTCACTCTGGCTGCCGGCCGTGATTCTTGCCATGACACCCCTATTCAGAGTGAATACAGTGGGTGCGCCGACACCACGACCATCCGCCGGTACATGTTCGTAATCCACTACCTCCCGGTTGGCAAAGCTGGATTCAACGTTGGTGAGCAGGTTACGGCCATCATGAATGGCGATGGAATCTTTGGCCTTAGCCTGGAAGTTGACCATATAAGATAGGCCTATTTGGGCCAGGATGCCAATTAAAAGGACAACCAGGACGAGTTCCAGCAGGGTAAACCCGCTGCAATTGCCGGGGTTGACCGGATTTGTGGTTTTATTGTAAGGCATTTGATCCTCCGCTTATCTTTTGCCAGTCACCATCAGCATAAACAAGGGCAACCTGCTCACGGTTCGGGTAATCGACATTACCGAATCCGAGAACGCCCTGTTTGTTTTTCCATACCAGAAAGCGCCGGTTGTGCTCTATGGCAAAAGTTTGCTTTTGCTGCAGTGCCATCATTGTTTCGCTGCCCTGTTTTCGACCGGATGCAGGAAGTCTTGTTTTAGCGAGTGTAAGCCATTTGTCTGAAGTGCAAATGGAAATATTTTTTTCACCCGGATAGTTGATGTTGCCAAAACCCAGATTGCCGTCTTTATCTTTCCATACCAGATATCTATTACTCAATGCGGATGCGATTGGCGATGCAGGCCCGGTTTCAATATATGTTTCCACTTCAATTTCAGGTAGGACCTCAGGTTCCTGTTGCTGCTTAAAAGAGATCGTTTCAACTGCCAGCGGGTTTTTGTCGGGTTCCAGGGAGGCCGGCAAAAGGCCGATAACAGGGGCCTTTTTAACGGAAGGCGCTGTGGCAAGCATGATTTTCGACCCCATGGACGGCCGCATGCTTTTATCAATCGAAGCGCTGATGTTCCGGTTATTTATGGTGACTGTTTTGGAAAGAGAAAAATTATCAACCTGCGACTTATATCGCCACGCGATTGTGGTGAGAAAGGATTGACTAATGACATATTCAGGATGCAGATCCATCAACTTATCAGGATAATGTTTATTGTCCTGATAGTACTTGTTCAGGGCCATGGCCATTTGAGCCAGACCGCCGCTGGGGGTTTTAAGGGCAATAAGTTCCACCCGGTTATATGCCTCTTGGTAATGTTCACGGGTTTCTTTTGTCGTCTGAAAATGCCTGTATCCCGTAAGGCTTATCCATGCAACAAGTACGATAAAGACGATGACAATGTATTTTTTCTCCATATTGGCCCTCTGTCTGCAGGCGCAGTCATAAACGCCCCATCCTTCAAATAACACCTGATAGTCGATTAATGCAAATAATATGCCTGATTTTTAATTATAATTTAGCGTTCAAAAAAAAAGCCTTCATGTCAAGCCGGTTAACAACATCTGTAAAAATTTCTCCGATAACGGTCTGCCCCTGGGCACTGCCTGAGATTTTAGCTCTTTCCGCCTGACCACGAACAGACTGTTGGGCCAGGATTTGATTTTCCCTGATCAAAAAAGCGTCATAGGTAATATCCGAAATCCATTTTCTACCAATGAGATCCAGGTGAAAGGAGGTGATATCGATTTTCAGATAAACATTGTTTTCTTCCCGGGTTGTCAGGACCTGGGCGCCCATGTTTTGTAAAGACCTTGAAACTGTTTCCTGAAAGAGCCCAAGCAGATCAAAGGCGCCGATCAAAAATCCTTTGCTGTTTTCCCGGGTCAGGGTCAGTGCAAACTTGCCGGTAAAATGTTTGAACGTTTCTTGAGCCGCCGGCCCGAAAAGAGACTGTCCGGCACGGGAATCATTCACTTCCAGATAAATATTTCTACCTGCCAGGATCGTTGACCGGGAGGGCAGGTGATAATTGATGTTTATATAAGATGTAGTGGCACAGGCACTTGCAAACAGACCGGCGAACAGGAAAAAAAATATATTTTTTGTTAAAGAATGAACGGGTTTCATGAAAATATTCCTCCGATGCACCAATTGATTATAAGAAAAGTAACTGTCTCCGGAAGGCAGCGAGGTTGTTTGATTGCCAGACAATTAACCCTTTATCGGTGGAATGTCAATAAATTCTATGGGATTATGGCACCAGGCGTCAATTTAAAATTGAAAGACCGGCATCTGATAAAAAAGTAAAAACAAAAAATCGACAACCTGCCATGATTGATGTATGTTCCCTATTAAGAAACGAATTTTAACGCCACTTTATCGAAAAACCTGTAACACCTCCAATTTTTGAAAAGCGGCCAAACTGTTTTTTTAAATATTTTTGTTATAGTATTGCCTATGAAACCAATTGTAGCCATTGTCGGTCGGCCCAACGTCGGGAAATCGACCTTTTTTAACCGGATCACCCATTCAAAGGGGGCACTGGTGGATGATTTGCCGGGAGTTACCCGTGATCGAAATTTCGGTAATGCCCTCTGGGATGAGGTTGTGTTTACCCTTGTGGATACCGGTGGATTTGCACGGGGAGGTGAAGATCTGTTTGCCGATCAGATCCGCAAACAGGTTCACCTGGCCATTGAAGATGCCGATGTGATTATTTTGATGCTGGACGGCAAGCGCGGGATATCACCGTTTGATACGGACCTGGCTGCCATCCTGCGAAACACGGACCGGCCTGTATTTTATGTGGTGAATAAAATCGACGGTATTGAGCAGGAGGTACAGTTGTATGATTTTTTCAGCCTGGGCATTGAAAAGGCCTATCCGGTATCAGCCGAACACGGATACGGGATACCTGACTTTCTCGATGATCTTGTGGGTACGTTGCCGGATTTCACCGGAGAGACTTCCGATGAAATGATCCATCTTGCAGTGGTGGGACGACCCAATGTGGGCAAATCATCCCTGATCAACCGTATCCTGGATGAAAAGCGCCTGCTGGTGAGCGATCTACCCGGGACCACCCGGGATGCCATTGACAGTGTCTGCACAATTAACGGGCAAAAGTATGTATTAATCGACACCGCCGGTATCCGGCGTAAAAGCAAGGTGTCGCAGAAACTGGAAAAATTTTCCATCATCAAGGCATTAAAAAGCCTTGACCGGTGTGATGTGGCCCTCATCGTCATCGATGCCCATGACGGGATTACAGAGCAGGACATCAAAATTGCCGGCTATGCCTATGAAAGAGGCTGCGGCTGTATTTTTTTGTTGAACAAGTGGGATATTGTCGAAAAAGATAGTAAAACCGCAAAAAAATATTTTGAACAATTAAAAATCGAGGCTAAATTTTTAAATTTTTCCCCTGTTTTGACAATTTCGGCCCTGACCGGTTCACGGGTTTTTAAAATTTTTAAAAACGTGGATGATGTATACCATCAATACAGTGTGCGCATTGGAACCGGGCCCATAAACAAAATACTCGAACGGGCCATTAAGCGCAATGAACCGTCACTGCATAAAGGAAAACGGCTCAAATTTTATTATGCGGCCCAGGTATCCTCCAAACCACCGACATTTGTCTGTTTTGTGAACTACCCTGAGGCAGTCCATTTTTCTTACAGGCGGTATCTGATCAATCAGATCCGGGCCGAGGCCGGGCTGGACAAAACCCCGCTACGGGTGATTTTCCGACAGCGGACCGGCCGTATCGAGTTTGGCAGGCAAAAAAACGCACGCAAAACGAAAAAAAAACAGGGCCGCAACCGCCCATCCTGACGCTGCGGAATATTCAGTCATGGATCTTTTTGAACATCAGGCAAAAAAAACTGGACGCCAGGCAATGCCGCTGGCCGAGCGCATGCGCCCTAAGCACCTGGGTGAATTTACCGGGCAAGTGCATGTTGTCGGTAAAGGAGCACCGGTGCGCAGTGCCATTGACAATGACCGAATTTTTTCCATGATCCTCTGGGGACCGCCGGGTTGCGGAAAAACGACCCTTGCAAGGATAATGGCTGGTGACACCAGTTCATACTTTGTTCAATTTTCAGCGGTACTTGCAGGGGTTCGACAAATCCGGTCGGTGATCGAGGAGGCCCGCGATCAGCAGAAGATGTATCGTAAAAAAACCATTTTATTTGTAGATGAAATCCACCGGTTCAACAAGGCCCAGCAGGATGCCTTTTTACAGCATGTGGAAAGCGGGCTGATAACACTGGTGGGGGCCACGACTGAGAATCCTTCCTTTGAAGTAATCCCGGCCCTTATGTCGCGCTGTCGGGTGATTGTGCTGAAACCTTTCTCACTGGAAGAGATCAAGACAATTCTGGCAAGAGCCCTGACCGATGAGGTTAATGGGCTTGGTTCGGACAACCTGACGATAGCACCCGACGCTTTGGAACACCTTGCAAGGATTGCCGGCGGGGATGTGCGGACTGCGCTCAACGGCCTTGAAATAGCCGCGGCCCTGCTTTGTTCAGACCCAAAGGGCAATGACAAAGATCCGCATATCCATATCACGCTGAAAAATGTGGAAACCGCCCTTCAGCAAAAGGCCCTGATGTACGACAAAGCTGGCGATGAGCACTTTAACCTCATCTCCGCCTTTCATAAAAGCCTGCGCGGCAGTGATCCGGATGCAGCCCTTTACTGGCTGGGCCGAATGCTGACGGCGGGTGAAGACCCGTTGTATATCGCCCGGCGAATGGTCCGGTTTGCTTCAGAAGATGTCGGAAATGCCGATCCGCCGGCCCTGCAGACCGCTTTAAATGCGATGGAAGCGTTTCGCTTTTTAGGTTCTCCGGAAGGAGACATAGCCCTGGCCCAGGCCGCAGTTTACCTTGCCACGGCCCCGAAAAGCAACAGTGTTTATGCGGCTTACGGCAAGGTACGGGAAGTGGTGGAAAAAACAGGGGCGCTGCCGGTCCCGCTGCATATCCGCAATGCCCCCACCCGTCTGATGAAGAATCTGGGATATTCCAGGGGGTATAAATATGCCCATGGCTACAAACATGCCTATGCGGCTCAGGAGTATCTGCCCGAAGCTCTGGAAGACCGGGTGTACTATGAGCCCAGCACGCGCGGTTATGAAAAAACGATTGCACAGCGGCTGGAGAAGTGGAAATGTTTAAAAAAAAAGCTGGCGGGAAATAAAGGTATGCCTCACTGAATTAGAAGCAGACCTGTTTCACTATTTTTCGACACTTTAGCACCTGAACAAACAATAGGGAGTATCCATCCAAAAATAGGAATTTGTGTTCAAGCTCAAGGCATGCACAAACATAACCGAAGGTATGCACTTGATATTCATAGGATTATTTTTTTGCAGAACGATTATTTATAGATGCCTGCCGGATGACAGGGTAAAGCGAACACGGCGTGTCGCAGGGGGTGTTTCGGGCACTTGGATATTTTGAAAGGTTTGTTCGGTAAAGGTGACTTTGCCAGACTTTTCTAAAAGAATAACTGCCGAAGATCGGGTGCCGTATTCCCGGCCGGCAATAAAAATAGAAGAAAGCCGGCGTTCCCATGCCAGGTCCATGCCGGTGCCCGGCAGTGTTTCATCGGCAAATCGGCGGCGGTCGGCCATCAGGGTGATGACGGTTCTATCGGATATGTGCCGGTTTTGCCGAATAATTGAATCCAATCCTTTTTTACCTTTTACCACCTTGGGCCAGGGCGTATCGAGCAGGTGATTGGAAAGCCCGTAGAGCCCCGGGGATAATGCCTCTATTTTACCGGACCGGTTGGAATAGTAATAGATCCCCGACAAGTCGCCGACGATCAGATTGAATCCGTTATAATCCTGTCCGGTTTTCCGGATACCTTCAAGATAGTCCGGTGCCGGCATTGAACCGTCTAAAAAATCGCTTACAAGCAAACCCCGGGAAGGGGCACTCTCCTTTAATGCGGCTGGGTCTCGGAAATTGGTAATTGCGGCAAGGCGGCCGGAACGGGTGATGCCCAGCCATGAACCCATATTTTTTAAATCCCGACCGGCAAGGATATCAGGCCGGTCATGCCAGAATGATAGCGGGGCGGCCCGACGACTGAAAAATTCATCGCGGTTGGCCCCCAGGACCAGATGGTAGACCGGGTGAATGTTGTAGGCAAACAGAATCAGGCACATATTCTTGGCATTGACCTAAAGGCATGGGGCATGATAACTATTCAACAAAGAATGAAAGTA
>Ga0307990_1004206_pt1 | contig 10649 bp, 6 predicted proteins | sample EllFjometagen129_FD_203168 | JGI IMG/M metagenome (GOLD analysis project Ga0307990, IMG submission 203168) | Marine microbial communities from Ellis Fjord, Antarctic Ocean - #129 | ecosystem: Environmental > Aquatic > Marine > Unclassified | place: Southern Ocean | collected 2014-10-08
TTACTGGCCTGCGAGAAGAAGTGTATTTTGCTCCTAGCTTGGCATTATTGTGCTCAGTAATTCTTCGTTTTAAATCTGTAGTAATTCCAGTATATAATGTTTTATCGGCACATTCAAGGATGTAGGTATGATACATGGTAGTAGGTAATTCAAAAAATCTCCTTTCTCTCCTCTATTAAAACATTTTCCAACTACTTAATAAAGGCTAACTTAGTTATTAGTTATAAAGTTTGTAAAGTTATCAAGTTGAAACTAATTTTTCACCCAGAGGGTGACCCGCCTAGACTCGGCGAGGCTGGCCAGCCTCTGGCTGGAAATTTTTAAGTAAAGAATTTATTCAATTGGGTTATAATAATTCTAATGTAATTCCATAGTGAATAAGGGTAAAAGACAACCAGGCGTATTTAGGCTTCTATGTTTCTCTTTTTTGAGTTGTTCTCTAGGCATTGTTTCGGATGTAAGTAATTAATTACGTAATTCTTTTCATCCCTGCTTTTCCCTATTAAACCACTTCTCACTTATTTAATAAAGAGCCTACTGAGTTAGGAGTTAGAAATTCTACTGTCATTCCTGTAGAGGCGGGAATCCAGACTCTCAGGAATTAAACTTTCATTATTAGATCTAAGATAACAATTACCAAAAAACTAACCTATGTAATTTCATCAAGCCTTAAATTTTCTAGAAGAAATAAATATTATTTAATAGTTGATTTACTGTTATGATAAAATAAAGTTAACACATCTTAAATTTCTAGATCCCCGCCCGCCTCGCGTCGACGAGCTTCGCGAGTCGAGGCTGGCTGGAGTTTATCCAGCGCCTGCCTGACGGTAGGCAGGAAAGCAGGGCGGGGATGACCTATAAAAAAGAAGTTTTACGCTTGGAAATTGCCAGCCTCTGGCTGGCAAGTAAGGAATATCGTTATTTGTTTGGAAATTATAAATGTTAAATGTTAAAAAATTATTAAAATTCTCTGGAAAATATAAAAGGCCACCTACGTTCAGATGACCTTAAAGCCTTTAAAGATTCTGTTATCCTAAATCTTTTGAAGATCCTTGATAAAACCTTTTCTCTCCTCACCCTCCAGCTCGGCAAACCGCTCCACTGGATCTTGTTTGACCCACTCAAATACTGGCAAGCCACTTTCACTAATGTACCGACAAAGTGGTCTATGTCCAATATTTTTGGCAAAAGCCTCAACTAGGGCTAAATCCTCTGTGTTCATCTCAACAAATAGAAACTTATCTGGAGACCAATTTACTAGAGTTGAATTCTCTGTATCCCTCTCAATAAATAGAAACTTATCTGGAGACCAATTTACTGAGAATTTTAAAAAATTGTAATCCCTTACTAATAATGAATTACAATTGGTGTTTTTATGTCTACAAAATTAAAAACAGTTTCGGCGGAACCGACACCTAATCTCACGCAACCATGGCTAACAGGAATTCCTAAATGGTTGGTTCCCTCTCGATAGCCACTAGGCCAATAAGGAAGCTCATGGATAAAATGACCGGCGCCGGTAAACTGCAGAGAATAAGGCATCCAAAGTTTGTATTTGTGGGACCAGTGATTTCTTTCTTTTCTGAGGACATTAAAAGTTCCTGTTGGAGTCCGCATGCCACTTTTTCCACTAGAAATTCTAAAAGTTCCTAAATGGATTCCATCACTATAAATCCCCATTAGCTGTAGGGAAAGATTAATATCCATGTATTTTCCATCTTTGATTGTCGGATCGTCAGTGGCTTTTCTTTCATCCTTCACAATCCCGCCGGCATTACCTGTCCTAAATTTCAAGACTTGATCTTTTTCCATGTAGCTTCCATCTTTAGCATGGATTCCTCTTTTTAGCGTCAAAGTATAATCAGTATCTTCGGCAAATTGAGGGGAAATGACCAACGAGCGACCATTGAGGCTAGGTTTAGCTTGATAAAGAAACTCTGGACTAATGTCAAAGGATTCTCTAAAACTTTCTAAATCGAGTGGCTTGCTAAAACTAAGAGTAATTTTTTTGTTAGTTACAACATCCCTGGTTTCACTTTTCGGATAACTACTTAAAAATTCCAAGGGCTTAAGGGTGGAAAAAGTAAATTCTTTTATTTTTTCTGGTTCCCCATTTTCTTTATTTGTTAGATAGCGACAATAAACTTCAACCTTATAAGTTTGATCTTCCTGCAAATTAGTTTCTGGCTTAAGCACAAATTCCCTTTTTTCTTCATCGACAATGACATCAAAATCAAATTGAGGATCCACTTTAAAACCTAAAGAATAATTTTCAATTGGCTCTTCAAATTTAACAAAGATTTTATCGTCAATCTTTACCCCTTGACCTTTAAAAGGAGAGATCCTGGCCACTTTCGGAGCAGTCTCTATCCTAATCTCTTCTGTTGCTCTAAAAGAAATCTTAAATTTATTTTCGCCTTGAAAAGCTAAGATATATTTTTGTCCCGCCTGCATAATTTCATCGGGGACAAAACTAAATCCTTCTGAATCAATATCCCAAAAAATTTGTCCTTTTACTTCAGGAATTGTTGTAAAGCTATCCTCTATCATTTTTTTCCTGACCGCTTGGCTAAAACGTATTTTTATTTCACTGTCCGGATTCATAATTTCCGGAACTTGAAAATCAACTTGAGGAGTTAAACCGGAAACTTTTCCTGAAGACAGGGTTAAAAACCAAACTATCGCTAATACCAGACAGGCAAAAACGTAAATTGACCAAGAAAAAAAAGCTTTTAATTTTTGCGTTTTATTTTTTAATATTTTCATCCCTTGATTCTTGTTCTCTAATTCTCTATTCTTCTTTATACAGTAAATTTCTATAAATAAAAAGCAAAATGCCATCATTGGAAGATTTAAATCCCAAACAACGAGAAGCTGCCTCCCAAATTAAGGGGCCAGTTTTAGTTTTGGCTGGAGCTGGTTCAGGTAAAACCCGCACTCTGACTTATCGAATAGCTAATTTGATTAAAAATAATATTCGACCAGCGGATATCCTAGCGGTTACTTTTACTAACAAAGCATCTATTGAAATGAGAGAAAGAGTTAACCAATTAATTACCGGGAAAGATGATCTCCAGCAATCTCCTAGCTGGATGACTCAACGCCCCCGCAATTTTCCTCTTATCGGTACTTTCCATTTTTTTTGCTTAACAGTTCTTAGAGAAGATTTTGAAAAAGTAGGTTTAGCTAAAAATTTCGCTGTTTTAGATAGTAACGACCAACTTTCTTTAATCAAAAAAATTATTAAGAATTTAGGTCTTAGCCCTGAACGAGTTAGCCCCAAGGCAGTTCATTCTAAAATCTCCACTTTAAAAAATGAATTAATTGACCCCCAGGAATTTATTCGGAAGACAGAAAATTATCTTGATGAAAAAACGGCTGATATTTATCGTGTTTACCAAAAGGAATTGCTAAATGGCAATACTGTCGATTTTGATGATATTATTATGCACACCGTTAAAATCTGGCAAGAACATAAAGATATTTTGGAAAAATATCGTGATCGTTATCCTTATGTACTGGTTGATGAATACCAAGACACTAATGAGGCTCAATATCAATTAATAAAATTACTGGCTGCTCGAGAACGAAATCTGTTTGTAGTAGGAGATGATTACCAAAGTATCTATGCTTGGCGAGGAGCTAACATTAAAAATATTTTAGATTTTGAAAAAGATTATCCAGAAGCTAAAATTATTTTGCTAGAGCAAAATTATCGTAGTACTCAAAATATTCTTACAGCTGCGCAAAATGTTATTGACAAAAATCCTCGTCAAAAATTAAAAAAACTTTGGACCAAAAATGTTCCTGGTCCTTTAATTGTGGATCGTGAAACAGCCAATGAAGAAGAAGAGGCTCGTTTTATTGTTGATGAAATATCCGACATAGCTGGCCATAGTTGCGCCTATAAAGACTTCGCTGTTCTTTATCGCATCAATAGTCAGTCTCGAGCAATTGAAGAGCAGTTTATTAAGCAAAATGTTCCTTACAGAATCGTAGGAGGAATAAAATTTTATGAAAGAGCAGAAGTAAAAGATATGCTTGCCTATCTAAGAGTAGTCGCCAATCTTGACGACTCCTTAGGTTTGGAAAGAATAATTAATGTTCCTCGACGCTTTATTGGGAAAAAGACTTTAGAGAAAATTACGGCTCTTTCCAGAAAACAACATAAGAATTTTATGGAGGTCATAGAAACTGCTAGAAAAAACTCAGTAAACTGTCCTTTTCCAAAAGCTAAAATGAAACAATTAACCAATTTTGTAAATTTGATAAAAAAAGCTAGACATAAAAGTCAATCTTTAACTCTTAAAGATTTGATTGCCTTTATTTTAAAAGAAAGTGGTTATGAAAATTATCTTTTAGGTGAGGGAGAAGAAGGTAAGACTCGTTTAGAAAATGTAATGGAGCTTCTTTCTGTGGCTGATAAATACAAAAAACTAAAATCTACAGAATCTTTAGCTAATTTTTTAGCAGAGGCCAGTTTATCTACTAGCGAAGAGAACCCCACTAAAGATACAGATGTAGTCACCTTAATGACTCTTCATGCCGCCAAAGGTCTAGAGTTTAAGCATGTTTTTATTCCCGGGACAGAAGAGGGCTTACTCCCCCATTCTCGGTCTTTAGAAAGTCCCAAAGAGATGGAAGAAGAACGCCGACTTTGTTATGTTGGTATCACTCGAGCCAAGCAAAGACTTTGGTTAATCCATGCTAGAAATCGTCGTATTTTTGGACAATTAATCAGCGGAGCACCTTCTCGTTTTATTGATGATATTCCGGATAACTTTTTAAAAAAACAAGTAAGTCCTCCTAAGGAAAACGAATATTTTGATTATCCAGAAACAGACTCCAATTTTTATGATAACCAATCTATGACTTGGAAATAAATAGCTTTAATAAGGTTGCCAAATCTAAAATTTTAAGCTACGATTTAAATAGGTTAATGAAAAGTTAACAAATTTTTTAATAATACCTGTTTAAAAATAGGTATTATTGTATGTTAATAATAGGTTGTTATTATTTTTTCATCATTAAATCATAACTAAATGTTAAAAAAGGGATCCAAAACTAGAATTATTAAAGCTAGCCGAGCTCATAAAAAAGATACCGGTTCTGCCGGAGTTCAAATATCTCTCTTGAGCGCAAAAATTGTTAAACTTTCTCTTCATTTGAAAAGTAATCAGAAAGACAACCATTCTCGTAGAGGACTTTTACAAATGGTTGCTAAACGAAAAAAACTTTCCAATTACCTAAAAAAGCATGATGAGAAGTTATTAAATAAATTAGCTAAGAAATATAATTTTAAAGCTTAAATATGATAAAAAATAAACAACAGAAATCAGAAAAAACTTATAAAATTAAGCTTGGTGAAAAAACTGCCGAGCTTACTTTTAATAAAATGGCTCGTCAAGCCAATGGTTCTGTTTTAGTAAAAATGGGTGAAACTGTGGTTTTAGGAACAGCCACTATGAGCACTAAACCTAACGAAGAGATTGATTACTTCCCTCTTTTTGTTGAATACGAAGAAAATTATTGGGCAGCCGGAAAAATTCGCGGTTCTCGTTTTATGAAAAGAAAAAGCAGGCCAACCGATGAAGCAGTACTTACCAGTCGTTTAATTGATAGAAGTATTCGCCCTCTTTTCCCTAAAGGAATGAAAAATGAAGTTCAAATAGTAGTTACAGTTCTAAGTTTTGATTTCGTTAATGATCCTCGCCCACTAGCTCTTTTAGCCTCCTCCGCTGCTTTAGAAGTTTCTGATATTCCTTTTGAAGGACCTTTAGCAATCACTCAGGTTGGAGAGATTGACGACAAATTAATAGTGACTCCAACTATTGCAGAACAAAAGCAAGGAACATTGGATATTTTTATAGCTGGAGTTGATAAAAATATTGCCATGGTAGAAGCTGGAGCTAAAGAAGTTAGCGAAGAACAGATTCTAGAAGCTCTTACCCTTGGTCAAAATAATAATAAACAAATTTCAGAAGCTTTAACCAAGATAGCAAAAAATGAAGGAAAGCCTAATGCCGAAATTCCATCTTTCTTAGTTGATGCTGAATTAAAAGAAGATCTTGATAAGGAAAGCCGAGAAAAATTTGAAGAATTTTTTGATAACTATAAAAACAAACAAGATTACGAAGGAGAAATTAGAAAGCTAAAGGGAGAAATTGTAAAAGGAGTGGCTAAAGATTATCCCTTAAAAGAAGCAGAAATTAAAGAAGTTTTAGACGGAGTCAACAAAAATGTTATTCAGACAAATGTTTTAAAAAACAATAAACGATTAGGTAACAGGGGCATGGATGAAGTCCGACCTATTTCCATAGATGTGTCCGTTCTTCCCTACACTCATGGTTCATCTCTGTTTACCAGAGGAGAAACTCAAGGACTTACCGTAACCACTTTAGGATCTCCAGATAGTGAACTTACTTTAGACGGTATGTCTGATGAAATAGATGCTAAAAAAAGATATCTTCATTATTATAGTTTCCCTCCTTACAGTACTGGAGAATGTGGCCCAATGAGAGGACCCGGACGTCGAGAAATTGGTCACGGAGCCTTAGGGGAAAAGGCACTAGAATCTGTCATTCCTTCTAGAGATATCTTCCCTTACACTATGGTTATGCAAACTGAAATTATGGCTTCCGACGGTTCAACCTCAATGGCTAGTGTTTGTGGCAGTACCTTAGCTCTAATGGATGCTGGAGTTCCTATTGAGAGCCCTGTTTCTGGAGTAGCTATGGGATTAATTATCGATAGTGAAACTAAAAAATATCAAGTTTTAACAGATTTATGTGCTAATGAAGATTTTGCAGGACATATGGACTTTAAAGTTGCTGGGACAAAAAAGGGAATTACCGCTCTCCAAATGGATATTAAAGTAAAAGGTCTTTCTTTTGAAATTTTAAAAGATGCTTTAAGGGCAGCTAAAAAGGGACGATTGGATATTTTAGAAAAAATGTTAGCTACCATTGATAAGCCTCGAAAGGAAATGTCCCCTCACGCTCCCCGAGTTGAAAAAATAACTATCAATCCTGATCAAATAAGAGATGTAATCGGTCCTGGAGGAAAAGTTATCAATTCTATTATTGAACAAACTAAGGCTCAGATCGGTGTTGAAGATGATGGAACAATTTTTGTAACCTCTAGCAACAAAGAGTCAATGAAGAGTGCTATTAAAATGATAGAATTAATTACTAAAATCCCCGCAGTAGGAGAGATTTATACTGGTAAAGTAACCCGCATTATGGAATTCGGAGCTTTCGTAGAATTTCTTCCAAAACGAGAAGGATTAGTTCACATTTCTAAGCTAGGAAAGGGACAGCGAGTTAATCGAGTCTCTGATGTTGTAAATATTGGAGATAAGGTTAAAATAAAGATTGATGAAGTTGACAATGTGGGAAGATTTAATTTAGGATTTGTAGGAAAAGAGAAATAGATTCTTAATCACTTCTAAAATATTTTTCAAAAATAAAAAATAAAAAAACCAATGGAGGAAAAAACAGAGATAAAACCAAGTTTAACTGACCCAAATACTTCAACTACAGATCCTGAAGATTCAGATAAAGCGAAAGAAATTTCTCCACCCTCTAATTTACCCAAGGAAACTTCTAAGCCGGTCCCTGTACCAGTTGTTAACTATGCCGCCGATGAACCCGAAAAGAGTGAAGATATTTCAGTGAATGAAGATGCTTCAGCAAAAAATAAGATTCCTGAAATAGCTAAAGAAGTGAAAGAAATAGCTAAAGAAATAGATAAAATAGATAAAGAAGAAGATAGTACAAAGAAGATGGTAGAAGATGCAGATTTATCAGGCCCTTTAGATTTTGAAACTTTAAAGCCAGAATCAGCAGAATCTGAACCGTCAGAACCAGAGCTCCCAAAATTAGAACCTGAAATTGAATCTGAACCAGAAATTAAAACATCAGAATCTAAACCAGAAACATCAGAAGAAGCTTTGCCTATTAAAATATCTACTACTTCATCTCCTACTATGGCAAAGCACTTGGATACCCCTAAACCCATAAATGAGACAACTCCAATAGCTAGCAACACCGTATCATCACTTACTAAAAAAGAAGATGATTTTACCAATGAACTTAAAAATATTCGTCAAGGGAAGGAAAGAAAACAGCCAGCAAATACTGGCTCAAGCAATAATGCTGGTTCAGGAATTAAAAAAACCATCATTTTAGCGGTTAGTGTCCTTATTTTATTAACAATTGGAGCTGGAGCTTATTATTACTTTAAAGATATTCCCAAGGAACAATCAGATGCTTTTGATTTAGAAATTAAACCAGCTACCAATGAGCCACTAATTCCTCAAGATCAGAAGATAATAACTAAAAATCAATTTGAATTAACCACTGAATCAAATACTATAGAAATTTCTACTATTTCAGAACTTAATGAAAAAATCACAGAGTTTAAAAATATGGGTATGTTCGGAAACATTCTTGCCCAATCAATGATAACTTTGAATGGAGAAACTATTGCATTATCCCAGCTAGAAGAAGCTATTGGATTAGTTATTCCTGCCGAGATAGCTAAAAGCGACAGTCAAAGAGACAGACAGTTTGCCTTACTAACAATTGAAGAAGAGGGAATAATAAAAACAGGTTTAATTATAGAAACTACTAGCTCACCAGAACTGGTTAAATCCCAAATGCTAGAGTGGGAAAAGACAATGGTGGGAGACTTAAGGTCTCTTCTCTTGGGAGAGATTGCTGAAGATCCAGCTAATCCAGAAGATTTCCGCTTTAGAGACAGTGACAAATTTCCTAATGGTCGTTTTATTAACTTAAGTGAATCTAAAAATATCTCTATTGATTATTCAATTCTCGCTGATAAAATCCTAATTGGCACCAGTTATACAACAGTAGAGAATCTAGTAAAATTGTTAGAAAAATAAAAAGACCTAAAGAAAAAATAGAATTCTATATAGAATTCTATTTTTTCTTTTCCTTAAAGTTTGTTCCGGCAGGAATTAGTTGCCCTAGTATCACATTTTCTTTCAGTCCTCTTAAATGATCAACTTTTCCTAAAAGAGAAGCGTCTATTAAAATTTGAGCCGTGTGTTGGAAGGAAGCAGCCGAAAGAAAGCTGTCTGTAGAAAGAGAAACCTTGCTAATCCCAAAAATTAATTCCTCTAATTCTGCGGGTTGCCTCCCTGTTTTCATAATTTTTTTGTTTATATTGTCCGCAATCCCAGCTTCAACAATATCATTGGTAATCAATCTAGTATTCCCTGGATCAATAACTCTTTTTCTGGCAAACATTTGTCTGATGATAATCTCTATATGCTTGTCATCAATGCTCTCTCCTTGAGAAGAGTAAACTTCTTGGATCTCTTTGGTAATATAACGAGCTACTATATCTCTCCCTGCAGCTTTAAATAATTTTTTAAGATCAATATGACCACTGGACAATTGTTGCCCGGCAGTTACTAAATCACCTTTAGAAACCAGCAATGAAATGTTTTCTGAAACCACACACTTTTTCTGTCTCTCTTTGCTTTTAGTCCCTTGAGGTTGAATAGTAATTTCCTTTTGCTGTTTACTTTTATCTATAGCTACTATTTTCCCATTAACTTCAGAAATTAAAGCTTCTCCCTTTGGTACTCGAGCTTCAAATATTTCTTCTACTCTAGGTAAACCTGAAACTATATCTTCGCCAGCAACTCCTCCAACATGAAAGGTTCTCATAGTTAACTGAGTACCCGGTTCACCAATTGATTGAGCGGCTACGATTCCTACAGCTTGACCAAGTTTTACTAATTTATTTCTACCTAAATCATGACCATAACATTTTTGGCAAATTCCTCCTTCTGCTTGACAATGGATCCCTGATCTTATGGCTACTTCTGCAATTTTACTTTCATTAATTTTTATTCCCGCTTCTTTGGAAATAATTTCTCCGCTAGCAACAATTAATTTCTTTGTTTTAGGATCAATAATATCTTTTAAGGCAGTTCTTCCCTCAACTCGAAAGGCAAAGTCACCACCAACTTCTTCAGTGTCAGTTCGATGAAGAATAGTTCCCTCTTTAGTTCCGCAATCTTCTTCTGTAACAACCACTTCTTGAGCTACATCTACAAGCCTTCTAGTTAAATATCCTGCGGAAGCAGTCCTTAAGGCGGTATCAGCCATACCCTTTCTAGCACCATGAGAAGAAATAAAATATTCTAGAACATTCAATCCTTCCTTAAAACTGTCTTTAACTGGTAATTCTATAATGTCCCCAGCAGGATTAGCCATCAGCCCTCTCATCCCCATTAACTGAGCCAGAACTGCTATTGTTCCTCTAGCTCCTGAATCTACCATAGAAAAAACTGGTCCCTTGGTATCTATCTGATCTTCAACATCTTCAGTGACTTGATCACGACAACCATTCCAAATTTGAATAACTTGAGATTTACGCTCTTCTTCAGTCAGAAGGCCCATATTAAATTGACCCTCTAGTTCTTTTAACTTCGTTTCTGCCTCTTTGATATGCTTATCTTTATTGGTAGGCAGCTTAATATCATCCATTCCCCAAGAAATTCCTGACTGAGTAGCATATTTAAAGCCCAAATTCTTTAACTTATCTACCAAATCAGCCACCTTATCTGTTTCTAAAAATCTAAGCACAGTAGCAACAAGCTCTTTAAGTTTCTT
>Ga0307990_1004207_pt1 | contig 10646 bp, 8 predicted proteins | sample EllFjometagen129_FD_203168 | JGI IMG/M metagenome (GOLD analysis project Ga0307990, IMG submission 203168) | Marine microbial communities from Ellis Fjord, Antarctic Ocean - #129 | ecosystem: Environmental > Aquatic > Marine > Unclassified | place: Southern Ocean | collected 2014-10-08
CCCAGCCCCAAGAAGGCCGACACGAAGCATGACAATGACGGACAATAAATAACAGATGGACAGTCCGGAAAGAGCTCGCTTCTGAACAGAAATCTTCTTCCTAAATACCGTAATTCCTACCAAAACAAAATATATTATCAAATAAGATATATATGTCTTCCAATGCCCCTTGGGGAAAAGGTAAATCGCGCTCACCAGCATCAGCGGAAAACCTATGATTGAAAAGGAAAAAAGAGTCACGTTGACTAAGTTGCTGGTAATATCTTCGATCTTATTTTTTCCACCAGTTCCATCAGGAATAATTCTGCTGATCAGAGATGATTTTATTCCAGTATTCTTCACCATATCTTAAATGATCTCCCAAACGAGGTGTTGAGACCCAGATCGAATCACTTTCCAATAAATTAACGATACCAATTTTCACTCGAATGTCAAAGTTGTCAGCGGCTCATCTCATCTTGTCAGAGACGCGTTATCTTTATGCGCTCGACTGATCTCGGCAACCAGGATGTCCAGGCAATGCGGCTCCCAAGGAAAAATCGACACTTCGCCTTTCATTATTCGGGCCGCCTGATCCGCCAGTTCTGGCCTGACAACAACGAGGGCATTGGAGTATTGACCCTTTTGGAGCGCCTCGAAACCGGTGACAAATCCTTCTCCCCGTAATTCAAGAGGACCGATTTCGTCGATGACGGCTAACCCCTCGTGGTTCATCGGATCGCAGGCCTTGTTGGCGAAACAAATTCCTTTGGGCAAAAATCGCCAGGGACCCTGTCGAATTCCCGACTCGTCGTCGATATGCGCGAGTGGTATCTGCTCACCGGTCGCCAGGTCCTGGACGGCCAAGCCGATGATTTTATCGCCATCGAATATTTTCGGCGTCGCGACTCCGAACACGCTGATCTCCAAGTCTTTTAAAGCGGTCGCCAGCTTTAATACGCAGGTGGTTTTTCCGACGCCGCGTGGACCCGTGAGCAAGGTCGTTCGGGGAGGTTGCGTTGTTGACTTCATTACGCGGTGCTCATATAGTTCAGCGTGAAATTTGCTCGGATTGCGTTGACATGACTAATAAACGCCAAAAAAGAATACTCCCGATTATTTTCCTGGTCAATTTTATACTCTGGTTGCCCGCCTGCGGCCCCGGTTGGGATGGCTATGATGATCGATACAGCGATCCCGGCCCCATCTCTTTAGCTCCCTGGGAAGGCGAGCAAAGCGTCACTGTTGAATTTGAAGGCGCCAGCGTTCCGGTGCAATTGGCCGGAATGGAAACGCACGACTACCTGGGCGCGCCGGCCATATCACTTTCGGCGATCATCATCCAAAGCGGGCTTGCCGGAGACCCGGAGTCATACCGATACGATTTCACGGCCACGGACGGTTATAATCTTTTCATCAAGCGTTACGAGGACATTGCGCTGCTGCCCGGCTGGTCGGAAATGACAACCGGTTACCTATATCTCGACCCACGCTACGAAGACCTCACCGCCGGATGGGAAGAGCACCCCTGGGGCAGCGCTCTTTCGGCATACCAGATAAAATGGATGGATGGTGGAACATTAACTCTGCTGCCGAAAGTCGGCGGCAAATATTTTAAGGATATGTCTTGATGTTTTTTAAAAAAGGTTTCTTTCTTATGCTTATCGCGCTGCTTTCGCTAACGCTGATCCTCGGCGCCGGCTGCGCAAAGAAAAAGTCCGGCGACGACGATGACGACGACGACGCCAGCGACGATGATACCGAAGACAACGTGGAATCCGGCGTCGGTTCATACTTGGTCCATTTGAACATGGTCCCCGTGATGCTGGGCTCCCACGCCGACGCTGCGTCTCAAACGCTGTTTGATGCAAACGGTGAATCTTTCAGTGGCGCGTCGATTCTTGCCAGTGATTTGGTCAACGCCCTTGATCCTTTTTCTGAAGACGTCGATGGTTTCAGCTATGAATTCATCACGACCGACGAACAGAGTAAAACTGGGCAAATCAGTTACGGCGACCTTTCCAAACTGGCATTTTATGAAGATGCGGATACGCAAAGCCTTTGCCTGGGATGGACGGAAAACGGTCATGCCGCCGATAGCTTCTGCGGTATGAAAGAGGGCCTCATTATCACGCATCCCAAACAAGGCGCATTCGAGATCAAAAGCCTTGAATGGATGAACGAGCGAAGCGGCGATCAACCGGCGCATCTTGGCCAAACCGTCGCCGTCAAGGCCGTCGCCTCCGTCGGCGCCGACACCATCGTATCGGGGGATTATCTCAAAACCTATCTTCTGCAGGACGGATACGGCCTGAAAGTCTTCGCCGACTCAGGAGCTACGCAGGAGAATCAGGGTTATGACGGATCGCTGACGACTGGGATTGACACCTTCATCGGCGACGAGGTTTTTGTCCTGGGCCGTATCACCGTCCATGACGACATGATCGAATTTGTTCCCAAAAGCGGCTATCACGTCGCCGTGCTTTCCACGAACAATGCCGTGGAAGCCCCAAAACTCCTGACGACCGATGAACTGATCGAAAATAATATGCGGTACGCCGCCGCCCTGGTGCGTATCAATGATGTCAAAATCGTTGATGTCGACGTTGACGATCCGGCCACAGATTGGCCCGAATACGGCACGAAGTCGAAAGACATCTTCATCCACCAGATGAGCGGAGGACCGAAGGTCAATTGCCTCGTTTATGAAAATACGGGACTACCGGGATCGGACAAGCCAGCGGATGGATTCGACCTCATCGGCGTTACAGAAATCGATGGCGACTCGGCGAATATTTTTCCGCGCCGCGTGGAGGATCTCAACCCCACCGAGCAAAGTCTCGAAGGACAAGTTCGCGTCACGATCATCGGCGAGGATGTCAGCGCTCTGGTCGATCTGTCCGAACTCAAAACCGGTCTTCAACCTCTTGGCGCAGACAACGCGCTCATTTCAGTGGTCTCTTTCGCCGAAGTTGCGCACGCCGCCGGTCTGACGCGTAATCCCAAGCTCCTGGACTTCAAACCCGTTGCCTACGACGACAGGCAGCCCTTTGCAACGGTGATTTTTAACGAGCTGAAAAGCGGCGTTTTCTACCAGGGAGTTACTGAGGACGAAGAGCAACCAAATCCGATGGTCAACAGTCACTTCTGGCCGCAAATGGGTCTATCGGACATCTTCTACCTCAGGGGCATCGACCGCATCCATGCCTATCGCGCCGTCGAACCCCCTACAGAAGGCGAAGCTGAGTACGGCGAGGGAATTACGCTCCTTATCAACGGCAAATCTTTCGCCGTCAAATTCAGTTCCATGCCGCAGACTGAGTATAACGGTAAGGTCGCCATTCGCGTCGACCAAGTCATCAGCGATCTGATTTTGAACCTCTACACAATGAATGGCAGTTTCTCCGCGGACGAAATTAAAGCTCTATACGATTATCGATTCGCGGGGAAAGACGATTCGGACGAGGCGACAGTCGCCTTTGAAGACCTCGAAGGCGGCTACCTTATTCTCGACGCCGATCCCTACATCATTTTCCCGGAGCTTGGAGACAATTGGCGCGTTGATTATATCCACGTAGTAGACATGATGCGCTATATCCAGGTCGATTTTGGGGATGGCGAAATTGCCGAAAAAATCTATCTGCGTAATTGCGCAACCAGCCCTGAGGATGTTGGAGACGGCGTTATCGAAGACGTTGTTTTTTACGATACGGTTCTGCGGGCGACGGGATTCGACTCCTCGGAAAACATGTATTTGTACGATCTCTGGGTTGTTGCTATCGATGGATTCATCTCAAAATGGGATTATGGACACGGTCACTTCGATTCCCTGTATATTCGCCCCTATGAAAACCGGGGCTTCACAGCCGATCCGGGCGTCGGCGCCTACGGCGGTCGCGCTTCTTCCAAGGCCGTCAACGAGATCCGCCTCATCGATGTCCCGCAGGAGGCACCGTCCATTCCCGTGGAAATCGAAGGCCAAACCTTGTGGGGCAGCGACGCCAATTCGTGTACGGGATGTCACTTCAAAAGCGAGGAGCTTCACATTCCTATTAACTGTTACACTTCTGGATGCCATACTGCCCCCACTCAATGATGATTGATTCGACGATGAACCATTTTTGCCTGATACTATGCGTCCTCATGCTGATTGCGCCTTCTTATTCGAAAGCGTCCAATGATGAGGAGGACGACAGCGCTTTCACGCAGGGAGAGATCGTCGTCACCGGCAAGCGCCTGCCCGCCGAGCACACGGCTACCATGCAGGAAATAGACGCCGAAGACATCAAAGCCTTTGGCGCATCCAACGTGGCCGAAGCCTTGCAGGCGGCGACGGCGATGCGCGTGGACACCGCCCCGACATCCCTGTCGGCCAATGGAAAACAGGAACATCTGGCCGGACTGCGTGGTTTCGATCCGCGCAATGTTATCATTCTCATCGACGGAGTCCCCATTTATGAGCCATATTTTCGGGTTTTGGATCTGAGGCAGATTCCCGTTTCCGACATCGCGAAGATCAAAATCATCAAAGGTCCAACGAGTGTTTTGTATGGCCCGAACGCGATGGGGGGCGTGATCAACATTATCACGAAACGCGGCGGCGGTCCGGCACGCGGCCACATCGATGCATCTTATGGCGACGTGGAAAGCTACTCCGCAAACGCCTCCGTGCGCGGCGGCGCGGGCGCCTTCGAGTATTTCATGGCGCCGGGTTTTACAAAAAGCGACGGCTACAAAATATCTGATGATTTTGATGAAACCCGAAACGAAGACGGCGGCGTGCGTTTCAATTCCGATTTCCGGGACTTTTATCTGTCGGGGAAAGCGGCCTTCGTAAAAGGGCCGGGCGGCCTCGCTCTATCGGCCAATCACTATGAATTTGACGGCGGCGTGCCATTTTCCATGGAAGCCATTGAACCGGCGACTCTTTGGCGCAAGCACTGGCGCAAAACCGGCGCGGCGCTGCATGGCGACTGGTCTCCAACCGATTACCTTTATTTGAAGGGCAACGCCTTCTACACGCGCTTTTTCAACACCATCACCACGCACACGGACACGACCATGTCCTCGGTCGCGACAAACGGCGACGCAGTCTCGACCTACGACAACAACGTTTTCGGATACCACTTTTTGCCCACGCTGCTTTTTGGCAAAGCCGGCGCCCTCACGCTGATGGCGCACTACAAGCAGGACAAGGTTGGCATTCAAAATGAAAGCGGTGCGAAGTGGCGCGACTTCGGGGCCGAAACCTATAGTTGGGGCGGGGAGTACGGCCTGGGTCTCGGTTCCTTCAATATGACGGCGGGCGGCGCATACCATTTTTTTCGGAAAACCGAAACGCCGCAAGAGGATCTTGGCGAAGACGAAGGCGCCTTCGATTGGCAAACGGGCCTGGCCTGGGCACCGCACCACGTGATCGAATTTCACACCGGCGCGGCACAAAAAAGCGCCTTTCCCGATCTTCGCTCCCTCTATGGCACGCAGGGCAACCCCGACCTGCGCCCGGAATCGGCATTAAACATCGACGCGGGATTCCGCGCCGCCTTCGCCGAATCTCTATTTTTGTCATCCACCTTTTTTCAGTCCTATATTGAGGACCTTATCGGGAAAAAGGAGACGGGCAATGAATACAGCCATGAGAACATCGACGAGGCCGAAATCACCGGTGTCGAAAGCGCTTTGGATTTGCATGTGGCCAAAGGCGTTTTCAATATCGGATTCGCGCACACGTACATGGACACGAAGGACCTGCGCGACGAGCGCAACCTTGACCGCCTTGATTTCAGGCCCGAGCATACGGCTTCTGTTGATGCGCGCTTGAATTGGCCAGCGAATACCAGCGTGGCGCTGCAATTTTTCTACGTCGGCGAGCGCCAATACGAGGAGCCGTCGAAGGATCGCGATATCGAAACGATGCCCGAATATGGAATCACCAATGCGCGCATCAGCCGCCGCATTCCGCTGGATCAGGCGAGCTCTGCGGAGATTTTCCTCAGCGGCAAAAACCTTTTCGACATCTACTACGAATCCGCGCCCGAAAAATGCGCTCCCGGTCGAATGCTGTCTGGCGGTCTGTCGGTCGAATTTTAGGCGAATGTCCTTTCCTTTCCTATCATCCGCCATCTCCCTGACATTGCCTTCAGCCATTGGCACTGGTATGGTCAAAACAATTGATTTTCGGAATGCGCTAATCTGAGATTGCACGCAAATATTTTCTATCACTCGGGCGACTTGACAGAGTTTCAATGGGTCGGTCGCCAGTGATTGATTTGCTGCCACGTTTCGAAATAAACAGAAGAAAAAAGGAAAGATATGCCCCGCTACGGCCCATTAATTCCAACTGAACGGAGTGAACGGATGTTGCGAATACGAAATGCCGACACCAAGCCGGAAATGGTTGTGCGGCGTCTCGTTTACGGTATGGGTTATCGGTACAGGCTGCACGTTCGCAACTTGACTGGGAATCCAGATCTTGCCTTTTGCCCTCGAAAGAAGGTAACCTTTGTTTACGGGTGTTTTTGGCACCAGCACGGGTGTGGTCAGTATCGGATGCTACGAACAAAGAGGAGCTTTTGGATGCCCAAGCTTGCGAAAAACAAGGCCCGCGACGAGCAAGTGCAAAGTGAGCTTCATGGACTTGGTTGGCAGGTGATGGTTGTTTGGGAGTGTCAGATCAAACTAGAGTCCGATTTGCGTAAGCGCATTGAGCGTTTTCTGGATGAGGAATGAAAAGAAAACTTACATCCATTGAGTTGTTCACGGGAGCCGGTGGTCTCGCGCTTGGATTGGAGAAAACCGGATGGCATCACTCCGCACTGATCGAGAAGGATGAACACGCATGCTCGACCATCCATCTGAATGAGTCTCTTGGCCACCCCCTGACCAAAGGGTGGCGATTATATGCCCAGGACGTTTGCGGTATTAAGTATGCCGACCTGTCGAGTCATGTTGACATGGTGGCAGGTGGTCCTCCATGTCAGCCGTTTTCCCTTGGCGGCAAGCACAGGGCTTTTCAGGACAAACGTGACATGTTTCCCGAGGCTGTGCGGGCGGTTCGGGAATTACATCCAAAGTGCTTCGTGTTTGAAAACGTAAAAGGGTTGCTCCGGCAGAGTTTCGCCAGTTATTTCAACTATACTATCCTACAGTTGTCTTATCCAATACTTGAGAAGGGAGAGTTTGAATCCTGGCAGTCTCACCTCTCTAGGCTTGAGCGACATCATACGGGAGCTAAAGAGTGCGACCTTTCCTATCGTGTTGTTTACCGTTTGCTGGATGCAGCTGAATACGGGGTTCCGCAACATCGTCATCGTGTTTTTATCGTTGGCATTCGTTCTGATCTCCAAAAGGAATGGTCTTTCCCTGAACCTACGCATTCATATGATCGGCTCCTTTGGGAACAGTGGGTTTCCGGGTCCTACTGGGACGAGCACCATGTGCCCAGGAAAGCCCGACCGGATAAACCTGCTCGCATGCTTTCACGCATTCGCCGCTTGAAATCTGAATTTACGTTGTTTTCTCCATCTGGTGAACGTTGCCGCACGGTCCGCGATGCGCTCTCGGGACTTCCTGATCCAAGGAATAAACAAGACGCTTTTCCTAATCACGAGTATAGAAGCGGAGCACGACCGTATCCTGGACATACCGGCAGCCTACTGGATGCTCCCTCCAAAGCACTCAAGGCCGGTGATCACGGTGTTCCTGGCGGTGAGAACATGATTGCGCTTTCAGACGGCACATACCGGTACTACACCGTTCGAGAGAGCGCCAGGATTCAGACTTTTCCTGATGACTATCTATTCAGCGGGTCGTGGACTGAGGCGATGCGTCAGATAGGGAATGCCGTCCCCGTACACTTGGCTTTGGTTGTCGGCAAGAGCATTTATAAACAAGTGGCTTGAGGATTTTGTATGTCGAAACAGCGATCACCTCGTATCGACACATTCAACCCGTTGGACAAAACGAATTTAGGTGAGAGCGTTGCTGAAGCAATGCTTCATCAACCTGTTGATCCAGTTCCACCGGACGAACAATTTTCTGGAGCTGGAATTTATGCACTCTACTATGAAGGTGATTTTTCCCTATACAATGAAATCGCCCAGCTGAACCGAATGGGTCAATATCGCTGGCCAATATACGTGGGCAAGGCTGTTCCCCCTGGCTCACGCAAGGGTGGATATGGACTTGGGGCAGACCCAGGACAGGCTATTTTCAAGCGTTTGTCTGAGCATGCAGGCTCTATAAAGCAAACCAAGAATCTTCATATCTCCGATTTTCGATGTAGATTCCTGGTCGTTGATGACATTTGGATCCCCTTGGGTGAATCCCTCTTGATCGAGATGTACTTTCCGCTTTGGAATCGTATGATTGATGGCTTTGGCAACCATGACCCCGGCAAGGGTCGACACAAGCAGCAATGCTCAGCTTGGGACTTAATCCATCCTGGCCGACCATGGGCTTACAAACTACAACCACACTCCATGGACGTGCATATCTTGCAAGAAAATGCCGCAAATTACATCATTAAGATAAAAGCCAAGATCCTGGCCCATGGAAAAGATAAACTCGACGCGGAATAACGCGACGTTTCGCCTCGCAACGGATTGTCAGACAAATCTTCTTTGCCCTGCATGCTCCTGGCGGCGTCTATTTTTTAGTGAAGCAATTCGAATCAGCAATTCGCGTCCTTGTGCAAATATTACAAATATGATTTATAACCAGTTGGCGAATCCGCCAAAAAACACGCCCTCTTTTGGTTATGGGCGGCGCAAATTACTCAAGTGAGGCCATTCGTGAAAAAGGCTTTGATCACAGGAATCACCGGGCAGGACGGCAGCTACCTTACGGAATTTCTCTTGGGAAAAGGCTATGAAGTCCATGGGATTATCCGCCGAAGCAGCTCCTTCAACACCAAACGAATAGATCATCTTTATCACGATCTGCATGAAGAAAACGTAAGGCTGTTTCTGCATTTTGCGGATTTGTCGGACGGCGGCAACCTGGGCGCGCTTTTGCAGGAAATCAAACCCGATGAAATATACAACCTCGGCGCGCAATCTCATGTCCGCGTCTCATTCGACCAGCCGATCTATACGGTGGATGTCGATGCACTGGGAACCCTGCGACTGCTGGAGGGAGTTCGCAGGTTCTGTCCCGAAGCGCGGTTTTATCAGGCTTCGTCGAGCGAGATGTTCGGCAAAGTCAGTGAGACACCGCAAAACGAGACATCGAGATTTCACCCCCGCAGTCCTTACGCCTGCGCCAAGGTCTTTTCTTTCCATCAAACCGTTAATTACAGAGAGGCGTACGACCTTTTCGCTTGCAACGGCATTCTGTTCAACCACGAATCTCCCCGTCGCGGCGAGACATTTGTCACCAGAAAAATCACACGGGCGGCCGCGCGGATCAAGTTGGGACTTCAGGACAAACTCTTTTTAGGGAACCTGGATGCAAAACGCGACTGGGGCTACGCCGACGATTACGTTGAAGCCATGTATTTGATGCTCCAGCAGGATCGACCGGAAGACTTTGTGATTGCCACAGGCGAGACGCACTCGGTCCGTGAGTTTCTGGATGTTGTTTTTGATCGTCTGGATATGGACTGGAAGGGATATGTCGAGATCGATCCGCGATATTTTCGGCCCACGGAAGTAGACCTGCTAGTGGGCGATATTTCCAAAGCTGGCAAGCTCCTGGGTTGGCAGCCGAAGGTCACTTTCCGGGATCTGGCCATCATGATGACCGACCATGATCTTGAAGCGATGACGGAAGAACGGGACTTTAAGAAATTTCGCGAGTCAGTAAAAAAATGAGATGATCGTCGCGGGGGCGAGATCGGCGGCCCGATCATAATATTATTTGGAATTATTCGTTTCGTCGTTTGGAGGGTGCACATGAAGGGGATCGTACTGGCCGGAGGTAGCGGGACGAGGCTGTATCCGATCACTATCGGTGTTTCAAAACAACTGCTGCCCATATACGACAAACCGATGATCTATTATCCGCTTTCGGTTCTGATATTGTCGGGAATCCAGGAAATTCTCATCATTTCCACACCGCAGGATCTCCCCAGCTTTGAGAGGATTTTGGGTGATGGCTCCAATCTTGGCATCCGGTTGTCCTACAAGATCCAACCCGAGCCGAAAGGAATCGCCGAAGCTTTCCTGTTAGGCAAGGAATTTGTCGGCTCCGATAGCGTGGCGCTGGTCTTAGGAGATAACCTCTTCTTTGGGGAAGGGCTCTCGGAAATGCTGCGCCGTTCTCTTATGCGGGCAAAAACGGAAGGCTTGGCCACGGTCTTCGGTTATTATGTCGATAGTCCGCAGCGTTACGGAGTTGTTTCCTTTGATGAAAATGGCTGCGCTCTTAGCATCGAGGAGAAACCAGATCACCCCAAATCCAATTACGCCGTTACAGGGCTATATTTTTATGACAACGATGTGGTCAAGTTTGCAGAAAATATCGAACCTTCGGCCCGCGGGGAACTGGAAATAACCGATGTCAACAACATGTACCTGGCAAAGAAGCGCTTGCACGTAGAGCTTCTAGGCCGTGGCTTTGCGTGGCTGGATACGGGAACCCATGAAAGTCTGCTTGACGCCAGCACTTTTATCGCAACTATTGAAAAACGCCAGGGTTTGAAAATCGGTTGCCTCGAGGAAATCGCC